>Ga0074195_1004322_pt1 | contig 11810 bp, 10 predicted proteins | sample EPASupsiteHSE623_FD_64525 | JGI IMG/M metagenome (GOLD analysis project Ga0074195, IMG submission 64525) | Bioremediated contaminated groundwater from EPA Superfund site, New Mexico - Sample HSE6-23 | ecosystem: Environmental > Aquatic > Deep subsurface > Groundwater > Contaminated ...
CTGCATGAATCGATCTATCGCCGTCCCTCATTCGGGCTTGTGATCGCACCGTCGCAGGACCAGAGCGCAGAGCTGATGCTCAAGTTCGATGAGTTCCGCGGTGCCGTCGAGCTGCCGAGCGATTACCTGAGCACGGACACGAAGCTAGCCGTCCGCTTTTCCAACGGCAATCGCTTCATAGCCCGGCCCGGATCGGAGAAGAGCTCCCGTTCCTTCAGCGCCGTTACCCTGTTATTGGAGGACGAAGCCGCCCGGGTGCCCGACCCTCTTTACAGTTCCGTCCGTCCCATGCTGGCGGTGAGCAATGGCCGCCACATATTGATGAGCACTCCCTTCGGCAAGCAGAACCATTTCTTCAAGATATGGGATGAGCAGCGCGACATATGGGAGTGGTACGAGATCCCTGCGGAGATGTGCCCGCGCATATCGAAGCAGTTCCTGGAGGAAGAGAAGCGGATCAATCTCTGGTTCGAACAGGAATATCACTGCGCGTTCCTGGATGCTGAAGGGTCCGTGTTCAGTTCAGACCTGTTCAAGTCGCTGGCGAATCCGTCAGTGACTCCGTTAAAATTCTGAGGTGATGAATCGTGGTAATGGTCATACCGGAAGTTAAAAGATACCTGCTGGGCTGCGACCTGGCCAAGTCGCTGGACTACACCAGCTTCGCAGTCATTGAGATGGTTTATGAGACAAAGATCAAGGGCTTTGCCTATCACCTGAGGGCCCTGGACCGCATCAAGGGCGTGGACTACCCGAAGATCACTGACCTCGTCATCGCCAGCATCCAGAGGCTGCAAAATGAGCAGGGGACGACAGACGGCCCGCACATATGCATGGATGCCAGCGGCCTGGGGGCCCCGATCAGGGATTATCTGCTGCAGTCCGGCGTGATCAACGGCCTGGTAAATCTGTATCCCGTGGTTTTCACCGGCGGGGAAGCCGCACGCTTCGATAAGGTGACTTTCAATTACAACATCAGCAAGAGCCTTATAATATCGAATTTCCTGAGCCTGATGCAGCGCAAGCGGTTCGACTACAGCCCCGGACTGGAAGCATTGCCGCTGCTGAATCAGGAAATCGCTTCTTTCAAATACCACCTGACTTCGTCGGGGCATACTGGCTTTGATGCAGAGGCAGGGGCCCATGACGATCTCATCTGCGCCATATGCATCCCATTGATCATTGGCGAGTGGCAGTTCCAGGTTCCGCCAGAGTATGACAGCGATGACTTTTCGGGGAACTCCGAGGCCATAGAAATGTTCCCTGGGCTTGCTGCTTGTTTTCCAGGAAGCACAAGTCGCATGGCGGAAGAATACCTGGATTAGAAGCAGGAGCCCGCTGGCCAAGGCATTAGAAAACCGCTGGTCAGAATCAACACAAGGACATATTCATCATTCGAATCAGGGAGTTCAGCATTCATAAAGAAATTATGTCGATTGTTTGACGAGCGTAGCTATCAAGAGTGCAGTCCATTTCATTACTTATTTATAGTGGCTTAATAACAAAATTAGATTTGATTATGCATGAAGCTTAAGATCGTCAGTAAAAGAGACGAAATCCCAACTCTCAATCCCAGCGAAAAATTTGTCCACTTGGGCTTCCGACCAAGCAATGTAGACTTAATCAACCTGATTCGGAGATGACCTGGATTGAGAATGGTCCAGATGCCCCATACCTACTACAAAACCATGTCTAAGATCAGCCAATATTTTTTCCAACAGCAAGATATTGTAGCTCTTGAGGGAGATGTATGGGGCTACAGGAAAGATCTTAAAGATGATTTTATCATAGACGATGCTATTATCGAAGAGATCCGAAGATTGGCGGGGTGCGATGTAAGCATAGGTGATATCGCCAGCAAGATGAAAGAAAAGATTAGGATCAGTCCAGACCTCATCAAATATATTATTAAAAGATGAAGATAAATCTACTTGCTCGATGGACCTGGACTCTATGAACTGCAGTTGGCCAGAAGTCCAACTACAGAGCTGGAAGAAACACGGGGCTGTTGCGATCCATTCTACGATGGTCTCGATTAGAGACTTTCGGCAATCATCAAAGGTCTTGCCAGTTGCCCACACGCCATTCAGACCAGGTACATGGATGTAATGCGGCTCTGGATTGTCGATAACGTCATATTCAGCCCGTGCCAAGGCAGCCGCGATATACTTCGAGAACATATTATAACACCATTGAATCCGGAATGAATTTAGTATTATACTGGATGGCTATTCCAGGACATTATGGTTGATTAGAATAATTGTACTGTTGCATCCTGTGGTGGCAGGACATTTTGGACAATCGATTGATTTGGTTTTAGGGCCACCACAGAATGCAACAGTACATCTCAATGCCATCCAGCGGGAGCAAGATTGCCGCCCCTGAATCGGCTCAAGCGCCCAGCTGCGGTATATGCGCCAGATAGCTTTTTTTCAACTCATCTCTATCGATGTGATCATAGATGTCGATCGCCTCGCGTCGCACATCGCCCCGCAACTCCTGGATGAATTCACGCGGCATCCCTGCCCTCCTGAGGTGGGTAGTGAACCAGTGCCGACAGCAATGAGGGCTGAAGTGATCCTCCAGGTTCGTCGACTTTGGGTCATGCAGCCCCACGCGCTCTGCAGCCTGCGTAACGGCATGCAGGACACCGCTCCCTTTGAGGCGTGACCCATCACGCGCCACAAATAGTACTCCCTCGCACCCCTTTTTTATAACCCTAATCTCTCTCTGGCAGAGCCATCGATGAAGTGCCAGAGCCGTCTCGCCATCGAAAAAGAGATTTCTGTTGCTTCGTTTTGCGGTGGGCTTCAGCCTGAGCGTCTGCTCCTGCAGATTGATATCATCCACATCAAGTGTCACAAGCTCAGTACGCCTGATGCCGGTCTTGAATAACAGAATAAGAATGGCCCGGTCCCTGGTATCGATCGTTGCCCCGACCATGTTCGCGGCCTCCTCGACGCTTATGAGCTGACGCTGCCGGCTTCCTTCCTTGAAGCTGCGCAAGTACTTCTTCTGTATGTCAGGAATAGGGTTCAGGTCGATCTGGCCGGCATCCACGAGATATTCAAACCACACCGAAAGGCAGGAGAAGTCCTTCTTCAGAGAGGACTGCATCAATCCCCTTGCACGCATGTCCGCCAGATAGGCCAGGAGGTCCTCGCGCCCCGAGCTTCGAGGATCAATGCCGCGCGCGAGCGACCATTTGCAATATCTCCGCGCCACTCTGAGCTTCGTATCACTTGAGACGGGGGCCTGGCCGCGCAGCTGCAGATCGGTATAAAACTTCTCCAGGCCGATTTTTGCCAGATCTTCCTCGCACCCGCGGGCCGGGTCCTGAGGCACCATCTCGGGCAGACTCCGCGAATTGCGAGAAACAGCGGACTTCATCCCACCCACTTCCAGCCCATAGCGCTCTCCCGCACAATCCCGAGGTCCTGGAGAGTATGGAGTTGCTTTGTGACGATCCGGATGGCGTCAATGTCTTTCATATCGACATCCATCTCCTTGAGGAGATCCGGAGCTCGCCAGACGCCGCCTGAACGCAGCGCCCGGACGAGGTGCTCGTCAAACTCTCCGCTTCCCCTCAGGTCCTTCTGCAGAAAGATCTCGTTGCGCAGGGTGAAGGCCTCGGTCTTGTAGGCCTCCATGAGCTTTGTGACGCTCTCCAGATCTCTGCGGAGGGTGCGATTCTCTTCCTGTAGGGTTATCTTTTCTTTTGCGATATCCTGGGTCGGCACGGCGGAATCATCCAGCGCCCTTTCCACTGTCGAAAAAATCCAAGATGATAAGGGCATCTTTTTGGACTTTGCAAGCCCTTTCCACTTCTCTAAGAATTTTTCAGAGGGGAAGTATACTTCCGTCCTGCGTTCCCTGTACTTCTTGTCCGGCATGGCTCAAAGAAAGGCGTTCGAGTATATCAAATTCCCGGTACTCTTCCGCTAGTTCGCAGGAACCCATTGCTTGATCACTTTATGCAAGGAACCGGCACCGACGATTGGCTCTGCCTCAATTTCAAGGCCGGACGGATAGATTAAAATCGCTTTCGACTGAGGGCCGCCGAGGCCCCCGTGTGATCCGACCAGCTCCTCAAAGGCGGCCACCTCATCAGTTTCCGCCCAATAATGGCTGTTGATCAGGATATCGGGGCAGTTGGTGAAGCTGTCCTCAAAGCAGAGGTGCTTGGCCGCATTCGCTCCGAAGCCTGCCAGAGGATCGTCTCCTTCCAGCGTGCCGTCCCGCAAATGGCGAATTCCTTTCGATCCGATGATCAGCGGGCCGTGTGCCTCGGATCGAACCATTAAAAAACCAATCTCGCGATATTTCAAGAGACCAGGGATTAGTCCGGGAAATGCCCGGTTAATCGCTTCCAGGCTCATGCGCTCCTTCCAGGCCACAAAATAGATCAGTCCGAGGTTACCCGATGCCAGAACAATGGCCTCGCTTCTCTCCTTGCCCCGGCCTTCCGGCTGGCCTTTCGGTCCGAAGTTCACCGTGCCGTCTTTTGTCCTGTTCTTCGTGGCGAGGCTCATCAGCTTGCCTCCGCTGCTGTCCTCGCGAGAAACATCGGTGAGAAGAGCGTTGATGCGCAGCCAGGTCTCGTCGTTCGAGGGCGGTGAGAAGGTCTTCAGGTCTGCCAGCTCTTCCACGACCCTCTGGAGCGTCTTGCCGGTTCTCTGGAAAAACGTGGCTCCGTTGCTCTGGCCGTGGTCCGAGAGCACCACGAAATAGTAAGGCCGGTTTGCAGCCCCGGCAAACCTTTCCAGCCATTCGAAGGTTCTGTCAAGCCCCGTCAAGACCCGCAGGGCATCTTTGCGGGCAATACCGGCATGGTGGGCCACCTCGTCGTAGCCGACAAAGGTGGCGTACATGGAAGGCAGGCCCCGCAGCATGTCACCTACCAATGCAAAGAGACTCAACTCGCGCAGGATGCCCGTGGTGACGGCGCGGGTGAAGGGAAAGAAACCTGCCCGATGGACGCGCGGCCTCTCGTTCCTGGCAAGCTGAAGCCAGCCCTCGAAGACCTCCACCATGAAGTGAGAGAGGAATATGCCGATGACTCTGGCCGTCATGTAGGGATTGGCGAAGAAGAGAAAATACTCCATTGTATTTCGCTTCGCAGAACCGATGGTGCTGATGGTGAGAATGCTCTCGCGTGCATCTCCCGAGTACATATTGGCCCGGCTGGTGCCGTTGTTTGCCAGCAGGCCAAGGCCGTTCGAGACCCTTTTCTCAACCTCCGCCACATTTCCCGGCGCGTCTGAGGAAAAGAGCTTTCCCGAACTTTTTTCGTACCAGCGAAACGCGGGAATGTTGGAGTTGTTGCCGTGCAAGATCCCGGGCTGGCACCCACCCGTCTGGCAGGAGAGGTCCGTTTCCCATCCTGTAAGCCTGTGGCTGCCGCCCTCCAGCCATCTCTTGACGGTGGGCATGTACCCGTCCTGCAAAGCCTTCTGCAGCACATTCTGGGAGAGCCCGTCGATCTCCAGGAACATCACGCCCGGCTCGGATATCTTTTTCGCTATTCCGTAGCGCTTGATGAGCGGCTGGACCACAAAGCGCTCGTAACCGGCCACATCGTCAGCAGCAAATGCGCCACCCACCATCATGCCCGTCATCGATACCAGCACGGATACGCTGATGGCCGCCCACAATGACGAGATCAGGATGCCCGGCATCAGGGAGCCTATCAGCCAGACCAGCAGCCCGTTCATGAGGAAGACGAGAAAAGGAAAGAGCAGCGGGTGAAAGCGCACGGAAAAACTGACAAGTGGCGGGATGAGAAAACTGTTGGCCAATCCCAAGATGAGCACAAAGAAGAATGCGCCTTCGAGAGTGCTTACCGTAAGGCCGGAGATGTGCAGGCTGAGCATGCCAAGGACGCTGACCTGGACCGCGAGGCTGATCAGAGAGATGATCAAGTACTCGACCAGGTTCCGCTTTTTCTCCGGTGTGATATTTGTGTTGCTCATTTTGGTTTCCTGCGGAGTCGCGGCAAATGCAGCGACTTTCGTAAATACTATTAGAACCTGCAAACTTATAGCTTTCGATAATGCTTTTGCTGCGCAAAAAACTGCTTGAGACCGGCCAGTTCCGCCGGTCGGACCCTGCGTCATTCGGTTTCTATTTCTATCAGATCTATTCCTGTCGGTTTCGATTTTATCAGATCTATTCCAGTCGGCTCTGATTCCAAATCCAATCAATTTCAGTCGGCTCTGATTCCAATCCAATCAATTTCAATCGGTTCCGATTTCAATCAAATCAATTTCAGTCGGGTCCGATTCCAGCCATTTTAATTCCTGTCAAGTCTAAAGCCCAATCAAATCGATTCCAGTCAGAATCCTTCCGGTTCCAGCCTGATCCTATTTCGGAATCAATGATATCTCCACCACCAGATCGTTATAATCGCGATCTTTAAGCCCAAACTGATCCTCCCAGCGCAGCAGATACTTGCTGGTGCCAAGCGGCAGCTTGGTTACGTGCACTCTCGAATCGGGGTTGAGATTGCTGTTCGTGCAGTAGGTATATCCGTCATCCGTCAGAATCGAGAAGATAAGCCTGGTTCCCGCTTCATATTCCCCCAGGTCAAAACTCTTGCGAAGGTTTTCCTTGGTGGCATCGAAGATCTTATGTCCATTCGGCTGATGAATCCAGAACTGATTTGTCTTGAGAGTATTCTTGCTGACGAACCTGGCCACTACCTGGGCCTTGCGGGTCAGGACAATGTCGTCGATGCTTATGGGAAGCGACTCGACGGTGACGATGAGGTCCTTGTAGTCCTTGTTCTTCAGCCCGAAGGCTTCCTCCCAGCGCAGTTCCCATCTGTTGTAGGCCGTGGGAAGCTTGCGAACGTGGCTCAGGGAATCTGGATTTATCACCTGGTCGGTGTAGTAGGTATAGCCGTTCGCAGCCTCCAGGCAAAATCTCAGCTTCTGGCCGGACGAATAAGCACCCAAATCGACCGTCTTTCCTGCCGCATCGCCGGACCGGAAGACCGTCAGCTCCTGGGGAGAGGCGAGGCCAAACTGCGTGAACGATGATGCGATCATGCTCTTCAGGGTTACGAAGACCCTTCCGTCTTTGGTTAGAGTGATATCCTCGGTGGTCGGGCTGAAGACCTCGATCTCCATGACCACGTCGTTGTAGTCCTGCTCGCCAAGGCCCAAGAGGTCCTCCCAGCGCAGCTCCCACTTGTATGTCCCGGTCTGAACCTTCTTGACATGGTCGCAGGCATCGGCATTCAGGGACTGGTTCGTGTAATATGTATTGGTTGTGTTGCCGTCCGATGCCTTCAGGGCCAATGTGAGGCGCGAACCTGATGAGAATGTACCTATCTCGAAAGATTTGCCGATCTGGGATGCCTCCGCCTTGAATATAGTCTTCTCCCCGGGATAGCTGAGACATATCTCGTCGGCAAGGGCGGTGTTGACCTCCTTGAGACGGGCGATGACCCTTCCGGCTTTGGGCATGATCAGATCGTCGTCCGTGGTGAACTGCACGGCATAAAAGGCAAAGCTGGTTCCCATGCCGCATTCGCCGTACTTGATCTTGAACCATCCGTCGTCGCCCCACTGCGTGCTCCAGCTGTTCTTGCAGATCCAATACCCTCCTGCATCATTGTAGCCCACGATGCAGACGGCATGGTTTCCGAGGTAGCCGCCGCTGGCGTTCTGATAAATTCCGCCGGTATACCAGTAGAAATCATCGTAAACATAGAGGCCGGACATGATGGGGCCTTTGAGGTTCAGCCACTCCTTGGCCTGGGCTGCTCCGGAAAGTGTCTTCCAGCTCTCGATCTTCACGATACGCTGATCTCTGTTGGCGCAGGATTGATTCTGATCGCTGTTGTAAGGCCAGCAGGCCTCATCGGGAATGCCGCTGTTGCGGGCGTAATTCAAGGCAGGCGCAAAGTTCCAGCCGCTCTGGCAGCAAGCCCCGCAGCCCCGAAAGAAGAGGTCCGCCTCGGAAAGGTTGGGATCGGTGGCGGGAGTTCTCCGGAATAGCTTCAAGTTGGCCTCGACGGTGGCAACGGTGGCGAAGGCAACGCAGGCTCCGCATCCGCTCTGATTGCGAATGGGCGTGGTCCAGTTGGTGCCGTTGACCGACCTCCAGTCCCAGCTTGAAGCATAGACGAAGGCGCGTCCCTGTCTGGCGATAAAAGCCTCCTCGCGGCTGGCCGTCTCCCGGACCTTCTTCATCTCGTCTTCCGGAATTACCAAGCCGAGGTATTTTTTCTTCTCCTCCTGGGAGAGTCCGGAGAGGGGCGTTGTGCCCGCCGTCCAGGATTGGCCCTTTTCGATTATTTTATTTTGTATCAGTTTTAAAACATCATTTGCCATCGCAAGACCACCAATCACATTTAGACGGAAGATGCATAAATATCTTGTGTTTTTTTCTTATACTAGAATAATCATTTTCGTCTTTGTTCCCTGGTTTTGATTGGGCAAAAACGAACATGATAAATGAAGATTATCAATTGAAGAATATCACTCCCATAGAGTCGGAAAAAATTCGAATAATAATGCAAATATTTTAGGATTATATTGGCTTGTTGTGCGCTCGCAGCCCTGAAAATAAATCTTTGCAGCAAATTCTTCCCGAACTTAAGAAAGAAAGTTATTAATATCGAGCCGACAAATCAGTATTTGAGCGAATTTGGGAGAAATCATCACTATGGAGGTCATCGTCAAGCGATCCAGCAGACGCAAGAAGACCATTCAGGCCAGGATGGTGCAGGGCAGGATGGAGGTTTTGGCCCCGATGCACATCTCCGACGCCGTCTTGCAGGATCACATCTCGCGCCTGAAGGCAAGGATGGCAGAGCATGAATCCCCCAGAAGCGACGAGCACCTGCAAGAGCGGGCCAACCTCCTGAACCAGAAATATTTCCAGGGAGCCTTGAATTGGAACTCCATTTGCTACTCGTCTCACCAGGAGCACCGGCGCGGTTCGTGCAGCTACTATGCCAAGACCATCAGGATAAGCGACCGGCTGGCAAAGTATCCTCAATGGGTCGAGGATTATGTGATCGTTCACGAGCTGGCCCATCTCCTGGAGCCGAACCACGGCCAGGAGTTCAAGGCGCTGGTGAGACAATATCCTCTGGCGGAGCGGGCCATAGGATTTCTCATGGCCACGGAGGCGTTGGACCGCCGCCCGTCTTAAGGCCGCCCTGGTCTCTAGCGTTCCGGAATTCCTGATGAGAAGACTTATCCCTCATTATTCCTACTATTCTTCTGATGTTCGGACCTGCTAATCAAAGAGATCTAAATGCAATTGATGAAATGAGTCGCAGCGCTGCGATGGCTGGGAATGCAAATGACCGCCCGTTGATTCCCCGGAGCCTTCTCTTCGGCAATCCCGACCGGATTACGACGCGCATCAGCCCGGACGGCTCAAAGATCAGCTTCCTTGCTCCGCATAACGGCGTCCTCAATGTGTGGGTGGGTCCTTCCGGCGATCCCAAAGGTGCCAAGCCCGTGACCTGCGACAGCTCGCGCGGCATTCGCAGCTATGCCTGGGCGTTCACCAACCGCCACATCATTTATCTGCAGGACAAAAACGGGGATGAGAACTGGAGAATTTTTTGTGTAATTCTCGATAGCGGCGAGATCAAAGACCTCACGCCTTTTGATGGTGTGCGCTCGCAAATCCTGGCCCTCAGCCCCAAATTCCCAAAAGAGGCCATCGTCGGCCTCAACAAGCGCGATCCTGAGTACCATGATCTCTTCCGGCTGAACATCGAGACCGGCGAGCTGACTGCATTCCTGGAGAACCGCGAGTTTGCGGGATTTGATATCGACGACAATTTCCACCTTCGCATGGCCTCCAAGATGACCGCAGACGGCGGCACAGAGGTTTTCCGGCGAGCGGGAGACGGCTGGGAGAGCTTCTGGAAGGTAGACATGGAGGATGCGCTCACTACAGGCACGATCGGCTTTAACAAGGAAGGGACAAAGGCGTACCTGATCGACAGCCGCGATCGGAATACGGCAGCGCTCTACATCTTCGGCCTGGACGATTCGGAGAAGATGCTCATCGCTGAAGATCCGCGCGCCGATTTTGGCGGCTGCATGCTCCATCCCACAGAGAAGTATGTGCAGGCGGTGGCCTTCAATTATGAAAGGCTGCACTGGAAGGTCCTCGATCCGTCCGTCGCCGCAGATTTTGATATTCTCCGGAGGCAGGAGGACGGCGATATGACCGTTGTGAGCCGAACCCAGGACGACGGAACGTGGATTGTGGTTTATTCTTTGGATGATGGGCCTCTTCGCTACTACTTCTATGATCGCAGCCAAAGAATGGCCACATTCCTCTTCACGGACAAAGAGAATCTAAAGAACAAGCCTCTCGCAAAAATGCATCCAGTAGTCATAAAAGCCCGCGACGGCCTGGACCTGGTAAGCTACTACACCTTGCCAAAAGGCAGCGACAGCGGTGATGGCCGGCCCGACCGTTCGCTGCCGATGGTCCTTTACGTTCATGGCGGTCCCTGGGGGCGGGACTACTGGGGCTTTGACCCCATCCATCAGTGGCTTGCGAACCGCGGCTATGCCGTCCTCAGCGTCAACTTCCGCGGCTCGACCGGATTTGGCAAGAACTTCATCAATGCCGGAAACATGGAATGGGGGCGCAGGATGCATGACGACCTGGTCGATGCCGTAAAATGGGCCGTCTCATCCGGCATCGCCGATCCGGCAAAGATTGCCATCATGGGCGGAAGCTATGGCGGCTATGCAACGCTCGCCGGGCTCACCCTCACACCGCAGCTCTTCGCCTGCGGCGTGGACATCGTCGGTCCGTCCAACCTGATCACGCTGCTGGAGACCATTCCGCCTTACTGGAAGCCCGCCATCGAGCAGTTCACCACCAGAGTGGGTGATTTCCGCACGGAGGAAGGCCGGGCATTGCTGAGGGAGCGCTCGCCCTTGACCTACGCCGACAGGATCGTGCGGCCCCTGCTCATCGGACAGGGAGCCAACGACCCCAGGGTCAAGCAGAACGAGTCCGACCAGATCGTCAAAGCTATGCAGGAGAAGGGCTTGCCTGTGACTTACGTCCTCTACCCGGACGAGGGCCACGGTTTTGCCAGGCCGGAGAACCGGCTGTCTTTTTATGCAGTCGCCGAGGCGTTCCTGGCAGAGCATCTGGGCGGCAGGTTCGAGCCCATCGGCCAGGATTTCCGGGGCGCGAGCCTCTGCGTGCCTGAGGGCGCAAGAGAGGTTCCGGGGCTGGCGGAAGCGCTGGAAAGCAAGCATTAGGACATCCGTTTGGTTATTCCTGCGTTTGTTCTATCGAATTCCTGTAGCAGTGCTCGAAGTAACCGCCCATCATGCATACCTGCTCTTCCGGACCAAGCAGCTCGAACTGCCGGCAGGGCGTCCCCTGGTAGCAGTGCAGGTGATGGATGGTGCAAACGGCGACACCCCCATCGCAAATGAAATGAGGGCAGACGTCTCCGGCAGGCTTGAAGATCATGCTCTCTGGATCGTGGGGATCGAGAGTGCCGTCTGGGAGAATTGATCTCGGATTGATCACGAAGAGGTCCAGATAACGGCAGCAATTGCCGCACCGCAGGCAGATCATGATGGGACCCATAGAAATGGCGAGCGGATAGATTATTATTGTGCTCGCCTCAACGAATTATGATTTTTTTTCTCGCTCCTTTTCTCCCAGTCTATCCGGCGGTCAACTACCACGGCCTGAAGGCCGTGGCTTGCGACTACGCAAAAAGTCGTGTCGCGTCTGGCGGGCTGACTAAACCACCCTGGGCCTCAAGGATATACCTCAAGTCCCGTGTTCGGTGCTCA
>Ga0074195_1004323_pt1 | contig 11807 bp, 7 predicted proteins | sample EPASupsiteHSE623_FD_64525 | JGI IMG/M metagenome (GOLD analysis project Ga0074195, IMG submission 64525) | Bioremediated contaminated groundwater from EPA Superfund site, New Mexico - Sample HSE6-23 | ecosystem: Environmental > Aquatic > Deep subsurface > Groundwater > Contaminated ...
TAGATTTTTTTCAGCCAATCTCGCAACCGATTACAATGCACTCATTATGAATGAATCGGCCTTTGAAAAGCTTGGCTGGAAATCCATTGATGGAAAATGGGTCGGATTGTTTTCTAAGGAAAACAGAAAGGAAGTTATCGGTGTAATTAATGATATCAATGTCACTTCATTGCAAAATCCTATCGGACCCATGATCTATCAGTTTGGCCGTCATCACAATTATCCCGGTTATCTGACCATCCGGCTTCATCCCGATAAAAAAACCGCATCCGTTGATTTTATAAAAGGGCAATGGATGAAGCTTTTCCCCGATATACCTTTTACGTTTGAGGGCATCGATGAGAAATACAAAACAGCCTATGGAGAAGAGGAAAAACTTATCAGGATTATCAGTATTTTTTCTATGCTGGCAATGGTATTGTCATTGCTTGGCATGCTGGCTTTAAGTGCACTCGAATGTGAACAGCGTACCAAAGAGATTGGTATTCGCAGGGTAAACGGCGCTTCAATAACGGTAATACTTGCCATGCTTAACAAAAGCTTTATTAAATGGGTTCTTCTTGCTTTTGCCCTTGCCTGTCCCGTTGCCCTCTATATCATTCAAAAATGGCTTGAAAGCTTTGCTTACAAAACGGAACTAAGCTGGTGGGTTTTTGTGGCAGCAGGAACAGTGGCAGTGGTAGTGGCGTTGTTAACGGTGAGTATACAATCCTACAGGGTTGCAACCAGGAATCCGGTGAGAGCGTTGCGGTATGAATAACGATCCTTATCTTCAATTCATTTTTTAGCTATTATTGTCCCTTTTTGGAATTACCTTTGTTTAAACTTCAAAAAACAACACCATAATGATCAGAAGCTTTTTTATCGCCTTATTTTTGTCAATGACAATTTTTCAATCAGCAATGACACAGTCAACCTCTACCAGAATCCGCCACACTGTTGTCTTTAAATTAAGACATCCGGTTGGGTCGGCAGCAGAGAAAGATTTCTTTGAAGCAGCCATGAAACTTGCTTCCATTCCCGGTGTGGAAAATTTTGAAAGCATGAAGCAGATCAGCAAGAAGAACAATTTCACCTACGGTTTTTCAATGGAGTTTGCCAACCAGCAAATGTACGATCAGTACAACAACCATCCCGATCATGTCGCTTTTGTACAGGAAAGGTGGATGAAGGAAGTGGAGGATTTTCTTGAAATTGATTACGAAATCAAAGAGTAGTTGGTATATTATCAGCTTAAAACCACTTTGAAAACCTGTCGGCAACCTATAACCAGCTCTTATTTAAACCAAATTAAAATATACCTGATGAAAACCAAAAATTACCTGCCATTCATGCAAACAAGTAAGTTCCTCGTTATTTGCGTGGCCTTTTTTGTGATATGTCTTTCTTCCGCTCAGGCACAAAAGGAAACAATTGCCAAAGGATTTGGGAATGCTGTATACCAAGGTTTACAGGAAGATATGTTTTTAAAGAAATGGTTGATCCTGGGTCCCCTGCCGGTTTCTGACAAGCCCGGAGAGCCCGGCGCTGAAATACTCCAGGCAGCATTTAACAAGGATCCTTTCACCATTCCTGCCTTTGATAAAAAGAAACCAATACCGCCTGTCGATTTTGCAGGGAAGAAATACGAATGGAAATACTTTGAATCGAAAAGCGATACGATCCTGTTGAATAAAATGCTGGGTGACACCAACTTTGTTATCTGCTATGCGCTGGCAGAAATCATTGTTCCTGAATCCGAAAAAGTCCTGATCGGATTAGGCAGTGACGATGGGGTTAAAATGTGGCTCAACGGAAAAGAGGTTCACAGCAATTATATCGACCGTGCATTGGCAGTTGATAACGACATTTTCGAAATTGCGCTGAATAAGGGCAGCAACCAGGTATTGATCAAGGTTCAGAATTCCAGGTTCGATTATGGTTTTTCGCTTCGCAGGGTTGGCAGTTCTGCCATTACCGGCCTGTTACTCAAATCCGCCGAAAACGGTGACTTCGACAATGTTAAAACACTGGTAAATTACCACCCTGAGATCAATGCGAAGAGTGCAACCGGACTAACTGCATGGCAGGTAGCAACTATTAAAGGCCGTACCAAAATAGCGGATTACCTGAAACAAAAAGGTGCAGAAACCTCAATGCAATTTCCTCCCCTCGGTGATTTTGTGGATGGCCTGTTTTCAGTTATTCCTGCAAGTAAAGCTCCAGGTGCTGCGGTGCTGGTTTCAAAAAGCGGCGAAATCCTTTATAAAAAAGGATACGGCATGGCAGATATCGGTTACAGTATGCCTGCCCTTATTGTTACAAAATTCAGAATAGGATCAATTACCAAGCAATTCATAGCCACAGCCATACTAAAATTGCAGGAAGAAGGCAAAATCAGCATTACAGATACACTATCGAAATTCATACCTGATTTTCCGAGGGGTAATGAGATTACAATCCATCATTTGCTTACTCATACCTCCGGTATTCATAGTTTCACCAACCAGCCTGACTTTCTGAATACAGCCACGGTCAAAGCTACAACTCAGGCAATGATTGACAGCATAAAAACTTATAAATTCGATTTCAACCCCGGTGAGCAGTACCAGTATAATAATTCAGGCTTCTTTATCCTTGGTTATATTATTGAAAAAATAACCGGAATGCCTTATGGTGATTATTTGCAGAAGACTTTTTTTATTCCGCTCGGAATGAAAAATACCGGCGTGCATGCCTCAAATCTCATCCTCGAAAATGAAGCTACCGGTTACGCAACCAATAATGGAATATTTGAAAAGTCCTTGAACTGGGATATGTCAAGGGCTGGGGGTGCGGGTTCCCTGTATTCCACGGTGGAGGACCTGTACCTGTGGAATGAAGCCATTTTTAATGGGAAGGTACTCACGGAAGCTAGTCTGAAAGCAGCATTCACACCGGTTGTGCTGAACAATGGCAAGAAGCCTGAAGGAACCGATTATGGGTATGGCTGGGCACTCAATGACCTGCGAAATCTTACTTTCATCAATCATGGAGGTGGATTGCACGGATTTTTAAGCCAGATTTCCCGTCAGCCAGAAGAAAATCTTACGGTGGTCGTCCTTACAAACTGCACGCCTCCGCAGGGAGATATCCCTCCCGATCAATTTGCAAATTCCATCGGTGAATACATGTTATGGCAAAAAATGGACAAACAGCAAAGCTATTCTACAGATACCTCGCTTTCAGCAGCAGATCTGAAGAAGTACGAAGGCCGGTATGACTATGGAAGCGGCATGGTACTTCTTGTTGCTTCCGATGGCGACAAATTGTATGCTCAGATGACAGGCCAGTCACGGTTCCAGATCTTTCCGAATGGAAACGATGAATTTTACTGGAAGGTAGTTGAAGCAAGGATAAAATTTTCAAGAGATGCTTCGCAACAGATTACAGGTGCTGTTCATTATCAGGGAGGAAGGGAGCTGAATGTGAAAAAACTGCCAGATCTCAATATTATCAAAGTGGATCAGGCTGTATTAGAAAAATATACAGGCAATTATCAGTATGAACCGGACATCATCATAGCCATAACAGCTGAAGACGGCAGGATGTTTGCCCAGCCTTCGGGGCAGAATAAGCTCGAGTTGTTTCCTTTATCTGAAACAGAATTTGTAGCCAAAGAAATGAATGCCGGTTTGGTTTTCATTCCGGATGAAGCGGGGGGGCATACGGCCCGGGTACGTATTGGTTCCGATGAAAGGACGATTGGTAAGGTCAAGTGACCCGGATACCGTATGTTTCTCTCATCAACTGTGGTGGCGCATGAGATGGCTTATTTAGCTGCCGTGGAACCTGAAGGATAACCGCAAAGTTCGCAAAAGATCAACGCATGGTTCACAAAGAATTTCGAGCAAGAATATGGTACTTTGCGACTTTTATGAATAACCTTAGCGCTCTTTGCGGTTACTTTTTTAAAAATCTGCTTTCCTTATATAATCATCGAAATGACTATTTCTTTTTAAGGCTCCAACCGGTTTTAAGACCAAAGACAAACCATGTTAGTGCCAGGGTACCCGCTGCAAAAATTGTATCTCCAACCACCCGCAGCCATTTAAAGGTAACAAGGTAAGGTTGTTGCATGAATTCGGCCGACCTGGCATACCACAATCCTTCCTGCACACTGGCGACCGTTTGGGCCAGACCAATGGGTAAAACGCTGATAAGTACCATGGCAGCTAGTCCGATGTTGATGCTCCAGAATGCAAATTTTATCCACCTGTCCTTCCATACCCCTTCCCTGTTCATGTCGCGCAATACAAACAACATCAGTCCGATCCCCAGCATACCATAAACACCGAACAGCGCAGTATGCCCGTGAACCGGCGTGGTATTCAACCCCTGCATGTAATAAAGTGCTATGGGCGGGTTGATGAGAAAACCGAAAATACCGGCTCCTACAAGGTTCCAGAATGCCACGGCAATGAAACTGTAAACAGGCCATTTGTAAGCTTTGATCCATTCATTGCTCCGGCTTATTCTCAGGTTATCAAAAGCTTCGAAACCCATCAGTACAAGAGGAACAACCTCGAGTGCACTAAAAGTTGCACCCAGGGCCATTATTGCAGTGGGGGTACCGGTAAAATACAAGTGGTGGAAAGTTCCCAGAATACCACCTGATAAAAATACAATGGTGGAGAATAAAACGGCTGTAGTGGCTGTAGCTGCTTTAATGATCTGCAGGCGGACAAACAGAAAAGCCACAATTACCGCGGCAAATACTTCAAAGAAGCCTTCTACCCAAAGGTGTACCACCCACCAGCGCCAGTATTCGGCAACGGCAAGGTTGGTCTGGCGTCCCCACATAAGGCCTGCTCCATAAAAAGCAGCAATGGCAATGGTGGATATAAGGAATAAAACCAGCAGGTTGCGGCTTTCCGATTTTTGCTTCAGTGCCGGCCAAATGGCGCGTCCCATCAATAAAAGCCATATTACCAGGCCTACAAACAGGAACAACTGCCAAAAACGTCCCAGGTCCACATATTCATATCCCTGGTGCCCGAACCAAAAGTTTTGTATCAATCCCATTTTTTGCATAACACCCATCCATTGACCTGCCAGCGATCCAACCACAATTGCCAGAAGTGCGATGAATAAGAAATTTACGCCAAGACGCTGAAATTTTGGTTCAATACCTGATATGGCTGGAGCGTAATACAACCCTGTAGCCAGCCATGATGTTGCGATCCAGAATATGGCAATTTGAACATGCCAGGTTCGTGAAATGGAATAGGGCAACCAATCGGCAAGCGGCAAACCGTAAAAGGCCTGACCCTCAACGCTGTAATGTGCCGTTACAACTCCCATAACAACCTGGACAAGCAGCAGGGCAGTGACAATCCAGAAATATTTTACAGTGGCTTTTTGTGAAGGTGTCTGGCTTTCGCTTTTTAACGGGAAAACCAGGGGAGGTTCAGTTGCTGCTTCATGTCGCCTGCGTGCATAATACCATACCATCAGTCCTATGCCGGCCAGCAGCATCATCACACTGAATCCGGTCCAGAGCAACAATGAACCTGTAGGTGCGTTGCCCACCAGCGCTTCCGAGGGCCAGTTGTTGGTATAGGTAATATCCTGACCTGGTCGCTGGGTAACACATGCCCATGAGGTCCAGAAAAAGAAAGCATTCAGCAAACGGGCGCGTTCCGGATCCTTAAGTGAATTCTCAGGAATACTGTAGGCATCACGCAAGTCAGCCAGCGCAGCCTCATCCATAAACAATCCGGTATAATATCTGCTGTTTTCCGCGATGGCTGCAGCTCTGAGAACAGATACCGAAAGTGTCTTTGTGGACTCATCATATGTATTTACACGCACATCTTTCTGCAAACGAATTTTAAGTGCTGCCTGACTTTCCGGGTCAAGCTCATCGAATGGCCTGTTTTGCAATTGCACGGCATACGCATTGAGCATGAATACCGCTTCCTTATGCAACCAGTCGGCGCTCCAGTCTGGTGCCAGGTATGCGCCATGCCCCCAAACGGTACCTATTTCATGTCCGCCCAGGGATTGCCACACATTTTGACCGTCCTTTATGTCCTGGCCCGTAAAAAGAACCGTTCCATTGGCGGCGATCACCTTTTCAGGTATCGGGGGAGCTTCGCGATAAATCTCATAGCCATAGTACAATAAAACGCCAAACGAGATTGTCAATACGGCTAAAAAGCCAATCCAGAGTTTTCGTATAGTCATATGATTAAGTATTGGTTAAATAAGAATTACAGATGCAAATGTATGTATTATTTATTAAATGACAAAAAGGTCTTTTAGTGATTTAAAATATTTTTTTCTTATCTTTGTAACACGAATTTTACCTGATACACAACAGATAATGTTTAATAAAGAAACGGAATATGCGCTTCGCGGACTGGTTTATATTCAAATGCAAAACCAGAGCGGGCGAAGACCCGGAATTGCAGAAATAGCCAAAGAAATAGAAGCTCCCCCATTTTATACTGCGAAAATCTTGCACCGAATGGTGAAATACGGATTTGTAACATCACTGAAAGGAAAAGGAGGAGGATTTTATTTTGAAAAAGATAAACCTGAATTACCAATCAAGGAATTAATTGTTGTTACAGAAGGAAATAAATCTTTTTCAGGGTGCGGGTTCGGACTCAAACACTGTGATGAAAACAATCCCTGTCCTATTCATGAACAATATACATCCATCAGAGAATCAATACATACACTGATATCCAATGAAACTATTCAATCCCTTGCAAGGAAGTATGCATCCAAATTGAAACCAGAATTTAAATATTAAACTACCTATGAGCGAGATAATTAACAATTCACAGAAGCGCAAGGAACTCCTTAAACATATGATCCTGCAGCTTCATCTGGGCGAAGCACCTGATCTGGTGCGCAATCGCCTGGTTCAGCTGCTCACAAACATCCCCTATGATGAAGTGGTGGAAGTAGAACAGGAACTTATTTCGGAAGGCCTTCCGGAAGAGGAAGTATTGAAATTCTGCGACATCCATACGATGGTACTGGATGGGCATATTGACCAAACCGGGGCCAGGGAGGTTCCGCCGGGACATCCGGTAGATACGTTTATGAAAGAAAACAGGGAACTTGAAAAGGTTGTTTCTGCCATCACACAATTGCTCGGTCAGCTTCAGGAACTACAGGCGTCACAGGTAAAGGACCTTTTCCTGAAGCTCCATGCCCGCTTCAATGAACTGATGGATGTTGACAAGCATTATAAACGCAAGGAATACCTTATTTTCCCTTATCTCGAAAAATATGAAATCACCGGCCCTCCCAAAGTAATGTGGGGAAAACATGATGAAACACGCGAAATGTTAAAAGCAGCCATCGATGCAGTTTCCGCACCCGGTGAAATAACTCCCGAAGAAGCAGTTGCGGTGGCTGATATGGTTATATTGCCTGCAATTCAGGCAGTTCCGGCCATGATCATGAAGGAGGAAGAAATTCTGTTTCCCATGTGCATGGATAAACTGAGTGATGAAGACTGGTATGCGATCTACCAGCAAACCAGTGAATTCGGATACTGCCTGTATGACCCACAGGACGAATGGAAGCCTTTGGGCGCAACAGTAAGCGAACTGGCATACCAGCCAAAAAACGGCATTCAACTCGCAACAGGCCGTTTTGATATAATTGAACTTGAAGCATTGTTTAAGTCCCTGCCTATTGATTTAACTTTTGTAGACAAGGATGACAAGGTGAAATTCTTCAGTATGGGCAAAGATCGCATTTTTACCCGCAACAGGGCTATTCTCGGACGCGATGTACGCATGTGCCATCCGCCATCAAGCGTGCATGTGGTTGAGCAGATTCTCGGCGACTTTAAAAGCGGACGCGAAAACAACGCTTCATTCTGGATTAGTATGCAGGAACGCTTTATTTATATCGAGTACTTTGCATTACGTGGTATGGATGATGAATATCTGGGAACCATCGAATTCACGCAGGACCTTACCCATCTGCGTAAACTCGAAGGTGAACAGCGCTTGTTGTCCTATCTAAAATCCTGATGTTATGAATCCAGCTAAGGTGACAATAACGCCAAAAACAAAGGTGGGCGAATTGCTCGACGCTTTCCCGGAGTTGGAGCAGGTACTGATAGAATTGTCCCCCGCTTTTGCGAAATTGAAAAATCCTGTGCTTCGAAAAACCGTGGCACGCATTGCCTCATTGCAACAAGCCGCCGTTGTGGGTGGCCTTAAAGTGGAGGACCTTGTGAACCGTTTGCGGAAAGAAGCCGGACAGGTTGAATTCACTGATGATTCAATGAATGACTCTTACCTGGTATTGGCTCCGCCTGCCGGATTTGATGTTTCCAGGGTGACCCGGTGGTTTGATGCCACCCCTGTGATTAATGCCGGTGAAAGTCCGATGGCCGATATTCTTTCTATGGCCCATAAACTCTCACCCGGTGAAATACTTGAACTGAAAACCCCTTTCATCCCTGCGCCAATTCTTGATATGCTCAAAGAAAAAGGATTTACTATCTTTGCTATGAAATCGAATGGTATCGTGCTTAGCTATATCTGGCGATCACAGATCCATGACTGATAAAATTCCGAAAAATTACTTCTGCTAAAGAACCTTTCAACTGCATATTCTGTTTTCTATAGGTTACTGAACTGATTCATGAACGAAAATGACACCTGCAACCGCTGAAAGGCTTTATAAAAGTGCTTTCCACCTTAGTCTGTTTACCATTTTTTATAATATCGGCGAAGGATTGGTATCAATGATCATTGGATATAGTGATGAAACACTTGCATTGTTTGGTTTCGGAGCTGACAGCTTTATTGAAGTTATGTCAGGGGTGGGAATTGCAATGATGATCGTGCGAATCGGAAACAACCGGACTGCCAGCAACATCCGGTTTGAAACAACTGCCCTGAAAATTACGGGTACAGCATTCTATTTGCTTACAGTGGCGTTGGTAATAGGTATAATACTTAATATTATTAACAGGCATAAACCTGAAACCACTGTCTGGGGTATAGTAATTTCCCTGGTTTCCATTGGTGTGATGTTATGGTTGGTGAAAGCAAAACGGAAAGTCGGTAACCAGTTGCAATCGGATCCCATACTTGCAGATGCCAACTGCACAATGGTATGTGTTTATATGTCGGTAGTGCTGTTGGCCTCAAGTCTTGTTTATGAACTTACCGGCTTTATTTATGCCGACGCCATTGGTGCAGCCGGCCTGGCATGGTACTCCTTTAAGGAGGGAAAGGAGGCGTTTGAGAAGGCAGGGGGGGAAGGGTAATCGACAAATTGACAAGGCGAAAGGGCGATTGGTCGATAACAACAGACAACAGTCAACTTTTTTTAACATTTAATAACTCTTTTTTCTTCTCCATATCCACGATTTTACTGAACTTTATAATCTTCACCAATTAAAAAAACCCTTTATGAAAACACCCAACAGCGTTATTACTTTATTTCTCTTAATGGCATTTTCTGTATCCGGCTTCAGTCAGCAGAAATCCTATTTCAATCCTGACCAGATTGATATTCCATACCAGAAATTCATACTCGATAACGGTTTAACCCTTATTGTGCATGAGGATCATAAGGCACCCATTGTTGCAGTCAATATTTGGTATCATGTAGGTTCAAAAAATGAAAAACAGGGCAGAACGGGCTTTGCCCATTTATTTGAGCATCTGATGTTCAATGGCAGCGAGAATTTTAACAAAGATTATTTTCAGGCGCTCGAAGCCATCGGTGCAACTGATCTGAACGGAACCACAAGCAATGACCGCACCAATTACTTTCAAAATGTACCTACTGCAGGGCTCGATCAGGTACTCTTTCTCGAAAGTGACCGTATGGGCCACCTGATAGGAGCTATCGACCAGGCTAAACTCGATGAACAAAGGGGTGTGGTCCAAAACGAAAAACGTCAGGGAGAAAACCAACCCTACGGCCGTGAATATGACATTATCACAGAATCATCGTTTCCAGAAGGCCACCCTTATTCCTGGACTGTCATTGGTTCCATGGAGGACCTGAACGCTGCAAGTCTCGATGATGTGAAAGAATGGTTCAAAACCTATTACGGCCCCTCCAACGCAGTTTTGAGCATTGCCGGTGATGTTAAACCCGAAGAAGTGCTGGAGAAGGTGAAAAAATATTTCGGTGATATCCCTCCCGGTCCCTCGCTTGTCAAACCCGAGGTGAATATTGCCAAACGGACGGAAAATACCCGCGGATATTACCAGGACAGGGTACCACAGGCAAAGATCACCATGGTATGGAATGTACCGCAATGGGGTACCAAAGAAATGGTACTTCTCGACCTTGCAACAGACATCTTGTCGGCCGGCAAAACGTCAAGGTTGTATAAAAAACTTGTTTATGAGGATCAGACAGCAAGCAGTGCTTATGCTTTCAGTGATCCGATGGAAATAGCCGGCAATATCTATATGCAGGCCATGGTTAAGCCGGGCGGTTCTGCAGAACAGGTTGAAGCAACCATGAATGCTGTAATGCAGGAACTTCTGGATAAGGGCCCCACCCAGGAAGAACTTGACAGGGTGCGTTCAAATTATTTCTCCAATTTCCTGAAAGGAATAGAACGCATCGGCGGTTTCGGGGGTAAATCCGACATCCTCGCCACCAATGCGGTATATGGCGGATCACCGGATTTCTACAGGAAAACTTTGAAATTTGTTGCCGATGCCACGGTGGAAGATATTCACAAGGTATGCCAGGAATGGCTGGGCAACGGAAAATACGTGCTGGTTTGTGAACCGTTTCCTTCACTTAAGGCATCCGGCACGGATGTCGACCGCAGCAAGATACCTGAATTGGGAACGCCTGTTGCATCTTCCTTTCCCAACCTGCAGAAGGCGACCCTTAAAAATGGGTTGAATGTTATTCTTACCCAGCGTATGGGGGTTCCAACCATTGCAGGCCGCCTTGTATTCCAGGCAGGTTATGCAACTGATGCCTTATCAAAACCAGGTATGGCCAGTTTTGCCATGGACATGCTCGATGAAGGCACTAAATCCCTGAATACCCTTCAGATCAGCGAAAAACTGCAGATGCTCGGTGCCTCCATCAATGCAGGTTCCGACCTTGATGCGTCGTACCTGAATTTTACAACCCTGGTACCCACCCTCGATCCTACCCTTGATCTGTTCGCTGATATTCTGTTAAACCCTGCATTTCCGCAAAAAGAATTCGACCGGTTGAAAAAAGACCACCTCGATGCCATACAGCGTGAGAAATCCGAACCCTTTGGTATGGCGTTGCGTGCATTCCCCATAATTCTTTACGGGAAAAGTCATCCTTACGGAAATCCAATTTACGGTTCGGGTTATGAATCCACCGTTCAGTCCATTACCCCCGAGGATATTCAGAAATTCTATAGTACCTGGATCAAACCCAACAATGCTACCCTGGTGATAGCAGGTGATGTACAAATGGCTGACCTGGTAGCAAAACTGGAAAGCAAACTGGCTGCCTGGAAGAAAGCCGATGTTCCCAAGAATCCGCTCGCCACCATTCAGCTTGCTCCCGGAGGAAAGATTTATTTGCTCGACAGGCCCGAGTCAACACAATCACTGATCTTTGCAACTTACCTCACTGTGCCCTATGGAAAGGTATCGCAACCCGCACTGAACGCCATGAATAATATCCTGGGAGGTGATTTTGTTTCGAGATTGAATATGAATCTCAGGGAAGACAAACACTGGTCGTATGGCGCCGGAAGCTTTGTTTGGGATGCAAAAGGTCAGCGTCCGTTCCTGGCTTACGTCTCGGTTCAAATGGATAAAACCAAAGAATCAATCCAG
>Ga0074195_1004324_pt1 | contig 11806 bp, 8 predicted proteins | sample EPASupsiteHSE623_FD_64525 | JGI IMG/M metagenome (GOLD analysis project Ga0074195, IMG submission 64525) | Bioremediated contaminated groundwater from EPA Superfund site, New Mexico - Sample HSE6-23 | ecosystem: Environmental > Aquatic > Deep subsurface > Groundwater > Contaminated ...
TTAGTAGTGAGTAGCGAGTCGTGAGACCGGAAAGCTCTCTGCTCCATGCCCTATGCTCTCTAACCCTGTAACCTTGCTACCTTGCAACCTTTTTACCTTCCTGCCTTTTTTCTCCCATCCATATCTTCCCTGTTTTCGGGAAACAGAGGAAAGGTGACAGGAACATGGTCACGATTAGAACGGTAAACAGCAGTAAACAATTCAACCGTCTTGCGCCCTTCCTCTCCTGTAACCAATGGATCCCGGCCTTCCACGAGGGCTTCCAAAAAATCCCTGACCTGTAATCCGATATAGTATTCTGCCGCGTCGATCCGATTGAAGAGTTCCTGATCCTGTTGCTTCCACAGGTCCGGCAAATGTTCTTCACCCGGAACAGTCCAGATATCATTCACCGGAGGCTCCAGCACAGAAGTCTGACCTGCAATAAACATGGCGCCTCCTTCAGTCTGAGCTCCAACCGATGCCCCATTGCTGCCATGAATATGGATCTTCCCGTAAATGCCGGGCTTTTGTGAATTACTCAACAGGATATTGCCAACACCACCGTTTTTAAACCGGACCACGGCTATCGCGGTGTCTTCCACCTCGACATAAGGATGATTCAAATTCTGAACAATCCCATATACCTCGTCAATTGGGCCCATCAGCCATTGAAAAAGATCAAGCTGATGCGGGGCCTGGTTCACCAGTATGCCTCCTCCCTCGGTGTTCCATTTTCCTCTCCATGGATCGCTTTTATAATAAGCCTCATCACGCCAGCCCAAAATAACGATGTGCCCTAAAACAGGCTGACCGATTTTTCCCTGATCAATGGCTTCCTTCATTCGTTTTACCGGTTCATAAAATCGTCGCTGACTCACCACCCCCAACTTCACCTGGTATTGCCGGGCGGCTTCAAGCATGTCATCGCAATCCTGCAACGTACTGGCCATTGGCTTTTCAATGAGACAATGCACACCGAACCGGGCCGCCCGTACCACCGGATCGCGATGATTGGGATGAGGAGTGCATACGATTAACGCCTCCACTTTTTCGGATTTGATCATTTCCTCCGGATCACTGTATGGCCTGATACCATATTGAGCCGCAAAGGCCTCTGTTTTGGAAGGTGTGCGCCCGCATATGGCTGCAAGTTCGGCATTTTCGCAATTCAAAATGCCTTTGGCATGCAAATGAGCTACTTTACCTGGTCCAATAATCGCTGTACGTATCTTTTTCAAAATTGATGAATTACTATATTGACAAATTGAGTTATCACTCACTACTCGCCGCTCATCAAGGCTTCAGCACCACCTTGATCAATCCCCTTTCTTTTTGAAACAGCCGATTGAACCAGGAAACTCCTTCGGATAATGGTGCTTCGGCGCTGATCAGTGTACCTGTATTCAGCCTGCCCGTCGCGATCAAATCCAGAACGGTCGGATACTCTCCGCAAATAGCGCAACTGCCCTGTACTTTTATTTGCCGCGTAACGACCTGTTGTAACGGAAACTCAACTTCCGGAGAAAGGTTGCCCAGCAAGGTCACTGTTCCACCTTTTCGAACAGCGGTAAGAGCCAGTTGAACTGTTGGGCTTATTCCTACCGCTTCGAAAGCCATATCGGCTCCCCTCCCATTGGTCAGTTTTGCTATTTCGTCTTTGATGCCAGGCATTCTGTTGTTAAACGAATAAGTTGCCCCTGACCGGGCAGCCAGTTCCAGCTTATTATCATCCAAGTCCACCGCAATTATTTTCCCGCATCCGGCCACCTTTAACAACTGGATCAGACACAAACCGATAATGCCTGCTCCAACCACCAATACAGAATCATTCACAGCCGGTTTGACCAGCGCGCTTGCATGTAAAGCAACTGCAAAAGGCTCGACCATGGCCGCCTGAGAATAACTGACCTGATCGGGAATACGGTACAGAATATGCTGCGGCACTGCCACAAATTCAGCAAAAGCTCCATGCCTGCGATACTCCCCGCACGATACGCCTAGAACCATGCGATTATCGCTCAGGTTATAAAGCCCCTGACGGGTATACCAGTCATCCAACCGGTAGATGGTCGAATCAAAAGTAACCCGGTCCCCTGCCTTCCAATCCTTTACATTTCTTCCTGTTTCACAGATCACACCCGATGCTTCATGCCCCATGATAATAGGAGGGATCCGTCTTCCCGTCCTCCCATCCATACCATGCACATCACTTCCGCAGATGCCGGCGGCTTTTACCCGGATCAGTACTTCTTCATCGGTTATGACAGGCTTTTCAACCTCCTTATATTCAAAACGATTGTACGCTTCCAGAACAAGTGCCTTCATAAAAAAACAGATTAAAGACAAAACCAGATGGTTTGGATTCTAAAGGTAAGAAATGAAAATGAATTCCGGCTGCAGAATGAGCACAAGATAAACAATTAAGTAAGACACAAGTATCAAGTATCAAGACACAAGACAAATGCCACCTTTCACCTTGTTACGCCGCAACCTTTATCACAGACCCCATTACAGCTATCAAACAAACCGTTTCGGTTAGCAGACAAAAATGGGGGAACGGCTTACAATGCGTACATTTACATGAGCCGGAAGTATCGCAAATTTATCCTGATAAACCAGAACCAGAGGAATGAAAAATTTATCACCGACCATTATTAATTGGTTCAAGCAAAAAATAGTCGAAGTATATGGATCGCCGGAAATAAAAAAGACTCCGCTGGCGCCGCTCGTCGTTTGGGAAAAGCAATCCGTACCCGATTTGATCACAGAAACTTACAGGGAACAAACAGATGCCGGGGTGCAATCGTGGGTCAATATCGTTTTCGCAGGATCAGCATTGCTTGCCTTATTTCTGATGAGTTCCGTATCGTTTTTGTCAGGAGGACTTGTTTTGGGAGCAGGAGTGCTCTTTTTCCTTTACGGAAAAAAGAATTTCCGGAAAATAAAGGAAGTTGTGCAGGAGAAAAAAGTTCCGGGTATACGTGTTGAAAAAATCAAAAAAGAAATTCCTCAATTCAGGGAAGAAGTCATGCCCGGCAAATGGACCATTCGACGAATCGGTACAGGCGCTTTGAAGTTTGGAGTGGCCACTGCAAACGGGACCAGGTTTTTATGCGGGATTGGCTTCTCAGAACCGATTCAACACTATCATTACGCGGAGATCGGTAACGCGAAAAAGTTTATCGCGGATTTCAGCTATCTCGAAGAACAACTGGCCACAACGCCATTTGTCCTGGGCGGCGACAAAGAATGCTTTGACACTTCAGGACCGGAGAAGCAAAACATTTCTGTTCCTTTACGCGGGCTGGAAAAAGAGATCATGAATCACTTTATCGAAACGGAATATGCATTTGCCTTGTATAAAAACAGGGAGATTCACGTTTCTCTGGTAAAAGAGAATATCGTGAAGAACCTACTCAAAAAAATACCCGGAACATTCCATCTTTATGAAGATGATTTACTGGCTGTATTAGAAGAAGGGGAAGAACTTGATCATGCATGCGGGCGTTGGCTCGACAGCTGGTCCGAATGGACCCAAACCCTCAAGGATGTCAGGACAGCATCGATCACGGGGCAGATTATTCCCGAATTTATCAGATTCGGCAACCAAACCCACTATAGCAGCTTCAATTTTTACTGTCCCGATTGTAATCAAGAAATCTCGGAAGAATTGATGAGAAGAGATTACAGCGTCCATAACGATCTGGATCTTCCTGCAAAGCATTTTTCAAAAGATACACGCTGCCATTATTTGCTCGACCGTCATGCATGGCAATGTCCCTTGTGCGAAAAAATGCAACAGACTCCGATACCTGTTCATAAAGCGCTGGACGAAATCCTTCTTCCCCTGTATAATAATCTCATGCAGGAAAATAAGACCGAAAGGGAAAAGGAACATTTCGATGTACGGAAAAAGGAGATCCATTATAAAAATGAAAAAAGGAAAGAGCTTGAAAAAATGTACTACGACAATGTGACGGGTATTCTTGAATTAAGAGAATCCATGGAAAAAATGAAAGCGGAGATCGACGGTGAATCTGAAGCGATCAGGTTTATAAATGACTCCCTGATGCGCTATAAAAATCTGCAGTCCGATATCATCACAGACATTAATCAGTCAAACGAAGCCATACAGGTGCAGGTGCAGGAATTGCAGCAAAAGATACTTGCGGATGTTGACCGGATCAGAGACCGTGAACTGGAATTGCTCTCCGGTGAATTGACAGAACTGACCAAAGCCAGACGGATTGACGACGAAATCAGGGATTCGGTCCAGCTTCAAATCCTGAAAAAAATCGAAGATAAGCTTAAGAACAGCAGCGCGATACATGCCGCCCGTAATGAAGAAACGGGAATGGATTCTTACGATAATTCCTACATGTTACGACCGGTCCATACACTGAAGCGCGAGGCTGTAAAATAACAGAGGCGGGTTCCATATGTCGTGCAGCCTGATTGAAAATGATTTGCAAATTATAGAAACCTGAATTGAAAGTGAATAAGAATGAAATAGCCATGGTGTTGCAACACCAACCGAAAATGAACATAAACATAAACGCCCGGTCATGGCTATTCCAAGTGACCATAAAAAAACAAATTATACACACATGAAAGATCCATTGACTGAACCTGATCCCAATGATCTGACCAACGCCAGGACAGGCAACTGGTTACACAACGACCTGAAAAAGATCATGGAACCGCTGGCGGTTGTTAAGTTCATTCCCGATCTGATCAGGGAGCTTAAACAAACCATTATTAAGCAATTCACCAACCTCTTTACCGGGCAGGTGGAAGCCGACGTCATTACCCGGCAGGCAACGATTAAAGTGCTGAATAAAAAAATAGAATCGACCGACCGGCACATCAAGCATAAGGAAGAAAACCTCACAAAAACCGTTGAAAGGATCGAGGAACGATATACGATCCTGGCCGATCAGTTAAACCAGGAACATGAAGCTTTTTTGCGGAAGCTGGACTCGCATGCCTACGATATCGTTGAAAAAATTTATCCCTCGCAAATCCAGAACAGGTTCTCGTCCGACTCCCTCCCCTGCATTGATTTCCTGGCCGAACATGCGAGGGTTTCGGTCACGGACAGAAGTGTTTGCCTGGACCAGGGACTGAATGACGCGCAAAGGGAGATTGCCGCTTTCATGGAAAAAAGGCAGTTGCTGTATCATGAGCTTGAGGAGTTTGAATGCCTTCATTTGGATGATGGCGTTTATGAACTGCCCTGGTGTTTTGTTCAGCTTGAAAATCGCGAAACGGGCGAAATAAAGTTTGAATGCTGGTTCGAATGCGAATTGGAGTCAGGCAGGAAAAATACGGAGTTGAATGAACTAAGAACAGAAATCCAATTCCTGGCCGAAAATCTGAATAATTCAAAAAAGTCAGTCCATCAATTTGTGAAAGACATCGATGTCTTTCTTAGCGAAAAACTGATGATCCCTGAAAAGGAAAGGTTTTTGTCAGATTTGCTTCAACACTATAACTAATAACGATGGAGTCAGACAGCACCCGGTATCTTGTAAAAGAAGAGCATTATGGCGATATCATGCCCGGCAACCGGGCAGAAATGATGCGCAACATTTATTTGCGCTCAGGAGCGCATATCAAAGGCGGGATATACGGGAACGAACTTTCTGTCGAAGGGGATGGGATCACGGTCGATGGTACTGTTTATTGTAAAACTCACATCCGGATCAATGTGCCGGAAGAAAGTGACAAACAGACTGTCACCTTCCAATCGGCCGTGGTTTGTCCGGGGACAATTCTGATCCTGTCCGGAGACTGTAAAACACGTTTTCTGTCCGATATTTACTCAGGAAAGATCAATCTGAAAAGGTGTATCGTTTACGGGAATATCTATGCTTCTTCTGCAACAATCGAAGATTCGGTCGTACTTGGAGGTGTCTATTGTTCAAAACAACTCACACTCAAAAACTCGGTTGTATTTACCTTCCGCGCCGGAGAATGCAACCTTGCCGAACATGTTTCCATTTTATCGCCCTTTGGCTTTGCCGAAAAAATCCGGATGGAGTCGACGGTGAATGTACTGGCCTTCACTGGTCTGTTTGAAAAGGGATACAAACAAACCAATTCGGGACTCAAACTGGATGAAACCGACATTTACGAAATTGAACTGGAGAAAAAGGATCCGTCGGCCGCGAACAGGAAAATGCAGGTGCTCTCCATTGCAGAACGACTGCTAAATACTACCGGCATTATTAAGCAGCTTGAACAAAACCGGAATTTCATTGAGTTCCTCTCCCTGAATTCCCACTTACCCCTGGACGAACGGAATAATTTCCTCAAAAGAAATAAGGAGGAACTTGAAGATGAACTCTGGCAGATCGTTGAAGAAAAAAGGGAATTCAAAGAAATGGACGGTTCCCTCAGTATCAAGGAAATGTTTAAGCTATTCAGCCTAAAAAACGCCGATCATTGAATGGCGGTAACCCTCTCGCAATAATGCTTCACCCCTGCAACGAAAACAGATGACTTCATAACCTGCCTGCATCGTTTGGTTTTAATTTTTCAATTAATTCGCTTACAACGATTGCTTTGAATTTATTTTCGTAAATTTATATACCCTAAACTTAAGGAAATAAAAACGATGACCGGTAAAATTTCGGCGTTTAGTTTTCTGATCAGTTTTGCACTCGCCGGCCTGCTGCTTGTTCTTTTTATCGTATTCTGTCCCCTGGGCGGAAAGTACAAGCTTTCACTTATATCACCTTTTCCTAAAAACCCAAAGGAAATTGATGTTCTCGAACCTGAACTTGTGGACCTTGACAACTCAGGTCAAAAGAAACTGCTGTTGACCTTATATTGTACCTTCATCGATACAGCCCGGAAACAATGCCTCATTGACCTGAACACCAGGGATGTCAAAACTTCACCCATATCAGGCACCTCAATCAGGGACCAGCGTTTCCTGTTCAATCTTGACCAGGGCGGCAAGATGGAGGTCTCAGGAAATATACCCATTCATGGTAATACCCCTGAAGACTATCCGTTTACGGATCAGTTAGGGTGGTTAATGGTCTGTGATCATGACCTGAATTTCAAATTCTCTCGTGAACGAATGAATAAATATTCAGGGGAAGTTTGTGTTAAGCCATTAGGAACTTCGACAGGTAATCTACTGGCTGTCTGGAATATTAACGTCACGGATAACGATTCATATTTTAGATGAAATGACAGTCCTGGTCAAGCTACCTTGATAAGCTTGGGGTTTTGTAAAAGTTGAAAATATACTGTTATGAGAAATAAACGTTTCTTTTTAAGTTTGATCGTATTATCTGCAATACTATTATACAGTGGCTGTAAAGATGATGATTATGACAGTTCTGATCAAAAACGGGATGAAATATCCATGCCGGGCGTTTACGATCTCAACGCTGACGGCAATGCGGTAACAAAATCCGGCGAAAGCGTTCCGGTCCCCCGGGAATTCCTTGAAAAAGCGAAAGCCGCTCGTTTTTTTGCCATCAACCCTGCATTGCAACACGCAGAAGGAAATGTAAAAGTGAACGATATTGTCAAATTACAGCTCTTTGAAAACGCTCAGTACACGGCAACGGTAAGCGCGATCATTACAAATATAAACGGCAATTACACACTGACGTTGAAGTTGCCCGATTATCCGATGGCTCTTGGTATGATTACAACATCCAGGGAAGGAAAATCGCTGTTTATGCTGAAAATGCCCGAACTGAACCGGACATTTATAAGCAGCACCAATATGTATTCTGATGTAAGTTACCTGCTTGAAACAGATGTAACGAACGAGTTGAAGTGTGAAAACGACGAGGTACAAATACCGGAAGAAACGGCGATACCCGTTCAAAATGATGAGCAAACAAATAGTGAAAATGTAAGGCTTCGGGCATCCGGCATTTCGACAGATTTAGCTCCGACCGACCCTGCGCAAATTGATGTGATGGTTGTTTACACGCCTGCCGCAGCGGAATGGGCGGCATCAAATGAAGGCGCAATAAGCAACACGATTGAAGGCGCAATGGCGCATACAAGTGCCGTATTTGACAATCAAGGGAATGGAGACAGGATTAATCTTATTTATTCGGGACAAGTTAACTATACCGAGCATCCCAACGCGATGGAAACAGATCTGCGCAATTTAACAGGAACTGACGACGGGTACATGGATAATGTTCATCAGTTAAGAACACAGTATGGAGCCGATCTGGTTGTGCTTATGACCAGGGCCGACGACTATGGCGGGATAGCCTGGGTATTAAACAATGTGAACGGAAGTCCTAAATATGGCTTCCATGTTGTCCGGGTGCAACAAACAAGTTGGACATATGTTGCCGTGCATGAGTTGGGACATAATATGGGAATGAGCCACAACAAAGAAGATGCAGGGACATCGTCGCTTTTCCCATATGCCTTTGGTTGGTATTGGACAGGAAATGACGGGAATATATACGGTTCTGTCATGTCCTATAAGGGCGAGAGAATTCCATATTATTCAAATCCGGATATTACTTACAAGGGGGAACCGACAGGAGTTGATGCTGCCAACAATGCGAAGGTTTTTAGGAACACCAAACACGTCGTGGCTGCTTATTATTCAAATGAGTGCACGATCACGGCCTCGGCGGGAGCCGGCGGGAACATCTCCCCGAGCGGCGAACAAACGGTAGCCCGCGGCAGTAGCAAGACTTTTACCATTACCGCTGATGCCGGAAATAAGATAGCCCGGGTTTTTGTTGACGGCATTAATAATACCGCGGCTGTTTCATCGAAGAGTTATACCTTTGAGAACGTAACGTCCGACCATACGATTTACGCAACATTCATAGACCAAACAGCTATCGAAAGCTGGTTAATTGGTTCTCCGAATCCGGAAGATGTACGGGCTGTCCTGACAAACAATGGTATCCTGACCATCAGCGGCACCGGCGCAATGGTGGAAGGATTCAATTCCGGGTCCCCGTGGTCTTCTTATGATATTAAAAGTGTTGTCATAAACGATGGTGTTACAACAATTGCGGGAAATGCTTTTTCGGAATGTAGCGGCATAACCTCGGTAAGTATTCCCAATTCAGTTACTTCTATCGGCAATGCTGCTTTTTGGGGATGTAGCAGCTTGACCGTTGTAACCATACCCGGTTCTGTTACTTCTATCGGCGTGAGCGCTTTTAACAGATGTAGCAATTTAACTTCGGTTACGATCCCCATTTCGGTTACTTCTATCGGCAATTTTGCTTTCTATGGCTGTAGCAGCTTCGTGCAAATCATAAGTAATTCTGCAACGCCACCGACAATCGACGGAGAAACATTTTCCGGGGTAAACAAAGACATTCCGGTAAAAGTGCCATGCGGGTCTAGAGAGGCTTATTCAACCGCACCGTATTGGAGTTCATTTACAAATATTTATACGGAATGTGATCAATACACCATCACGGCCTCGGCGGGGACTGGGGGCAGCATTTCACCGAGCGGGGAACAAACGGTGACGCGCGGCGACAGCAAGGCTTTCAGTTTCACGGCTGATACCGGTTACGAGATAGAACAGGTGCTGGTTGACGGGGTCAACAACATACAGGCCGTTTCCTCGAAGAGCTACACGTTTACCAACGTAACGGCCAACCACACAGTTTCCGTGTCGTTCAAGAAGAAGCAATACACCATCACGGTCTCTGCCAATCCTTCCGGGTATGGTACGGCAGGCGGTGACGATACTTATATTCACGGGACATCCTGCACCGTTAAGGCAACTGTAAATAATGGCTATGAATTTGTCAATTGGACAGAAAATGGTTCTGTCGTATCTGCAAATGCCGATTACACCTTCACCGTATCGGCTGCCCGGAATCTTGTCGCCAATTTCACAGACATCCCGATAACCATCTCCTCTTTTTCACTCAACAACGGCGATGAAATAGCCCTGTTCCGCACAGCGAAACTTTTCTTTACCTGGGGCGGAGGTGTACCCAGCCACTGCATGACCAGCGAAAAGCAGGATTTCAGCGGAGCATCCTGGAAAGTATATAATCCGTCTGCACTGATCCATACCTTCGATACGGAAGCAACGGGCCCGAAAACCGTGTACCTGAAACTGAAAAACAGCAAAGGGGAAACGGAAGTACGCAGCGACGGGATCTATTACAAACCCGCCCACCCGGTCAGTGAAGCGTCAAATTAAGGTAATCAAACAGTCACTCTGTAACAATCACGATTATGAACAGCAATAAGATAGAAAACAGGATACCATTCCGATATTTTACAGGCAGGAATACCAAAACATACCTGTACATCATGTTATGCGTACTGTTCTCCGGCTGTGGCGATGACGAAATAACCATGACGGTGAATACGCAAAGCCTGGTTTTGCCGCCGTTAGGCGGGGAAGCAACTTTCACGGTCACTACAAATGCCGATTACTGGAGCGCGGAACCTACGGTAAGCTGGCTTTCGGTTACCAGGCAGGGGACCAGTGACGTAAACATACAGGCAGGCCCCTGTCTCGATGTTTCCCGCACGGCAACGATAGTCTGCTCGGTAGCAGAAGAAAATATTTTGATCGAGGTGACCGTGCGGCAATCCCCGGTAACAGCACTGCAAAGTGACAGCCTCGCTCTGGTCGGGCTATACCAGGCGACTGGCGGCCAAAACTGGACTAAACCCGGGGGATGGTTATCTGTACCCCTGCGTTCCTGGCAGGGTGTTGAAGTTGCAAGCGGACGTGTAACCCGGTTGGACCTGCCTTCCTGTAATCTGACCGGCCAGGTCCCGGAAAGCATGGAACGATTAACAGGACTTCAATACTGCGACTTGAGCGGGAACGGGCTGCTGGGCAGCTTACCGGCCGGGATGGGTACGTGGCCCCTCAGCTACCTGGATTTGTCGGGTAATGACTTATCGGGCAGTATCCCTAACTTTAATTCGTCGAAACTGTTGGTCTGCGACCTTAGTATGAACGAATTCACTGCCTTACCCCAGATGTCCCCAGGCATGGAAGAGTTGGAATACCTTTCGTTCCATGAGAACAAATTGCAGGGTACTATTCCGCCCGATTGGTCGAACTACAAAAAACTGATCTATATCGATCTCAGTTTGAATGCATTTACGGGTATCATTCCGGGCGATTGGTCAGTTTTAACCAACATAAAAGCCCTGCACCTCTATGGGAACAAGCTCTCCGGAGATATTCCGGCTTACCTCTCCGCATTCACTTACCTTGAATCGCTGGCCTTGCACCAAAATGACCTTACAGGTACCATACCCACAGACCTGGGAACATTGCCCGAACTGGTGTCGCTGTGGCTGTCGCAGAACCGGCTCACCGGAGAAATACCTCAATCTCTGCTGAAAAACCCGCACTGGAGTGAATGGAAGGAGCGTGTCGGCCCGCAACAAAACGGTTACGGATTTTCAAATTACAGTTCTGCTGCCGGTATTGTCGCATTTTCGCCTCTTGAAGCTTCCACCCCGTCCGATATTGGCAAACACATCAAAGAGGAAATCCGCCACCGGCTTGAATCTTCAAAAGAATAACCTTTCAAAGCAGTTGACACCCACCGCCGCAAGACTGGACGGAAGATGAAATGAAAGATTAAGATCAGGCGACCTTGTTCATATTTATGACTTCAATCTCAACTCCTTTTTCCACGGCTTGTTCTGAGGCTCATAGGCTGTAATAATATAACAATTTTTGCATAACGATCTTTTTCCTGCAAAAATGCGACTTCCTCTTTTATACGATACAAAAAAGGAATAGCAATGAAATTGAATACTGAATTCTTCCGCACACGGTCTGATCGTGATCTGTACTAAAAAAAGAGTATAA
>Ga0074195_1004325_pt1 | contig 11806 bp, 12 predicted proteins | sample EPASupsiteHSE623_FD_64525 | JGI IMG/M metagenome (GOLD analysis project Ga0074195, IMG submission 64525) | Bioremediated contaminated groundwater from EPA Superfund site, New Mexico - Sample HSE6-23 | ecosystem: Environmental > Aquatic > Deep subsurface > Groundwater > Contaminated ...
GACCGGTACTTACCGGCATTTGGTTTTCGATACCGACTATAACAGCCCTTATTGCAGTAATACCGTGATTTTGCGAAGACCTTATGACGTTTTGCCATCAGCGGCTTTGTGGAATGGAGAAAGAATCGGTACGACTACCATTTGCAAATGGCATTTGATTGCATTGAATCCAAGCGACATGTTCACCGCCGACGGTTCCGGAAATTATTTGGAAAGTCCGATCCAATTCAATGAAAGAGGCCAATCAACGAATGTAAATGTTTTCACAAATTTTACGCCAACCGGAGCAGGCAACTATAATTCTATAGAAACTTGCTACGGATATACTATTTGTTACTATCCGCCGGGCTGCTATTACGGCAACAGCTTTAGCAGAAACGCAAATTGGGCTGGAGTGCACCCAACCAGTTGCGACAGTAACTGTAATGGCAATAAAGCTTTGTATTGCGTTGAACAGTAATTAAACCATGCCAATTCATAAGCTATATATAATATTATCGACTGCGGCCAATGTTATTATGTTTGGCTTGTTGATTGCGGCTCCGCTACAAATCCGACAAGCAAAAGTAGAAAAAACGGACAAAACTGATTCCGTGAATAAAACAGATATTACGAGTCAAAAAGTTGAAAAAAAATTGGAACAAGCGGACATTATCGTGACTAAAGAGGGTTTTTCTCCCCGCGGATTTCAAATTTTCGCCGATAATAAAACTGTATTATCGATAAAAAATGCGGACGATAAGCCGCATTCTTTCGTGATCGATGAGCTCGGGATAGACGAAACCATTGAACCCGGAAATACAATCGAAACAGTTATCGATCGTGAATTCAACGGGCCGACATCGCTGACGTTCCGGTCAAAAACCGAAAACGATTCTCCGGATATTTTCTCAGGCTTAATCATGATTCTAAAACAACAGGAGACAGCCGACATTTCTAATAATAACAATAAATAGTTAAACCAAATATGAAAAACACCAAAAGCATCGCGTTCGTTTTAAGCGCTCTGGCTGTTTCCGCAATCGTCGGCTGCGTGGTCTTGGCGTGGACCGAACCCGGCTCTCCTGCACCAGGAGGCAATGTGGCCGCGCCGATCAATACCGGCAGTAACGTGCAAACCAAAACCGGAGGATTGAACGTTTCGGGCAATGTGGGCATCGGCACGACCAGCCCGGCGCAAAAACTGGATGTGGTTGGAACCGCCGCGGTTAACTATTTGCGCGTTAACCCGCAAGACGCCACCAATGAAGGCGGCGAACTGCAACTGGGCGGATCCGGGAGCTACGGAACTTTCCAAATCGACAACTACCAGGGCAATGCCCGGATATTCACTCTGGCCACCGGAAAGCAATTCCAGGTGCTGGGGGGATCAATATACGCGGACGGCTCGGCCAACAACTATCTCGCGGGAAATGTGGGCATTGGCACGAATAATCCGAGCGCGAAATTGGAAATTGCCGGCCAGATCAAGATTACCGGAGGATCGCCGGGCGACGGAAAAGTATTGACCAGCGACGCAAACGGCATGGCAACCTGGACTGCGCCCTCATCCGCAACCATCGCTGATATGGATTGCGGTACGAACGGCTATGTCACCGGAATAAAAGGCGGAAAACTGGTTTGCGGAGACAAAGGAACTTTTGATCCCAGTGTTCCCTGCAGCAGCGGTCCGCTCGGCGGCCCCAATAAAAGGATCTTCGTAACCAGTACCGCTTATGACGCAAGCACCTTTGTGACAAATATTAATAGTGCCTCTCATGTATATACCAGCAGCGAAACAATCGCAGACGCAAAATGCCAGGATCTTGCCTACGCTGGAAACATGACAACAAGAAACAGCACCAATGGAGCTACAGGAGCGAACGCCGCGATTTTTAAAGCAATTGTTTATATGGGAAATCGCAATATCACTTCGGTATTCCCAGCGGCAAAGCTTTGGAGCTGCGACGCCAACAGCACCAACCATTGGAAACAAGTCGCAAACGACATGACGGACATGTTTGATGCCAGCGCTTTAACTAGTCGCATTTATACCCAGTACGGAATTGCGTCAACGGCCGATGTTTGGACTAATTTTAAATCAAATGGCAACGGCGGCTACATCTTGATCACACCTCAAACTGGATTCAGAGGCGGTTATCCGTCATTCGGATTTGGCGGAAACTGCCTTTTGGGCGCATACTCCGCACCACCCAATTGCTCCGGCTGGAACTGCTACACCGCCGCTGAGTCATGGTATGGAAAAGCTGATCAAACAGGCGCCGGATGGGCATATGCAGGAAATTTTCAGGTAAAAGATAAATGTTGTTATGATCTAACCAGCAGCTGGTATGCCTGCATGAGCCAAGTAAAAGCGCTTTATTGTGTTGAGCAATGACACGAGCATATATGCAAAACAAAACACTTATCTTTCTTTCGATAACGACTGTCATTCTTGTGATTGCGGTTGCTTGGTTGGCTTGGCGCATCAATTCAATTGATAGCTTGTTGCATCGCCCGGTTACAATCCCGCAAGAAAACATAGCGCCGAATTCCAATCCTTACAACGCGCCATCGGCTACCGATCCGGCTGAAAACGGTTTAATAAGCGAAAAAATCGAAACAGGCCGATTTGTTATAATAACTGACAATGGATTTCTTACTAAAACTTTTGAAGTAAACGCCGACAGCAAACTGAACCTTTCGATTTCCAACCAAGGACAGAATACCCATTCTTTCAATATCGACAAACTTAATATCAAAACCGGGCCGATAAACACCGAGCAAACCACCAAAGTAACTGCAACTTTGCCGGAAGGAATAACATCTCTTGAGTATTATTCTGATTCCGGAAATGACGCAGACACTAACACGTTCAAAGGCACAATTAAAATTATTGAAAAGTAGCTGGATATTTACGGCAAAAAAGCAAAAAGAGCTTACCGCTCTTTTTGTTTAAGCTCAGGCCGATAAATAATTGATTTTATTAATAAATTTAAGATTGGCTAATTTTTTGGTTTGTTTAAATAAATTACGGCGGTTATTCAACCGTCTAAAATTAATTATTTCAGAAATTTATTTTCTATTCTTTACCGTTCAGTGCTTTCGCAATTCTTTGCAAAGCGGTAATATTGGATAACATCGAAAGCAACATTAGCAAATAAACCGAGAAAATTTTTGAATAATTAAAAAACAACAATATCGCAGCCAAGAATATTAAGCGTTCTCCGCGCGACATCAAACCGCCCTTCAACTCCGTATCCGACAATTCTTTTTCTTTGGCCGCGGCTTTAGCGTATGTGGTCATGGTCGATCCGAATAAAACTAGGAATATCCAAGCATATCCCGGTAAATAAAAATCAGGCAAACCGACGAATAACATCCCGAAAAGCAAAATCGCTTCGACATAACGGTCGGCGATCGTATCCCAATAAGCGCCTTTGTTCGATGACAGATTTTTCTTGCGCGCGACCGCCCCATCGACAAAATCCATTCCGCCGGCCAAGGCAAAAAACAATAGCGCCAGCCAATATGCGCCGGCAAACAATTGAAACGCGCAAATCAGCGCAAAAACAATGGAAATCACGGTATATTGGTTGGGAGTTATGGGCAAAACCGCGAATATTTTCGCAACTATCGCTTCCAACCCTTTAAACCAGCTCCGGTGTTGATCCAGCATTATTGTAAAAAATTATATTTCCCAAATGCATTTCCCGCCTCTGACGGGAATAAGGTAATGTCTTTTTGGAGATTACTTTCGAATCGCTGAGGAATCCTCGGAATTTGCAACCCTGAGGCAAGGGCTCAGGGTTGCAAATTTTAAAAAAGACGTTATCGTTCGCGTTTGCCTTCGACAAATTCCTCCACCATCTCATAGGCTTGCGCGTCGGTAAATTGCACCGGCGGGTGCTTCATGAAGTATGCTGAAGGGCTTAACAGCGGTCCGCCCACTCCCCGGTCTTTTGCCAATTTTACCATGCGCAAGGCGTCAATCACAACGCCGGCGGAATTCGGCGAATCCTCAACGCTGAGGCGCAATTCAATTTCCATCGGAACATCGCCGAATTTGCGGCCTTCCATGCGGATAAAACAAATTTTATTGTCTTTCAAAAACGGCACCCAATCCGACGGCCCGATATGGAGATTGTCGTAACTTAACCGTTTGCCCAGCTGGGATTGCACGCTTTCCGTCTTGGATATTTTCTTGGACTTCAAACGATTGCGCGACAGCATGTTCAAAAAGTCGGTATTGCCGCCGAAATTAAGCTGATACGACCGGTCGATCGTCACGCCGCGTTTTGTGAAGAGATTGCTCAGCGTGCGATGCACGATGGTCGCGCCGATCTGGGATTTGATGTCATCGCCGATGCAAGGAATATTCTTTTCTTTGAATTTATTGCCCCACGCCTCGTCGGAAACTATAAACACCGGCATGCAGTTTACAAATCCGCAACCGGCGTCCAAAGCCGCCTGGGCGTAATATTCCGCGGCTTTTTGGGAACCCACCGGCATATAACTCACCAAAACGTCCACATTCGCCTTTTTAAGCTCGGCAGCAACGTCAACCGGCGGCAAACCGGCAACGTCAAACGTCTGGTCTTCGGGATAGTCCTTCATGTGATCCGCGACTCCATCCAAAACCGGCCCCATTTGCACTTTGACGCCGGTCTCGGGAACGTTCTTGCAGAAAACCTTGGTGCAATTGGGCAAAGCGAAGATAGCATCCGCAACATCGCGCCCCACCTTGCGTTTATCGATATCGAACGCCGCCGCGATCTCAATGTCGCCGATCGCGTAATCCCCCACCACGTTATGCATCAATCCGGGCACCGTTTCATCATCCTTGCCGATGTTTTTATAGTAAGATATGCCCTGTACCAAGCTGGAACAGCAATTGCCGATTCCGGCAATCGCCAGGCGTATTTTTTTTCTCTGCGGAGTTGTTTCTGCCATATTTTTTGTTAAAATGAATTATGATATGTTTTACATTATGTAACTATTTTATCACCGTAAAACATAACGTCAATACCCATGCTTCCGATAAAACATTTGGAAAAATCGAACACCACGGATAATCTCTGGATGTATATTCTCGCGATCCTCGAAAAGCAACCGCTATACGGATGGGAAATTCCCGGTCTTATCGAGAAAAAATTCGGTTTTCGGCCGGGAAAAATCACCCCCTATCGCGTTTTTTACCGTTTGGAAACCGACGGATTTGTAAAAAGCGAAATGAACGAACGGCGGCGGATTTACAACATCACGCCCAAAGGAAAAGACGAACTGCAAAAATCAAAATCGTTTTATAAAAAAATTCTGGACCAATTGAATGGATAACAAAACCATCGCCGGCAAATTAACCGAGATCGCCGACTTGCTGGAAATCAAAGGCGACAAACCGTTCCGCATCCGCGCCTACCGCAAAGCCGCGGCCGCTTTGATTTCGTTTGAAACCGATATTGCCCAAGCTTTCAAAAAAAACAAAGCGATTCCCAAAATCACCGGCATCGGAACCAGCATCGGCGAAAAATTGGCCGAACTGGCCAAAACCGGCAAAATAAAGTATTTGGAGGAACTGAAGGAAGAAACTGCGATACGCCAGATCGTCACCTATTTTTTTGAGACCAAAGGCGTGCCCCTGGACGAGTTAAAGCGCAACGCCCGCAAACAGGAAATAGTCTACTCGCGCTTCACCAAGCCGGCGAAACAGCTGATCGAGCTTGCCGGATCGGTTAGCGCCGCCAAAGAAGCGATTAAGAAAGTTGCCGATTGGGCAAACTCCCGCAAACTTGATTACGCGATCGAAACCGTGTTCAAAAAATGGCTTGAGCTTGATAAGTTAAAGCCCAAGGACATCGTCAAAAAACCTTTTTACCGCAACGACCCGATGGTTTGGTCGGAAAACCGCAAAAAATGGTATGTTGTCACCTCCGGCGGCGAATGGCTGGAATATTGCGACAAAGAAGAAAAAATCGAGTGGCGCATCATCGAATAACGCGATATTTCTTGACTTAAACCTAAAAATAAGGCAAAAATAGTTATATAATTGTTTAAATTCGAAGCACGAAGCTCGAATGTTCGAAACAATGCTCAAAATTCGAATTTTCAAAGAAACAACGCTTAAGCACGATTTAGTTTTGGACATTCGAATTTCGGTCATTTAAATTTGTTTCGAATTTCGAATATTCGGATTTCGAATATTATGGAAGTATGTTGAATTATTTCGATTTGCGCAAAGGGGTTCAATTCATTCTCGAAGGCCAGCCGCATGAGGTGCTGGAATTCCAGCAGATCATCAAGGCGCAGGATGCCACCGTGATCCGCACAAAAGTTAAGAACCTGATCACCGGAAAAATCGTTGACCGCACTTTTCACAAAGGCGATTCTTTCGAAGAAACCGAAAGCGAAAAAGCCCAGGTAAAATTTATTTACGCAAGCCGCGGAAAATATGTATTTTGCTACGCCAAGGATCCTTCAAAAAGGTTTGAAATGACCGAAGAAAAAATCGGGCCCGCAGCAAAATTCCTGGTTCCCAACACGATCCTTGACGGATCAATGTATGAAGGTGAAGTTATCGACGTAACCCTGCCGATAAAAGTCCAGCTCAAGGTGAAAGAAGCGGCCCCCGGGATTAAGGGCAATCGCGCGCAATCAGGCACCAAGGCAGTGGTTTTGGAAACGGGCGCCACGGTCCAAGCTCCTCTTTTCGTGGAGCAAGGCGACGTGCTCGAGATAAACACCGAGACCGGCGAATACACCCGGAGAGTTTAATATTGATATTTGGACAAAACAAAAAACGCCTGAGGCGTTTTTTGTTTTCGTCAAAAATCATCGGCGATTTTTTTGGATTTTTTTTCTTTTTTTTGAGGCTTTTCTTCCCCGCCCGATCCATTGTCAGATTCGCGCGCTTTGTTCTTGAGTTCGATCAATTTTTCCAAAAGCGCCACGATCCCGGCGATACTGATGGAAAAAGCGGAAACCTTGTTTTTCACCTCGTTAACCGTGTTTTTCGCCTCGACAACCGTGTTCTTTATTTCCACCTCGATGGAAATCGCTTTCCGAAATATCTTAACGGTAAAAATTATCATTACCGCCAGAATGCTTATCGACAGGAAAAAAAACACCGAACCCAGAAAATAAAAAATTGTTTCAATCATGATTGATATTGATATACGTAATTATATTTTGGCCCAATCGGCGCCACCCGTCAAGCAACGAAAAACCGGCTCCAATTTGAACCGGTTTTTTTCGACCTAATTAAAAATCAAATATTTCCCCCAGCAAGCCCTTCTTGTGCTTTTTGTATCCGTGCTTGTCGACATAGTAATCGTTGTTATTATAGCCCTGCTGCGGCTGCGGGTATCCCGGCGGCATCATCCGGGGTTGTTGCTGCGGTTGCGCCGAAACCGGCTGGGCCGGCATCGTTGCCGAAGCCGACCTCTCGATAATTTTATCAAGTTCGCCTCGATCAAGCCAGACGCCCCGGCATTGCGGACAATAATCGATCTCCACTCCCTGGCGCTCGGCCATAACCAGATCAACGTTGCAAATTGGACATTTCATATTTTTTGTTTAGTTATTAACCCGCATTATTACGGGTGCATTGTCATTATATACTACCGGTTCGGTTCCGCAAATATTACAAAAGCTTGAAATATCGTTTATAAAATATTCTTTTAGCCGCTTCGGCCAAAACCAGATATCCGACGACAATTGCCGCGATCACAAGCAGCAGCGATAAAGGCAAAGGTTGAAATTTGAAAAACGCGCCCACCGGAGTATAGGGAATCGCCCAGCCCAGCATCACGACGACAAACGAACCCGCGGTCAAAAATTTGCTCGCCCGGCTTTGCAGAAACGGCACCCGCTGGGTGCGGATCACGTGCACCACCAGTACCTGGGTTGCGAGCGATTCCATGAACCAACCTGTCTGGAACAACCCCTCGGAAGCGGAAAATAAATTAAAAAGCACGAAAAAAGTCAGAAAATCAAAAATCGAGCTCACGGGACCGAAAAAATACATGAATTTTTTGATAAAATCCAAATTCCAGCGCCGCGGTTTTTTCAGCCATTCGGCATCCACGTTATCCGCCGAAATCGCCAGCTGCGACGAGTCGTATAAAAAATTATTCAGCAAAAGCTGCGTCGGCAGGGCGGGCAAAAACGGCAAAAACATCACCGCGCCCGCCGCGGAAAACATGTTGCCGAAATTGGAACTCATTCCCATCATGATGTACTTCATCGTATTGCCAAAAACTTTGCGGCCTTCAAGCACGCCGTCCTTTATCACGGCCAAGTCTTTTTGGGTCAAAACGATATCGGCCGCCTCTTTGGCCACGTCCACCGCGTTGTTCACCGAAATGCCCACGTCGGCGCTCTTAAGCGAAGGCGCGTCGTTGATTCCGTCGCCCATGTAGCCCACGATATCGCCCCGGCAGCGCAATGCGGCGATTACCCGGTTTTTTTGTATGGGGGAACACCGGGCGAAAATCGTGGTTTTCCAAACCAGCGCCGGCAGCGCCTGGTCAGTCATCCGGTCGATTTCCTTGCCGGTCAGTATGCCTTTGACCGTCAATTCGACATCGCGGCAAATTTTTTGCGTCACCAATTCGTTGTCGCCGGTAATTATTTTGATTTCAATGCCGATGGAATTAAGCTGGCGCAACACATCTTTCGCTCCGGCTTTGGGCGGATCGAAAAAAGATACGAAACCGATCAAGTCCAATCCGGATTCATCTTCTTTGGAATAGGTCTCCTGCGCAATCTTTATCTTTTTGGCCGCCACTGCCAGCACGCGGTTTCCGCCTTCGCTCAGGCGATGGTATTGCTGGCGCGCGAGCGCCCGCGCCTCGGCCCCGAACTTCAATCTTTTACCGCCCGATCGATAGAAAGCGCACTTGCAAAAAATCGACTCCGGGCTTCCCTTGGCGATCAGAGCGTGTTTTTTGCCTTCGGAAACGATAACGCTCATAATCCTGCGTTCAAAATCAAACGGCAATTCGTCGATTTTCTTGAATCGCGCCGCGTTTATTTTTTTGAAATTCATCAGCGCCTTATCGAGCGGATTTTCAATTCCGGTCTGGTAATAGCTGTTGACGTAGGCATTTTCCAGCACTGTTTCGTCGATTTTGCCGTTAATATCGGTATAAGTCACCAGCGTTATTTTGTTTTCCGTCAGCGTTCCGGTCTTGTCGGTGCACAAAACATCCATGCCGCCGAAATTCGGAATCGCGCTGAGTTTTTTGACGATCACGCCCTTTTTTGACATTTTAATCGATCCGCGCGCCATCGTCACCGAAACGATCATCGGCAGAAGCTCGGGCGTCATGCCCACCGCGATCGCCACTGCGAACAAGAATGACTGCACAACGCGATATTGGAATTGATCGCCGCTGCCAAGGTGCCGCAATACGTTGAAAAAGAAAATAAAAAGCACGAGGTATATCACCACCCGCGCGATAAACGCGCCGAATTTCGCCGTGCCGATCTCAAATTCGCTTTTGATTGCCGGTTTGGCCAGTACCGAGGCGATTTTCCCGAATTCGGTTTTCCGCCCCGTGCGAACCACGACCGCGGTCGCTTCGCCGCTGATCACGCTGGTTCCGAAAAACAGCATGTGCCGGTCGCTTCCGCCCGCCGACTGCCCGTTCTCGCCCTTTTCACAAGGAAACGATTCTCCGGTCAATGCCGACTGGTCGACAAACAGATCCTTGGCCGAAATGACGCGGGCATCGGCCGGAACCAAATCGCCGGCGTTCAAAAAAATAATGTCGCCCGGCACGATGTTGGCCGTTTTAATCTCGTGCTGTTTTCCGCCGCGGATCACGCAAGCCGTGCTTTTGACGGTTTCTTTCAGTTTTTTTGCCGCCCGGCCCGCGCTGTATTCCTCAAAAAAATCCAAAGCTACGGAAAGCACCGCCATCAGCGCCACGATTACGGCGCTGGCAATCTCGCCCATAAACGCCGAAACCGCAGCCGCGGCCAACAAAATTACGATGAACGGATTTTTAAAATATGATAAAAATTCCCAGACAACGTGCGACTCCCTGGCTTGGGCGATCTCGTTTTTCCCGCTGGCGGCCAGCCGGCGCTCGGCTTCGGCCGCGGTCAACCCCTCGGTCCGGCTCTCCATTTTTTTTAAAACTTCCGGAGCGGCGATCGCCCCAAAGTCGATTTCTTTTTTTCCGGATTCCATGATTTGAATTTTGTAATAATGTTCATTCATTATACCAATAATATCTTCTGATGTAACATTTATGGCGACTCGGCAGCTGCCCCGCGTGATTTATATAAAAAAAGGCCCCGAAGTTCGCATATTGCGCTCGAGTTAAATGCCTCCCAATATCGAGGATACCCTTTCAGAGTATCCCATTTCGGCAACCATTTGAGATGCCGAACCGTAAATTGTCGGTTTTAATGTTCCTGCGTATAAATTGCCGTCCTCCTCGGCATCCCCTCTCACCTTTGCAAAGAGCAAACTTGGAATTGTATCTATTACGCAATATCCGATACAATTTTTTTTGATTTTTTCATAAACAGCAGCAACGTCTTCTCCTGTCCAACCTCCATTTTTTCTGAACACTGCCAAATGGGAAGACCCGTTAATATTTTTTGGGTTTTTCCAGAAAATTTTCTGCGTCTCCGCGCGGTTATTGCCTGGGTTTTTCATTCCCGCCAAAGGTGCCGTTCTTACTCCTCTGGCATGAGCTATTGCAGGCGTTCGCTCGTCTTTCTTTTTCTCCTGGTTCAAATTAGGACCTTCCCTAATCGACGAATCCTGTTGCGCAACCGTTGGGTTTGTGACCGCTTTCTCAAACTTGGTTCCGGTTCCTGAGTTTATAACCGAATCGGGAAGTTTTTCGGAAATTAGTTTAACCGCATCAGAAGAACCGCCCGGTTCGTCGCTGCTGGGCACAATCGCTTGCACCGTTTCTTCGGTTCCAATTTTGTTTTTTTCCGCACCCGAATCAGCAATCGGTTTCTTCGGGAAAGAATTAGCTTGATCGCGGGAAGCTTTTTTATCTCTCGGTTTCCTTTCCGCTCTCGAATCTCCGACCAATTCTTCCGATTCCCCTTTTTTTCTACCATTCCTTGCCCGGAAACGGTTCCGGCCAAGGATAACTTCCTGCCGCCTTTCCGGCAACTCCGGTTCCAAGTCAGCTCTTCCGCGCAGATACTTTCTGCCGCCAGAAACACTTCCCCCAAGGCCATGGTCAAGGCTACCTTTCAGCGATGTTGTCACTGATTTTATCGGCACTAATCCCAAATCAACATCATCGCTGGAAGAATTTTCGCCATTTTGTTTCAGCGGTTCGCCGACCACAACTGAATCTGTCGGCAAAACCAAATCGTCGGCAGGCTCTGTTTGCTTGGCATCCGAATTCGCACTTTCTTGCCCCGGGCGTATATCGTTAACGATCGATACGTCATCGGGCTTAACTGTAGCCTCCAAAGGCGATCCCGGCAATTCTATTGCCGGCAGTTCCGACTTGTTTTCTCCGCCGAGCGGAATTGATTTACTTTGCCCGGCGATTTTCTCGTTCGCAGCACTACTGGCAGGTGCGATTGGCAATTTTTCGGCTAAATCTTTCTCCCTCATAGGCCGAATCACTACCAGCTGCACCGGACCCCGCTCTGCAAAACAACTCGGCTCAAGTTGTTGGTTGCTAGCAGCAGCGTCATCTTTTACAACCTCTGCTGCCGCCGCTGCTGCGGGTTGCCTGACTCTGCAAAGGTGCTTCGTCCTCTCGCCTACGGCCAATGACCGCTTAAAGCTTTCGATGATTTGCCTTCCCCGATCAACCTCGGAATCAACATTCTCTGCCGG
>Ga0074195_1004326_pt1 | contig 11805 bp, 9 predicted proteins | sample EPASupsiteHSE623_FD_64525 | JGI IMG/M metagenome (GOLD analysis project Ga0074195, IMG submission 64525) | Bioremediated contaminated groundwater from EPA Superfund site, New Mexico - Sample HSE6-23 | ecosystem: Environmental > Aquatic > Deep subsurface > Groundwater > Contaminated ...
CGCAAAGGTGATATCATTTCAAGAATGACAAGTGATGTGCAGGAAGTGGAGTGGAGTATAATGAGTTCAATTGAAATGGTGTTCAGAGATCCGTTTACCATTATTTTATATTTCACAACTCTTGTTTTCATGAGTTATGAATTGACCCTGTTTGCAATTCTTTTGCTACCGATAAGTATTCTTATAATCAGCAGAGTGGGGAAGACCCTTAAAAAACAGTCGAAACAAGGGCAAAGGCGCATGGGCATTCTGGTTAGTATGCTGGAGGAAACCCTTTCGGGTATGAGGATCGTTAAAGCGTTTAATGCAGAGGATAAGGTAAACGACCGCTTTGTGAACATGAATAATTTGTTCACCAGATTAATGGTAAGGATATTCAGAAGGCGATACCTCGCTTCACCATTAAGCGAGTTTATGGGAAGTGTAGTAATGATAATAATTACTTATTATGGAGGTTCTCTTGTACTGAACCACGAAGGATCACTTTCTTCTGAAGAGTTTATTGCGTACATTGTTATTTTTTCTCAGATACTGAATCCTGCAAAGTCATTCTCGCAGGCATATTATAATATTCAGAAAGGTCTTGCTTCGCTTGAGAGAATAGAAGAAGTGCTGAATGCAGATATTAAAATTCATGAAAAGCCTGAAGCTATTCAGAAGCCGGTGTTCAATAATTGCATAGAGTACCGTAATGTTCATTTCAGGTACGAAAAAGATGAGGTTCTTAAGAATATAAATGCAAAAATTGGCAAGGGAAAAACTATTGCGCTTGTGGGACCATCAGGCGGTGGGAAGTCAACCTTTGCTGACCTGTTACCCCGTTTCTTCGATACAATAGACGGTGATATCCTTATTGATGGTGTTTCTATTAAAGACTTTTCATTGTATGGTTTGCGTTCGTTAATGGGAATTGTAACACAGCAGCCTATACTTTTCAACGATACATTTTATAACAATATAGCATTCGGAACTCCGGGTGCAACTGAGGAAGATGTTATTGAAGCAGCCAAGATAGCTAATGCATGGGAGTTTATCAGTCAGTATCCGAATCATATCTTTACAAATATCGGTGAGTGCGGAGACAAATTAAGCGGGGGACAGAAACAGCGTGTAAGCATTGCCCGTGCTGTTCTCAAAAATCCGCCTATCCTTATTCTTGATGAGGCTACATCTGCACTCGACACCGAATCGGAACGTCTCGTGCAGGAAGCCCTTACAAGACTTATGAGTAACAGGACTTCAATTGTAATAGCCCACAGGCTATCTACAATTGTTCATGCCGACGAAATACTTGTAATAGACAGGGGCGAAATTACCGAAAGGGGAAAGCACGATGAACTTCTGCAGTTAAACGGCCTTTACAGAAAGCTTTACGATATACAGAACAAACATATTATTGACGGGTACGCATAAAAGATGGTCTACTTTGTTGTTGTAATACTATTATCTTACATTTTAGGGTCTGTACCAACATCCGTATGGGTTGGAAAGGCTTTTTACAACATCGATATCCGTGAACATGGAAGCGGTAATGCAGGGACTACAAACACTTTCAGAATACTCGGGAAGAAGGCCGGAGTTTTTGTTTTTGTAATTGATGTGGTAAAGGGAGTCATACCTGTACTACTTCCGTTGTGGTTTGAGCAATATATGCCCGGATGGGGAGACGTAATGCTGTACAGAATATTGTGTGGTGTTATATCTGTAGTGGGACATATATTTCCTGTGTTTGCTGGCTTCAGGGGTGGAAAAGGTGTAGCAACATCGCTTGGAGTAGTAGCAGGGCTTCATCCTTTAGCCGCGCTTATATGTTTTGCTAACTTTTTATTAGTATTAGCATTTACTAAATATGTTTCAGTCGGATCAATAAGTTCAGGAATATTGTTTGCTTTACTTTCCTGGGTAGTGTTTGATACTGAACTTTCTTTCAGAGTATTTGCCACTGCAGCTTCTGTTATGCTTATAATTACTCATACAAAGAATATTAAGCGATTGTTGAAGGGAGTAGAAAACAAGACTTACCTGATAAAAAAGAAAAACTGATAAACGTTTTTAAAGTACTACCACTCTCTGCGGCTTTTTTCAACACCCATTTCGTAAAGTATCTCAGTTTTTGGTTCACCGTTATCATACCATGTGTACCAGTTTCCTTCTTCAACACCCATTGAGTATAATCCTTTACTTAAAGGTTGTCCATTGCTGTACCATTCGCACCACAAGCCATCGCGTTTACCATTCTGATAATTGACTTCCTCACGTTTATTCCCATTATCGTACCAGGCTGTCCACATACCATGCTCAAGATTATTCTTGTAAGTCATGTCAATCCACTTCTGCCCGTTTTCGTAGTACCATTCCCATTTTCCTTCACGGCTACCGTTTACATATTCTCCCTTTTCCTTAATCTTCCCGTTTTCGTACCATAGTGTCCATACGCCATTTTCTACATTGTCTACGTATTTTCTTTCAGCAGCTTTTTGCCCGTTTTCGTACCATCCGTAAAAAACGCCGTCTTTTTTTCCATTGTTGTATGATCCGCTGAACTCTTTCTGTCCGTTAGAGTACCATGCTTCAGTTTCACCATGCTTAACACCGTCTTTCCAGTTATATACAAGAACTATCTGACCTTCTTTATTGTAATCTGTTGTTTTTCCTGAAAACAGCTTATTTGTGCCTTTCAGATAGTACATGCTGTCTATGCATTCCAGGTCTTTTGTTCCGGCTTCGAATGCGCCGCAACCTATCAGAAAAATAAGCGATATAAAAAGATATTTTCTCATAAATATTGGCAAAGTTATTTATAATGTAATCAACATGAATATTTTTTTTATTAATGCATTAAAATTTCAGATAAACGACGTGCATAATTTTCCCATGTAAACTTTTGAATGTTATTATATGCATTTTCAGTGACGAAAGGTTGAAAATCTTTTGTGAATACTTTTAGCATCATTTCAGCCAATTGTTCTTTCGAATATGGATCACAAAAAAATGCGTGTTCTCCCGAAACCTCATGAAATACTTCGATGTCAGAGCATATCACTGGGCATCTATTCATCATTGCTTCAGCAATAGGGAATCCAAATCCTTCATAAAATGATGGAAAAACAAGTGCGAGAGCATGTGCGTATAGCATTTTAATTGCCCGGTCGGGTATAAATCCTGTAAGAATTATTGAATCGTGATATGGGTGTTGCTTTAAACGCCTGATAAATCCTTTATTTATCCAGCCTGTTTCCCCTGCAAGTATAAGTTTAAGTGAATTATCACCAGTCATTTTTTTTACCAGTTCGAATGCATCAAGAACCAAGTAAATATTTTTTCTGGGTTCAATTGTTCCAACATGTAGAAAATACTTGCCAGGCATAACACCTGATATCAGTTTATTGTCCCAGTTCTCGATTCTTTCTGTTTGCCCGATTCCTGGATATGCAACATGAACTTTTGATAAACTGAATGGATATCTGTTTATTACAGACTTTTTTGTAAATTCAGAATTTGTTACAATTACGTCTGTATTCTTTAATATTCCGGGAAGAAACACTCTTTGTAGAACCGAACTTGCAAACCTTGAATATTGTGGTTTAATTACAGGGACAAGATCGTGTATTATTGTAACACGTTTAATGCCTTTTTTTATTCTCACAGGACCAAAGTGAGCAGGTTCAATTACTACATCTGGCTTTAGCCTGTTGATTATTGAAGGGATACTGAATAATTTTCTAACGGGGTCATTTTTTAGTAAACTTATAAAATGTGGTACTTTTATAGTATTAACTTTTTTGTTTGGGAAGGTTTCATAAACAACGATAGCAGAAATTTTAATATCAGGGCAATAGTCAGCAATCGCATTTATCATACCTACTGTATAGCGGTGGATTCCTGCTTTCTGTTTTTCGAAAGGATCTGCTATTACTACAATATGCTTCACTTTTCGTACTGGTTTTTGTTTCCGAGAATAATAAATTTATAAAACCTCATAATGTCGAATCCAAGAAAGAACATAGTTCTTTTTAAAAAGAACATGGTTGACATCCGTACAAGACCATTTTCTCTTATCTTCTTGCGCGATATAAGTGATCTTCGCAGTTCAGAAGTAATAAAACTGTAATGAGAAGCCACAATAAGTTTAAGAAACCTAATCCTTAAAAATATAATATCAATAATTATTATTGCAAAAAACTTGAACATCAGAAACGGCAGGTTCAAAAGAATAAAACCTGCCGGCATTATTTTAATATATGTGTAAAAAATATTTAACTGAATCTTTTTAAGATATTCAAAATTCATAACCTTTTTTACCGAAACCCCCATTTTATGCCTCACAATTGCTTTGGGCTCAAATACGCTTCTATAACCGGCAGCAACAGCCCTGAGACCCAGTTCCGCATCTTCGTACCCTGTCGCAAAATACTCGTCGAACAAACCAATTTCTTTAAGCATTCTGCTACTATATAAACAGGCACCTGCACAGGGACCAACATTGTAAAAACGATCTTTGTAATCAGTTTCAGATTCTCTATGCCCGATTGGAATAATTTCGCCGGTATTTAGCATAAAATGACCGGCATTGTCCATTTTGTTCTGATCGTAAAATGAGAGCATTTTACTGGTGACCATACCAGCTCCTGTTTCCTGTGCACATTTCAGCATAAATTCTAACCAGTCACGATCAGCCTGGGCATCGTTATTAAGAAGAGCAATGTATTCCGGGTCATCTTTAAGCGCCTCGGTGATCAATATATTATGGGCTAAAGTGAAACCAAGATTTTTTTCAAAACGAATTATTTTAACCCCTGAGTTATCTGGAAATTCACTTGTCAGAATGTTTAAATCATCAATTTCAGAACCATTGTCTCCTAATATAATTATTTTGTCAGGGTGCGACTGTCTTAATAATGACCTTATGCAATCAACAGTATCACTTGCATTATTCCAGTTTAGAACTATTACTGATATCCGGTTATTTTTCTGATTTTCCACTAAAGGGTTATCTCCTTTTCTTTTTTTGAATATTTATCTGTTATTGAAGAAAAAAACAACCAGAAAAAAAACAAAACAGAAATGATTGCAGAAAGGAAATAACCTGATAGCCTGTTTATTTTATAAGAATATAAAGGTTCTAGAAGATTTGTCAGCTGATTCTGAGATTCAATAAATGAATTCTGATCGTTTATCGGGATATTAATAATACTATTATTCAGTTTAAAATTTCCAGTGTGAAAAAGCAAAGAAAAGAAAGAAGGAATTGAAGATGGCGGTATATCTATCACCATATCATTCTTTTTGAATCGCAGATAGTGAATCTCACGGTTACCAAAAGGAAGCCTGCCTAAGTATAAACGAAGTTTTTCTATTCTTTTATCATCAGGAAGAATGAATGACAGATTTTGAATTTCGTTAGAACCGTTTATCTCGAACATAATTTTATTCTCTTCGCTAATATTCATAACTTTAGAGTTGTCGAATGACCAGTAAAGGGCAATCTTATCGTCATAAGGTATCACCATTCCAAGCTCAACGGTTAGAGAAGAAGAAGATTTTTTGAACATGAGAGAACGGAAACCGATGTCTCTTAAAATGTAACCTGAAACTAAGAAAACTATAACCGAAAGAATTATATATGAATATGATAATAAATGTAAATTTTTGTAAAAAATCATTGCAAATAAAAACAATATTATAAAACTTACTAAAGCATACATGTAATCATTCCTATCACTTTTGTTTTCAGATAATCTATATTCAGGCGTTAAAATTAAAAAAGTGTTTTTTACTTTCTGGTCAATAACCTTTGTGTCGGTATTTGAAGCAGAAACAATAATATTTCCATTTATATCAGAAAGGTAATTCTTATCAATATTTATTGTAGTGTCGGAGTATGCAGATACAATCTTAACTGAATTAACATCAAAGGAATCGGAAGGTAAATGAGAAAATTGAATAATAAATGTTTCATTGTTTTTTTGAATGGGAATTTCAGTGGATATGTTTTGCACTCCATTACAGGGAGTAAAATGAGTTTTTCCAATGTTGGTTACTTTTTTTTCATTCGATAAGGATAGTATCTCGTAATAACCGCGTTTAAGAAAAGTTCCGTTAACTGTGATATTCAGATACTGGTTTTTTGCTTCATTTTTTGAATACCAGCTGATAGAAAATAGTAAAGAAACCAAAACTAACAGCATCGTTAACACGAAAGCTGTAAAATTCCTTTTGTATAAATCTATAGTGATCTTCATTATCAATATTTAAGTAATAGATTTATTCTTCCTTCTGTTAATTCATACAGTACAATGTCCGGCTTTTCCTTAACAACTATACTTTCGTCGATATAGCTTGTAAATACATAAACGGAGCGGCTGAAGGACTCTGAAATATAAGGCATAAGGAAAGTCCCGAATGAGTCATGAAAAACAAGGATCTTTGGCAGATTCTTATTATTATTCTTTTTTATAACAACTTCTGCGTATTCATCCTGACTGTGTTTATACTTGCTTATCTGGAAAGACTGGGCTTTCTGTTTAAATTCAAGGTGTGGGCCGTTTTTCCATGTTGTATCAATGCCGATCATAGCAGAGAGGTTAGCTTTCAGATTTTTCTTTTCAACAATATTGAAATCGTTAAAACTAAGAACCGGTATATCTTTAAAATCTTTTCTGATATAATCCATAAGGCAACTGTAACCAATAAATGCACCCAGATCGTTCCAGTGGGTGTCCTGCTTGTAAAAAAGAATATCTTTCCCTTTGTTCTCAAGCATTCGTTCAGTAGGATTAACGAATATCCTGAGGTCTGTATTTTCGTTCAGATATTTTTCAAGCTGACTGAGTTTTTGTACAGTGTGCCTGTTTGGGTTAAAACCAGGAAAGTATTCACTGTATATGTTAATTTTTTCTGGAGCCACCATCACATAAAATTTAATTCCCAGATCATCAAAGTATTTTTTTCTTTTTTCAAGATTCAGTTTTATGGTAAGTAGTTGTTCTTTAGTAAAATGTTGTATTTTGAGCAGTTCGGGATAAGGTATATAATACATCCAGTCATCGTCACCAAGAATTACGTTTTCGGGTAGGGGACTTTGGTTGAAAATCTTGTAAAGGATGAAATTATACTGGTAAATAAAAAGTTTTCTGTAACCAAAGTTGTCGGAAAAGTATTTTGTGTAATAAGCAGGATATTCAAATAACCGTTGCATTTCAGGATCCTTTTTTTCTGCAAGCTTTCGCTTTTCGGCCTTCCAGTCTTTGTCGATGTTGTATCGCAAACCCCATAACGGAAGTGTTAAGATAACACAAGTTGCAGAAATCATGAATATCTGGTGAAAGGAATATGCAGAAACTTTTTCATTTCGGGAAATTATCATTAGTAAGATAAAGAAGAACCCTGATACAATCAAGGCCGCAATCCATGTGTAACCAGTAATTATTTCAGGGATATAATCATTAATACTTTTTTCGGGAAGAAGATTCTCGACCATAATATATGGGTCATTTCCCTTAGTTTTAAAAATTAGCAGATTATCCTTTGTCTCCGGTGGCAGAAGGTCATGCGATAGATAAAAATTCTTTGCAATTCTCTGAACATTTATTTTTGAGGTTTTGTTTTCTTCAATAATTATGATGTCTGAAATTGCAATAGTGTTTTGACTTTTGTTTCCAAAGTCAATTCGGATCTTACTTGAAGCTACATATTTAGGGAGCCTGAACTCGATTGTGACTATTTTTTTTGTTACAGGTATTTTATTTCTTACAGAATTTTCTTCGTTGAAATCGCTCTGTCCATTAAAAGGGTCATTGTAAAAGAACTGAAATGAAACCGGTTGCTGCGTATATGCTCTGAATCGAATTGTTTGAGGTTGTTTTTCCTGTGTACCGAATTTATTGACTATTGTGAACGAAAGGATATATGCAAAAACAGGAACAAACAGAATTGCAATTAATGTGTTAATCAGCAGTTTTCTTGATATGTTAATTGTAACCTTCATCTGTTAAAACTGAAAATAAATGTAGGGTGTATATTCTGATGAAGCAACAAAGAGAACAGTCAGGTACAAAAGAATTATATAGAAAACTGTAACAAAAAAGGTGGCTGACTTATGCATTACCTTATTATTGGAAAATCTGTCAATTGTTTTTTTGAATATCTTTTCTTTCACTGGCAATGCAATAATACAGCCGATTAAAGCTACTGTAATTGTTAAGGGAAATATATTAAGAGTAACCAATCCGCTCCCGAAACCACCATAAAACATCTGGCCCAGGAAATCTAAGGCATAAGAAACACTTTCTGCCCGGAAGAAAACAGTGCTTACAATAATTACAAATACAGCATATATATGTTGTAGGGGCTTCCAGGTTTTTGTAATATATTTTAAACCATAGGTCATTTCCCATGTAATAAACACAGCATGAATTAAACCAAAAAGCACATAATTCCATGCAGCACCATGCCAAAGTCCGATTGTAATAAATGCTATAAAGACTGAGAAGCCGATAGCAAATCGTGAATTCCATTTTACAGCCAGATTTAAGGCAAGTGGTGTATAAAAGTAATCGCGAAACCAATTAGAAAGTGTTATATGCCATCTTCTCCAGAAATCTGAAATGCTTGTTGCAACATAAGGGAAGTTGAAGTTTTCGGGAAGTTTAAAGCCAAATATTCTGCCTGCACCAATTGCCATATCTGTGTAACCTGAAAAATCGAAATACATTTGTAAACCGAAAAACATAGTTCCGGTCCACACGGTTATTACAGACATATCCTGAGGGTTCTCGGAGAAAACAGCATTAGCATATACTGCAAGATTATCAGCAATAATTACTTTTTTTGCAAGACCAATAATAAAGCGCTTCATTCCTTCATAAACATCATTTACTTGAACTTTTACAGGATTGTCCAACTGATCCTTCATATCGGAATACTTGATAATTGGTCCCGACATGAGCTTTGGAAAGAAAGTCATGTAAAGAGCTGCTTTAACAGGGTTGATCTCAGCTTTTGCTTCTTCCCTGTATACATCAAAAATATATGATAATGCCTGGAAAGTATAAAAGGATATCCCCAAAGGGAAATATATCTGGTCGATAACTATTGTTTTGAGATTGAGAGAAGAAAGGATAATATTGAAGTTTTCAGCTAGGAAGTTCGAGTATTTGTAAAAAACTAGTCCGCCAACATTTGCTATTACTGCTGTATAAAGTAAGAAATCTGCGGTACGTGTATTCTTATATCTGTCGATAAGCAGCCCCGAAATATAATTGAAAAAGACAGAAAAAACGAGCAGAAGTACAAGTTCTCCTTCTCCCCATGTATAGAAAAAGAGACTGGCAATTACAAGAAAGAGGTTCTTAAGCCGCGAAGGCATAACGAAGTACAATGCAAGCGCAAAAGGTAAAAAGGCAAAGAGGAAAATGGGGGAATTAAAGATCATCCTTTAATTGTTAGTATTTGCAATGCAGTTGCAAAAGTAATATTTAGCAAGGATTTTGCAATAGGTAAAAGTTTCAATTTAGACTTTAATCCGAAAAGCTATTCGTTGCTTTAAGAATGGAATTGATTAATGTCGATGGCTGGTAAACAATGGTTTAGAGTTTTAAATGTGAAAAACAGCTCATTTCATGCGATGAAATTCAGCAGTTCAAATCGCTTATGATAACTAAAAAAGAATTTTTCAGATATTAATCTGAAGTTGAAAGATGAAATTTCTCTTGTAAGAATCTGAAAAATTAAGAATTAAGTCTTTCTGAAAGCAGAGTAACCATGTCTCCGATATTGCGGAATTTAATGATTTCTTTAAGTGCGAATTTTATTTTAAAGTGTTTTTGCACTTCGGCCATAAGTATTGTATGATTTAGCGAATCCCAGCCTTCAACATCCTGTGCTGTTGTTTCCATATTAAGTTCAAGGGCCGGCATTTTTAGTACGTTGCGGTATACTTCAGTAACTTGGTTCAGGATCTCATTTGTTGTCATAAAGTTCTTTTTTCATTACATATTTTGTAAGAGAGGGGACATATTGTTTAAGACTTTCATCCTTTAGAGTAATTGTCATCCACAAACTATATCCAATCCTCCTTGTTGCTCTTATCATAAAGGGATTTGTGCCGGAAGTTCCGCCATAAATACGTGGTACATGAATCTCCGGGTACGAATCTATTGCATTTTGGCTGGAATGTTCCATTAACTTCAGAAGAAGGTCTATACTTCTGCATTCCGGTCTGATGTACAGGTATTCGAAAAAAGCACAGTGCTTTTCTTTAGGGTAATTGAATTCTTTTATCCTTTCGTGAAGTGGAATTGAATGCAGCAGGTTTTCCCTTGGAATATAATAATCCATAATCTCTGCCTTGAGTATATTGCTTGATTTCCCTTCGCATTCTTCTATCCAGTTTCCGCATGCTCCCAATATTTCTCCGTTTCGTTCTGCAATTGTGAAGACAGAAAGACAAAGCTCGTGACCAGGAATATCTTCAAGAAGAATTTCCCTTAAAATTGAACGGACCTTGTCTTCAGGCATATTAAGGAAAATGGTCCAAGGCTGAATACTGCTACCGCTGCTTTCAGCCTGCAATACTGTTTCAACACAAAAGTCCACATCTTCGGGGGTGGATCTTCTGAAAATGATTTCGTCACTCATTCTCCGAATATTATTGTATTGATCTTTTTTCTGTCTATCTTACCATTAGGACTCAATGGAAATGATGGTATTGAATGATAGCCGTCGGGACGCATATATTCAGGAAGTGAAATTTTAAGTCCGTCGCGTAACTTTGCGATAGAAGAATCTCCATCCTCAAGTACAATATGTATTACGCTTACACCGGATGATTTTGGCCTGGTAAGAGCAATAAGCCTTTTTTCGGGTACAATCTTCATGGCATGGAATTCTACTTCGCTTAATTCAACACGATAGCCACCAAGTACTTTAACCTGATTATCGTTTCTTCCGAGATAAAAGAAGTCCCCGTCATTGTCTTTAATTCCCACATCGCCGCTATGATAGAATCTTAACAGATTTCCATTTACTTCTTTTGTAAAGAATGCTTTATCGTATTTTTCAGGATCAGTAATGTATCCTTTTGTTAGATGAGGACCTGCAAGGCACAATTCTCCTTTTATACCCGTTTCTAGAAGATTACAGTTTTCGTCGAATACCTCAACAATATCATTTATATAGGGCTTTCCTACACAAACAATCCCATTCATACTTTTGGCACCTTCAGCGGGGATCTCGTAAGAAGTGCATATTACGTCCTCGGTTGGGCCATAAATATTAAAAAGCCTTGCATTCGGGACACAGGTTCTCCATTCGCTTATCAGATCAAGATACAGGGACTCACCACAAAAGTGATTGTAGCGAAGGTGCGGCAGCTTTATTTCGCCAAAGAAAGGCCTGAGGTACGAAATAATTGAAGGGACCATTATTGCAAAAGTCAGCTTATGCTTTTCGAGCATTTCGAATACAGCAAGATAGCGAACCTCTACAGGCCCCATTGTGTAAACGCAAGCTCCGTTAAGCAATCCAGTTAAATATGAGCAGAGCGAGAGGTCGAATGTAAGGTGAAACATTTGAAGAACCCTGTCACCGGGTCCGATTTTAATTCCTTCATTAAAAAATCCGGCAAGGAAAGACCCGATGTTTTTGTAGGTGATGGGAACACCTTTCGGATTACCCGTACTTCCTGATGTAAATAAAATATAAGCAACCGAGTCAGGATCACAAGTGATCTCTGATATTTCAGAGCTCATATCATAAACTTCAGATGGCTTAACAATTTTACATGGTATTTCAAAAGGAAGATCA
>Ga0074195_1004327_pt1 | contig 11804 bp, 5 predicted proteins | sample EPASupsiteHSE623_FD_64525 | JGI IMG/M metagenome (GOLD analysis project Ga0074195, IMG submission 64525) | Bioremediated contaminated groundwater from EPA Superfund site, New Mexico - Sample HSE6-23 | ecosystem: Environmental > Aquatic > Deep subsurface > Groundwater > Contaminated ...
CGCTTCTCCGCCTTTGGAAGGCCTCCAGCAGAGGGGATCAAGCTATCGGGTGAGCGAGCCATTACCCGAGCCAATTCCTTTCATTCGGCAAGATCACCAAGACCTCATCGGACGCACCCCCCGTCCCCCCTCAGGCAAAGCAGCAAATGGTAAAGAAGTTAAAAAGCATCAACCCGACCTCACGCAACGAAAGCCAAAGCCGTCGCGCCCGTACGACGGGAAGTAGTCGTAGCGGTTGGCACAGCGCAGGTTGAAGCCGCTGCTGCCCCACGACCCCCCGCGCAACACACGGGCGTAGGAATTCCCATCCTCACTCCACTCCCATACATTCCCCGCCAGATCGCAGTGACCGTACGGACCGTTCCCCAAGGGATACACTCCCACCGGAGTGGGGTGACCCACGTGCCCGTCGTCGTAGTTCGCTAGCTCGGGCATGGGAGCCTCACTCCCCCACGGATACTCGCCAGACTTCGGAGTCGCCGACTTCTCCCATTCCTCCGACGTGGGCAGCCGAATCGACTCTTTCCATTGTTCGCTCAACCATCGACAATACGCCCGGGCTTCATACCAGGACACGCCCACCACGGGCCGGTTCGGCGTCTCCAACTGACCCTGCCACTCATCGGGGAGACCGCGGCCCTCTTTGGAGTTTCTCCAACTCCACCCCTCGGCATCCCAGTATCGAGGCTCGTCATAGCCCCCGTGATCCACGAAATGGCGATACTCCTCCACCGTCACCGGGTACTTCCCCAATGAGAGCCCGTCCAGATTAGGCACCACGATCATGTTGTCACGGGGATGGGCCAGACGGGGGTCACCACCTCGGCCCAGCGCTTCGGCAGCTTCGATCCTCGTCTTCACGTCGACCTGACGGGAACCCGCAGAAGTGAAGATCTCCAGGGATCGATCGAGGATGGTCTGGTAGAGATCGCTGATTGGTGGCGGAGTCCTGTGATCATACGCATCGAGCGTGGACACCAACCGCCCTACGATCCCCGCGATCCGGGCATCACCGGGAAGCGTGGGGGTCTCCTCTCGCAGCGCCAACACCCTCTCGAGAAGAAGATTGACACGCCTCGGACCGCCCTCGTCAAAGAGGCAACCAGGCATGAGGTCGATCGTCTCCCGCCACTGAACATCATCCAAGTGTCTTTCAACCGTCGGCCACCAATCCACATCGGCCTTTCCCCCGTCGCCCAGCCAGGCGAGCTGGAAGGCCGCCAGATACTCCTGAAACGTCAAATGCCAAAAACGGAGCTGGTTTCCTCCGATCTCCTCGATGATCCCGCTCCCGAGACACTCGAACCGGACCCATTGGCGAGCCTTCTCTCGCCGGTCCTCGGGACGTTGAATAGAAGGAAACTCGACCTGGATGAGCGGCTCCAAGACTTCTGCTGCATCCTGGAGCTCGAACACGGCTTTCTTCCGATCCTTCTCCCCTTGCCCCATCATTCTCAGCGCCAACAGAGCAAACGCCTTCAGGGCGAACCCGTCGGTGAACTCCGCTTTCTTCCTTTGTTCCGTCCTCGCCGCGATTAACCAACGAATCACCGCTCTGTAGACCCTGGCCCGCCCATCCGGTAGCCCTCCCTCGTTCCAGTGGACCACACACAGGCAGGTGAGCATCACCGGGTTCCGAGCCATCCTCCGGATCGAGGGCTGCTCGACGATCGCTTTCTCGAGTTTCCCCCTGTACTCCACAGACCCTTCGTGAGGTCTCGCCTGTTCGTCTACTCCGTAGAGGGCATTCACCCAGCGACCGATGAACTCACGGATCTCTCCGTCTCTGAACGGCTCGATCGTGACCAGATGAAACTTCATCTGGCGAAGGACGACGGTCTGGATGGGACGGCTTGTGACCACGAACGGACACTTGGACCAACTCTCGAGGGCGCTCCGGAAGATGTTGAATACTCGATCCCGAAGCATCTCGTCCGCCACTTCGTCGAGGCCATCAAGGAGGAACAGGACTTCCCCCCGTTCGATCAGCTTCCTCCAATGCGTCTTCCAGGCGGTCTCATCTTCGATACCTGCCGGCTTGTCCAGGAGTCTCAAGAGCCGCTCCCGATCGTCCTTCTCCAGAACTCGATCCTGCTCTAAGAAAGGCACGAGTCGAGCTAACCTCAAGAAGACCGGCATCCGTGAGGTTGCCGTGGCTTCGAGCCCCAAGTACTTTGAGGACCAGCTCTTCCCGTCGGGGCAAGGCATCCCCAGCTTGTCCCGGGTCAGCATTGAGGCGACATGCCGAAGAAACGTCGTTTTTCCGGACCCGGGCTGGCCTTCGATCAGTAGAAGCCGATGGCGGGGGAGGAGCTCGGAGAGCTTCACTGTCCCCCCATCTCTCATACCTTCTTCCTTGCCGGGAACTCCAGAGTCCGCCCGGCTACGAAGGGGCGTGTACAGCTGTTCGATCGGATAGCGTCCGGCCTTTTTCACATTCCCGAAGCCGGAGCTAATACCTTGGATGTTGATGTGGTCGGTTTGCTGACGAAGGGTCGTGAGCCAGTCGGTGAGGTCGATCGAGGGAGAAGCAGCAAGGGGCGAAGAAGGCGGGGGGATAATGCGGGGATTCCGTGCAGGACGGATGACGATTCCATTGAGGTCCTTGTCCGAAAACTTGGAGTCCCAGATGAATGTCTCTACCCCGCCTTGTTCTCCGTACTTTAGAGGCCACACACGCACTTCTCCATCAGATCCCATCTGCCCCCAAGAGTAGCCGACCGCCCTCGTCGCCTTGGATGATCCGTAATGCTCCAGCCCGAACAGGGACGGGGCCTGAAAGGTGTACCGAGGTTGGCCAGTGTTAATCCCGAACGCAGTCGACCCAAGTTCGTGGTTGTGTCCGTGAAGACAGAGGGCGAACCGGTCCGGACGAAACATCTGCAGCATGAACTCTCGGTTTACTTTTGGAGCCAGCCACGAGGGAGGATGGTGCATCAAGAGAAAGTTGTTGCCCGACTGCTGGAGAACTACCCCTCCATCCTTGGGCAAAGCAGCGTGGAACTGGTCGATCGGCAACTCCAATTTCCTATCGAACTCGCCCTCCTTGTACTGCATCCAGGCCGAGTTGAGTCCCACGATCGTGATCGGAAATGCGCCTGGAAGATCCAGCACAAGCGAGAAGTCTCCAGGGAAATGAGAACGGTGGAGCTTCACAGCCGAGCGGCCGGTGAACTGCGGTTCGATCCGATCTGCGAACCAGTTCTGGTAGTTTCCAAATAGCGGGTCGAAGAAGGAGGAATCGGGTTTTTTCCCGGTCCACACGGCCTCTATGAGATTCCTGATGTCTTCATCGTCCGTGCCGAGGTGGTACTTGTCCAGAACTCGAAACGGGAGGGCGGTCAGTTTTTGAGGTCTTGCCAGATCATGGTTCCCCGGAACCGAAACGATGAGCGGGGCTGGTTCTCCGATCCATTCCAGAAGCTTATCCAAGAATTGACTGACCTTCGTGAACTCTTCCTTGTCGCCCTTGAAGACCAAGTCTCCCGTGAAGAGGATGAGATCCGGGCGCCCCAGACGAGCCACGTACTCCTTGACGCTCTTCTCAAACTCGTTCGCTACCGTCCACCACAGGGCCTTCCCAGGGCAGCCAACGTGAAGGTCGGAAAGGTGAAGCCAACGGATCGGTCTTGGCAAAAAGAGCGCCCCCTCTCACTTCGCGAAAGCTGTCAGAGGTTCTATCCCATGGTCGAGTCTGTTTCTCACACCTGAGTGCGTCCTCGGGAGTCTACGGCAAGACCCACTCATGCCAAAACAGCGGCCTGGTTCAAGAACGTACGGGATGCGATTCGTCGTTTGACTCCGGCTCGACGCCAAGAAAGGGGCAACCCAGACGATCAGGTCGTAGACTTTGGAGATCACCACCATCACATCAGACACGGAAACCTCCCTCAGGGTAAAGCAGCAAGAGGTAAAGAAGTTAAGGGGAATTAACACAAGATCCTCACGCACCGAAAGCCGAGGAAGTCGTTCCTGAGCGTCGGATGGTTGAAGCCGCGTTTGGAGCAGCGCAGGACGTCGTCGAGGCTGCCCCACGACCCCCCACGCAACACACGGACGTTGGAATCACCAGAGTAGAGATCCTCACACCACTCCAACACATTCCCCGCAAGATCACAGTGACCATACGGGCCGTTTCCCAAGGGATACACCCCGACCGGAGTAGGGTGTTTCACGTTCCCGTCGTAGTTCGCTAGCTCGGGCGTGGGATCCCCCCTCCCCCATGGATACTCGCCCTCCCCCGGAGTCGCCGACTTCTCCCTTTCCTCCGACGTGGGCAACCGAACCGTCTCCTTCCATTGCTCACTCAGCCATCGACAGAACGCCCGGGCTTCGTACCACGAAACACCCACCACAGGCCGGTTCGGCACCTGCAACTGGTCTTCCCACTCCCCGGGCAGTCCGCGTCCCTCTTTGGAATTTCTCCAACTCCATCCCTCATCGTCCCAATATCGTTTCTCCCCGTAGCCCCCGGCGTCTACGAAATGCCGGTATTCCTCCACCGTCACCGGGTACTTCCCCAACTCCAGTCCGTTGAGGTCTGGAACCATTATGAAGTTCCTCCGGGAATCCCTAAGTCGAGGATCTCCACCTCGTCCAAGGGCTTCCGCCGCTTCGATCCTCGTCTCGATCGGAACCTGCTTCGCTCCCTCGACCGTGAAGACCTCCATCGATCGATCGAGGATCTGCTGATAGTCCTTCTGGATCTCCGACTGAGGCTTGTACCCGTAGACTTCCAATGTGGACAGGAGACGGCCCACAATTCCCGCGATCCAGGCGTCACCAACGAGCGTTGGAGGGTCTTTCCGCAACTCGAGCACCCGGCTGATGAGTCCGCTCACCGGAGTGCCGCCGCCGTTCTCGTACAGGCACCCCGGAAGCAGTTCGATCGATTCCCTCCACTGGACGTCATCCAGGTGGATGTGGACCGTCGGCCACCAGTCGACACTCGGGGCGTCTCCTGACCCCATGCCGGCCAGTTTCCGTGCCGCGAGGAACTCCTGGAAGGTCAGGTGCCAGAATCGAATCCGATTCCCATCGACCTCCTGGATGATCCCGCTCGCTTCGCACTCGAACCGGAGCCACCGGCGTACGTACTCTCGGGTCAAGTCCTGGCTCCAACCACCCGACACTTCCGGGACGATCGCGTCCACGGCCTGTTCCATATCGTAGATAGTCGTCTTGGCCCCCTTCTTTCCAGGCCCCATCATCTTGAGGGCCAAACGAGCCAACGCCCACTCGACGAACTCATCCACGAAGACCGGATGCTTCTCGTTGTTGAAGCTCTGAGCCTTTCTCTGTTCGCTCCTGGCCCCGATCAACCATCGAATCACGGCCCGGTAGACCCTAGCCCGACCCTCCGGGAGCTTACTCTCGTTCCAATGAACGACGGCCAGACACGTGAGCATCACGGGGTTCCTCGCCATCCTTCGGATCTCCGGCCGACGGATGATAGCCTCCTCGAGTTGGCTACGGTATTCACCGCGCACCTCGGCTCCCCCAATCCCCCCGTACAGAGCCTTCACCCACCGCTTGATGAATTCCTTGATCTCCTCGTCTCCGAACGGTTCGATCGTGGACCGATGGAACCCCATCACCTGAAAGGCCTCGGTCAGAAACGGACGGCTCGTCACCACGATCGGACACGCCTTCCATTCCGTGTGGGCATTCTGGAGGATCGTGAACATCCTGGCTCGTAGCTTCGGATCAGCAACCTCGTCGAGCCCATCGAGGAGCAGTACGCCCTCTCCCCGTTCGATCAAGCCTCTCCAGTAGTGCCGCCACGCCCTCTTGTCGTCGACGTGAGCTGTTTCGTCGAGAAGATCGAGAAGCCGTTCCCGATCGTCTCCCTGCACAATCGGACTCTTCTCCAAGATCGATGCGAGTCCGGAAAGCTTCAGGAAGATCGGTATCCTGCTTTCGTCTGTCGGCTTCGACCCAAGGTACTTGGCCGACCAGGATCCTCCAGCAGGGCAGGGAACCCCAAGCTCGTCTCGAGCCAACATCGAAGCCACGTACCAGAGGAACGTCGTCTTCCCACAGCCAGGATCCCCTTCGATCAGCAAGCGGTCGTGGCGAGGAAGCAGATCGGGGAGAGAGACTACGGCGACAGTAGCGAGGTTGCTCTCTCCTTCTCGTCCACGCTCGGCTTCGTGACTACCAAGAGGGGTGTAGAGCTGTTCGATCGGGTACTGAGTGGCGGTCTGGACCTTTCCGACGCCAGAGCCGATCCCAGAGATCTCGATGTACTGCGTCTGCTGGCAAAGTCTCTTGAGCCAGTCGGTGAGGTCGACCCGAGGAACAGAGGATGAGGTCGTCGCAGATGGGGTAGTCGGCAGTGGACGGATCACGGCCCCGGCATCGTCCTGCTTGAACCTCTGATCACAGACGAAGGTCGGAACCCCTCCCTGGACCCTTCGCTCCAGGGGCCACACCCGAACCTCGCCGTTCTCACTCATCTGGCCCCAACAATATCCGATCGCCCGTTCTTCGTTCTCCGACCCGTAGTGTTCGAGTCCGAAAAGGGACGGCGACTGAAAGTAGTATCGGGGGACGCCCGCATCCTGTGCCACGGCAAGTCCCTGGAGCTCGTGCATGTGGCCGTAGAGCCAGACTGAGAACCGGTCGGGGAGGAAGACCTGCTCGAGAAACTCCCGACACGCCTTGCCCGACAGCCACAACGGGGGGTGGTGGGTCAACAGGAGGTTCGGCTTTCCGTCAAGGGAACCGAGATCACGTCCGCCCGACGAGCCAGGGGGCAGGGCAAAGAGAAACTGCTCGGGTAGGAGCTGGAGTCTTCTCTCGAAGTCGTCGCCGGCCCGGTACTGCATCCAGGCGGAGTTGAGTCCTACAATCGTGAAGGGGAACGTGTCGGGCAGATCAAGCCGGAGGGAGAAATCACCGGGGAAGTGTGAGAGATGGAACGTGACACCGGAGCGAGTGAACGTCGGCACGATCTTGTTCTGGAACCAGGTCCGGTAGTTCCCGAAGAGCGGGTCGAAGAACGAGGCGTCGGGCGGTGATTTCTCCCAAAGCTTCTTCCGGAGTATCTTCACGAACCTGTCGCTTGTTCCCTGGTGAAAATTCTCCAAGACCTGATACCGCTGGGCGTCCAGATCATCATCTTTGTCATCTTCCTCTGGTGGCCGTACTAGATCGTGGTTCCCAGGAACCGGGATGATGAACGGATCGCTTCCAGAATCGACCTCACGAAGCCACGCAAGGAGCTGACCAATAAACTGGTCGACGAGCGGGTACTCTGTGCCCTTGAAGGCGAGATCTCCCGTGATCAGCACGAAATGAGGGGCCCCGAGTCTCCGGGCGTGCTCCTTGACGTTCTTCTCGAACTCTCGCTTGACCGTCCACCACAGGGAGCTTCCTCGACATCCGAGATGAAGGTCGGACAGGTGCAGCCAACGGATCGGTCTTCCTGACAAGGAGTACCCCCTCTCTTGGCGATAGAGCTTGCAGGCCTACTCGATCCCCACGGTCACCAGGGGACCTGCGGCAACGCCTACTCATGCCAAACCGGAGGCCCGGTGTCAAGAAGGTAGAGAGGGCCTGTCCGGATCGCGGACAGGAGGTCAGCCGGAGTTCAAGAAGCTGGATGCGATTCGAGAGAGGCGGCGATCGGGCCGTTGATGTCGGACCCTCCTTGCACGAGCAAGGAGGGTCAGGTCACAGACGCCGAGAATCGCGGCTGTTGGCAACGATTTCCCGACGGCCGGCGATTGGAGCCAGAAGGATCCGTTGAAACCCGGGTATCAATTAGTTGTCCCGCCTCCGGCTGCCTGGTCGTGGACGGGTCGACGGGGCATCATCACTCCTTCGTCGCCTTCCACCCGCCACTTTAGGGTGGCCACGGCTTCTCTGTCCTTCTCCTTGGAACGGCCCCCCGCCGTTCGGGTTCCTGCCGCAAGGCCGGGAAGGCTTTGATCCCTGTTCGGCCTCTGGCAGGATGCCAGAGGTACAAGAGGACGGTTCGGTCTTTTCCTGGAACAGGTCCGGAATCGGTAGAGGCCGGACGTCGGTCCGGAAAGCTCTGGGAAGAGAGCTCACGCATCGAAAGCCGACGTTGTCGTACCGGTTCGCTGGGCGGTGGTCGCTGCGGTAAGCACAGCGCAGGCTGTCGCCCTTGACATTCCACGCCCCCCCCCGGACCACACGAGCATCGGGAACCTCAGGAGGGGGATCCTCACACCACTCCCACACGTTCCCCGCCAAATCGCAGTGCCCATACGGTCCGTTTCCCGAGGGATACACTCCCACCGGAGTGGGGTGCTTCACGTTAGACCCGTAGTTCGCAAGCTCGGGCGTTGGCTCCTCTCGACTCCCCCACGGATACCTGCCCTCCTCTGGAGTCGCCGACTTCTCCCATTCCTCCGATGTGGGCAACCGAATCGTCTCTTTCCACTGTTCGCTCAACCATCGACAGTACGCCCGGGCTTCGTACCAAGATACGCCCACCACGGGGCGGTTCGGTGCCTGCGACTGGTCCTCCCATTCGTCGGGGAGACCTCGGCCCGCTTGGGAATTTCTCCAACTCCACCCCTCGTCGTCCCAGTATCGAAATTCGTCGTATCCCCCGTTGTCTATGAAGCGGCGATACTCTTCCACCGTCACCGGGTACTTCCCCAGAGAGAGACCATCCAGACCAGGCACCGGAATCATGTTCTCTCGAGAATGGGCCAGACGGTGATCCCCACCTCGACCTAGAGCTTCGGCAGCGTCGATCCGCATCTCGACGGGGACTTGCCGAGAACCCTCAGGCGTGAAGATCTCCAGGGATCGATCACGGATGGTCTCGCAAAGACCGCTGATTGATGGTGGAGGCCTGTGATCGTAGGCGTCGAGCGTGGACACCAACCGCCCCACGATCCCTGCGATTCGTGCGTCGCTGGGTAGAGTGAGGGACCCTTCTCGCAGTCCCAACACCCTCTCGAGAAGCAGATCGACCCGTCTCGGACCACCCTGGTCAAACAGACAACCCGGCACGAGCTCGATCGTCTCCCGCCATTGGACATCGTCCAGGTGCCTGGAAACTGCCGGCCACCAATCCTTGTCGGCCTCCGTCCCGTCGCCCAACCAGGCGAGCTGGAAAGCCGCTAGATACTCCTCAAACGTCAGATGCCAAAATCGGAACTGGTTGACCGAGATCTCCTCGATGATCCCGCTTCCAAGACACTCGAACCGGACCCATTGATGAGCCTTCTCTCTCCGGTCCTCGGAACGTCGGATCGAGGGGAACTCCACCCGGATGAGCGGCTCCAAGACTTCGGCCGCCTGCTGAAGCTCGAACACGGCCTTCTTCCGGTCATTCTCCCCCGACCCCATCATTCTCAGAGCCAAGAGTGCGAAAGCCCTCAAGGCGAACCCATCGGTGAACTCCGCTTTCTTCCTCAGTTCCGTCCTCGACGCGATCAGCCAACGGATCACCGCTTTGTACACCCTGGCCCGCCCATTCGGGAGCCCTCCCTCATTCCAGTGGACCACGCAGAGGCAGGTGAGCATCACCGGGTTCCGGGCCATCCTCCGGATCGAGGGCTGCTCGACGATCGACTTCTCGAGCCTTCCCCTGTACTCGGCGGATCCTTCGTGGGGTCTCGCTTGTTCGTCTATCCCGAAGAGGGCATTCACCCACCGTCCGAGGAATTCCCGGATCTCACCGTCCCCGAACGGCTCGATCGTGACCGCGTGGAAGTCCATCTGTCGAAGAACGAGGGTCTGGATGGGCCGGCTCGTGACCACGATCGGGCACTTGGACCACCCCTCGCAGGCGTTGCGAAAGATGTTGAACACTCGTTCCCGCAGCTTCTCGTCAGCCACCTCGTCGAGGCCATCCAGAAGAAGCATGGCCTCTCCCTTCACGAGCCGTTCCCTCCAGTGGTTCTTCCACGCTGTGGGATTCTCAGCGTGGACAGTTTCCTCAATCAGAAGTTCCAGGAGCCGCTCTCGGTCATCCTTCCCAGTGGCCCGGTCCTTATCCAGAACCGACACGAGCCCGGACAACCTCAGGAAGACCGGGATCCGACGGGGGGTCGCGGTCTGTAACCCCAAGTACTTCGAGGACCAAGTTGTCCCGTCCGGGCAGGGTTTCCCCAGCGTGTCCCGGGCCAGCATTGAGGCGACATACCGGAGGAACGTCGTCTTCCCGGAGCCGGGCTGGCCTTCGATCAGTAGAAGCCGACGGCGGGGGAGGAGCTCGGAGAGCTTCACTGTCCCTCCATCCCTCGCACTCTCCCCCTTGCCGGGGCCTCCAGAGTCAGCCCGACTGCGAAGGGTCGTGTAGAGCTGCTCGATCGGATGGCGCCCGGCCGCCTTCACCTTGCCCACGCCGGAACCGATCCCGGAGATCTGGATGTGGTCCGTCTGCTGGAGAAGGGTTGTGAGCCAATCGGTGAGATCGATAGGCGGAGTGTCACCGGAGGCCCCGGCCCCCGCACGTTCAACTGAAGTCTGGACCTCCTGTGGACAGAGCCGAGGGAGGGGATACGAGTCACGCCCCGGACTCTTGTCTCCCCCGATCACGGGGTCCCAGGCCCAGATCCCGCCTCGGTCAAAGAACCACCGTCGGATAAACAGAGAGAGCAGACCGCGGTCTTGGTCGACTCGGCCAAATGAGTAGCTGTTCGGGTATCGGCCGCCGTCATACACGCAACCGGAAGCCACGCAAACAGCGCCGCGGGGAACGATCATCTCCTCGGCGCTGTGGAGATGCCCCCGAAGAACAAGGTCAGCACGGTACAAAAGCGTTCCGGCGTCGCGGCTATCCCACTCGATTGTCCACGACAGCGGATGGTGGATGAGCGCCAGAACCAGATCCTCTTTCTCTTGAATCTGTGCAAGCGCTTTCTCAACCTGGTACCGACCAAGAATGAGCTTCCCCTGGTCGCTCTCGCCGGTCGCAGTCCAGGCAGAGTTCAGCCCGAGGAGGGCCACCTGCTTCGGGCAACCTTCGATCTGAAGTCGAGCCGTCCAGTAGACGCGGTCGGCGGTGATCTTGCACGCGGAGGGGACGAACGAGTTGTACGCGGTCAGCGGGGCGAAGAGGACATCACGAGTTGGCTTCTCCGCTGGATTCTGGAACACATCAGCGATCCCAGCTCCATCTGCTCGGGCCCGCAGGTCGGAGATCGTCGACTTGGCTGCTCTGGAAAACAGCTTACGGTCCACATCGTGATTTCCCGGGACCGTAAAGATCCGATCCTGGCCGAGCTGACAGACCTTACGAACCTTATCAAGGAAATGACCTGCGAGTTCGTACTCAGCTGGTTGGGCCGAAAACGCGATATCACCGGTGATGAAGATCAGGTCCGGCCGGAGGTCGTCTTTTTCGACTCGTTGTCCGATATCTTCGATTAGAGCCTTCAGCAGCCGGTCAGAGTCCCAACGGGTCGATTCCCGGAAGTGGAGGTCTGAGAGCTGGAGCCAGGTGAGCACTCTGTCTGTCCCCCTTTCGCATGCAGACATCGGCCATGTTGACAGGAGAACACTTCGTTGGCAAGGGGGGGATGACGCTGTGATGCTGCTCTCTCACCATTGGTGAGTCTTCCCGACATCATCCGCCACTTCACCAGGTTTCTCGTATAGAAGTCGGGGCGCGGGAAGAGTCTGTCGAGGGCGATACTGGATGGACCGCGTCCTGGGTCAGCCATTAAGAGCAAAAGAACGGGGAGTCTCGATACTCCCCACGATGATCTCGAGACCGCCCCCCCCCCCCCCCATCGGGCGATAACCACCCCCGACACGGCCCCCGAAAGGGAAAAACAAGACATTCCCCCCCCGGGGGGGGCAAAAAAACACTC
>Ga0074195_1001564_pt1 | contig 11799 bp, 15 predicted proteins | sample EPASupsiteHSE623_FD_64525 | JGI IMG/M metagenome (GOLD analysis project Ga0074195, IMG submission 64525) | Bioremediated contaminated groundwater from EPA Superfund site, New Mexico - Sample HSE6-23 | ecosystem: Environmental > Aquatic > Deep subsurface > Groundwater > Contaminated ...
CGGAACAGATCGGCGCCATGATCAGCAAGGAGGGCGGGGGGTGCGCCAGTGGCGGTTGCGCGCCCAAGTTTGAACTCCAGGTCCGGCAGGAAGAGGTGCGGGATGCCTTGGAGGTGCTTGCCGAAGAGCATCGGAGGGCAACGGCCCTGGCCGAGCACGACGCCACCCATGCCGGGGCGGTTTTCAACCCGGAGGCCGAGGAGGCGATCTGCCCGGCCTGCGGCTTTGCTTTTGCCACAACCACCACGACCTGCCCGGACTGCGGGCTGTGTTTCGGCTGAACAGAAAAGGGTGAGAAGAACCAAAAATGTTGTCTTTTTATATCCGTTTCAGTATAATTGATCCATGAGCAAGCCATTGTGGTTTCTTGGCGACTCGCTCAAATGCCTTCCAGAAAAAGACTCAGGCCAAGGCGAAGCGCGATATTGATCTCGCCAGGGCGCGATACTCCGAGCTGAGCAGGAGGGATACGAAATGACTGAAAAGGAAAGTTATACCAGCGTTTGGGATGCCATCGCCGATACGCCCGAAGAGGCTGCCAATCTGCGGACCAGGGCGGAGCTGATGCGGCAGATCGCGGCGATCATCAAGGAGAACGGCTGGAAGCAGGCCGAGGCCGCGACCCGTTGCGGCGTGACCCAGCCTCGGATGAACGATCTTCTGCGAGGGCGTGTTTCGCGGTTCTCTCTCGACGCCCTGGTCAACCTCGCCACGGCGCTTGGTCGCCGGGTCCATCTTGAACTGGAAGCTGCCTGACTCATTCCGGGCTACCCGGACTGCGGGCTCTGTTTCGGCTTGCGGAACAAGGGGAGGTGGGATGCCCTGAATTTCAGTTGTTCTGAAGGGATTTAACCTCTGTTTCAGGGGAATCTCATCAACGAGTTGGAGCAGAGAGGGATTGGGGGGTGGATGGAAAATCGATTCCGGTGCTTGGCTTTCGCCACGCGAAATTTTTTAATCCGGGAATGTCCCGGCTTTTCTGGGGATTTTCTGCGGATTTTCTAAAACTTTAAATATCATGTACGTCCCCTTTTGTCTCTTTTGTCTCTCGTCCCCTTTTGTCTCTTTTGTCTACGAGGAGGCGATCAAGCTGATTCGCAAGGTGGGCAAGCTGATGAGCGCGCAGAAACAATCCGGTGAGTTCGCTGACTACCTCGCGGAACTGCGGGTGCGGTTCAAACCCAAGCGGAATTTCATCAAGTTGTTGGATGGGGTGGGGCGAGGCCTTTTGTCCGGCTGATAGGCAGATTTTTGCAGCCCTTGCCCTTTTGCCCGGAAAAGACAGCGAAACGGTGGTGTTGGTACCAGCAGTGCACCGAACTGAAACCTGCCTGCTGCAACCACTCCAACTGGGAACTTAGAGGGGCCATTTTGTCCGCCTTCATCCGTTCCAAGGCCGCATTGAGGTCGGCCTCGGAGACGCCGAGATCCCGCGCCTGCCGGAGCCAGGTTTCGTGGTACACCTGTTCGATGTCCGGCGTTGGCCCGAGGATCTGATCGGCGTTGATGAATACGCCTCCCTCAGGCAAGGCATCATGGATGTTCTTGAACAGCGTGATCTTGTCTGCATCCGGGAGATGATGGATGGAGAGGGCCGAGATCACCACCTCGAATTGTCCTTCAAGGCCGTCCGCATAATCTCCAGCGACAAATTGCAGGCGTTCCTCCATCCCGGCAAATCGTTCCCGAGCCTTGCCCAGCATCTCTTGGGAGATGTCCAGCAGAGTGATCCGGGCTTGGGGAAACTTCTTGGCGACAAGGAGCGAGAGCATTCCCGTTCCTGCGCCCAGGTCCAAGACCCGGAAGGTGGCCTGGGGCTGGTGCGGGATCAGCGCCAGCGCCGTGGTGTAAAAATCATCGAAGCAGGGGATAAGTTGTCGGCGGGCTCGGTCGTAGGTCTGCGCTCCCTCGTCGAAAGCGGTTTTGACTGCAGCCATGCTCATTGTTGCGCCTGGCCGAGGACACTGTTGATGAGTTGCCCTGCCGCCGCCTCAACCTCTCCCAGCGCCCCGGTAATCGCCAACCCCGCCCGTTCGGTTTTCCGGATCGCGGCGGAGTCGGGGAAGCAGGCCACGGGCGGTTCGCCGAGGGCCTCGGCCAGAAAGGTCCGGTCATCCTCATCCGCCACCAGATTGCCGACAAAGGAGATGCGGGGGATGCCCGATTCCTCGGCGAGTTTCTTGATCTTGAGCGCGGTGCGCACCCCGGATTTTGAAGGAATCACCACGATCAGCAGGTGATCCACCCCGGCGATGGTGCCCCGGCCCAGGTGTTCCACCCCGGCCTCCATGTCGAGCAGCACCACCTGGGAAGGGGAGAGCAGCAGCTTGGTGAGCATTCTTTTCAGCACGTTGCTTTCCGGGCAGGCGCAGCCGCCCTTGGCGGTCTGGATGGCGCCCAGCACCATGAGCTTGATCCCGTCCTTTTCCACGATGAAGCGGGAGAGGAGATCGTCCACCTGGGGGTTGATGTTGTAGAAGGGCGAGCCGTCCACCTTGCCGGAGCGCTCCACCAGCAAATCCTTCATCTCAGCAATGGGGGTGATTTTTTCGTCCTCCGCAAGGCCGAGGCTCTGCGCCATGTGCGGGCTGGGGTCCGCGTCGATGACCAGCACCTCTTTGCCCTGCTTCTGGAGATATTTGGCCAGCATGGCCATGATCGTGGTCTTGCCCACGCCGCCCTTGCCGCTGATTGCAATCTTCATCCCGGAATCCTTTCTCGTTCAGCTCATGTTGTGCGCCTGTCTCCTTTTTGATGCACGATGGAGGCAGGTTCGATTATATTCCATTGACCTACATGGCTAAGCCGTCGTTGCAAACTAACTTGAACAATTATGATCCCGCGAACGGCATAAGGAGCCGTAAGGGAATAGCCAGAATGTACAGGTTGTTTTGCAACGGCTCCTAAACTAATCAGCCGTGGGCAAAGTGCAAAGAAAAAAATGTTGGTCATTTCTCCATCCTCTGAAACGGGAGCACCATGGTTACCCTTGGAATTGAGCATCTTGTAGCGTCCCCCCCAGCGTATCTGGCTGGCAAACGGCTGGCCCTGCTCTGCAACCAGGCCTCCACTGACCAAAACCTTCGCCACAGCCGGGATCTGATCATGTCTGCCTTCCCGGGTCAGCTCACCTGCCTGTTCACCCCCCAACACGGGTTTTTCGCGGAAAAGCAGGACAATATGATCGAGTCGGACCATATGACCGATCCGGTCAGCGGTCTACCGGTGTTCAGCCTCTACGGCGAGGTGCGGCGGCCCACCGCTGCCATGTACGAGCATTTTGACGTGCTGCTCGTTGATATCGTCGATGTGGGCACCAGGGTGTACACCTTTCTCTACACCCTGGCCTACTGCATGGAGGAGGCGGCCCGCCACGGCAAGAAGGTGGTGGTGCTGGACCGGCCCAATCCCGTGGGTGGGGAGGCGGTTGAGGGCAATCTGCTGCAGGATGATTGCCGCTCCTTTGTCGGCCTCTATCCGCTGCCCATGCGCCACGGCCTCACCTTTGGCGAGCTGGCCCGTCTGCTCAATGGCGAGTACGGAATCGGCGCGGACCTGGAGGTGGTAACCATGGACGGCTGGCAGCGGCGGATGCTCTTTAACGACACCAATCTTCCCTGGGTATTCCCCTCGCCCAATATGCCCAATCCCACCACGGCCCTGGTCTATCCGGGGCAGGTGATCTTTGAGGGCACCAACATCTCCGAAGGCAGGGGCACCTCATTGCCCTTTGAGCTGTTCGGCGCCCCGTTTCTCGATTGGCAGACGGTTCTGGACAGCATGCAGGTGCCTTTGCCCGGCTGTTTTCTGCGGCCCCTGGCCTTTGAGCCCACGGCCAACAAATGGGCAGGCCAGCCCTGCAAGGGGTTCCAGCTCCATGTTACGGAGCCGCGGGCATTTTTGTCCTATCGCACCTCGCTGGCTCTGCTGCAGGCATTCATGCGCTGCTATCCGGAGCAGTTTGCCCTGAAGGCCCCGCCCTATGAGTACGAATTCGAGCGGACTCCCCTTGATCTGATCCTTGGCGACAGTGCGCTCCGGCACCAACTGGCGTCAGGCGTGGATATCCGGGAACTTGAGTTGGGTTGGCAACCTGGGATTGACGGGTTCAGCGAGATGCGGCGAAGATATTTTCTTTATCAATAATCGGTGGTGTTGCAACAACTGCCCTTCGACAGGCTCAGGGCGAACGGACTATTCTAACGTATTGATTTCCGTTCGTGCCGAGCCTGTCGAAGCACCTATTTGAAGAAATTTTGAGTTGTTACGAGTCCAACAATACGAAGCGACCTACCAGCGTGACATATGACCTCCGTGGATGTTCGGGAAACCAGCCGCTTCATTGCCAAGCTCTCCCCATATTTTGTGGACACCCCGGCGGAGTGCCCCTACGGCCTTGACCGCACTGCGGTCTACCACCAGGCGGGTTTCAGTTTTTTGCCCCCGGCCGTGCTGGATGAATTCCTCGCCGCCGGATACCGGCGCAACGGCAACACCATCTATGCCATGCGCTGTCCGGATTGTACGGCCTGCGTGCCCATCCGGCTGGAGACGGCAACCTTTCGTCCCTCCCGGAACATGCGCCGTGTCCGGCAGCGGAACCAGGATCTGGAGATCAGCCTTGGCCCGCTCGAGGTGACGCCGGAAAAGCTGCACGTGCTGGATCGCTTCTTAAACAACCGGTATCCCGGACGGGCAAGCACCGCGCTGGATTATTACAGCGGCTTTTTCGTCAACTCCCTGGTCCCGAGCATGGAGATAACCTTCCGGCTCTCCGGGCAGTTGGTGGGGGGCTCCATTGTCGATCTGGCGGAGCGCAGCCTGAGCGCGGTCTATTTTTATTTCGACCCGGCTTTTGAGAAAAGAAGCCTGGGAACCTTTAATATTCTCTACCTGATTGAGCTTGCCAGGCGCGAGCACTGTGAATATCTTTATCTCGGCTATTGGATAGAGGAGGTTGCGGCCATGGCCTACAAGGCCCGGTTCCGGCCCCACTCTCTGTTGCGCAATGGCGCGTGGGTGCAGGTGGATTGATGTTCGGCACAAGGAGCAGGTGACAATGTTTGGATTTTTTCGGTCGGTAAAAAACAAGGAGAGCAAGGGCGCCGCCCCGCAAGGGCTTGATCCCCAGACCCAGCACCAGCAGGAGCGGGAACAGTTTCAGGCGGTGCTGCAATCCTTCAACGCCTCCCGCATCGAAGAGCGGCTCAAGGTGCTGGATATCTTTCTTTCCGTGGAAGAGCATCTGACCTTGAGCGGCCTTGAGGGGATAATCAGGGAAAAAAGGCCGGAGCTGCTGGACCGGGAGTTTCTCAAGGAAACCATGGAGATGTTCTGCCAGTTCGGCTTTGCCCAGAAACAGGTGTTTGAAACCCAAGAACCGGTTTACGAACACCACCACCTCGGCATGCACCACGACCATTTCATCTGCACCCGCTGCGGCAAGATCCAGGAGTTTGCCAACCAGAACCTTGAAAGGCTCCAGCACGAAATCGCCCGCCAGTTTCGGTTCCACCCGCTCCAGCACAAGATGGAGATCTACGGGCTCTGCGCCTCCTGCATGGCCCAGCGGGAACCGGCCCTCTCCCTGCAGTACGCCGCCACTGGCGAACGGGTGCGGATCGTCACGATTTTGGGCGGCCGGGAGGTGCAGGCCCGTCTCGGCGACATGGGTCTTGCGGTGGGGGCATGTCTGGAGATCGTCAGCAACCATTCCTCCGGGCCCCTCATCGTGGCAAACAAGGGAACGCGTCTGGCAATCAATGCCGGTCTGGCCCAAAAGATCATGGTGACGCATGTTTGCCGTCACGGAGAGGAATCGTAAGGATTGCCCGGCCGGTTTTCTCCATCCCTTGACATTCATCCGAACCTGACCCATACTTTTTATACAGTGTGAAGAAGCATGGGCCGGGGAGCCTGACCGGCTGTCTCTCATTTGACAACAGGGAGGGGTATGATGAGCAATACGGATAAAAAGGTGTGCCCGGAATGCAACGGCGAGAAGGTGATTCAGGGAACCTGCGAATGCAACAGCGAGTGGCGTGGGTCCAAAACCGGCGATGACTGGAATGATTGCCAGTGCGCGCCGCAAGTGACCTGCCCCATGTGCAAGGGGACCGGGTTTGTTGAAAGTCTCTAGCTGGATGTTGAAAAAAAGCCGTCCTGGCTTTTTTTCAACCACGATCGGCCAGAAGTTAATTCTGTCCGATCTCGCAATTTCAACGAGTTAGAACTCGTCGAAATTGGCGATCCATCCCCGGATCGCTAGCCGGGTTGCTTTCCGCGAAAAACGCGGGCAGGAATAATCGCCATGGACCACTCCAGAAAGAAAACCGTCCCAAGCCAGTCCGCCGCCGCAATACCACGAAACATTCTCCGGCAACGGATGTTTTCCGTGGGGCAGGGAGGAAGCTGGTTTCCCGCCGCCGATGTGTATGAAACCGCTTCGGCGCTCATCGTGCACATGGATATCTCCGGCATGGATCCCCGGACCCTCTCCGTGGTCGCCGACGGCACCCAGCTCACGGTTTCCGGGGAGCGGGGGTATGAACCGCACGACATGGTCTCGCGTATTCACCAACTGGAGATTGAGCGCGGTTTCTTCGAGCGTTCCATCCCCTTACCCAAAACGGTTGATGTTTCCAGGGCGGTTTCGGAAAGCAGAAACGGCTTTCTGCTGATTACCCTCCCGTTGCGGCAGAATACGGGAAAGATCAAGATCACCGTTGGGTAAGGAAAACATGCGCCGGACTTTTTTTGCCCGGACAAATAACGCAGCAGGGTGAAAATCATGCGTGAAGACGACAGCACACAAGAAACGGAAGATTTCGCGAACAAGGCAGGTCATCACGGAAATCCCGCCGAGTTGCCGCTCCCGGAGATTCTGCCGGTGTTGCCCCTGCACGGTTTTGTGTTTTTTCCCGGCATGGGTTTTCCGCTGAACATTCTGCATCCGGCCTCCCAAAAGCTCATAGACGAGGCGATTTTGAAAGACCGGTTGATCGCCATTGTCAGCCACAAGGAGCCTGCCGAGGAAAAACAGGATCGGGTTGAGCCGGAGCACTTGTACCGGATAGGGGTGTTGGGCTATATCCATAAGCTGGTCAAGGTTAAAGAGGGCGGCGGGTATCATGTCTTGATCAGCGCCGTCAAAAAACTGGAGCTTGTCGAATTTGTCCAGAAAGAGCCGTATCTGACCGCCCGGGTCGCCGTCATTCCCATGGAGCTGGAGGAGGACAAGGAGGTCGAGGCCTTGGTGCTCAACCTGCGCACCCAGTTCAAAAAACTGGCGGAGATGGTCTCGCTTCCGGCGGAACTCGTCACCACCATCGAATCGCTGTCCGATCCTTTCTATATCTCCTACCTGGTGATTTCTCAGCTCAATCTCACGCCGGTCGAGGAACAGGAACTCCTTGAGATCCAGCCGGGCAAGGCCCTGATGCACCGGACCGCCCGCGAACTCAACAAACGCGTTGAAACGGCGGAGATGAGCCAGGAGATCCAGAAAAGCATCAAGGAGGATACGGACCAGAAGCAAAAAGATTTTTTTCTGCGCCAGCAGCTCAACGCCATCCGCAAGGAGCTTGGCGAAGAGGAGGAAAATCTCGACCTCAAGGAGCTGCGGGCAAAGTTCGCGCAAACGGAGCTGCCCCCGGAGGCCAAGAAGACGGCGGAAAAGGAGCTCGACCGGCTGGCCCGCATCTCGCCCTCCTCGCCGGAATACACGGTTTCCCGCACCTATCTCGACTGGCTCCTTGATCTGCCCTGGCTGACCTCCACCCCAGATTCCCTGGATATCGTCAAGGCGCAGCAGGTGATGGATGAAGACCATTACGGCCTTGAAGAGATCAAGAAGCGGATCATCGAGTTTCTCGCGGTGCGCAAGCTCAAGCAGGACATGCACGGGCCGATCCTCTGTTTTGTCGGCCCGCCGGGGGTTGGCAAGACCTCGCTCGGCCAATCCATCGCCCGCTCCATGGGCCGCAAGTTCATCCGCATCTCTTTAGGCGGGGTGCGGGACGAGGCGGAGATCCGAGGGCACCGGCGCACCTACATCGGTGCCCTGCCGGGCCGCATCATCCAGAGCCTGCGCAAGGCCGGGGCCAACAACCCGCTCTTCATGCTGGACGAGATCGACAAGCTGGGCATGGATTTTAGGGGCGACCCCTCCTCAGCCCTGTTGGAGGTTCTTGACCCGGAACAGAACTTCACCTTTGCCGACCACTATCTGGAGATACCCTTTGATCTTTCCAAGGTGATGTTCATCACCACGGCCAATCTGCTCGACAATATCCCCGGCCCCTTGCGCGACCGGATGGAGGTCATCGAGCTCTCCGGCTATACCCAGGATGAAAAGCGCAACATTGCCAAACGGCACCTCCTGCCCAAGCAGTTGGAGGCCCATGCCCTCAGCGATAACGACCTGAAGATCGATGACCAGGCAATCCGGATGGTGGTCCGCTCCTATACCCGGGAGGCCGGGGTCAGGAACCTGGAGCGCAAGCTGGCCGCGATCTGCCGGGGAGTGGCCAAGGAGATTGTCACCGGCAAAACCGGTACCACCCTGGTCGATGCAACCAATCTTGCCACCTATCTCGGGCCGCTCCAGTTCTTTCCGGAAACCAAGGCCCGGACCTGGGGGCCGGGGTTGGCCACCGGGCTGGCCTGGACCCCGGTGGGCGGGGAGCTGCTGTTCATCGAGGCGGCCAAGATGAAGGGCAAGGGCAATCTCACCATGACCGGCAAGCTGGGGGATGTAATGAAGGAGTCAGCCACTGCCGCGCTGACCTACATCCGCTCCCACGCCAAGGAACTGGGGGTGGACGAAGCCATCTTTGCCAAGATCGACCTGCACATCCATGTGCCGGAGGGCGCCATCCCCAAGGACGGGCCATCGGCCGGGGTGGCCATGGTCACCGCCCTGACCTCGCTGCTCACCGGGCGAACGGTGAGCAAGGACATGGCCATGACCGGGGAGATCACCCTGCGCGGCGATGTGCTGCCGGTGGGCGGGATCAAGGAGAAGGTCCTGGCTGCGGTGCGGGCCGGGATCAAGGAGATTGTCCTGCCCGCGCTTAATGAAAAGGATGTGGTGGAGATTCCGGATAATGTGAAAGAGGATGTTCGGTTTCATCTGGTGCAGGATATCAAGGAGGCGCTTGGTCTGTTGTTGGCCAAGGAGTGACGGGGGGTGGCGGCCCTTCGACAGGCTCAGGGCGAACGAAGATTATCTTGATGTATTGATATTCCGCTCGTGCTGAGCCCGTCGAAGCACCTTGGCTGTTTTCCATTCGACATCGCGGCGTGGTCCGCGTATTATTTGGAACATTCAAGCTGGCAACAAATCCCGGAAGGGGCAAATAGGCGAAGCACATGCCATGCAAACGGCGAAACAAGAGGTGGAGGAGTTGTTGAAGCAGCTCCCCGACGACAGCACCCATGAGGATATTCAGTATCATCTCTACGTGCTTGAAAAAATCCGGAAAGGCCAGGACGACATCAATCAGGGAAGAACCAGCGGTCACGCCGAGGCCAAAGAACGGTTGAAGAAATGGCTGGGTCACTGATCTGGTCGGAACAGTCCCTCGGGGATACCGAGGCCATCGGCGAATACATCAGCCGTGACTAGCCCCAGCATGCCCGCCGCGTTGTCGAAGAGATTGTTGTCACGGCGGAACTTCTTGCTTCTCAGCCCATGATGGGCCGACCGGTGCCGGAAACCGGCTCCCCTCAGATTTGCGAACATTTCATCTACAGCTACCGACTCATCTACGAAATCCGGGGAGAAACAATCTATATCCTGGGCGTGATCCACGGCAGGCGGTTGCTGGAATCCATCGATGGTCGTTTTGATGCTGGTTGAGGTGGTCGCTGTCCCTAATTTTTCTAGCAAGTCGGGAAGGGATGAAAAGGGTCGTCAAACAGCGCCTTGGATATGCTGAAACATCCCGTACGGCATGTTTCAAGGGACGTACAGTTGATACAGGGTTCCCGAAGCTGTACCCCGTCGAGCCTCCGGAACCGCGCAAGCGCATCGCACATCCAAATGTTATGCAGGGATTTGTTGTGTGCGTTGCCAAAAACAAAACGACTGTCTCGGAGCATACTGCATATGCCAACATCTCCGTCAGGGAAAACTACGAGGCTTTCGATTCCGCCGCCACACATCTTAGGGGTTTTCTTCCCCAAATCTTTAGCGAGGGGGTTAGAGAAGTGAACAGTTGCATGGTTCCAGTGAACCGCTATCTGCTCTTGAATTTTGGCGAATTCCTTGTCCGTCAGCATTAGGTTTGATAGGCCGTCCCTGCCCGACGCGCTTGGGCTCGCTGCAACAAGTTCAATCTCCGAGACGCCAAGCGCATCAAGAAACGCGATTGTGGGGCCAATATTTGTGCAGTTGAGGCGGGTGACAACAGTTTTGATCCGGACGTCTATGCCTCTCTGAACGATCTTCTTTATGTTGTGAGCTACTCGTCCGAATATGTGTTGTTTGCCAGTGATCAAAGCGAATTCGTGCTTGTCAGCGGTATCAAAACTCACTTGAACGAAACCCACTTCGGGTAATGATAGTATATCCAGAAATTCCTCCGTAACTAGAAGACCGTTTGTGCTGACATATGGGAAAATCCCCCTCTCTACTGCTGCTTCAATTACTCGATTGGCATCGGGATTTAGCATTGGTTCACCCCCAGAGATGAAAATTCTTTGTAGACCAATGCTTGCAGCCTCGTTGAGAATTTTACTGCAAAGAGAAAAGGGGAGGTACTGTGGCTTGCGACGTGTCGCCTGCTGTGCGGACATGTAACAATAAGCACATCGCATGTTGCAGGTGTTTGTTAGCATGAGCTCCACGGAGATGGGTGCTGAAAGAACTCCTAAGTCAACAGTGTTCGGTTCGGCGCGGAAGAGGTACTTGCGTGGATCGCTCTGCCTTAGCGGCACAGCCATATCTGCGTAAAGGTTAATTTGTTTGAGAAGTTGCACGGAATCGCATACGGCTACAATCGCCTTATCATACGACACATCATAAGTTGTGCCAACGATATCGGCCAGCACCCTAATCGTTCGTTTACCATCCCACAGGGAGTAAATCAACCCCTGGCTGGGCGGCACGCACCAGTGTTTGCCGGATCGTCGGTCAACGACGAGGGCTCCGCCTGGCTCTTGTCGGAGTCCGAAAAATCGAGTCATGCCTGGTCGTTGATCCAATAGATTCAAGAGACCCCCCCCAGAAGACTCTGTGGATTAGACGATGCCGGACTGGCAGATTAAGCAGCCGCCGCTTTTCACCTCAATCATTCCGGTCTTGCCTACAGTTTCAAGGATTGCTTTCGCTTGTTCTGCCGCCTTTCGCAACTCTTCCTCTTTTGGGGTTGGTTTGGACTGGATTTTCTTCGGTTCTTTTTCCATGGTCATACCTCCTTATGTTATGGGCATATGGCAATGAGTTCCTTCCGGAGGGGGTTCTTGCATAAAAATATTTGATTGTCAGGCAATCTCAGTAGCCAACATGTATATATTATTCTACTATTTTTCTTTTTTTGTCTAAAGAAAACGAAAGTAGATTCAATTTCGGGAGAAAGGCGATGAAAAGGGATAGACTGCTTTTGGGCCGTAGACCGGCTGCTCGTCTGTTTTTTTCATGCTCTACCCCGGCAGAACAATCCGCACCTTTTCCACCAGGTGATCCGGTGAGTAGCTTTCCTTTGCCCTGCGCAATCCAGGAATTCCCAGGTCCTGCTCCCGATTGACATAGGCATACCCGGCCAAGTTGTCTCTGGCAAACCACTGGTTGATCAA
>Ga0074195_1004333_pt1 | contig 11793 bp, 13 predicted proteins | sample EPASupsiteHSE623_FD_64525 | JGI IMG/M metagenome (GOLD analysis project Ga0074195, IMG submission 64525) | Bioremediated contaminated groundwater from EPA Superfund site, New Mexico - Sample HSE6-23 | ecosystem: Environmental > Aquatic > Deep subsurface > Groundwater > Contaminated ...
AAAGCTCTGAAAGAGCGTCGGTCGATTCGCAGCTTTGGGAAAGACGGCTTGAGCCTGGATGAGGTCTCACAGCTTCTCTGGGCAGCACAGGGCATAACCGATGATAAAGGACACAGAACTGCGCCCTCGGCTTTCGAAAGCTATCCCTTGCAGGTCTATCTCCTGGCAGGTAACGTCACTGGACTGCCCTCTGGGGTCTATCACTATTCGCCCCCCGGTCACAACCTGACCGCTGTCATGCAAGGCGAGGTTGATGAGTATTACAATGCCTCCGCAAGTTTCGAGGATTGGATAAAAACCGCTCCGGCGATCTTCATCATTACTGGAAACACCGATCCGCTCAAAGAGGCAATAAACAAGATGTCATTGAACGTAACTGCCGAACATATGAGCCAAGATGTTTATCTAGAGGCAGGAATGGCAGCAGAAAATCTGCTTCTTGAGGTAGTGTCGCTGAACCTGGGCGCGACATACACAGCGGGATTCAATGCCAGTGAAATAAAGAGATTGCTGGGGCTGGCTGAGAATGAAGTGCCCATCGGAGTAATACCTGTGGGAAGGATGGCTTGAATCTAAGCCATTCTTCTTAAAAGTATCACGATTTTATCTTTAACGATACATCGCAGCTTGAAGCGAGGGTGTGCCATCGCCAGTTTAACTGGTCGATGAGATTTGCTAAGCCCTTTTGAGTACTATAGCTTTTGGATGCTTGGCGCAAGGGTAAAAGGTTAATTCCATGACCACTAATTCAGTCATTCGATGGAGATCCGCGAAAACTCTAGCACCAAAAGCTATGTGCTAATCATAGCTACCCTCACCTCATTCCTGCCGCCCTTCATGGCCTCCTCCATCAACATCGCGCTCCCGGCGATAGGCGCAGAGTTCAGCATGGACGCAGTCCTTCTAGGGTGGATAGCCACCAGCTATCTGCTTTCAGCAGCCGTATTCATGGTTCCCTTCGGAAAGCTGGCCGACATCTACGGAATGAAAAAGATCTTCATCCTTGGCCTTGCCATCTTCACAGCCTCCTCGCTGCTGTCCATATTTGCGCCGACTTCATCGATTCTAATTGCATCACGCATTCTGCAGGGGATCGGCAGCGCCATGATCTTCGGCACCGGCACTGCCATCCTTGTCAACGTCTTTCCCATGAAGGAGAGAGGAAAGGTCTTAGGAATAAATGCGTCCTCCGTTTATCTGGGCCTGACTCTGGGGCCTTTCATCGGAGGCCTGCTGACACAGTACTTCGGATGGAGAAGCCTCTTTTTAGTGAACGTCATCATGGGGCTGGTTCCTCTGGCTCTGGCCGTTTGGAAGCTGAAGGGAGAGTGGGCCGAGGCCCGGGAGGAGACGTTCGATATCGTCGGCTCCGTCATTTACAGCCTGATGCTGGTTGCGGTGATGTACGGCTTCTCACAGCTGCCAGGAACTGAGGGCATAGCTCTCGTTCTGGCTGGGGCAATTGCTTTCTTAGTCCTGATCAGATGGGAGTCGAGGGTGCGATGCCCAGTTTTGGATGTAAACCTCTTCCTGCAAAACAGAGTCTATGCCTTCTCCAACCTTGCGGCCCTGATAAGCTACTGCGCCACCTTTGCTGTTGGATTTCTGCTGAGCCTCTACCTGCAGTACATCAAGGGCCTGGAGCCTGATCAGGCTGGCCTAGTACTCCTCCTCCAGCCGCTTGTGATGACCTTCTTCTCGCCCTATGCGGGCAGGCTGTCGGACAGGATTGAGCCGAGAATTGTAGCTACGATTGGAATGGCTCTCACCTTCCTGCCTGTGGCAGCTCTGGCCTTTATCGACCGGGATACGAGCATCTACTTCATATCCTTTAGCCTGCTGCTGCTGGGCTTAGGCCTGTCGCTCTTCACGTCTCCAAACACAAATGCCATAATGTCCTCGATAGAGCGCCGCTGCTACGGCGTGGGCTCTGCCACTCTTGGAACAATGCGCCTTGTGGGGCAAGTGACGAGCATGGGCATTGCAATGCTCGTCTTCTCTGTTTATCTGGGCAGGGTGGAGATACTGCCGGAGAACTATCCTCAGTTCATTGACAGCGTGCAGGTGGCCTTTGCTATCTTTGCGGCGCTGTGCTTTGCGGGGATATTTGCGTCCCTGGCACGGGGGTCCTTGAGAGGCGAAAAAGATGGCAAAAAGAGAACGGTTTAGTAGTCTAGGCCAGTTAACGATCTGAGCTAATCCCGTAGTCCAATGTTTATTAGCTCAGGTGCTTCTTTAGGACGTCTTTGTAAAGTCTGCGCACATTCACATCGGTCTTCGTCATTTCCGGAAATCCTTTGCATTTCATTGCCGCATCCACGTCCTTTGGGAACCTAAGCTTATACTGGCTGCGGGAGAGGAACCAGCCTTGTCGGGCATAATAGCGGGAGAGGTACTCCTGCTCCGTCTGCCCCGGCGTAGGCGTGAAGAGGCCGTGCTTCTTATCAAGCTCCGCAAGCTCCATCATAGTAGTATATCCTGATCGGCTTATCAGGAACCTCGCACGGTTCATGAGTTCAACCTTCTCTTCAGTGGAAACATAGGAGTGAACAGTCGTGTGCTCGTCCAGTTTCTGGTGGGCCTCTCTTTGGGGGCTGCCTAAGAGTACGACCTTCTCACCAGGGAGCTTCCGGACCTGCTTTAAAATGATCTCCTCTAGCTTGGTCCTCTGTGGCTCCGGCCCGGATACTATTATCAGAAAATCCAGGTCCTGGTCGACCTTCTTCTTCTCAGTGCTGGTCAGGATTCCTGCATAATAGGCTTTATCGTTAGTGAGTTTGACATTGGAGTTGGCAAGTTTTCCGCTCAGGTTGTTTCCACTGCCATTGGGCTTAACATCCGGGACGATAACGCCTGTGTATCTGGCGTGGAAGAAGGCATTTACATAAAGTGTGCCTACCTCGAAAGGCTTCAGGTAATCGGGCAGACTGAAGCGAAGCTGGTGAGTTATGAAATAGGATGGAACCTTATCGGAATAGACTCCCATGCGGTTGTCGCTTATTATTACGTCATATTTGTTTTCTGATAAGATTTGGCCCAGCTTTTTCCTCTCGTCGAGCATGGCCTTCAGGAGTATGGGAATGCTTGCCACGAACTTTGGAAGGAAGAACCTGGTTGAGCTGTAGGGCGTGGGATAATCTTTGTAGAGAATGAAGTTGCATTCAGGACACTCTTTCTTCAAAAGGGCTAGGGCGTTTCCGCTGGTGGCAACCGTCACCTCATGGCCGTTTCGAAGCAGCTCTTTGATGAGGGGAATATCCCTTGTGGAGTGGCCCAGACCCCAGTTGAGAGGACTTATTAACGCATGTCCCATATGGGACTACAGCAAACTCTTAATCGTATAAAGCATTTTCTCGGAATATTAGCGATAGCTGCTTTTCGATCTCAGGGAGCATGGACCTTTCCGACCGCAGATAAAGAGTTGCAGGCAGGCCAGAGTTGGATAGCCTGTAAGCCAGGCGCATGGCGTAGCTGTAAAGCCTGGGAAAATCCCTTAGCGTCTCGCTCGTCAGGGCGTGAATAATCTTATCTAGATAGCCTATCCCCATTGAGCAGTCCGGAGCGCCTGCCGCCGTCTCCAGGCTGAAGATGAGGCCAATCCAGGCGTTGATCTCCTCTACCAGGTCTTCTCTGGTCAGGTCTCTTACTACTATGTAGGATTTGCCCGTCTTGATGTTCCTGAAGAACTCCCTGAAGGTCTCTCCCTTTGCGATTGTATAGACTTTGCCAACCATTCCTGAGTGAGTGTCTGTGGCAGCCACGAGGCCGCGGTTAAATTTCCTGGCCATCTCCATCACCAGCTGGTTCTTGCGATCGATGCGGTGCATGTTGTACTCCAGAACCGGAAAGAGCCTGGCCAGCTTCGGTACGGCCGCCAGGTTAGGCCTCTCGCCGGCCTCAAACCAGAGGGGATGGTTGTAGATATGAGGGAGGTCGTTTCTCCTGAGGTAGGCCAGGAAGCCGTTCAGGTCTTCTGCTTTGGCTATCTCCTTCAGCTCTTTAAACTGGTCAAAATCAAGATCGTAGACATTCACATGGATTGTGTGCCCAACCATTTCAGGGTCGTGAACCCTGATCTCCACTCCCGTGACCAGGCCTTCTCTTTCCCTGTCCAGAAGCTCGTAGGCTTTCATGGTATCGTGATCTGTGAACGTGATGAAGTTCAATCCCACAGCTTTTGCCCTGCGGTATAGGGCTTCGGGATGGAGGGGCCTGGCTGGGAGGACATCGGATGAGCAGAAGGTATGAACGTGAAGATCGGCCGTCCGCCAGCCCTGCTGCTTTAGCTCTTCTGCCTCTTCTAAGGAGAGAATATGAAAGCAATTCTTTCCGCCAGGCATATTGTTACTTACGCTTTCTAAAAATTTATACCTTATCCCAATTAAATATATAGGAATAAATTTGCCTATATATCTATAGAGATAGACCAGTAAAAAAGAGATCGCTATTACTAATATCAGAAACGTTCATTAATCCACTCCTTTATCTCATTCCTCACCCGTCTGAATGCCAGCATTCTCTCTTCACCCTCATAGCCCGCCGGATCATCGAAGCCCCTGTGAATCTGCTCTTTGGCTCCGGGAAAGAATGGGCATGTTTCCTTAGCGCTACCGCAAACGGTAACGACAGTATCGAACATAATGCCCTTGACATCGTCCATGCCCTTGGATTTCTGGCCTGTAATATCGATTCCCACCTCAGCCATGGCCTTTATAGCATCCGGATCGACTATCGTGGGGCTTACGCCTGCGCTATAGGCCTCATAGCTATCGCCTTTGAGGGCTCTAAGCAGACCCTCTGCAATCTGCGACCTAGCTGAGTTGTGAGTGCAGAGGAATAGAACTTTTTTCTTGCTCATTTTAAATCACCTTCATTCTCATCCCTCTCTTCGTCCTCTTCACCCTCTTCCGATTCCCTCCACCACTCCAGCCCCTCTCTGAAGAGGAATATCACTATTATCAAGCCTACAAGCGGATCAGCCTGCCAGAAGCCGAAGAGGTAGTTGGCCCCTAAACCCAGCAGCAGAGGCACTGATAGGAAGGCGCAGGCAAGCGTCTCCTCCGAATCCGCCACCAGGGCACGGCTTCCCATCTTTTCTCCAAGCCGGCGCTTCTTGAAGGCTAGAATGGGCATTATAATTATGGATAGGACGGCGATTATTATCCCAGGCAGGGACGGCTCGGCGATCTCTGCAAAGATGAGCTTCTGAGCGGATTCATATAGCACGTAGAGCCCGAGCAGAATGAATGTCATGCCAACGAATTTCATTGCCTTCTTCTCGCTGCTCTCCTCTTCAGCTGCCGAAACCCTCTCGTGCTTTCGAAGCCGCCATATCAGGATCAGGCCTGAGAGGGACTCCACAATGCTGTCCAGGCCGAAGCCCACGAGGGCAATGCTGTTTGCAGCCGAGCCAAAGAAGATCGATGCTGCAGCCTCTAAAATATTGTAGCCTACGGTGAAATACTCCAGGCGGATGGCATCTCTGTAGAGCTTATCCATAAACTCTCCGATTAATACTATAAAAGCGCTGATAAGTGATAAATACCCTTCTTAGAAAGTAAGGCCTATGAGAAAGCAGATCGAGCAGGCCGTGGAAAAGATAGGATCGTCCAGCAAAGGGGACCAGGAGAAGATCAAGGCAATCCTCAAGAGGTATGTTGAAGGCGAGATTGGCTTGGATGAGGCCTATTACGAACTTCTGGACGGTGAACTCATCCCAATGCCCAAGAGGTGCGGAATGCAGGCCAAAGTTCCCGGCCAGGATGAGGAGGATCTAAAGAGGATGATCCGCACCAAGCTGTCTCTCTAACATCGAAGAATCTTTTTTAGATCGAAAAAGTTACGAAATACTACCACAAAGCCCACAAAGGGCTCACAAAGAACTTTTAAGCTTAAGATCTCTTGACGACCCAAAATGAGGACTACTTAGTTTGAAGGGGCACTACCTTTCCCTGAAAAAGTTATAATTTTAATCTCACGATTATCCCTCAGCCTGTACGATTACCAGCTTGCTTCCCATGTTCCGTCCCAGGTATTGCCATTCCAGGTCCATGTAACTCTGCCGTTCCTAACTGCATTTCCGATAATTTGGCCAACATAGCGAGCCGATAATCCGGCTGATGATCCATCGGAGTCGTAACGGGTGAGGACTATGTCTGTTGGGCTACAGCGCTCAATATTTAACACAGCTGTTGCGCCATTATCCTATTTTGCAATGTAGTGATCGCCCTCCAGAGTCCACCTGCCGCAGATCTCAGATGTATATGTCTCGCACTCCTGCAGGCTTGCGGGAGGAGAAATTGACGAAACACCTTCTGATTGCGGCTCCCAGCTGCCGCCGGAGTTTGAAAAGCCCTCGAACGTATCAACGCATACAAATTGCCGGTCGAGGGATCTTGGTAGCACCCACCCTGCATCTCTTCTGGAGCATCCGAAGGCTCTCCATAGGAGTCTACGCAGATGATCTCACCGGTTACAGGATCTGCGTAGCACCCACCTTGCATTTCTCCTTCGTGAATGGGGCCTGATTGCTGTTTATCGGCTGTACCTGGACAGGGTGCAGATAAGCGGCAACTTCACTCTTTCCGCTTGCCGGATCGTAGGCTACCTCAAAGGAGTTCTTGCCCTGAGAGGAAACAATTACCGTGGGAGTCTCGATATCAGGGCCACCTGATCGTTGACAACTTCCGCACGGATTGGCCCCTGTTGCAGCTTCATGATTATATCTACAGATGAGCCTCCTGTGGAGCTGGAGGGGGCCATATCATAATCTACCGATACCCGGTTGCCGCAGAGATATTCATTAGCACTTAATAATCCCATTCCTAATGACAGCTCAGCCTCAGCCACGGATAGCTTACTTTGATGATCACCGTATATTGCGGCCATTATACCGATCTTCTTTTGAAGTTCCTTGCAAAACACCTCCAAACTTACAGATTCTCCGTTAGTCAACGTGATTTGAATCTTGTCTCCAGGCTTGATAGATGTAGTGCCCTGCGGTGTGGTAACTAAGGTCTGCACAGTGTTATCATTCGGATTGGCTGTCCCGACTGGCACGCACCCCTTACCTGAAACATTGAACTCCCAGCTATCCTCGCAGATGCAATTACAATAGGGGTATTCGTCCTTTCCATTCCAAATTAGATGTGAATCTCGGTTCTTGCATTCTGCATCGCAAGAGTCCTGAGAATTAATTGCCCATTTCTGGCCTGTCCATCTCCATTCCCTTTTTCCATACTCCTTTGTCATCCTTGGTTCATGGTCAAAGGACTCACGATTAAGTATACACCACTCATAAGCAAGGCCAACCATCGAATATCAATATCGAATTTTATTATCCCTATAAAAATTGTTTTGTTATATTCACCTTTTTATCCTATGCCTTGCTGCGAAGCTGAATGGCATAAGGACGTATAGGGCAGCGCTGAAGGGTGGGCTGATGAAGGATAAGCTCATCGCTGCCAGGGAAATTAAGATTATTATGATGTAAATGTCTTTGCCTAAATTGATCCCCTCTTTGTCGAGGGGTTTATGAAGAAGCTGCGGATGTGTGGTGGCGTAAGACCAGTGAATATAAAACATAATTCCGAGGATCAGTATATTTATCTCCATCAAAAGCACTGAAACCTGTGCATCTCCGTAATCTCCAGCCAGAGCTGTAGAAAAAGGTACGAGAGCGATGAACATCATTAAAAATATGTTCAGCCAGACGAGGGCCGAATCGACCCGCTTCATGCTCTTAAACTGAATCTGATGGGCATACCAGAACCCACCCAAGCTTATGAAGGCCAGCACATAGATCTGAAAATCAGGCAAAACCTGAATGAGATGTTGAAGAATAGCCTGGTTCTCTTCGGCTCTAGGCACGTTCATCGGAACATCGATGCTCAGCACCATGAGTGTCATGGCAAAGGCGAAGACTCCGTCTGCCAGCGCCTCTACCCGGGTTGTGCTGAGGATGTCTCTTCCATCTTCGTTCTCTCGCTCGTCAGATAGTCTGGGAATAATCGTTACCCCTTCAGAGGATATATGTGCGCCAATTATGAATAGGTTTCCTAAGTCCAAAATATTTGGGTAATAGGGTGATAGAGAAATAGAGAATTAAACGCTCAAAAGACCGTGCGTTGATGCATCCAGAAAAGGAAAAATCGGTGCTCAGGATCTGATCATCACCAGCATCATCTTGAACCGGCTGAGGGCCTTTAAGGCATGGGGCTGGTTGGCTGGCATTATTACTATCTCTCCTCGCTTCAGACGGTGGGAGACGCCTGAGATGAGGATCTCAACCTCTCCGTCCAGGACGTGAACGAGTGCATCAAAGGGAGCAGTATGCTCGCTTAGCCCCTGGCCCTCATCAAAGGCAAAGAGGGTTACAGTTCCAGTCGGTTTGCGGATTACCTCCCTGCTCACGATCGAACCGTCCTGGTAGCCGACCATCGCTTCGAGATTCTGAACCTCTGCTTCGGTTTTGCTTTGTCTGCTTTTATCCATCTTATGCTTCCTTTCAGCGATTAGCAGCTTATTTCCAAAACTACTTTCATAACTTATATGAATAGCACTCATTAATAAACCAGATCAATAACTCAAGTCGATAACTTAAATCAATAACCATCTTATCAGCCCAACTATCGTCAATTACATGCCCTAAGCTCCATAAAATGATTTGAAATCCTGGAGAAGCTCCTGCAGATCTGCATACCTGCCCATCCCGATACTGTCCTCTATAAAGAGCCTGAGTTTAGAGGCCAGCATATCGTCCATATCCCTGGAGATGCATTCATTCACGAGGGGATAGAATATGGTCTCCTCCTTGTCGATATGCTCTCTCATGAAACTGATATAGCTTCTTCCCAGTTCAATTATGTCCCATTCGGCATCTCTGCGGCCTTCTATGCAGTCCTGTATAAGCCCTCGCATGATCTTTGATATGCTCCAGGCCAGCTCATGCTCTGCGATCAACAAACTTATGGATTCCACGGGAATCGACATGCCATCTAGGGCAGGAAATAATATACAGTCCTCTTTTTCATTATGGCATTTTAATATAAAATCTCTATTGAACTCAAAGAGCCATTGCAGATCGTTCAGGCTTATTTGCTTCTTTGATTGCATCCTTGAGAGGATTATATCCAGTACCGCCAAGAAGATCGCTATGTTTTCGTGCTCTTCCTTGAGATCGGCTGTAGACTTCATCGTTTTCTCTTCTCATCTCCTCGCCATCTGTCTTATCTTATCCCAACCTGTTCCTCCAGCACGAAGAGGGCTGTCCAGTATTACGTCGATGAAGCCGAAGACGAGAGATGCGTAGATGACATAAAAGTCCCTGACAAACCTCATGGCCTCCTCCAGGCTCTGAAAGTGACGAACCTCAATCTCTCCTCCAAGGTTGTCCTTCATCGAGCCGATGCTGCTGTCGGCAACGAAGCTTGAGAAGCCGCAGGAGGCTTTTGCGGGCTGGACCGCATCGATGTTCACAGGCACGCCGCTGTAGCTCTCGTAAACCTGGCGAATAAGCTCTTCCATGCAGTCGCCGCATTCAGCTCTGGCGTCTTCTAAGATCTCTTCATCCAGGTAATTGGGCTGAGGAATGATATGAGCATCGATTACAAAGGAGTACCCTTTTTTAGGATCAATCCCTAGGTCGATGGCCTCAAGGACTATGCCGAGCTTAACCGGTTCGCCATGGCCGAAGCTGCACTGCCAGTTTTTGCCCTCGACGTAAAGCATGTTCTCGGAAAGCTCCAGGATGGTTGGCATTGCCAGATAATAGGATATTTAATACTTCATAAGCTCTTTCGTTCCTTTTGGTCTAATAGCTCTAAAATTTCGGTAAGTTATTTAATCCTGGCAGTTCCAATATTAGTGAGGGATTCTCATGGAGCTAAACGACGTATATGAGTTCGCCAATATAAACCCTCTCTGCTATCTGGCTACAGTCGAGAAAGATCAGCCCAGAGTGAGGGCTTTTGTGATGTGGTATGCGGGAGATAAGGGGTTCTACTTCCATACATCCTCTCGAAAGGAGGTCTTCAAGCAGATCGTTTCCAACCCCAAGGTAGAGGTCTGCTTTTACGCTACCCAAAGCGGAGCTATGATGAGAGCTGCAGGAAAGGCGGTCGTACTGGACGATCTCGAGATGAAGAAGAAGCTCCTCGAAGACCTGCCCTACATCAAGCAGATGGTAAGAGGACCTGATGACCCTGATCTCATCGTCTTCAGGGTTCAGGATGGCGATGCCAGGTTCTGGACCATCGGAGAGAACCGCATGGAGTCCAAGGCGGAAAGGATCAGGTTCTGATAATATATAGCCGGGCTTAAGGGAAAGGAGGCATGATATGGACATTAAAGATTGCATCAAGTTCGCCAATGAGAACCCTGTATGCTATATCGCCACAGAGGATGGCGATTGGCCTAGAGTCAGAGCCTTTCTGATGTGGTTTGCGGACGAGAGCGGCTTTTACTTCCACACCGGATTTCCAAAGAACGTCTACAGGCAGCTCAACCGCAACCCAAAGGTGGAGATCTGCTTCAACACGCCTAAGTTCGATAGGATGATGAGGCTGACCGGTGAGGTTGAGTTCCTGGATAACTCAGATCTCAGGGCCAGGCTGCTGGAGGATAGGCCCTTCCTGAAGGCATTCTCGAAGGGGCCGAACAATCCCCTGCTGGCGATCTTTAGAATTTCGAAGGGAGAAGCCTGGTTCTGGACTATGGCGGATAACTTGAAGGAGGCCGAGGTGCCGAGAATTAGGTTTTAGCTTTTTCTTTTGATTCTCAGATGTTTGTGTATGCAAAGAAATATTTGAGCGCACCTTGAGTTTTCGACAATTTGCGCCTTTAAATTTCTTCGGTGGATACTTACGACTTCACCACAGAGGCACAGAGACTCAGAGAACGAAAACAGAGCTTCTTCTGTGAATACTTTGTGATCTTTGTGCGCTTTGCGGTTTAATCCCATTTGTTTCGCAGCTATTAGATAAAACGGATTCCTCCACAAAGATCACAAAGCGCACAAAGAACGCACAGAGATGAGTTTCATTCTAAGGAGAGTCCCACCGGTCATATGGGCTATTTTGCGGGATATACCATGATCCTCTCCACCTTCTAGAGCTTCGCCGATATTCTACATGCGCCATGATACAAAAATTTTCCAATAATATTTTTCCCGGGGATCAACCTCTTATCTCAGGACATCTCTCTGTTATCAAAGACGAGGGGATACGTACTCAATCACATGTGAGCCGATACTTATCCGCCACTGTGTGAGGGATGACCAATGTCGGGCAAGCCGGATGTCGAGCGCAGTTTAGACAAGTTCTTGGAAAGGGCAATAGACGCCACCCCCTCATATTCTTTTCAAGATATCACTAGCGCCGCTTGCCATGGTAACCCTACTGTCGCTCGTTTCTCACTAAGCGGCCATGCTCCGAGGCTCATAGATGCCCTTCCTCTGGCCGAGCGGGCACATGCAGCCCTTGTGGAGCTGTCTGACGGATCGAGCATCTTCACGGGCTGCGATGAGTTCGGATTGCCTTTGAGGGGCCATGCTCACGCCTACATTTTAAGCGAGTCTAATTGCGCACTGGACAGGGGCCGTGATGGAGAGATCACTCATATTACTATCTACGCGCCTGCAGGCTTTGGTTTGGTGGAGAGGGCAACGCTGGAGGACCTGAGAGAGGTACGCGGATCGGGCCTGCAGGTACAGCTCAGCCTTATGGGCCTGGGAGTGCCGGAGGACTTCAGCGGCCTGAATTCTGAGCGGGGAGAGAGTCCGCTGCTGGCCGAAAG
>Ga0074195_1004335_pt1 | contig 11789 bp, 12 predicted proteins | sample EPASupsiteHSE623_FD_64525 | JGI IMG/M metagenome (GOLD analysis project Ga0074195, IMG submission 64525) | Bioremediated contaminated groundwater from EPA Superfund site, New Mexico - Sample HSE6-23 | ecosystem: Environmental > Aquatic > Deep subsurface > Groundwater > Contaminated ...
CCCCCAGGGGCGTTTCTATGGAGGAGAGGCCGGTAACGATCTCGGAGGCGTTCAGGGCGGTGCGCACCTGGTTGGCGGTCCAGTGCATCTGGCGGGCCATTTCGGCCAGCGTCGGATCGCGGCCCAGCTTGCCGTGCATGGAATCCCACTGCTTAAGCCATTTTCTCAGGGCGGTCCACGCGTGCGGCGGTATGCGGATGGTCTTGGAATTCTCCTCCACGGAGCGCCGGACATACTGCTCTATCCAGTAGGTGGCGTAGGTGGAGAAGCGGAAGCCCTTCTTGGGCTCGAATTTGTCTATAGCGTGCAGAAGGCCGAGGTTCCCCTCTTCCACCAGGTCCATGAGGTCGGCGCCGGGATACAGGAATCTTTTAGCCGTGGGGATAACGAGTTTGAGGTTGAGTTCCATGATGCGCTCTTTGGCGCGCCTGTCCCCGCGCTTGACGCGCTTCCACAGTTCATGGGATTCCTCCCTGGAGATCTTGTGGTTTATCTGGCTTATTTTGCGGATATACTGGTTGGTGGAATCTATATTGATATCTTTCAGCGACTCCGCTTTCGGTTTGGGGGCCGCGGCGGCCGCTTCACGGGGAGCCGCTTGTTCCTGCTCTTCTTTTTCTTCAGCCATGCGTGTTCACCTCTTAATTCGAAATCATACAAAAAAGAATTCAGCTCAGGCAAGCGGGGGCTTGACAAGGCAACGGCGGCCGCTCCGATTCCGTCGGTTTTATTTTTGAGGGAATAAAATGTATAATTATTCCGATATCGGGGCATAGTGAAATGGTATCACACGCCGTTCGGGTCGGCGGATTTACGGTTCAAATCCGTATGCCCCGATATTTTTATTTCCCCTCGACGCCATAAATAGTCATACCCTCTTGTTCCGGCCGGGAAGCAGGCGTTCCGTTATCCTGGCGGCTATGTCGCTGGCCGCGTGCGGCTTCGCCGCGGCGGCGATATTGGCTCTCAGCGGGGAAAGCGCCCCGGGGTTGTGGAGGAATTTGTCCACTATGGCCGAGAGCTGGGCCGGGTCTTCCGCGAACTCGGCCAGGCGGTTTTTCGTCAGGAACCGGGTGTTGCGGTTTTCCTGGCCGGGGTAGGGCGAGAAGAGCACCATGGGCTTATTCAGGGCCATGGATTCGGCGATTGTAACTCCACCCGCTTTGCTTATCACGATATCCGCCGCTTTATAATTGTCCGCCGGGTAGTCGGTGAAGCTGCCGACTATTCTAAGATGCCTGGTCCCGCCGAATTTCTTCTCCAGCCCGCCGCTCAGCTTCTTATTCTCCCCGCACATTACTATCATCTGCATCCGGCCCAGGAACGGTTTGAGCGTTTTCACCGCCAGCGGTATGTCGCCCAGGCCCTTGCTGCCGCCGGCGATAAGGACGGTGAATAAATTCGGAGAAAGGCCCAGCTCTTTTCTTTTCTGCCTGGGGTCTTCCTGCAGCAGGAATTCTTTCCGTACCGGGATGCCGGTATGGATTATGCTCTCCTGCGCTACGCCGTTGGTCCGCAGCCCCGTGTCGGCGGTCCTGCCCGGAGAGAAATACAGGTCCACGCCTTTTGCGGGCCAGTAGACATGCGCGTAAAAATCGGTGAGCACCGCGAACAGCGGCGTCTGCCTGGCGCCTCCCTGCGTCTCGCGCTTGGCCAGCAGCATGGCGGTAAAGGCGTGGGTCGCCACCATGGCGCTGAGGTTCTTTTTCCGCAGCACCTCCGCCAGTTTTTTGGAGTAGTAGGGCAGCACCGCCGTTTTCAGGCCTTTGGCCGCCAGCGCCACCAGGTCGTTGTCGTAGACATAATCCCACAGCGCCGGAGTTTTGTTGAGCATTTCCAGGTAGGCCTTCGCCACCAGCGAGCCGAGGTTGGGATATATCTCCGAAAGATTGAGGAATACCGGCTCTATCACCGGGGCCGGAAAAAAATCGGCTATGGCCCGCGCGGCGGAGGAATGGCCCGACGGTTCCTGGCCGTAGAACAGCCCGACCCGTATCGGATAGCCTCTGCTTTTGTGGTCCATCAGGGTTTGAGGACGCGGCCCATGAAAAGTATCCTGCCGCCTTCTTTTTCCCGTATGAGGAACAGGAAGGGATGATCGGCCAGGAATCTGGAAGGAGGCTGGGGCATGGATTTCAGGCCCATGGACACCCCGGTGGCGGCCGCGGCCTCGGTGCCCTCCTCGTTGACTTCCACGAAGCCCTGGTGCACGGCCCGCTGTATGTAGAGGGTCTTTTCTCCGTTCATGCCGGAAAAATCCGCGGCCGGGGTGAAGGCGGCCGGCATGCCCAGGGCCGACAGTCCGGCCTGAAGATCGTACCTGGCCGCGAGGGTAAACCGGGGCAGGAATACATCCACGCGGTCATAGGACAGCATGCCCCTCCAGGAGTCGAGTTTTTCCGCGGAGAGAGATTCCTCCAGCTTTTTAAGTCCGCCGGCCGGAGGTAAAAGTACGAGCATCGAAAGCCCCGGGTTCTTGTAAGGCAGCTCCAGTACCTGCGTTTCGCCGTCTTCGGCGTAATTGAATTTAGCGCCTTCCCCCGCAAGTTTCATCATTTTTACCGTGGACGAAGCGCCGGAAATCTGGAAGAACTCCCTGTCCGCGGTCAGTTTGGCGTCGAAACCTTTTTCCCACGCGCCCTTGAAATAGACGGCGTTCACCAGTACCAGCCGCGTCAGGCTGTCGAGCGAATCCGCCGGGAAGAGTTCCGTGATCTTTCCCCTGGTTCTGTCTCCGGTCCAGGAGTTTATCTCCAGCCGGGCCTTTTCCGCGTCCGCGGCGAAGTCGGCGTTGAACGCGCCGGCCCGGTAATATCGGTCCAGCACCTTCAGATATTTCGGCAGGAATTTGTATCCGCTCTGCGCCCAGAAAGCGTTGCCCATGTCCACGCCGAGCTTGTCCCGGAGCCTGGCGAGGTCCCGGGAGAAGAAGCTCCGGCGTTCCGCGTCCTTCTCCGGCAGGCCTAGGGCTTTCGCCATTTCCTTCGCCGTTGCGCCGCGCGCGCCCTCGAAAGCCATGGACATGGCCGCCGTTATACCGCAGGGCGAGAAAAAGATGTTCTCGTCTTTGGCCGCCATCCCGCCGTACAGCCGGAAGGCGAAGTCGTTGGCGGACCGTACGATGGCGGCGTCGCCGGCGGACGGAGTTCCGGCCGCCGACGCGGACGGGAGCGCGAAAGCGGCCGTCAGGGCCGCGGCCGCGAGGCGGAAAAATGTTTTGGACATATTTTTGGCTCCTTTAAATAAAAAACCGGCCTTTAACTCAGGCCGGGGGAAAGACATCGGGGCGCCGGGAATTGAACCCGGAGTCTCTCGCACCCCAAGCGAGCGCTCTACCATTGAGCCACGCCCCGCCCTTTTGCCGCGGGTATCGTCCGTTGTCGTGCACGGGGTAACTTCCTGCCGGTATATGATACTAAAGTCCCGACCTTTAAATCAAAGTTCAGCAATCCCTGATTATCTGGCGCAGTTCTTTTTTTATATCTTCCAGCAGTTGTATGGCGTCATCGTGGCGCGGCGGCAGCCTGAGCGGCGTCTGCGGGGCCTTCTTCCTGGAATAGATCGCTTTTTTCGCGCCGGACAGGGTATAGCCTTTCATCAGCACCAGGTCTTTTATCTCGTTTATTATTTCCGCGTCCTTCGCGGTATAGCGGCGGTGGCCGCTGGCCAGGCGCAGCGGACGGAGCAGTTTGAAACGGGATTCCCAGTAGCGGATGGTGTATTCCGGCACCTGGGTCTTTTTCGAGATCTCCCGGATAGTGAAATAATTCTTCTCCGCCATTTGTTCCGCTGTTTTGCGCGTCTACGCTTCCACGCCTCTGCGCATCCGTTATATCCCGCTGGTCAGCTTTTTGGAGGGTTTGAACCTTATGCTCTTGCGCGGGCCCACCATGACCCGCTGGTTGGTCTTGGGATTGCGGGCCTGGCGCGGCATCCGGTCTTTCACTTTGAAGGTCCCGAAATTCGAGATCACCACTTTCTCGTTGCCACGCAGCGCTTCGGCCATCAGTTCGAAAGTTTTCATGACGGCCAGCTTGGCGTCCCTTTCCGTGGTGAGATGTTTGGAGATCTCCCTTATCAGCTCAAGCCTGTTCATCTTCTTCCTCCCCCCCGGGGCCTTCCTCTTCCTTCCCCTTTTCCCCGCCCTTCTCGGGGTTCCTGCCGCGCGAATCCAGCAGCTGGTCTATTATGTCCTTCGGTTTCAGGTTCTTCAGATCCTTCTTGAAGCGCATCACCTCGTCCTCGGTGATCGGCTTGGACAGCACCTGGGTCTTTGAAAAGACCTCCTCGCTTATAAAGATCGGGCAGCCGAAGCGGACGGCCACGGCCACTGCGTCGGACGGCCGCGCGTCGATGTCGTGCCGGTTCCCGCCGTTCCTGCCGGCCACCTGGATCACGGAATAATAGGTGTTGTCCACGATATCGGTGATGCGCACTTTCTCCACGGTCAGGTCCAGCGACCGCAGCAGGGAGAAAAAAAGATCGTGGGTCATGGGACGGGGCGAGGGATAGCCGGAAAGCCGTATCGCTATGGCCTGCGCTTCCATGGGCCCTATCCAGATGGGCAGTATGCGCGAGCCGCCCGTTTCGTCCAGAAAAATTATGGATTCGGAGAGGCTGGTGGCTATGGAATAGATCTTTACCTCGAACTCTTTGGGCTCGCCGGAGTTTTCGTTCGTCATGTTCTTTATCGGGCTGCGGCTCAGGGCTTCTGTTCGTGTTTGTAGGAAAGTTCCCGCCCCTGCAGTATGCGGCGGATATTGGCGATATGAGTGTAGAAGATCACGGCGCAGACCACCACGGCCATTATGTTGAACGGCCTTTGCTCCGGGTTCTTGTTCAAAAGGAAGCATAGCACAGGGAGAAAGACGGAGGCCGTCATGGAGCCCACCGAGATATGGCCGGTCAACGCCACTGCCACGGCGAAAGCCACGAAAGCCCCGGCCGTGGGCAGAGGCAGCAGCGCCATGAAAACGCCCGCCGCCGTGGCCACGCCCTTGCCGCCTTTAAAACCCAGGAAAGGCGTCCAGATATGCCCGGCGATGGCCAGGCCGCCGGCCGCCACCGGGATCCACCAGTGTCCGGCCTCTATATAGAAAAACCTTATGGCCAGATAGGCCGGGAGGAAGCCTTTCAGAAAGTCGACCGTAAATGTCATTATGCCCGGACCTTTCCCCAGCGTCCTGTAGACATTCGCGGTGCCGGGATTGCCGGACCCGAATTTTCGTATGTCTATCCCTTTTATCCGCCCTATGATATAGCCGGTCGGTATCCCCCCCAGCAGATAACTGGCGACAAGCAGCGCGCCCGTAATAACTTCTTTTGTCATATGCTCAAATTATATATAAAAAATCGCGCTTTTTTGCCGCGGAGAAAGAAACCGGACACGCTCCTACCCCTGCGCCAGGTTCGCTATTCTTCTGAAATTCTCTTTCGTCGCCCTGAACCGCACCGTTATTCCCTTCTCCCCGTAAGCGGCGCTCTTTACCAGCGCCGTCCGGTAAATGACCGAAAGCATTTTTTGCGCGCCGGACGGCAGGAGCAGTTCGTGTTCTTCCCACTTCGCCGTGAGCGCCGCCTCCACCCGCGCCAGCAGTTCCTTCATGCCCGACCCCGTCAGCGCCGAGACAAAAACCGGCCGCATTTTTCTCAGGACCTCCGCGTTCACGCGGTGCTCCGGCGCGATATCCGTTTTGTTGTACACATTTATCACCGGGATCTCCGCCAGGTCCAGTTCCTTCAGCGTTTCGCGCACGGCGTCGCGCTGCAGCTTCATATGCGGCGAAGCCAGGTCGTGCACATGCAGGATCAGGTCCGCGTGCGCGGTTTCCTCCAGAGTGGAGCGGAAGGCCGCCACCAGGTTATGCGGCAGCTTCTGTATGAACCCCACGGTGTCGGTCAGCAGCGCCCAGCCGCCGCCCGGGAGCCGCACCCTTTTGGTGGTCGGGTCCAGCGTGGCGAATAATTTGTCGTCCGCGTAAATGGCGTGTTTCCGCCCGGTCAGCCGGTCGAGCAGGGTGGACTTGCCGGAATTGGTGTAGCCCACTATCGCCACCTGCGGCATGGGCACGGAGTCCCTGCCGCCGCGCTGGGTGGCCCGCTCCTCACGGATGGCGTCCAGCTCCTTTCCAAGAGCGGTGATCTTGTCGCGCAGCTCCCGGCGGTAGTATTCGAGCTGCCGCTCGCCGGGACCGCGGGTGCCTATCATGCCGTGCTGCTGGCCCATGGCGGCGCCCTTTCCCGTGAGATGCGAAAGCTCGTAGGAGAAGCGGGCCATGCGCACCTGAAGCTTGCCCTCGCGCGTGCGCGCCCTCCGCGAAAAGATCTCGAGTATCAGATAAGTGCGGTCTATCACCGGCAGGCCCAGAACGCGTTCCAGGTTGCGCTGCTGCGCGGGCGAAAGTTCCTCGTCGAAAATGGCGAGTTTCGCCCCGCCCTCCGCGGCGAGTTTCTTAAGTTCTTCCAGTTTGCCGGAGCCTATAAGCGTGGATGGATTGTACTTCGACACCTTTATCAGCAGCTTGTCCAGGACCTCTATGCCGGCGGTCTCGGCCAGGCGGCCCAGCTCCTCCAGCGCCACGGCGGGGTCCGGGTCCCCCCTCTTCCTTTTTTTGACGGCGGCGGCGGCCAGAAGGGCTCTCATTTATCCTCGTCCGCGCGTATTATCATATCCGCCAGTCCGGCCGGGTCGTAATCCTCCGGGCGGGAGAGGGTTATCACCATGGCGTTCTTGTATCTGCCGAACCAGGTGTTCTGGCGTTTGGCGTAGGCCATGGAGACCGCCACGATGGAGTGTATGGCGTCGGCGCGGTTCAGCCTGCCTGCTATGAAGTCCATCACCTGCGGATAACCGAGGGATTTAAGCGCCGGCGCGTCCTCCGGGCAGCCGCGCGCCAGCAGAGCGCGCGTCTCGTCCACCCAGGCGTCGAAAGCGGCGACGGTCCTGGTCTTTATCCTTTCGGCCAGCAGTTCCTTGTCCCACTTCAGGAAAACGAATTTGCCCAGATGCCCCGGCAAAGCGTTCATAAACCGGCCCGTCCACAGCTCGGAAACCGGCCGCCCGGCCAGCTTGGTTATCTCCAGCGCCCGCATCACGCGCTGTATATTAGCCGGCGGGATGCGCGCGGCGGCGTCTGGGTCCAGCGCCGCCAGTTCGGCGTGCAGCGCCTCTTTTCCTTTCTCCCCGGCGAAGGCCGCGAAGGATTTCCGCAGTTCCGGGTCGGCCGGCGGCAGATCGTCCAGGCCGTTCCAAAGCGCCTGTATGTACAGGCCGGTGCCGCCCGCTATTATCGGCGTCTTGCCCAGCGAGGAGATGAAATCCATCATCACCTTCGCCTGCGAGGCGAAGGTCCCGGCGTCGAAAGAGCTTTTGGGGTCGGTGATGTCCACCAGATGGTACGGAACGCCGTCCACCAGATAGACCTCCCGGTCGCGGTCCGTCTCCCAGGTCCCCTCCGGTTTGGAGGTGCCGGCCGAAAGATGTTTGTAGATCTGCTTGGAGTCGGCGGAGATGACCTCGCCGTCGGTCATTTTGGCGAGTTCCACCGCGAGCGCGGTCTTGCCGGAGGCGTTGGCCCCCATTATCGTTATGGGTTTGGACAGCAAAGACATGAAAATGAAGGTTGGAAGGTTAGAGGGTTGGAGGGTTGGAAAAAACGGCGGACATTTGTTAGCCTCAAACCTTCTAATCTTCTAACCTTCCAACCCTCGCCCTTTCCCTCGTTATTTTTTTTTGAACAGCGGCTCGTCTTTCTGCGGTTTGTTGCAAAGGCCGTGGGAACGGCAGGTCTCTACGCAGACTTCCGGCAGTTTCAAAGCTATGCGGGTGTCGCAGTCCACATAATCCTCGGCCATGTCGCTGATGCGCTTCCGGTCGTCGTGGCTTATGCTGGAGAAAGTGATGCCGCTCATGAAGACGCCGCCTTTTTCCTTCACCCAGGAGATCTTGCCGGTTATGGGCATTTCTTTTACGCCCACCAGTTTCAGGATCATGTTCAGTTCCTTGGAGTGCGGGGGCTCCAGGAAGGTTATCAGGCGCATGCCGCCGGCGGAGAGGTCCACCAGGATAGCGGGCTGCGGGCGGCTTTTGCCCGTGTCGTCCTTATCGTAAAAATCCACATTAACCGGCTCCAGTATGCCGTGCAGGATGGGCAGGCGCACATGCTCGCGTCTTTCCTTGAATACTTTGCTGTCTTTTTTTGTCATGATATTAGCCTTCCCTTTAAAGTGTTCCTGTGCGTTCCGGTTATCTCCGCTTTTACCAGGGAGCCGGGCCTCAGTCCGGGTTTCCCTTCCAGCCGCGCAACGAAGTTGGCCGAGGTCCTGCCGCTGTCCGCGTCCTCAATAAGAACCTCTTCCATTCTACCAATTCTTGAGTTTAAAATGTCACGCGAATTTTTCCTGATTTCCGCGAGCAGCCGGTCCAGCCGGGCCTTCATTTCCGCTTCCGCCAGGTCCGGCGCCAGACCCTGCCCGTCCGAACGCTGGGAGTATTTGAAACAGTAGGCGAAAGACACCCCGCTCTCCGCGATAAGCGACAGGGACTCCCGGAACTCGGCCTCGGTTTCGCCCGGATAGCCCACGATGAAGTCGGTGGAGACCGCCGCGTCCGGCGCCGCCTCGCGGATCTTCGCCACTATGTCCAGATATTGCGCCCTGGTATAGCCCCGGCGCATGGCCTTGAGGATCCGGTCCGACCCGCTCTGCACCGGCAGATGCACATAGCGGGCTATCTTCGGATTGTCCCTGAACAGGCGGAAGAACCCGGGACTGAAGAAAAGCGGATGCGGGCTCATAAAACGCACCCGGCTTATGCCCGGCAGCGCCGCCGTTCTTTCCAGCAGGTCCGCGAAGGAAACGGTTCCGCCTCCCGGCGTACGGTACGAATATGAATTGACGGTCTGGCCAAGAATAATTATCTCTCCGGCCCCGGCGGCCGCCTTGGCCGCGGCCTCGGCCAGGATCTCCTCCGGAGGCAGGCAGACGGCCTCCCCGCGCACGGAGGGCACCACGCAGTAGGAACATTGCAGCGAGCAGCCGCGCATGGCCGTCACAAAAGCGGAGACGCCGCTTTTCATCGTTTTAAGCGCCTCATCGTTCCCCGGCCCGCCGCCGAAATGCGCATCCACAGCCGCGTCCACCGTGTCGATGCTTTTGGCCCCGATCACCTCGTCCACGAACGGAAAGCGGTTCTTTATGTATTTTCCCCCCAGTTTCTGCGCCGCGCAGCCCACCACGAACACCCGCCCCTCCGGCCGCGCCAGCTTCCATTTCCGCAGCCGGCCTATCTGCGAGACGGCCTTGTCCTCGGCCCGCTGGCGCACCGTGCAGGTGTTCACCACCACCGCGTCGGCCCCTTTCAGGCTGTCCGTAAGTTCGAATCCCCGCTTAATGAAGGAATTGCCGATGCTCTCCGAATCCGCCTCGTTCATCTGGCACCCGAAAGTGATGATATGGAGTTTCCTGGTCATTTCAGCCTGGTTTCGCTATTTTTCTTTCGCGCTCCAGAAGCCTTCGAAGATGTAGCCGAGCCTGACGCCGAAGGCCGGCTTCATAACTCCCTTGGCGCCGTTGCCTGCGTTGTCCAGGTCTATGTCGATGGGCCTGTAGAAAATACCGAAGGTCAGGCCGGCGGGCGTTTCGGCGTATTCTCCCGCGGCGTAAAGCAGTCCCGCCGAAATGACCGGGGCGGCATAAAGCGTGATATCGGACATCCCGAGGTCCGCCGCGGCCGAAGCTGTGAAGCGCAGCGGCCTGCCCTGCGTTTTGGGCGCCATGTATTCCATGCCCAGCAGCAGGTCGAAGAGATAAACGGTGCTCCTGCCGGTGGCGGGGTTCTCGACCCTGAAGCTTTGAAATTGCAGCGCGGCGGTCTTGGAAAAGGCGCCGTCCCCTACCGCCCTGAACCCGGCTCCCCAGGGGTGGACGATTTCTTTATCCCCGTTCCCCGGTAAACGGAGGTCCAGCGGCGCGGGCAGGATGAAATAATACTCATTAGCCGAGACCCATTGATAAACAGGCTTGCCCGCCGCGGCCGCTGGCTGTGCCGCGCAGAGTCCCGCGAACAGGATCAACGCCAATGCTCCGTTCTTTCGCATAATATTCACTTCCCTATGAACACTATTTTGAATTTGGCCCCGTTAGCGGCGGCCCGGTAGGGGCGGGCGCCGGAGTTTATCGCTTTGGCGAAGGCTTTGGCCGTGGCCGCCGGGGTTTGGCCGGGTTTAAGAGCTATCATGATGTTCCAGCCGGAAACATGGTCGATGCTGCCGTCGGGGCGCATATAGCGGAAAATAGAGAGCCAGACGCCGATGGCGCCGTTTATGCTGCCGTCGGCCTTGCCTGTGGCTATGCCGGAGATTTCGGCTATGCCCGCCTTCCCCCCGACCGTGACTTTGCCGGCAATTATTTTGATCTTCTGTGTTTTATCGTAAGAGCTCGCCTCCAGCGTCGCCCCCTTCGCCAGTTCGGCCGCCGGATTATAGTCTCGATCGCTTTTTTTTCTCATATTGTAAAAAGGTAAGTTGCCTTTTGGGGGTCAGAAGAAGGATTTCCAGGGCTGGCGGGATTTGACGAATTTAAGGAAGCGGCGGGTCTGGCGGTTCTGTTGTTCCTCGTGGGCGGAGCGGGTGGTTTCGTTCTCGGGCTGGAAAAAACAGGTCGGGTCCTCGGCCAGGTAGTCGCCGGTGCGGTAATAGGCCAGCGCCCGGCAGCCCCCGCAGGTCTGCTTGTAGCGGCAGCGGCCGCATTTGCCTTTCAGGCTCTCGCGGGAGCGCACGGCTTTTATCACGGGGTTGTCGCGCAGGAGTTCGGAAAGCGGGGTATCGCGGACATTGCCGCATTCCAGGCCGTTGTCCAGCAGATGCACGCAGGGCGCCACGCCGCCCTCGGCGGAGACGCCGACAAACCCCCGCGCGGCCTGGCAGCCGAGCTGGCCCAGCTCCATGCCGGCGGCCTCGCATTCGGATCTCAGGAATTCCGGGCCGGCGAAAAAAGGCGTGTAACTGACATAGCTGAGGGGGTGGCCGCGCAGCGCCGGGTGCACTATGTTCTCCATATCCGCCGGCGTCAGCGCCAGTTCCCGGTGGCAGTCGCCCATGCCGCGCATGACGAAAGGCGAGCGCAGCATGGGTATGCCGGCCAGCTTCAGGAAGCCTACGGTGGCGCCGAGGCTTTTCAGGTTGCCCCGGCTGATGGTTGTGATAAAAAAGAATTTTACCCCCGCCTTCAGGCAGAGGGCGGAAGCCCGGGCCACGGTCCAGAGGCCGTCGTCCCGGCCCCATTTATGCACTTTCGGCACTATGGAGTTGAGGGAAAAGACGAAGATGACCTTGTTGGCGGTCGCCTGTTTCACGCGCTTCACCAGGCCGCCGGTCAGCAGCGAGCCGTTGGTGTTTATGAACGACCATAGTCCGGCGCCGGCGGTGTATTCAAGTATCTCCAGGGCGTCTTTGCGCAGCAGATGCTCGCCGCCGGAAAAGGCGATGGCGCCGTTGTCGCAATGCCTGCGCACTTCGTCCACGATGAGGCGTTTTATCTCCTCCGTGGAAAGCTCCGCGGTATGTTTTTCCGGCGGCCGGCGCGGGTTCCTGGTCATGCAGTAGCGGCAGCCGAGGTTGCATTCGCGCGTGCTCTCGAAGTAGCACATGAAGAATTTTCTGCGGGGATCGGAGGAACTTTCCGGGAGCATAGCTTTAAAAATTATACATCTTATCCGGGGCGTCGTTTCCGTTTGACCACATCTTTGATGTCCCTGGCCAGGCGTTTGTCGCGGGATTTTTTCTCCAGCC
>Ga0074195_1004336_pt1 | contig 11788 bp, 6 predicted proteins | sample EPASupsiteHSE623_FD_64525 | JGI IMG/M metagenome (GOLD analysis project Ga0074195, IMG submission 64525) | Bioremediated contaminated groundwater from EPA Superfund site, New Mexico - Sample HSE6-23 | ecosystem: Environmental > Aquatic > Deep subsurface > Groundwater > Contaminated ...
TTTGCTCAGTTCAAAAAAGAGTATTACGAAGATAAGGCTCTATACGAAGGTTATACAGGGGGAGTACCTGCGCAGTACCAAAATCCGGAACAGGTGAAAGAAGGCACCAATTGGTATGATATTCTGTTACGAAATGCAGCTACACAAAATTATAACCTTTCCCTTTCAACAGGGACAACCAAATTTAAATCTTCAGTCAATCTTAATTACAACAAGCAGGAAGGTGTTATCTTAAACACTTATGCCGAAAGATTCACTGCGAGATCTAATAATTTGTTTGAAGCATCTGAAAAAATAACCTTTGGTTTGAATTTGGCAGGATCATATCGCAATAGCCAAATAACGCCGGGCTTAGGTAACGGACGAAATATAATTCATTCATCGTTTTTGATGGATCCAGCCTTAAAGTATAAAAATGATGACGGCACTTACCCAATTTCGTTTTATCCACCGGGAATGTTTGCAAACTCAAACTATTATTTAGTGCTGATGCGAAGAGAAAATCCAACCAAACAAACGAGTGCAATTATTAACGCCTTTACTGAAGTTAAATTAATTGACGGATTAAAATACAAACTCAGCGCCAATGTCGATCTTGGGAACAGAGTATCAGAATCATTTACACCATCATCAGTTCAGGGAGGAATGTTTTCAGCACCTCCTCAGCCAGCTACAGGCAGTTATGGAACTGGAAATTATATGACCTGGTTGATTGAAAACACATTAACTTACACAAAAACATACAAGGAGAAGCATAATTTTGATGCTTTGATTGGATACACCTCACAAAAAACAAGAGAAGAATCCGCCACAATAAATGCTTCAAAATTTCCTGATGATGCAGTTAATTGGTTTAATGTGGCAACTGTGAAAACTGGCTCCGGAGATAAAACAGAATGGTCAATGCTTTCCTATATCGGACGATTGAACTACAATTATGATGGAAAATATTTAATATCAATGGCTTTCCGTAGGGACGGTTGTTCCCGCTTTGGATCCAATGCCAAATGGGGAAATTTTCCATCGGTTTCCGTAGGTTGGATCGCTTCTGAGGAAAGTTTTATGCAAAACATTGATAAACTTAGCTATTTGAAAATCAGGGGGAGTTATGGTAAAGTTGGAAATAATAATATTGGTAATTACAGTTATATCGCATCGCTAGACACTAAAAATTATGTAACTAATGGTGCGATTACATCAGGGAAAGCACTTAATGCCATAGGGAATAACGACTTAACATGGGAAACAACCGTGCAATACGATCTTGGACTTGATATAGGCTTATTTAAAGATCGTATCTTCTTTATTTACGATTATTATCGGAAGAAAACAGATGGGTTATTGTATTCAATTGATATTCCACTGCAAACCGGATTTTCGAGTATTCAATCCAACATTGGAGAGTTCAAATTCTGGGGACATGAGTTTGGATTAGAAACAAAGAATTATGTTGGAAAATTTAGATGGAACACGAATTTTAATATCACTTTTAACCGGAACGAAGCGATAAAACTCGGGACAAACAATACACCTATCGGAGGAAACAACAATCAAGGCGATTATAATAGGACCCAGGTAGGTCATCCGTTAGGACAATTTATGGGTTATATTTTTGACGGAGTTTATATGACTCAAGCCGAACTTGACTCTCAGCCTAAGCATGCTTCCTCAATGGTCGGAACAGCCAGAATGAAGGACATTAGCGGTCCTGACGGAATCCCTGATGGAATAATTGACATGAAGGACAGAACTATTATCGGGGATCCCAATCCTGATTTCCTTTACGGACTGACCAACGAATTCTATTATAAGAATTTTGATGCAAGCGTTGTTATTGCCGGGGCTGTGGGCGGTGATATTATTGATGGTATGTTAGAATCAACAGAGAATATAGATGGTGTTTTCAATGTAACAAAAGAGGTTGCTGAAAGATGGAGATCCCTGGAAAATCCGGGAAATGGAAACATTCCAAGAACAAGAAGTGGTACCACTGAATTGTTTCGCTATAATAATACCAGGTGGGTATCCGATGGGTCATACCTTGCCGTTAAAAACATAACATTGGGTTATACATTGCCTATAAGAACAAACGCTTATATCAAAAGCACACGGCTCTATTTTAGCGCGCAGAATGCCTTTATGCTCACAAATTATCATGGTATGAATCCGGAAGTTGGAAATAATGGTTCAAACGGGTTATATCAAGGTGTTGATATCAGTTCTTATCCTGTTGCAAGTATTTATACATTGGGTATAAATGTCAAATTTTAACAATCTTTAATTGCTATTAATATGTATAGTTATGAAAAATAAATTATTATATATCTTTTTATTCGGGCTTATCGGTTTCGGTTCCTGTAAGGAAGATTTCTTGAATTTGTCGCCAAAGACTGCTGTTACTTCAGCCTCTTTTTATAAAACAGCAACACATTTTGATCAGGCGCTTGTTGGTGCTTATGAAAGTATGCGGACAATTGCTCTGAATGGCGTATATACCGATGAAATGCGGTCGGACAATACTTTTTTTACTTTATACTCTGGCGATAGGGGCCCGTATTTACCAATTGAATGTATCGTTGAGTTTTTAGATGATGAAACTACATCTGGTCGGATACCAAACAGGTATAGCGCTGTGTATTCGGGCATTTCGAGAGTAAATACCATTTTAACCCGTATTGACGGTTCTGAAATGACTGAAAATGAGAAAAAAGGAGTATTAGCAGAAGCTTTATTTCTTAGAGCCTTTTATTATTTCGATTTGGTTCAACACTGGGGCCCGGTACCATTAATGCTAAAAGAAGTGACTAATGAGGCTGATGCTTTTCAACCAAATTCAACAGTAGAAGCAATCTATAAGCAAATAATCGAAGATGTTAGCCAAGCTATTCAGCTCGGATTACCTGTTGCTAAAACTTTTCCTCAATCGGGGAGGGCAACAATGGGAGCCGCGAAAATGCTATTGGCTTATGCTTATATGACGAAACCTGCCAAAGAATATTCACTCGCTCAAGCTGCATTGCTCGATATAACTAAAATGAATTATAGTCTTTTGGATAGTTATGCCAGTGTGTTTGATCCAACAAACAAAAACCATCAGGAATCAATTTTTGAAGTTCAGTATAAAGAAGGTGAAGGAGGACAAGAGAGCGCTTTTGCATGGTACATGATTCCCAAATGTAGCAATACCAAATTCCTTATGGGTGTAAGTGCAAGTAATTATACTACTGCCGGATGGAACGTTCCAACTCAGGAAATGATCGATTCTTATGAAAGCGGCGATAACAGACTAAATGCGTCCATCGCAGTTGCAGAAGGAACCTTGGATGAAGAACAATTCACCGTGGAAGCAGTAAAGAGTATTGTTGATTATAAACCTACAAATGGGAAGGGGTATCGTTACTTTGTGACGAAGTATTATCATCCACCGTACAGTCAAGGGTATAATACTGGAGATAACTTCCCCATCTATCGTTATTCCGGAGCATTGTTATTATTAGCAGAATGTCTGGTCGAACAGAATAAAGCAGCAGAAGCTCTGCCATATGTTAGTCTGGTAAGGAAGAGAGCAGGACTTACACCTTTGTCTGTTGTAACCAAAGAAAATGTGGCCAATGAAATGCGTCATGAATTGGCTTTCGAAAATCACCGGTGGACAGATCTTATTCGTACCGGAAAGGCTATTGAAGTAATGAATAAGCATGGCGTTGAGATGAAAAAGCTTTATCCATGGATATTGCCTTCTGCATACAATGTAACTAAGGAAAGATTGATTTATCCATTCCATTTTAGAGAATTGAATGTAAATAAAAATCTTGTACAAAATCCTGGTTATTAATGAAATTCATAGCAGGAAGTGCACTTACCACTTCCTGCTATTTTTCCAAATACCAACTATTAACCTGTTTTGCCTGCTTCCCCTAGGGAAGCAGGTATTAAACTGTTGTACGCTCTTGAACATTGATCAGCCAGAATAATTGAGACTATTTGAAAGACTAAATTAGATAAAGGTAAATGCCGGTGTTCAGTTCAAAATTTACCCTTCCTGCCACATATTCAAAATCATCCTGTATCTTCGTTTTAAATTATGCAGGAATGAACCTTGAGAATGAACTGTTAAAATCGGTATTCAAAGGCAACAAAAAAGGATTCGAGATCCTTTTCCGAACGTATTACAAGCGTTTATGCGCTTATGCGTGTAGTTTCGTTTCTCAGAATGACCTTGCCGAGGATCTCGTTACCGATGTGTTTCTGAAGTTGTGGGAGAAAAGAGATCAACTGGTTATTACAGAATCGGTTTCATCCTATCTGTTTCGCTCAGTAAAAAATTCGTGCATCAATTACCTGAATCGCGAAAAAAGCCATAAGCAAATGGTGTCGGAAAACGAGCTCAGCTTATTCAATTTAAAAATTCAATACCCGGTTTCCGACAGGTATCCGCTGACTGACCTGATTGGACGGGAGCTGGAGGACAAAATAAAAGAGGAGATCGAAAAATTGCCTGAACAATGTCGCGAAATTTTTTACTTAAGCCGGTTCGAGGACCTTTCGCACAAACAAATTGCTGAAAAATTAGGCATCTCCGAAAATACAGTAAAGGTGCAGATATACAGGGCGTTAATTAAACTTCGGTCTGGTATGAAAGATTACCTTCCCATAATATTTCTGCAATTTCCAGATTTCTTTTAATTCCTTGTAATACCTCATGCTGAATTTTGTGTCCTATGATTACAAATCAATCAAATGGCACAAAAAAAATCAATACCAGAAGAGCTTAAGATTAATATAATCAATTATTTAAGCGGAAAATGGGAGGAATGTGATTCCAAACTTCTGACAGCATGGTTGGAGGAAAGCGAAGAAAACCGCCGGTTATTCGGACAGCTCACCGACTTTTGGGAAGCTGATAGGATGATGAGGCGGGAAAATGATTTTGATACAGATAAAGCCTGGAACAGGCTGGAATTAAAAATGGATTCGCGCCCTGCAATCCTGAAGCGTTTCTACGGATTCAGTCAAATTACCCAATATGCGGCGATTTTAGTATTGGGCCTGCTTTTGGGCAGTCTCGCCTATTCGTTCTACAGAAACCAAGCCGACGCCGATTTCACTGCTTCAAATCTTATTGAATACACGGTTCCACGGGGCTCAAAAACCAGTTTGAAATTGTTGGATGGCTCAGTCGTTCGGTTGAATGCTGGCACAATAATTAAGTATAATCAAGAATTTGGAAAGCAAAACCGCGATATTGAACTTAGTGGAGAAGCGTTTTTTGAGGTTGCAAAAAGTAAGGATCTTCCCTTTGTGGTGAATGCTAAACATGTTTTGGTTCAGGCTTTGGGAACAAAGTTTAACGTAAAAGCTTACCCTGAAGAGAAAACCGTTGAAACTATTCTGTTAGAGGGATCAGTGAAGCTGGAACAATCAGGATCCGACAGCCATGAACGCCTTATCCTTAAACCAGATCAAAAAGCAGTGTTTAATTCCGAGAATAACAATTTTTTGGTTTCAGCAATTGACAATGCCAGCGAGGTATCCTGGTTTACTGATAAATGGGTGATCAAGAACACCAAGCTCGGAGAGTTTGCCAAGCTTCTGGAACGGCGCTACAACATCGTTATTACGTTTGATGACGACCGAATCCGAAACTACGAATTTGGCGGTACGATCAAGGAAGAAACGATCGAGCAGGTTTTAACCGCCATTACTTATTCTGCACCACTGAAATACCAAATTATTAACAAACAAGTTACCCTATTCCTCGATGAAAACAAAGTAGGTCAATATAACAACTTATTGAAATAGAAAATAAAAAGAGAGATCGTGGCTGACCTCTCTAGTGTACGAGTTCGTTCATGTTACTGTCAAATTCCAGTCTGTCGGTAACACTTATTAAACTTTAACGATTCAAATTTATGAAAAAAAAGCGTAACTGCCGGTCACGCACTAGCATGCGTTTATCCGGAAAATTTTTCCTGACTATGAAACTGACGTTTGTTCTGATTTTACTGGGGGTAGTCCAATTATCTGCCTCAGTTTATTCACAAAACACGATGCTTTCTCTCGACTTGAGGAATTGTACTGTGAAAGAAGTGCTCCAAAAAATCGAAGAGCAAAGTGATTTCCGGTTTTTTTACAACGAACAATTTGTCGATCTAAACCGGAAAGTATCGATTAGTATGAAGAGTAAAAATGTTGAAAGTATCCTGAATGAAGTTTTTGAAGGAGCCAGTGTTTCTTTTAAACAGATGGGAAACAACCTGATTATTATTACTCCGGTTGAAAACCTGCAACAACAGAAAAAGAATGTTACTGGTAAGGTCACTGATTCTTCAGGAGTCCCGCTTCCCGGGGTTTCGGTGGTTGTAAAAGCAACTACTAACGGAACAATTACCGACGCCAACGGAAGTTATTCTCTTCCGAATGTTCCGGTCAACGGAATCTTGCAATTTTCGTTTGTTGGGATGAAAATGCAGGAAGTTAAAGTTGGTGCAGAACCAATAATTAACGTTTCGCTTGTTGAGGAATCTATTGGAATAGAAGAAGTAATTGCTGTGGGATACGGAACCACAACCAAATCGAACCTTACTACTTCGGTTTCGCAGGTAAAACCGGGCGAAATTCCAGCTTCAGCCAACAATTCGGTTAATCAATTGCTTTTTGGCAGGGCCGCTGGATTAAATGTTTCGCAGCAAAGTGCCGAACCGGGAGGAAACATTAATTTGTCGATTCGTGGGCGAGGCAATCCATTGGTGATTATTGATGGCATCGTTGTGCCGGGAAATGGGCTGGAACCTGGGAGTGGAAACGGTGAATTGAATGGTGTGAAAAGGGGTGGCCTTGCTGATTTAAATCCTGCCGATATTGAATCAATTGAGGTACTGAAAGATGCCAGTTCTGCTATTTACGGGGTTGCTGCTGCCGATGGAGTCATCTTGATTACGACTAAAAAAGGTAAATTGGGAAAAATGAATGTTTCATATGATGGCAGTCACTCGGTGATGGTAAACATGCCATATCTGGAACCATTGAATGCTCAGGAATATATGTTGTATTATAATCAGTTTTCGAAAGACCGTTATTTGTTTAATAACAATATGGTGCCTTTTGGAACCGTAACGCCCTCCGGATTTACTCCTCAGTTTTCTGAATCGCAAATACAAAATGCCGGTCAGGGAACCGATTGGTTAGGCGAAGTATTGCGTAACGGGAGTGTTGATAATCATACGATAAACATTAATGGCGGAACCGAGAAAATGATTTATTATTTCTCCGGAAATTATTTCAACCAGCTCGGAACCATGAAGAATTCAGATATGAGCCGGTATAACACCCGTATGAACCTTACCTTTTCGCTTACCGATTTTTTGAAACTAAATACAAGTATCAGCTATACCCGGAATAATTATACCAATTCAACTGCCGGTTGGCAAACCGGAGGTTCTGGTTCGCAAGGATTTGGCGCTCTGCAGGCAGCATTAAGTTATCCGTCTTATTTGCCTGTAAAAGATGAAAATGGAAATTATTCTCAATTTTCCACCACTGGTAACCCCGTGACTCTGTTGAACATTAACGACCACACTCAATCAAACGGAGTTATGGCGAATTTTTCGGTGGATATCGACATTATTAAAAAGATGTTGTCGGCCAGATTATTGTACGGTAATAATTATGAAACTGCCAGTCGAAGCTTGTATATTCCGTCGAATGTTTTCTGGGGCCAAATCTACCAGTCACGAGGTTCTTTAACCGGTCAGCAGCGGCAGAACCAGACGATGGAAGCAACCGTGTCGTTCAAAAGGGAATTGGGTAAAATTGCCAATCTGGATGCAGTAGCAGGCATGGGGCAGTATGTGTATGATGACAGCGGATACGGAATGCAGGCTTCTGATATGCTTGATGCAATTGGAACTGATAACATGGGGGCAGCTCCTAAACGTGATGCGATGTCATCGTACAAAAATTATGAGAAAAAACGTTCCTATTTTGCCCGTACCAATTTTGATATTCTCGACCGCTATCTTGTCTCTCTGGTTTACCGTTTAGATGGTATCGACAAGTTCTTTCCTGATAATAAATATGCCGGATTTCCTTCTGTTTCATTGGGTTGGAAGATTAACAGAGAATCGTTTATGTCTGTATTTTCTAAACTCGATTTGTTAAAACTTCGTGCCAGTATTGGTATCACTGGCCGCCCTATCGGAAGTGCAGCTTATGGCCAGTACAGTGCCGATGGCGATCAGGCCTATTTTGATAATGGAGCTACCATTTATACTCCATATTATCAGACACGTATCGATCAACCTAACCTGAAATGGGAGAAAACGCAAAATAAAAATATAGGTTTGGATTTTGGATTTTTCAGAAACCGTATTTCAGGAACAATTGATGTGTTTAGTGATAAAGTAACGAATTTACTGACTTCACGCTCAACCGACCAGTTATCCTATATTGCAACTGCTTACGAAAATGATGGGGCCCGCGTGCGCGACGGATGGGAAGTTTCATTAAAAACGGTGAATTACGCAACAAATTCATTTCAATGGGATATGATTTTTAATGTATCCCACTACAATTACCGTTGGGATAAACGGTTTCAAAACCAGGACCTGCAACCTTATGTTGGCGAAAAGGACCCTGTAAACGCCATTTATGTGTTCGAAACCGATGGTATTCTGCAAATTGGTGAAACGCCAACAGCATGGCAGCCCGCTAAGGCCCAAATGCCAGGTGCACCCAAATTCGTTGACCGGAATGGCGATCAGAAACTCGATTATCAGGATGTGGTCAGGTATAATGCTGATCCGAAGATTGTGTTGGGTTGGGGAAACGACCTTAAATACAAAAATTTTGATGCAAGTATTTTCTTCTATGGTCAATTTGGTGCTGATGATTTTAACAACACGCTGTTGTGGGCCGATCCGAAAGGTATTGCGGGAGGAACCGTGGGTGCAACCAAGGACATCAAAAATGCATGGAGTACCAGCAATCCTGGCGGAATTTGGCCGGGTGCCGGTTATGATGAGTCCATACTTGGTTTGCCTGCCAGTATCGATACCCGTTTAGCAAGTAAAGATTTTGTTCGTTGCCGCAATATAACTGTGGGCTACACATTTAAACATCCGGATGTAAACCGCTATTTTTCTAACCTGAGGGTTTATGTTGATGTTCAGAATCCTTTTATTATCACCAATTATGTTGGTGGAGATCCCGAAGTTCAGGCCGGTGCTGTTAAAGGTGCTCCTGCTCCTTACCCCATGGCCCGGATTTATTCTTTCGGCGTTAATGTAAAATTTTAATCTGAACTCATGATGAAATATGCCTTGATCTCTAAATATGCAACTGGGCAATTCAATAAAAAATATCGACATATGAAAAAGATAATATTTGTAGTATCCATAATCGCAGTTCTTTTTAGCTCGTGCAAAGACAACTTCGATCCGCAATTGTATGGTTCTCTTTCTCCCTCTACGTTCCCATCAACTGAATCAGAATATCGGCTTTATATGATGGAGCTTTATAAACCATTCATGTCGAAATGGGGTTACTCGGCGCTTAGCTGGGAAAACAATTTCTTTAGCCCGGAATACGGACACCTTATTGAATTTGATGGAGCATCTGATTTGATGCCGGTTTATTCGAACTGGGGTGGATTTTGGGAAGGGTTCACCACCTGTAACTTTGCGTTCCTGAAAACACAGGGGCGTTCCAGCCATTTCGAAAAAGTGCGTTTTGTGACCCGCGCAACTAAAATTATCGATGACCTTGAAAAATCGACCATAGGTGATGCTCCTAAAAAGCAACTGATTGCCGAAGCCAGGATGGCGCGTGGCTGGATGATGTACTACCTGATGCACATGTACGGACCAGTTCCCGTAATTTTAGATCCGGCCTTGATTGGTACTGATGCTGAAGCTAATCTGACTCGTCCAACCAGGGATGTTTTTGTCCAGTCAATTGAAGCCGATTTACGCTATGCTGCCGATAACCTTCCGGCAGTTGGCGAAGATTACGGCCGGTTCACCAAAGGTGCTGCTTTAACCGTATTAACCCGTTTGTACCTGAATGAGAAAAACTTCACCAAAGCAGAGAGTACTGCACGTGAAATTTTGCCATTGGGTTATAAACTGGTTAATGATTATGCCAGTTTGTTCAGAGAAGCGACCGAAGTGAATACCGAAACAATATGGGCCGTGTCCTGTATCAATGGGCCAACCGGAAACTTCAATGCCTGGGGGTATTATACTTACCCATCCGATTATCCCGGAAATAAAATTACCGGAGGATGGGGTGGATCGACAGGTGTTCTTTCAGCTACCTGGAAATTCTATGATTCGTTTGAATCTGTTGATGTGCGTCGGAATTTACTGATTGGCGAATATACCGCCAAAGACGGAAAGACGATTAAAAACCGTACCAACATGAATGGTGCTGTAATCGCCAAATATGCCGACGAAGGTGGTGCGCTGAACTCCTTGCAGGGGAATGATATTGTAGTTTGCCGATATGCCGATGTTTTGCTGATGCTCGGTGAAGCAATCAACGAAAACAGCGGTCCAACAACAGAGGCCGTTGGATTTATCAATCAGGTTCGTCAGCGTGCAGGTATTGGCAATTTGTCGTCAGCAAGTATTGCCTCAAAAGATGCACTGCGCGATGCCATTTTTATAGAACGTGCACACGAATTGTATTTCGAGGGCCTGCGCAAACAAGATTTGATCCGTATGGGCAAATGGCAATCGGCATTGGCTGCCGTTGGCAAAACTGCCGGACCAGAATTGTTCCCCGTTCCCGAATATGCTATTAACAACAGTAACGGGCAATTGACCCAAACGCCTGGTTATTAAATCCTCATCTTCTGTTTGTTAATAGTATTTAATACGCCTTCCCGTTGTTTTACCTGACGGGAAGGCGTACATTTAAAGAATCAGATCCGAATAAGCTATTGTTATTGAAAAACCAATTCTATTCCTGAATCATGAAAAATATGTTGATTATTTTTGCCTTGATTACTTTCTGGCTTTCGGCTGAGGCACAAAAAATATACTCACTCGATGCATCAGTGATAAAGACTGAAATCAAATCTGGTCACCTCAAGATGGGCAATTGCGGTGTTTCTGGTAAAGAGATTTTAGTGAACAACCGATACCTGACCTTGGGCGGAAAACCCATTATACCCGTCATGGGGGAGGTTCATTATACCCGGGTACCAAAGAGCCAGTGGGAAGATGTGGTTCTGAAAATGAAAGCCTGTGGAATCAACATCGTTGCCACCTATGTTTTATGGATTCATCACGAAGAAATTGAAGGTCAGTTCGACTGGGACGGAAATAAAGATTACCGCGCTTTTGTAAAACTCTGCGCCAAACATGGTCTGTGGGTTTATCCTCGAATTGGTCCCTGGTGTCATGCCGAAGTTCGGAACGGAGGCACCCCCGACTGGATTTTGCAAAAAAACAATCTGAAAGACCGCTCGAACGATCCGGCTTACTTGCATTATGCCGACGAATGGTACAAACAGGTAGCGCTTCAACTGAAAGGATTGATGTACAAAGACGGCGGGCCGGTCATCGGAATCCAGCTCGAAAACGAATACCGGCTGGGTAAGGCTGGCGAAGACCATATGCTAACTTTGAAAAAAAACAGGAAAGTACGTTGGCTAAATTAAAAAATATTAAGCTAGTGTTGTGTCAACGAACTCTTGACGCAATGTCATTGGTAACTTGTTTCGGCATCTCTTCGCAGATGAGACCCTGAAACAAGTTCAGGGTGACCTGCCAGACAATATTAA
>Ga0074195_1004337_pt1 | contig 11787 bp, 9 predicted proteins | sample EPASupsiteHSE623_FD_64525 | JGI IMG/M metagenome (GOLD analysis project Ga0074195, IMG submission 64525) | Bioremediated contaminated groundwater from EPA Superfund site, New Mexico - Sample HSE6-23 | ecosystem: Environmental > Aquatic > Deep subsurface > Groundwater > Contaminated ...
CACCGGTATCATCCTTGTCACCCACAGCCTGCCGGATATCATCCCGGAGATCGGCCGGGTCATTCTCATGAAGAACGGGAAATTTGTAAAGGACGGGAGAAAGGAAGATCTCCTCACCGACCGGCACATCGGCCGGCTCTTTGAGGTGCCCGTGGACGTGAAGGAAGAGGACGGGTACTATTACGCGACGGGGTACTGAAGAGAGGATTTTTTGGGAAAACCGATTTTGAAAGGGTAAAGTACCAATCCAGCCCCTAACCATTTTCTAACAGACCTAGGATTCTTTGCATCTTAATCATATCAGAATCGTTGCGATGATTGTATCTCCAGATGTATTCAGCGAGCATAAGAGATGGGGGCCGGATGATTTTGACAAAAATAAGCGCCAGTTGTTTCGCTCATACAGATTTGAACTTTTCAGACTTATCGCATTCTGGTGATAGTGTAATAAATGTATTAGTGATAATGGAAAATTTGATCAAGAACTTACAAGGGTTTCCGGAGTACCGTTCTGAAATTTTTTTTCTTTGTAAAGACTAGTCAGATAATAATTACGATTTACCAGATAACTGAACCAAAAAAAGAAGAGAGAAAAGCAATACCGCCCATTTCAAAGATTATAATTATTTCTCCGGCTGAACACTTCGCTTAACATACCGCTCAAATAACCAGTCCACGAACTGCTGATTGAATGCCGGGTTATCCGTGATCTGTTTGTAAAACTTGAAATTACTGTCAATCATTCCCTGGAGTTTATCCTCAACAACATGATCGAATGTGAGTCTCGCATTTTCTGGGGGATTGACTTTTACACTATTTGCCAGCGCGATATCCTGGGCTAGCTTGGCCTCAAGCTGTTCGATGAACACCTTATCCTGTTCTGTGAAATCGGTACCGAACCGATCATTCAGTTCCTTGATTATCTGGGAAAGGGGTTCGATGTCGTCAGGAACAACTTCATAATTGCCTTTCGGCTTCATTGGATCAATTTCACCTTTTCCACGGGTAAGCGGGATACTCCCGGTCATCGTTTTTTCTACCCGGTATGAATCAAGATCGATCTGGTGCTGAATTTCTACCGGTAATTTTTCCCGCGTAACCGGAAGTTTACGGATCAGGAACTTGCTGAACACATAGAGTTTTTCAAGATCTGCATCTGTGAACGGAAGTACCTGGGAAAGGAATGCATAGAGCCGGATATAATCATCAAGGGTTTTTCTGAAATCGGTTTGCTTCTCCTTTGAAACGGCTTTGTACCGCTCGACGATTGGATGTAACGCAGCATGGAGTTTATCCTGGGTCGTCTTTGGTGCAAAATACAACTGTGCAAACTGATCGATATCGGCCTTGGTAAAGAGATGGAATTCCGTGAGCCGGGTTTCCTGATCATACAGAAGGTTCGGATCAGTTCCTTCTGTAAGGATTGTCCGGTCATAATAGGGCTCAAACGCTTTCTGAATAAGTTCAGCCTCATTGATGAAGTCAAGTACCATCGTTTCTTCTTTGCCGGGATAAACGCGATTGAGCCGGGAGAGTGTCTGGACGGCATTAACTCCCCCTAGTTTTTTGTCCACGTACATGGTGTGGAGAAGAGGCTGATCGAAACCGGTCTGGAACTTATTTGCAACAATGAGGAACCGGAATTCGTCCTGTTTGAATGTTTCAGCGGTCTGCGTTTCCGGAATACCATTCATGGAAGCTTCTGTCAGTTTCATTCCCTGATCATTTATGGTTCCAGAGAATGCAACGAGTGCCTTGAACGGATATTTTCTCTCTTTGATGAATTGATCAACGACTCGTTTGTAATGGACAGCATGCATCCGTGATCGTGTTACAATCATGGCCTTGGCTTTGTTATTGATCCGGTGCATCACCTGATTTGCAAAATGATCGAGGATGATGGCAACTTTCTTTTTGATGGCATGATCGCTCAAGTCTACGAACTGCTTGAGCAGATAACTGGCTTTCATGCGTTCATAATGCGGATCATCCTTGATGGTTTTCAAGAGATTCCAGCACGTTTTGTAGGTTGTATAATTTTTAAGAACGTCAAGGATGAATCCTTCTTCAATCGCCTGTCGCATGGAATACAAACTGAATGCAATAAATTTTCCATCCGGACGCTTCGTGCCGAAGAGTTCCAGCGTTTTTGGTTTTGGGGTTGCGGTGAATGCAAAGAAACTCACGTTCTTTAACCGACCCCGGGCTTTCATCTCTTCAATGATCAGATCTTCTGTGTCCTCTTCTTCGTCCAGGGCTTCGAGTTCTTCAGCCTCTTCAAGCGAGGAGGCAAGAAGCACTTTTTTCATGCTTTTTGTACTCTCTCCGCTCTGCGAGGAATGTGCCTCATCGATGATAACTGCAAACCGGGCTCCAGAAAGTTTCCCGACCTCTTTTGAGATTACGGGGAATTTCTGGAGCGTGGTGACAATGATGGTCTTTCCGTCTTCAAGGGCTGCTTTGAGTTGCCGGGACGTGGCGTCAATATTTTCAACAACACCATCAACCTGTTCAAACTGGAGAACGGTTCGCTGGAGCTGGCGGTCAAGCACTCTCCGGTCGGTCACTACGATGATCGAGTCGAATACCCGCTTATCTTTGTCGTCATGAAGGATTGAGAGCTGGTGGGCAAGCCAGGCAATTGAGTTGCTTTTACCGGAACCTGCACTGTGCTGGATGAGGTACTTATGCCCGGTACCTTTCTTCTTTGCATCTGCGATGAGTGCCCGAACCGATTCCAGCTGGTGGTAGCGCGGGAATACCATCTGTCGTTTTCCGGTCTTCTGCCCTTTTTCATCCTCAATTTCAACGTCCTGGATGAAATGCTGGATGAGATTGAGGAGACTGTCGCGAGCCCAGACCTGTTCCCACAGATAGGCTGTTGCAAAACTTTTCCATGACGGGGGATTTCCTGCACCCCCATTATATCCCTGATTGAAGGGGAGGAACCGGGTTTTCGAACCTTCGAGTTTTGTGGTCACGTACACAAGATCGGGATCTACGGCAAAATGCGCGAGACACCGGCGGAACGTGAACAACGGTTCCTTGGGATCGCGATCAACCTGGTACTGTCGGATGGCATGCTGGATATTCTGGCCGGTGAGATGGTTCTTGAGTTCTGCGGTGAATAACGGAATCCCATTCAGGAAAAGAACAAGGTCGAGACTATTTTCATTTTTAGTGCTGTAATGAAGCTGACGGACAATGGAGAAAAAGTTCGCTTCATACTTCTTCTGGTGCGTTTCATTCAACCCGCTGACCGGGTGAAAATAAGCAAGGGAAAATTTACAGCCATCGCTTTTGATCCCCTTGCGGAGGACTTCAAGAGTTCCCCGACGATCAATTTCCGTTGCAAGCCGCTGGATGATGCGGTCCTTTGCACCGTCGCCATGCATCTTTTTGAATTTTGCCCATTCGCCGGGCTGTGTTGCGTATAAGAAATCAATTACATCCCGGGGGAGCAGGCAGAAATTGCGATCATATTCATCGAAAGTTCGTTTGTGGAATTTTCCCGGGGGAAATGCACCATAGTCTGGTGCGGGTTCATTCACGGAGATGGAAAATGTTGGATCTGAATCCGATCCTCCAGCAAGGAGTGTCTGCTCAATGATGTATTCAAAATTTTTTTCTGAAACGTCAGTTGGTGGTATAAGTCTCCCCTCTGGTACTTCCTTACGGTCAATTGGTTGAAAAGACGATAAAGGTTTCAGAAATAATTTAGGGATTATGGAAAAGCATCAGATTCTTCGGCTCTTATCTGTCATTCATTGTGGGATTTTATGCATATCTGTGCCAGTGGTGAAAACTCGCGATAAATGTACCTACCGCTAAGAGTATCGGAAGTACAATGTAGAGAACCACCCGAGTGGGAAAAAATTCTATCGCAATCTGAATTACCAATCCAACGAACCAGATTGAACCATAGATTACATTATAAAGTGCTATTGGCCCTCCGATAAAAAGGACCAGAGCTAAAAAAATCAGAATATTTCGAAGATCTTTATCCATACTTCCTCACGCTATCCCGATGTTGGGAGGATCTGCATATCAATGTCTGCGATGGGGTGTGAAAATGAAAAAATGAGTAAATTTCCCATTATTTTTTTCTTAACTCAAACTCATGCCCGTTACGGCGGAATTCAATCTGGTTATTATGTACCATGATGGCCGCAAGCATCGATGCAAACCGCGGGCTGTGCTGCTCCCAGACATGCTGGTGATTCTGGAGGTAATAGCCCAATCCCCCGGCCGGTGGCTCGGTCATCGAGGCTCCGAGCGAGTACCATCCGTTTGTTTTGAAAAAATTCCGGTAAATGTCGTCCAACATTTTCGCTGGAAACGCCAGGTTTGTTTTCTTCCAAGTGATGTAATAGAAATCTCCCTTTACTTCCCCGATGATTTCTGTTCCTTTGTTGATCCCGCTGAGTCTACTGAGGGGGAGACATTTGAAGGATGGCATGTTTGACAGTATTCTCTGTCAATTATTAATGCTATTTGTTTAAATCTCTGGTAAGATGATGGACGATGCGGTTTTTTTTAAACAGCAGTGACAGGGGAATTGTAGAGAAGAAGACTTATGAGATTTCATGTGAATGATTATGTATGCCGAATCATGAGACCAAAAAATTTTGGCTCATCATTGATGGAAAAATTGTTACCGATCATAAGATCGAGGCATACACGTTTGGAAAAATCTTAACAAATCTCCAGAAAGTCGTCGATGTCTTCCAACAGACAAAGTACGGGGCACACCCAAAAACGGATTTCAAATTATATCTTACCAATACCGGAAAAGGCAGCGTGGCTGTCGCGTTTCAGCCGCTCGATTTTACTACCGAGTTGTTCAAGGAATCTCTTGTTTTCGATGAGATGGTCTTTGATCTCCAGAGCCTCATCACGGCTCTGATTGACAACCCCGATGAGTTCAGGGAAAAGATCGAGCGCGACTTTGAGGACCCGTCACAGATCATCCGCTTCCTTGAAAGTTTCCGGAATATGCTCTCGAAGAAAAATAAATTCAGTGTAAAGGTTGGCTTTGATGTAAAAAAGCCCAGAAAACCGGTAGTATTACCTTCACACCGCGAGGCGTATATTGAAGGCCTTATCTCCGAATATTACCGGAAGTCAGCGATTGAGATCAAAGGTGTCATCACCCGCATCAAGGGAGATGACCCGCGATCCTTCACTATCAAAACCCTTGAGGGTGAAACGATCAAATGTGATTATCCCGCCGACTGGGAGAAAGATGTCAGGGCATTTTTCAAGTCGTCGGTAACGGTGAATGGTGTGATGAGCAGGAGAGCCCGGTTAAAGGAGATGGAAGTTGTCAAGGATATCCAGTCCTTTAATTCCACGACCCTTGATTCGCTTGAAGAGTTTACCTTCAGGCAGCCGCTTGCAATCCGGGTATCCTACGATGACAAGGACAATCACTGGTGCCTGGCAAATGAAGAGCTGTCCCTGGCAGGATACGGAACCACGTATGAACTGGCTCTCTCTTCCTTAAAGGAAAGTCTTGAATCGCTCATCGTCGGTTACCTTGCGTTTAAGGATACGTTATTATCGGAAAAATCCCGGAAGATCAAAAGCAATCTCCAGACCTATCTCGATCTGAATGAATACGCAGAGCAGTTTGGCGAACTCACGGTGCAGAGCTGATCATGCCGATCAAACAGCGCGAGTTTTCAAAGGCTGCGTTGAAGAAGGGCTTTGTTGCCGTAAAAAGCGATCACTGTTATTTCTACCTGAAAGATGCGAATGATGAGATCACGCAGGTTCGGACAAAGATCGGCCAGCATGGAAGTATGAAGGATATTTCCGATGATCTGCTGTCGGTCATGTGGAAGCAGCTCCATTTTGAATCAAAGAGTGAGATGATGCGATTCATTGATTGCACGAAAAGTTATGAGGAATATCTCGCATCCCTCAAGGCACACGGTATAATTTAAATTTTTTTCAAACTGCGCCACCAGAAAGAATCGTGGTGGCACTCTTCAGCATGAGCTGGGTGAGAATTTCTTTTGCAGCATCAAACGAGACTCCCCCTGCATCTTTGAAGATCGTTTTTGCTTTAGCCCATCTGCTTTCATCGCGGCAGGCATTGAGAAACTGATGTCCCTGCCATGTCAAGCGATTTGGCATGGCCTCGGGGCTGTCACTCCCCATACCTGATGCATCGATCGCTACCAATAGTCCCGCCTCTTCCATTAGTGTAACGTGATAGCCGATCTGCTCCTGCGAATAACCATCAATTTGTAAAAATTGGTTATAAAATCCGTGAGGGTACTCTTCCAGGGCAATCAGAATTTTTCTTACGAGATCCATATCGAGTTTCATGCCTTCACCTCGTTCCGAACATCGATCTTTCCGGTGACTGCGGCGGAGATGAGGGAGGTGCGGTATTCTTTCGTGAGATTGATAGATTGTTGAATTTTTTCTTTAAAGGCATCAATAATTGCCGTTTTTCTATCGATATAAGCGACAATTTTATCTTGTTCAACAAGATCTGGATATACGACGGGGATTTGTCCTAACTCTTCAAAATATAATCTCCAACGCATATCCATAATCCCCCGAGATCTTCGTTGAAATTCAGGGAGATAAATTCCACAACGGAAAAGGTAATCATAGAATTTACTATTTAACTCAACTTTTTTTCTTAGTATATCATATGCCGGACTCGTGACGCCATCATAATTTGAATATCCAATAGCCCCCATCCACGCAAGTAATTTATTGACAATAATGTCTCCTTTTTTTACAATGGTATATCCATCGGTTGTGCTTGCCTTGTTTCCCCGAGCTTCTAATTCTTTTCTCGGTTTGACACCAATGTCTGAATAAACCGAGATTAAATCAAAACTATTATCATTGGGGGCTTTTTCATTAGTTAGTTTAAAAAGATATTTTGTTTTGATAATTTTCCAATGCTCTGGAACTTCGCCGATCCACTCAATTCCAGAATTCTTCATCCTCGCATTCAGGTTAAGTCCCTTCGTTACAGCATTGCTCGTGAGTGAAACACTCCTCTCATTCAAGAGTTCAATTTGCCGTTCTTTCTTTGAGATCAGAGCATTGATACGAGTCATCTCGTGATCAAGGAAGGTGGCAATAGCGGTTTGTTCAGGATAGGGGGGGAGTGCTATTTTGGTTTTTTCCATCATATCTTTGGTAATATGAGGCATAATTCCGCCATTTGTAAATTGGTTTTTCATTTGAACTGTAATTTCTTCCAATTTATAAAATAAAAATTTTTTATCAAATTTTTTGTGTATTGGGACAACTTTCCAAATATGATAATGGAATATTGCTTTTTCCCCCGTCCAAAAATATGGACCAAATGAAGCAGACCACATGTATAACAGATCATTGTGATCGCAATATTGTTGGGAGGGGAGTTTCAGTTTTGAATAATAGTATTCATTTTTCCCGGTCAAATTTTGTAATCTAATTACAGGAATCCCTTCATTCTCCCATTCATCAAGTTTATAGGCCCGGCCATTATGGAAGGTACACGCATTTCTAAAATTATTTATCTCCCATCCTTCCGGTACGATTCCCAACCACTCAACCCCTGAATCCTTATACTCCGGGTATTTCTTCCAATGCCGGATCCCGGAAGAATTTTCCATACTCATAGTGAAAGTTCCTCTCTGATAATCTCAGGATTCCAGATCATCCCGCCAATCTGATAATAGAGTTCCCCACGGGAATCGATGTCACTCTTAGTGAAATCATCAATGGGATGGAACGGTAACTTGGTCTTCGCAATCCATTGTAAGAATCCCGGATTCCGTTCATACGCAAGAGGATGAAGGGATAATGCGAGAAGATTCTGCGTCGGGTAAAACTCCCGCTTCTCCTTGTAGGGCAGATCATTATAACTTGCGTTAAAGATTTTCTGGAGCAGGAGAAGATCGCCGAACCGGTTACGATAGGTTTCAAAATCACTGGTATGATCAAATTCCTGGGTATGCTGACCAAAATGGTTTGCCCAGATGTGCTCCACTTCAAACTTCTTATTCCCTTCCCCGGCGATATAATCCACGAAGTGAGAGGGAATTCCGGACTGGACCTCAACGAAATCCGTGATACGGGCAAGGAGGTACTGGATGTTCCTGCCGTTCGTCTTGGTCAGGTAAAAGTTTGGTTTGCTTCCGACCACTTCTTTTTCCTTTGCGAGACTCGCCATGAGAATCTCCGCGAGATGTGTAGGCTCGGCACCCCGTATATCCTTCATCAGGACAAACATCGCGTACTGCATCGTGTTGTAGTCGATCGCACGGAAATTCATAATCCGGCGACTGACAAGAATATCAACATATTTTGAAACCATCCGGATTTTCTTCGCGATTATCTCATCCGCATCAGTCTTCAGAAGGGGAGCAAGAAGAAGCTGATACTGGAGTGTGAAGCGGTTATGGTGGTTGTAATAAACGTGCTCAAACCCGGGAATATAGTCAGTAGCGGCACGAACGATCTTTTGGTACTGGCGGGAATAGAAATCAAAATCTTTCTCGATGAACCGGACGAAATCACTGCTCTTCTCAAGTTCAAGCATTGGAGCATTTGCCCGAACCCAGCGATGGAATTCTGTACCGATCTTATCCCAATCTTCAGGAAGAGCTCCCTTTTTTCGCTCTCGTATGGTCTGGGCAAACTGACTTCTCAACCAGGTTTTTAGACAATCTGATTCCAGATCTTTCCAGTCAACAACATTTCCCAGGTTTTTGAGATCTGCAATGTGTTTTTTCCAGGTCGCATTTGCAGCGATTTTTTTCTCGTCATCCTCAATCTTTGACAGAAGAAATCCTTTCAGCATCTCGGTTGCTGTGAGGGAGAGACCACGGTCGTTCATGGTCTCAAATACGGTGTAAGCATCCGCATCCGAATAGGCAGTGATTTTTACGATATGGACATTCTCAAGCAGCCAGTCGATGAAATAGGGAAGTGCGTGTCCTTTCAAATCCTCCGGGAAGGAATTTACGATATCCGAGTACCGGTCCCAGATGTTTGTCACCGCTTCCGATTTTGCAACAGCGGGATCAAATGACTCGTCTCCTTCATACCGGGCACGCATACAGGCTTCCCGTTCAGGAACATCCATGTTGAATGACTTCACGCTGAATTTTGATGAGAAGATCATATTCTGGACGGGGGTCGGGTCATCTGTCCGTCCTTCCTGAAGATGATGAAGATAGATGAGCAGAAGGGTGAGGGTTGTCAGCCGCTGCTGTCCATCGATGAGAAAATCTTTCCCTTCTTTGCGACTGATGATAATGGAACCGAGGAAATAATGACCATATTTTTCAACCTTATCGCGCTCGTGGGATTCCTGGTAATCAAGGAAAAATTTTTGTGACAGGTCAGAGAGCAATTCTTCAATGTGTTTGGTTTTCCACTTATATTCGCGCTGGTAGTAATCGATAGCATACTTCTGCCCATCGAGCAGTTGCCGAATGGTACATGAATCCCCACGGATCTCCCGGCTCTCATTCTTATCATTGCCCATGTGATTCAGCTCCGGACGACATCCTTCAACAACGCTGCGATCTCATCCTCAACCTTCCGGATATCCGCTTCAATCTCCTCCAGCGGTCGTGGTGGCACATACTTGTAGAAATATCGGTTGAAGTTGATCTCGTACCCGACTTTCCCAACCTTCCCGTCTTTTTGATCGACCACAGAAGTATTGATCCATGCATCCGGAACATGCGGCTTGACTTCCCGGTCAAAATACACCTGGATCGATTCACTGAGGGGAACATTCTCAGTATCCCGGAGTTCGGAATCAGCTTCCGGTTTCCCGTCAGCATCCCGGCAGATCTGTGCAGACTCGTCCCGTTCAGAGAGTGCGGAATAGATTGATTTCTTCAGGGCTGCGGTCAGTTTGATGCCGGACTCTTTGATTGCTTTCACCAGAACGCGATCAAACTCTTTTTGATCTTTCAAAAGCGCCGGGGGAAGCGTGTGGAGCATCGCGAGGATGAGATCCTGCTGCTCCCTTCCTTTAATCTCCTCAGTGGTCCTCTCTTTAGGATCTTTTTTCTTGCTAACAGTAAGATTCTGGAAAGTTTTTTCCAGTTTGATCCGCTCGATTCTCTCATTACTTGCCTGGAAATTCAGGCGGAGGGGACGTTCAACGGTGATCTTCCGATAGCCAAAGTCCGTTGATTTGAAAATTTTGGTGATTTCAGTAGCGGTAAAATCGGTAAAGAGTTTTGTTATCTTTTCGATATGATCATTGGAGATCTCACGGCGCTTATCACCGAGACTCTTGCGCATCGGCACCCAGAAGGTTGTTGCATTAATGAGCTGGACCTTTCCCTTACGGTCTGCTTTTTTATGATTGGTCAGCACCCAGACATAGGTCGCAATACCGGTATTATAGAAGAGTTGTTCCGGGAGAGCAACGATCGCTTCAAGCCAGTCATTCTCTAAAATCCAGCGGCGGATCTCGCTCTCACCACTACCGGCATCACCGGTAAACAACGGAGATCCGTTCATGACGATAGCAACACGGGAGCCTCCCTTCTCCGGCTCTTTCATTCGCGAGAGCATCTGCTGGAGAAATAATAACTGCCCGTCGCTGATGCGGGGAAGACCGGCACTGAACCGGCCGGCTGTGCCCCGCGCAAATTCCGCATCAACTTTCTCCTTGTCCCGGTTCCAGTCCTTGCCATACGGGGGATTTGCGAGAAGATAGTCAAACCGTTTATCCGCGTGTTTGTCTTCCGCAAGTGTGCTGCCGAACAAAATATTCTCAGCGTCGCGCCCGTCGGCACTCTTCATGTACAAATCGGATTTGCAGATCGCAAAGGTTTCGGGATTCACTTCCTGGCCGAACAGATGAGCTTCGGCATTCGGATTGATCTTCAGGATCTGTTCCTTTGCCGTTGTCAGCATTCCCCCGGACCCACAGCAGGGATCATAAACCGTCCGGATAATGTGGTTCTTGCTCAACGCTTCAATATCCTGAGCAAGCTGGAGATTCACCATCAGCTGGATTACTTCGCGGGGCGTGAAGTGTTCACCGGGATTCTCATTGAGAGCCTCATTGAATTTCCGGATCAGCTCTTCAAAGACGTAGCCCATATCGTGATTGGAAACTTTTTCCGGGTGAAGATCAATGTTCTTGAATTTTTCAACCACGAGAAAGAGAAGTCCGGCTTCGTCCAGTTTGTCGATCGTATTGTTGAAATCAAATTTCTCAATGACTTCCCGCATATTATCCGAAAAGCCGTTTATGTAATTTTTGAGGTTTGCAGCGAGATTCGGGGAGTCTCCCAGAAGTTTATCAAAATTATAGAGGGAGGTGTTGTAGAATGCATAACCGGAGGCTGCCTGGAGCTGTGGGGCGAGGTTCTCCAGTTTTCCTTTCAGTTTGGCATTTGTTTCAAGAACGTGATCTTTGGTTGGTTCGAGAACACAATCGAGTCTTCGTAATACCGTTAATGGTAATATGACATCCTGGTATTTGCCCCGCTTGAATGTATCTCGGATGAGGTCTGCTACCGACCAGATGAAACTGACACTTTCGGAATGATTACTCATTAAAATCCCCGTTTTCAGAAACGAAATATGATGTTCATGCCGATAAAGGGCAGTATTTGAATTCCTGTATTTCTTCATACGGTACTTTCAAAAAAGATACAGATTTCCCCCGGCTCTCTTCATAAAAACCCAATCCCCCCACCCATCCCGGCACTCTTCGGTAGGGTTCGAAAAATGCAGGGAAGATCAGATAATGGGTCAGATCACCCCGGTTCTCCGACGTAAAACCCCAAA
>Ga0074195_1003491_pt2 | contig 11783 bp, 4 predicted proteins | sample EPASupsiteHSE623_FD_64525 | JGI IMG/M metagenome (GOLD analysis project Ga0074195, IMG submission 64525) | Bioremediated contaminated groundwater from EPA Superfund site, New Mexico - Sample HSE6-23 | ecosystem: Environmental > Aquatic > Deep subsurface > Groundwater > Contaminated ...
AAATTTTTACTTTTTTAGGAATCAGGTAATTGCCTCTCGCTGCGGCTGGTTCAAGGGTCATGTTGTATCCCCATGATTTGGTAATCAGCCATATTTCGCTGATGGTTTGAGGTTTTTCCCATTTGATGCTCACCCAGGCGCCTTCAATTTCTTTGTCGGTTTCCCAGCGAACCTGGTAAGCCTCACGTCCCAGGTTGAGCGCCCGTCCTTGCGATGGCGGATTGGGATTGGCCGACGATGCCTCGTAACTTACACCAAAATCGGCTGTGATCAGGTTCGGATTCTGTGCCTGAAGCAGGCAAAAACATCCGAAGAAAAAGAATAGTAAAGAAAAAAATTGTTTAGGACTCATGATCTGATTGATTTTCACTGGGTGCACGATAAATTTTCGTTTTCAACAGCTGCCTGCTCATAAAATTCGCAATATAAATAATTTCTGAATATAAAAATGACTTTTTTTAAATAAAAAGGACGGGGACAAAAGAAGACAAAATGGTCAAGTTGTTCCAAGAACGGATAACATAGCGGAAAGAAAGCCATGTTGGACAAACATTCTTTAACGTTCCCCTGCACAACATTTTATACCAGTAAATATCATACAAGAATTGACTCAGTCCAAAGCCGATCTGCAATTCACAAATATTTGGGATTTTATTGAAAAACATTTATCTTTTAGATTCGTTAAGATCTCGTGACGCATTGCTCTGAAAACTATTTTCTGAACTATGGTCACGGACCTATTTATTGTTTTCGTTATCACTTTTTCCACAGTCGGTTAAGAAACTTAATATATTAATAGTTATTTGTCAGTATTTATATTGACATTAAACTTTAATCAGAATCAAGAAATATGTCCTTACCTGTGAAAAAATTCGTCTTCATTTTTTTCTCCGGTCACATTAATAAAAATGTTGGTTCAGCACATGATCAGGTATCATTTGTTTACGAATACGGTCAAAATCTTTATTTACATTGCTATTTTTAGAGATATCCCATAGATTTAAATTTAATTCTCTCATGGCAAGAACAGAAGGTATCCATGCCTGCGTCCACCCAACTTCGATGGACCAGGCTCCCCAGCCGGAATCAGCATTTGATCCCCAGTATTCCCATTGACGATAATCAAAAGCACGGAACCAGCCACCATCAAGATTTTTATGTTTTTCACTTTTAACTTGTATTCGTATCAGAAAGTCTGCAAGTTTATCAGCCATCCTTTTGTATTGGACATCACCTGTCGCAGCATAGGCCTCATGGAGACCCAGAAAAGTGAAATTACAGGTATACAGCAAATCTGCCACGGGGTCTCCATTCTCCTGAATCAGGGGAGCCTCTCCCGATCCATATGCTTCGTTTGATTTAGGAGGCGCCATATCGCCATGATCCAGGGCACCTAACTCTTCCCTGATTCCACCGGTTTTATCCTGACATTTTTCGATATCGTTTGCTAAGCGTTTCAACCAGATACGATATTCAGGACGGTCATCCACCCGGATCAGCCATGCTAAAGGAAGAAGCATTCGCCCCCGCTCCTGTTGAATTCCATTAGTCCATCTCCAGTCTTGGGGATAAGCATCCATCATCATACGGATTGCTTTTTGTGTTTTCTCCAATAGAGGCGTCCATTTGGTTTTATCATAGAGCCACAGATAGGAAGACCATGTCCATGCTTCATAATGAGGCTGTAACTGAACGGTATTCCTGTTCCAGTAATGTTGCCATCCCTTCTTTAGCAGATCAGGATTTTCCAGTCTCCATCCCCGGAAGCCGTTTGCTCCGGTTGTTCTGAAATTTCCAAGGATATTGCTGGTCAGTTCCTTATTCCAGCGATCAGTGTTCAGTATTCCTGATGTGCCGATGCAGCTCAGAATTGTTTTAATATCGTTATCCTGATAAAGAGCCTGTGCATTTCCGGGAGCCCAGAAAAGGAGTCCGTAATTAGCCTTAAGCGGATCCTTCTGAAATAATCCGGATTTGAAATAAACCCAATCCATCAGATTTTTTGCTATCAATTTGCTTCGGGTATCACCATCTAATTCCCATCTTAATGCAAACGCAAGCGAACTTTCTCCGTTCGAATCACTACGAAGCCACCAGCGGGTAGATTGACTTCCGTCAGGACAAACCTCTGAAACTATTCCTTCAAGTACGCCAAATCTTCCGTCACCAACCGGTGCCATTGGCTGGGGGGCTGCACTGTTTACTGCAGGTACAGTTGTATACATATTCGAATCATTCAGATTCCATAGCTGTTTATATTCTTTCCACCCCTCCTCATTCAATAACATTTTTGCATTGGTATGCCAGTCAATCCCACGCTGAACAGCTGTTCTTGCTGCATTCTTTGGAAGCTGCTCTTCCCGTGAGTAAGAAGACCTGACATCAGCGGTCCATTCAAGTTGGCGGATTGAAGTCTTCTCTCCCTTCGCCCATTTTAGAATATACATCCATATTGCCTGCATTGCTCCTTTTGGAGCATATCTTGCCTGAATAAACTGGCTTAGCTTTGTTGTAGAGACCAGTATATTTCCATCATGTAACTTAAACAATATCGAACTCTCACCTGTACTATTTTCTGTTCCGTACACAGCATGGTCAAATCCTGCTACTTTACTCAACGCAAGGAAATGATTCTTATTCAAAATATCGATATAACTAAATTTATGAAAATCCAATATCTGCATCTTCGACAGGTTTTCAATTGAATCTGTTGAAACTACGACACGTTCCAAAGAGGTAATCCGGGGCCCGGATAAAGGTATATCGGGCAAAAATGATGGATATTCAATATATAATCTCAGCTTTTTATTCTTTGCTTTTTCAAAAAGTGAAGCATTTATAACGGTTGTCTGCTGTGGATAGCCATCCGCGAGGATCAGGACTCCTGTGCCCTCTTTGGCATTATCTACAGCTTCTTCCGGTGTATTAAATCGGATACAGGCGATCTTGTTTTCCTTTAAGATCTGATAAAGGTCATTATCATCTTTACAGCTAAGACTGATATCTGCCCGTGGCGAACACGCATGAGCAAACATCAGCAAAACGCAGGTTATACAATTTATGAAAATCCATCTTTTCATGGCCAATTTTTTATAATAAACTATTCAACAAACATTTATGATTCTTTAATCTGTTCTACATCTTGCCGGGAATCATTTCCCTCTGTAAATTTTCAAAATGTACTTCAATGCTGCTATTACCCGTTATATCCCAAAAAGAGGTATTCAACTGCCTAAGTGCCAATACAATGGTAATCCAGCTCTGTGACCATCCGCTCTCAATGCACCACGCTCCCCAGCCCATGTCTGCATTTGAGGCCCAGTATTCCCAGCGCGTATAATCGAATGCACGAAACCATCCTCCATTCAGTTCGGGATGTGTTTTACTTCTTATCTGTGTCCGACATAGAAATTCTGCCAGCTTTTCCTCAGCATCTGAATAAAATTTATCGCCTGTTGCAGCTGCAGCTTCATGAAGTCCAACAAAAGCAAAATTTACCGTATATAAAAGGTCGCTACAAAAATCGCCATCTCTTTGAATGATTGAAGATTCGGTCGTGCCATAATCTTCATTGGACCCGGGCGACTTGTAATGCCCTGTCCCATATTTCGTTGTCTCAGGTTCTATTCGTTCTGAAATAGCGCCTGTTCTTTCATCCTGATCCAGGTCGGTTACAATCATACGTAACCATGATCTGTGTTTTGGAGTGTCTTCTATCCTTATCAACCAGGCCAAAGGCAGTAACATCCGGGCCCGATCCGTTTGTATTCCCGTAATACCCCACTGTCGGGGATAAGAGGCCATCATCGCGTAGATTCCGGCCTTTGCCCTTTTTAAGAACAGGTCAAAGCCGGTTTGCTGATAGATCCAAAGATAACAGGCCCACATGTAGGACTGAAAATTCCCTGAATAGCTCACTGTATTCAAGTTAAAGTAGTAGTTCCATCCATTGTGTTCGAGGTTTAGCTGATCAATGCGGTCAGGTTGAAATCCCGATGGACCTGTCAGCCGGAGATTAGCCAGCAGACCTTTCATCAATCGCTGATCGTAACGATCTGTATTCAGGACAGTCCCCGCCAGAATCATTCCCAGCATATTTCTGGCCTGATCATCACCATAATAAACGTCATAACAGTTTATTGTTCCTTTTCCTAAGTACTGAGGCACGTCGGACCAGCCAAATAAACCATAAGCCTGATGACCCGGGTTATCCCGGTCACCTAAAGAAATCATTGATTTAAAGTAAAGCCAGTCAGCAATATTTTCAGCTGTTTTTTTATAATTGCGCTTGTGCATTACATAACCGGAAAGGGCTATAGATCCGGCAATTTCTCCATTACAATCACCTCTCCTCCACCATCTTACAGGTTGTGTTCCATCCGCAAATACTTTTGCATCAAATCCTTCTAAAACTCCCAATGAGCCATTTCCAACAGAAGAAGTCAAATCAGGCATATCACCCACACGGTGACCAAATGGCCAGGCTTTTGTAAGATCAGAATTAGCTGACGCAGGTTCTGGTCCATTTGAGGGTTGATTATATTTCGCGGTCATTGATGGACTCAAAATCATTCCGGAATTAAAATACCAGCCTATTCCGCGCCTTAAAGCCTGCTGCTCAAAATCCGGGGGTAATTGTTCTTTAAAACTAAAACCTGGACAAACAGTTGGAGTCCATTTCAAATCAGCTATTTTATTATCCGGCTGAAGCCACGTCAGGATATATTTCCATATCGACTGCCACGCATCAGTTGGAGCATAACGACCTGTAATAAATTGACTTAATTTAGTAGAAGAAACCATCAGATTATAATTCGTATCAGCTTTTGGAATCACAGCTAAAATGGGGAATGTGGTATCCGGTAATCCAAAAACAGCACGATCGAAACCTGCCACACGTGCAATAACAATGTCCGGATTTACTACCTTCATCGGAATAAAACGACAATCGTGAACAGCTAAAATTCTGTACTTTTCAAGAGAAGGTGCAAATGCATCCGAAGATATTACAGCCCGTTCCCACTGAGTACCTTTCGGAGGACCCAGTATCACTCCAGGCAAGTTTGATGGATATTCAATGTAAAGTCTCGTTTTTTTTAATCTTTCCATTTTAAAAAATGATTGGCTTAATACCCTTTTTTTCTTGGGGTAGCCATCGGCCAGTATCATCACGGCTGTTCCTTCTTCTGCATTATTAATGGCATCTTCAGGATGATCATATCGGACACAATCGATCTTATTTTTTTTCAGAACTAAAAATAAGTCATTGTTTTTACTGCAGCTGATATGAAAATAATTTTTCTCATCCGGCATGCCGGACAAAACGGACAAAGGTAGAATCAAAACTAAGCATAGAAACAACAAAGAAAGCCGTTTTTCTGATTTAAAACAACGGGCATCACTCCAATGAAATCCCCAAAAATTTTCTATCCGGATTTGTGCTATTTTAAAAGACATAAGTTCTTTTTATTTGCCTCTTTATTACCTGCATAAGTAAAAGACTATTCATAACAGAAGACTGCTGCTTCAATATTCGTCAACAGTCCTCTGTTTCAATTCGCCTTAATAGCCTGGGTTTTGTTTTAAATTTTTGTTCAATACCAATTGATCAATTGGCAAAGGATATAAGTAGTTCTTCGTTGGATCAAAACCGATTTTACCCTCTCCTATTTTATCAAAATACGGCGATATATAGCCGGCAGCATTTTTCTTGGTTTTTGACACTTCATCTACATCATAAGCAGGTGAGAATGGTTTCCCTCTCCATTGTTCAATTTTTGAACCTAAACGGGATGCCTGTAACAAATCGGTTGCAGCCCAGCGGAACAGGTCATCTGTCCGAAAACCTTCAAAAGCCAGTTCAACTCTTCTTTCCCTTCTGATTTCATTCATCAAAGGGGATAAGGAAGGAAAATCCCAGTTTGGATCAGTAAAACCGACACCTGTTTGTCCGGTTAAAGTCAGCTTTGGCATACCCACTCTGGTTCTCAGTTCATTAATGGTTTTATCCAATACCGTTTGGGTACAGGTTCCCAATTCTGCGTTGGCTTCGGCAGCAATAAGTAAAACTTCGGCATATCGGAATAAAGGCACGCCATTACTGGTAAAATTCCCTGATTCATCCTCATTGGCAATAAAAGGACTTAACCATTTATATGTCTGATAACCCGTTGTGTTCGGCCAGGGTGTTAAAGTCAATAATGGTAACTTAAAGGTATCGGTGACTCCCTTAAAAATTTTGATTGGCATTCCCGGTGTGAGTACAGTCATTATTAACCGGGGATCACGGTTTGCCGTGACATTTTCCAGCGTTTCGTCACCAAGATAAAGGGAACTTGTTGCAGTGGGCTTGCCATCCCTGCATAAGTATGAATCCACTAATGATTTGGATATACCATGACCATCCGGTCCGCCTGAAGTTCTGATCTGTTGTCCCCAATACACCAGATTGAGCGCATAACTATATTCCTTGGCCAGTAATACTTCCGGATTTGTCCTGATTTCATTGCTTGGACTTGAAAATAAACGCCAATAACTAAATCCTTCCGGTAAAGCAGGATCAGCATATTCATGGTATAAAGAATAACGTTCACCATCAATAACGGCTTCCGCAGCTTCCTTCGCCTGTACAAAGAAACGATTGATGTCTCTGCCATCTCCTTTAAACGCATCACCCGCGTGATATTTTTCCCATGTTCCTTCATACAAAGCCACCCTGGCTTTAAAAAGTAAGGCCAGATCTTTATGAATACGACCGATATCAGTTTGAGATTTCAGGGGAAGCATCGCAATCGATTCATCCAGAATGGAAAGTATTGAGTCTGCTATTACGGAGCGTGATACTCTTTCTCCCATTAATTCAGGAGAGTCCACGTCCAGGGTTTTGGTTAGCCAGGGGAGATCACCAAAGTTCTTCATCAGGTTAAAATAGAAATAGGCTTTCCAAAATAATATTTCACCAAGGTATTTTTGTTGGATACTTAATGGTTCTGCCGACTTTGAATAATTTTCCAGGAAGAAATTAACACTGCGGATTTGAGTAAAACTCCAACCACCACCAGACGAAGGTACTGTTTGTGTTCCAAATGTCAGCCCGTTCCATCCATAATTAGCGGGTACATCATTATCCGATGCTGCGTCAGATTCCCATACCCAGCTCGTTAAATTACCGGGTAAAGAGGTATAATACTGGTTACAGTACATTTCCATCTCATTCTTTGAAAAAGACAAACCTTTATCTGTAATTGTATCTTTCGGTTGAATATCTAAATACTCTTCACAAGACACGATGGATAATGAAGTGATTATTACGATCGCAAATAAAAAGATTTTCATATTCTGCTTTTTTATTTTATTCTACATAGCAATTTTCAATCAAAACTGAATATTTACTCCGGCAGTAAATGTGCGAAGAAGAGGATAAGTTTTCCCTACGCCCCAACTTCCATGAACCCTTTCTGGATCAAAGTTCTCATCGATGCCCGATAGATAGAACAAATTTTCTCCGCTCACATAAATCCTCATTTTCTGAATTTTAGAGTTAAAAATATTTTGAGGTAATGTATAACCAATCTGGATGTTTTTCAAACGGACATAAGAAGCATCCTGTAAAAATCTTGTTTGTACTAATTGATTCTTCGTAGTTTCAGAAGAGGCATATGGCCGTGCAAAATATGCATCTGTATTCGTTGATGTCCAGTAGTCAGTAGTGGTCTCATATACTTGCTGAGTCCAGCTCCCTGTGATCCCAAAGAAAGGAATATCTCCTAACCAGACATCTCTTTTTAAGACTCCTTGCCAAAACATATTAAAGTCGAACCCCTTCCATTCGCAGTCAAAGATTAATCCAACTGAATATCTTGGTGTACTGTTCCCGATTACTTTTCGGTCACCGGGATCATCCAAAGTACTGCTTCCCGGAGAAATGACATTATCGTTATTCAGGTTTCGGTATTCAATATCACCTTTGTGCCAGGGATTATTATTAATGTAAGTCCGTTGATCAGTCATATTTTCCAGTTGATCATCCGTTTGAATGATACCGACTGTTTCATATCCCCAAATGTCGCCGATCTTATATCCCTCATAATAAGTAGATAATAGTTTATTCGGATTGTTGTATTTGGTTATTTTGGAGGAATAATCAGCTAAATTGAATTGAACGTTATAACTAAAGTCTTTATTCACTTTATCTTTCCACCCAATTGTTAACTCAAATCCATGGGTTACCATATCAGCATTATTTGTACTTGGAACCGATGTTCCCAATACTCCGGGAACAGCATTTGCCGGTCCCACCATATCGATCGTTTTACGGCTGTACCAGTCAAAACTGAAATTTAAACGATTATTTAATGACTGAAGGTCAAGGCCAAAGTCGAGTGTATTCGCAGTTTCCCATGTTAAATTATTACTGACCAAACCAGGAGCACCTATGTAGTTTGGCCGGTCCCCGCCAATAATCCAGCCTAAGTTTGCGGAAATCGGGACAGTTGAAAAGAACAAGTAATTGCTAACCTGTTGATTTCCCAAAGAACCATAAGATGCCCTTAACTTCAGGAGATCAATCTGGTCAATTTGGAAGAAGTTCTCTTTAGAGATATTCCAACCACCTGATACAGAAGGGAAAAATCCCCAACGTTTACCGTCAGGAAATTTTGAGGTCGCATCATATCTTGCATTTAATTCAACTAAATATTTTTCATTATAGTTATAGTTGATGCGCCCAAAAAATCCTGCATTAGACCATTCATCAATATCGTCCCAGGTATTTTTCTTGCCGGTTCCGGTATTCAATGAAGGTATTTCATCTGTAACCAGATAGGGAACATATCCACCAACAGAAGATAATCCATAATCTTCTGCCTGCATCCCAACAAGTGCGGTGAATGAATGGCCTCCAATTTTTTTATCATATGAAGAGAACAGTTCAAAATTCTTATACTCCTTTGCACTATACGATTTCGTATAAGAACTGTTACTGTAAATTTCGTAAGGAGTATTATCTACATTCCATGCATATAGTTTAGCCTCATGAGCGGAGCCATCCTCCACTTGCTTATCATATGACAATCTGGCATTTATTTTCCAACCACTGATCGGTTCTACAATGATTTCTCCAGTTAATTTAATTTCATCATTTTTAGTAATTCGTCTGGCCCCCTCGAAATATTGCTTTTGCGACGTCCACATGGGATTACCGTTAGGATCATAAAATGCCCAGTGTGGTTGGCGGGTGTAGGCCGTATGAAAATAGTTTCCCATACTTCCGGCATATTCATATGGCTCATTGATTTTCCCTTTATTAAACATGGTTTGAAATTTCAAACTCAACCATTTTTTCAACTTCGAATTCACATTTGCCAGAATATTATACCGATTAAAAACATCCTGTCCAAAAGAATATACGCCGTCCTGATCCAGGTATCCAAAAGAAAAACGGTAATCCGTCGTCTCTGATCCTCCGCTTACAGCAATGTCATGTTTTTGACTTAACATGTGATCCTTATAATAAATCTTCATGTAATTGATATTATCATTACCTAAAGCATAGCTCCATTTTGACGGGTCTGTAGGATCAACCACAGTGGTTGGAATGCTTCCCGGATTATCAATATATTGTTTTATCCGATCAATTTGTTCCTGTCCAAAATAATCCGCAATACCGGCATTTTGGGAAGCATCATTCATGACTTCCGCATACGTTAATGAGTTTACAACTTTAGGATAATTAGTGATTTCATTCGTCGAAACAGAACTGTTTACAGACACGGTCATTGTATTGGCCTTACCATTCTTTGTCGTGATCAATATTACACCAAAAGAGGCCCGTGCACCATATATGGAAGCAGAAGCAGCATCTTTCAATACCGAAATATTGTCAATATCATTTGGATTAATCTGGTTTAAGTCTCCCTGGACGCCATCGATCAGTACCAAAGGCGAACCACCATTGATACTACCTACTCCCCTGACCTGAAAACTTGCACCTTGCCCAATTTTTCCAGGATCACCAGGATTTGTAGTCACATTCAAGTTTGCAATAGTGCCTTGCAATCCTTGTCCGGCATTCTGGATCGCTCTGTTCTCCAATACGGCACTGCTAACCTGCCCAACTGCACCGGTCAAATTTGCTTTTTTTTGTGTTCCGTATCCCACGACAACAACATCTTCAATTCCAACTGCCTTTTCCTCCATCATTACATTCATATCCGACTGGTTCCCGACCCTGATTTCCTGAGTGTTCATCCCGACAAATGAAAACACCAGGGTAGCATCAGGCGAAACATTGGAAAGAGTGTATTGCCCGTTCGCGTCAGTAATAATTCCTTGTGTAGTCCCTTTTATAACAATTGAGACTCCCGGAAGAGGAACACCGGAAGAATCCGTTACTCTTCCTGAAATCGTTTTGGATTGTTGGGAACCGGCTTTGGAATTCGCATTGGTTAAAGCAATCTGACGATCAACTATTGTATACGAAATACCGTGATCAATGAGTATCTTATTCAGGATCTCCTCAATGGATTGTTCTTTACAATTAATGCTCGTTTTTTGATTCAGATTAACAACCGTAGCATCAAACATAAAATAGAAGTCAGTTTGATCTTCAATCCTATCCAGAATCTTCAAGATTGTTTCGTTCTGGATATTCAAATTCAACCGGGACTCCTGAGAAAAACTGCTCAAAGCAAGAGCCTGGGAAATACTGATCACAATAAAAAATAATACCGTTCTCATAAATACAAATAATTTCGATTTCCAGCATTTATAAAAACCGGGAATCATTGAATGACACTTTTTTTTCATAAATTTGTTTCAACTTTGATTATTAAACAATTCAGATGGAATGCCTTCATTTGTAATAAATGAGGCATAAAAAAGTTGTTCAGAGAGATGTTCGCTGCATCTCTCTGCTTTTTTTGGTCGCTGATTTAATTTGTCATAGGCATAGATTTTTTCGTTACTTTAAAGTGAGGAATCGAGCCACTCGTGTTATCATCGTTGATCCGAAAACTTACCGAACATGAATATTCGATTAGCTTGAGGATTTGTTCATAACTTTCGTTCCGTATTGTTCCTGTAAATATGGAACTGTAAACTGCAGGATCGGCAATTTCAATTTCGATATTGTACCATCTTTCCAGTTTTTCAATGATCAGTTTTAACGGGTCATTTCGGAATATAAGGATTCCATTCCGCCATGAGGTAAATTTTTCAAGATCCGCTTTTCCGGTTATCATCTTATTTTTTCCCCGATCATAATCTGCCATCTCTCCCGGCTTCAGTTGATATGTGCAATTTTTAACCCGTTCGCTGGTCAGTTGCACACTACCTGATTCAAGGACGACTCTGATCCTGCTGTTTTCGGAATAGGCACTGACATCAAACTTTGTTCCAAGTACCTTAACCAGAAGATCATTGCAATGCACAAACAAAGGCACCCGTTCATTTCTCGTGATGTCAAAAAATGCCTGGCCGTTGAGATAAATTTCTCTGCTTCCCTGTGCAAAATCGCTGTTATAGGACAGTGTGGTACCTGAATTAAGCCAGACAACTGAACTGTCAGGCAGAATGACCTTTGACCTTTGACCATTCTCAACAATTATAGAGGTAAATGATCTTTCATTTGTAATGGGCTGATTATTAAAATATTTAACAAGTATTCCTCCCAATGACAGCAGGGTGATCAGGATTGCCGCATAGGGAAGAAGTTTTTTGGCAATCAGCCTAATAGGCCGGTTGTATTTAATCCCGTTCCTTATATTGGTCAGAATTTTATCTGA
>Ga0074195_1004339_pt1 | contig 11783 bp, 10 predicted proteins | sample EPASupsiteHSE623_FD_64525 | JGI IMG/M metagenome (GOLD analysis project Ga0074195, IMG submission 64525) | Bioremediated contaminated groundwater from EPA Superfund site, New Mexico - Sample HSE6-23 | ecosystem: Environmental > Aquatic > Deep subsurface > Groundwater > Contaminated ...
GGGTATCTGGGCGGGCTGGCTCTAGCGATGCTTAGTCTGCCAGTATTCCATCCTTCTTTCCTGAGTATCGTGTCGATGCCCTTCAAAATTCGGCCTTCGATGTACCTGCCGTTTGCAGTGCCATGAGCAGGGGGATTCTCGAAACTTGTGGCATCCAGATAGTTCGCCCACTCGGGTCCCTTCCAGTCATCCACCCGGCCCCAATCCAGGAAATTGCCCTGCTCGTCGACCTGGACGCCCAGCTCCACAAGCCCGGGGCCGAAGATTATGTCGTCCGCCCACATGCGGCCCATGAGGTACTTGAGGTCCAAGACCTTGTCGAAGCGCCACAGTTGCTTGAGGATCTGGGGCGTTATGTCGGATGCCTGCTTCGGGTCCATACCGTCCGGCGGGACGGCCACAAGTCCCCAGCCGAGAAACATGAGGTTGAAGATCTCCAGCATGATGCTGTCCTCCTGCCCCATCTCGGAGGTGGCGAGAAGCTGCGAGACCTCGAATCGCTTGTCTTCAAAGCCCTCCTGGACGGCATATTCCCTGCCTGCGGGCGTGAGGAGGGCCTGGGCATTGTGCCTGGGCTCTGCCGGCCGGAGGAGGCTGGCAAGCTTGAAGCGGAGAGTATCGAGCATTAAAGGTCCTGATATCACAAAAGTTTATGCGGTAGAGCTTATCGCAAGTTTGGCTCTGGATTTTCTTCAGTACGGGCCGGAATAGACGCCCGAGTCAATTCCTTCATCGGAACTCGGCGGGGTCCATTCAGATCGTATGTAGTCGCCCATGTAACCGATTTGGGGATAAAATTAATTACGGTTATGAATGAATAGCAGTAAAGCGAGTGAGTTTTCAGATGCTCACCGCGAGATTTCACTATGTACCTCAGGATCGCCTCAATGGAACATTTTGCATTATTGAGATAAGCGAACCGTCTCGGCCTTCATCCTTCTGGCCTCTGCCACCTTGTTGTGCGCGAAGGAAGCAGCTGCGATTGCTCCGGCGCAGACTTTGCAACATTCTTGAATATACCGAGGCAGTCCAGGTAGTTTGTGACCTCCCATCTGGATGGGGTGGTGCCATGCACAGCATAGGCCAGCGCAAGCACAGGAGGACCGCAAGTCATCGCCGCCACATAGCCCGAAGATGGAGCCAGGCCGGGATCCTGGCCAATCTCTTTTAGGAGGCTCCGGATGCATCACGCAGAGCAAGCTGCAGCCGGAGCTCCGGCCAGCGAGGACCTCTCATCGATCCGAGCGGAGCTGCAGAAGACCAGGGATGAACTCGCGTCTCTGCAGGCTGACCTCAGGAAGTACCATATCTGGAGCTCGGCTACCAAGATCGAGGACCTGTGGATCTGGGTCGAGGAGATAGATGCATGCCTGGCAAAGACCGCGCCGGCCACATCGCCGCAGGGACAGAAGACCACGGCCAGGATAGCGAAGCTCAAGGAGATCCTGAAGGCCCGCGGTGGCTCACAGACTTTCAAGAAGCTGCAGGAGGACCTCGACCTGAGCCCTTCTAAGTTCACTTACCTCGTGGGCTGCCTGGATAAGCGCAGCTTTGAGGTTGGCCGCCGCCCTGGGACCAAGAGAGGAGAAAAGGTTCTGAGCCTCAGAGTAAGGATTATGGAGCCTGTCGTTTTCAAATGAAATCTGAATACTCGTGGGAGGATAGAGGCTAATGAGTGCTTGAATCTTTGATCAGACCTTAAATTTTAGCCCGATTTGGCTTAGATTTCATATGGCTCTAGATTAGGGTGTGAAAACGAGGAGGTCAAGAGGAAGTCAAGAAATAGCACCTGGCCGTTATTCCTTCCGAGAGAATTGAGATTTCAGAATTGACTTGAAAACGGCTTACGCAGAACGATTTTAATCCAGAACCAAGCCGTTGTGGGGCACTTCAAGGCTCCGGTGGTGGGAATGAAGAATCTCTGTGAACTTCGACCGAGCGAGGCAGTTCTTGGCAAGGCAGGAGAAGTAAGCCGTCCTCATGTAGATATGCTATTGGGTCTTGAGGAAGCCGAGAATATTTATCCTGCCATGAACTGTGTGCCAGGTTAGGAATAGGCATGAGGTTATGTGGCATTACTTTCAGAAACGCCACCAGCCCTTTCTCTTGATCTCTTCCTCGCCTGGCTTCAGGGATAGCTGACTGATGCTTTGGTGAGCTGGCGTAAGTAAGCGATAAAGCCTTGCTATTTATTTGTCTTCTTGTTCTTTCTGCGCGGATGGTTTTAGCGGACATGATCGATCTGCCTCGGAGACCTTGAACGAGGCAAGGATTCAATCTGTCCCGGAATGAGGCCATGAGGATTATGGAGGTCTGATCCTGACATCAAGCTGCTGACCTTGCAGCTTTTCGAGTTGTCCTTTCCGACAGCTTCATGACTATTAGATCGCCAAGATTGTATAGTCGCTAAAAAAGAGGATATAGTTAGACTTTGCAGCCTAATCCTCTCGCTTTAACGAATGCTTCTTCTGCCTCATCCATCCGACCTAAGGCCCTTAATGCAGCGCCCTTATTAGCCCATAAGCCTGCATATTTCGGATTTAGCTTTAAAGCCTCCTCATAGGATAGAAGTGCCTCATCATAACTGCCTAATGCTTGAAGGACATCACCCTTGATGACTAGTGGTCCGGCCCTCTCAAGACGGGTTTCTTCAATTAGCTTAAAATCCTTTAGACTGTCCTTAAACGCTTTAATCGCTGTTCCATGTTGACCAAGAGCATCGAGGGCTTTGCCTTTTCCGATTAGAGCACTATAGCTTCCGGGTTTAATCTCCAAAGCCCTGTCGAAAGCTTTAAGCGCTTCTTCATTTTCACCTAAGGCCAATAATATATCACCTCGAAGAATCGCGGATTTGGTGTTAATTGGGTTCTTCTTTAATATTTTATCATAAGATTTTAACGCTTCATTGTACAAGACGAGGGCTTCTTTATGTCTTCCTATGATCTCAAGAATTTTTGCCTTTCCCTTTAAGGCTACAGCGTTTGAAGGATCTATCTCCAGAGATCTATTATATGCATCAAGCGATTCATTAAATCTACTCAATTCGATTCCCAATGTATATCCTTTGGAGTTCCAGAATAGTATATTCGCGGGATCAATCTTCGTGGCATTGTCATAGGACAATATAGACTCCTCATACTTCCTCTGTTCCACAAGAATGTCTGCTTTAAACTGCCAGGCCAATGATAGATTCACTGAATCAGATGATTTTGTCCATTCTTTTATAACCTTATCTGCAATTTCTACAACCTGTTCATTGGCACTGGCCGCTTCTTTCATCATTCCCAGGTTTTCCAACGATTTAGCCTTCTTTTGTAGGACACCGGCTGTGAAAACCTCATCCTTTTCGATCTCTAGTGCCTTATCATAAGCCTTAATGGCTTCTTCGAATCTGCCCATTCTCGATAGTGAAGCTCCTTTGCCATCCCAAGCCAACGCATTGGTAGAATTGATCTCAAGGGCCCTTTCGAAAGCGTTGGCAGCTTCTTCATATGATCCGGTATCTCCTAGTAGCTTTTGGCCCCTTTTATACCAATCATCCGCAGTCACCTCTTCAGCAACTACCTGAGTACAAAGGATTGCCAGTGCAACAGAAAGCGAAATCAAATTTGTTCGAGCTTTGCCACTCCTTATTATATTAAATATATAGTTTTTCATTTTTCTCACCATCCCTTTTTGCAGCCTTTGAAAGCAGCCTTAAGTTCGCATATGCTGCGTCATATCAATTGAACCGAGCATTAGACCACTATAAGCGCCATGATATGACCTTACCTAGGATGCTGAAGTACTACGACATTCAACGAATATATATGTTACGTCATATCTTAATTTGGTGTAATCAATGTTATTAATTGATTGATTCGTAAGGTTCTCCGCTGTTTCAAGTGGCTAACCTCAAGATATCATGAAATGAGATGCGTTCAAGAATAAAAAAATCGGCACGCTGGACGGCTAAATACTCAATCCGGATAGAATGATTGGCATCCCGGAGGATCTATGCATCCAGTCGCACCCACACTAAAATAGCGAGGAACCTTTTGTAAATGGCAGCGATTTTCTCTTCCTGGCCTTCTGCAGCGCTTCCTCGCGTGATAGCTTCCTGCAGCTCCCAAGATGGACATTGCGCACCCGGCTGCCCTCACGCCATGAGGCCATCCAGTAAGCGTACTTCTTATTCCCCATCTTGGTGCGCTTCCATTTCTCCATTACCCACAAGGTGAGGTCTTCCAGCCTGGCGGCATCTTTCAGATCTGCAGCTTCGGCCCGAAGCTTATCCGCTTCCTCCTGCAACTTGAGCGCCTTCTCCTTGGCCTCAGGTACAGTTCCCGCGGCTTTCTTCGCTGCCCTGGCATCCCTGGCCAGGGCATTTGCGGCCTTCATCAAGCTCTTCCGTTTCTCCCCGGCGTTTGTAGCATGCATGTATGACAGTTCTATGACATTTTATTTAAGCCTTTCGAAATGTCATAGAACTTTTGGAGAGAAAGCGGGACAGAACCTCACAAGCCTTCGAGGATCTGGCAAAATGGCCGAATTATGCGTATTCATCGGCATGGTTCTATGACACTTTTAAAAGGTGCATGAAAATGTCATAGAACTTTCTGGCAGATAAAGGGATGGAACCCTGTGAGCCTTCAAAGAAACGGGAAAATAGCTGAGTTATACACATGCAGCACCCTAGTTCTATGACACTTTTAAAGCGATTGAGGGAATGTCATAGAACGTTCTCGAAGGGAAGAAGATAGAAACCTGCAAACCTTCAATTGGCTGAAAAATGGCCCGGTTACGCGCGCACGTCGCGCAGTTCTATGACATTATATTGAGCCCCTTGAAAACGTAATAGAACTTTTGGGGCGCTCCTGTATGACATCAAGGTCCCAGCATGGATTGCTGCCGCCTTCTCGTTTGACCCGCCTAAAAAGGGTGCTAAGCAAGCCGCTCAGCTTGCTTGAGGATATGCCCATATTCCCTTGTAAGGAATCCCTAGCCACTTTTCGAAGTATTCCTTGTGGATTGCCTCAGGGTCAAGATTCGTGAACTGCTCCGGATAGAGCCACTTGGCGACATAGTAGGCCCCGACGAAAGAATGAGCTGCAACTTCAACGCACAATCCCTTGAGCAAAAAGACGTTGCCATTCTTCACTGCGTCCGTCTTGTCGAGTCCTACCCTGCTGGAAAGATTAGCAATAAGGTTATTCATATCGTCTGTCTTCTCAGTGTGGTATCCAGTGGTAGCCGGCGAAGCGGTCTCTGCCAATATAATTACTTGGGGATTCTCCTTTAGGACCCATTCTGCATCTACATATGCGTAATGGCTGGCAAGATGTCGATCGGCTGGTATGGCATCAGCAATATTTATTCCACCAGCTAGATTTATCAAACCGTTAAGTCCAGTTCCATTGCAGGCGGTCAGCCACGGTTTGGGATTAGCTTCACCGTAGACTTTTATCTTTTTTCCAGCACTGATCTTATCCGTCTCCGTTTTCAACTGGTCAATTTTATTCTGCCGCCAAGCCAAAAATTCTTTCGCCTTTTTCATCTCATCCTCGCCCAATACCTCAGCCAGCGTGCTAAGTTCCCTTGGAAATAGATCCATGTTGGCAAAGTTCAAGCCAATGACTTTAATGCCGCTGGGTGCGAGTTTATCACCAATCTCCTTGACTTTTGATGTGCCAGCAATTACTATATCTGGCTTTAGAGAGACTATTTTCTCATAATCAAGCTCTTTATAAGTTCCAACAGATTCTTTGGTCGATACGTTTGGAAATCCCAACCAAGGATACTCATTCTTGGAGTCGCTTGTCACGCCGATGACCTTACTTCCGGCCCCCAATATGTAAACCGGCTCATATGACCAGGATACCATTGGGACGATTTTTTCTGCAGGCTTGTCGATGGTTATTGTTTGATTTGCTGAATCGACAATAGTCTTTGGATAGCCATCCGCTCCCAGTACTGGCAGCATCGTCATTGATAGGCATAGTGCCAGCACCAAAATACACTTCATGTATCTCATTCACATTCCCTCCTGAAAACTCAATGTTCATATCTTGCTATGATTAATCGCATATTTAATGCTAAGCCTATTGATATAAGTAGCATCAAACGACATGAATCTTCGATGAATTTGGGCTAGAAAGCCCTGAAGGAAGCTGGGGGAAGATTTAGAAAAAGGCCGAGCTTCGCTCGGGCATGCCTGACAATGAGATCCTCCAGGCTTGGACAAGCTGGTCACATGGGTATTCAAGGCTGACTCCCATGCCAGTCCTAGAAGAAAATAAAGAAGGTTCCCAGCCTCAGCGCTTGACGACGCGCCCATCTGGCGTGCTTATCCAGCCGCTTGGGATGACGAAGCCGTGGTCAACCAGCAATCCAGCCTCAATCGCGTTCAATGCCGCCTCGGTCCGCTCAATAGCGTAGAGGTGGCAAGGCTTGATCAGCTTTCCATCAATCACCAGATTGCCGTATTCGCTCACCAGGCCCGTCTGTTTCTGCCTGGCGAGCTCGATATCCTGGACGAGCCCGCCGCCCGCGCTGCCAACAATGGACAGATCCGGAGGCTGGCGGGTGAGCTGGTCCAGGTTGAGCGCGATCTCTTTCTTCATAGAGCCTCCATCTTGAATTCCGTTAGCGTGCCATTGACCAGGTCACGCAGTGCGCCTCGCTCCGTTATGGTTTTTCTCAATTCGCTAACCTCCTTGTCCGCCGCCACCTGCAGCTTCGTGAACTCCTCGCTCTTCAGGACCTGCCCCACAGTCTCCCGGCCCGCCTGGTAAAACAGATGATCGCACAGGACGATATGATCTGCATCGATACCGATGGTCTGGGCCACCCGCAGCTTCAGTGCGGGGTCCAGTTCCGCCTAATCCCCATGATCCTGTTCTCGGCGAACAGGATCTTTGCATCGTCCAGTACTCTGGAAGGGACAATCTCTCATATCGACCGGAGCCTGGCCAGGATCGGAGCGTCATTCTCGATCAGCCCTTCCAGCCTTAGGGACCAGAGATCGTTATCATCCGGCCAAAACCTTTTGACACACCGCCTGAGGAACCGTCCTCAGGGCTGAAACTTAATCTGATAGATAGTCTTAATTTGATTTGCAATTAGCATTTAATATGAATTTAATAGATAGATTTAATACTCAGGACAGGGATCAATGTTCGTGCCTTTGCTGGAGAAGGAAGCTAAAGCGGAGATAGCAGCAAAATGGGATGACTCTTCAGAGAGTTACGACAGCCACCATGGTCATGGCATCAAGACCAAAAAGGAACATGAGGCCTGGATTGAAGCACTTTCGGGAGTGCTTCCGCCGATTGGATCAAAAGTACTAGATGTGGGCTGCGGAACGGGCGAGATGAGCTGCCTTCTGGCGGAGATGGGATATATTGTCACAGGTGTCGATCTTTCGGAAAGAATGCTACAAAAGGCTAGATCCAAAGCTAATGTCGCGGATCTTAAGGTGCGGTTCGAGCCAGGAGATGCCGAGAAACTGAGTTTTGAGGATGAAAGTTTTGATGCAGTTATCAATCGCCATGTATTCTGGACGCTTTTACGGCCACGAAGTGCTCTTCAGGAGTGGAAACGAGTTCTGAAGAATAAAGGCAGGCTGATTGTAATCGATGGCCTATGGATGGACGTCTCTCTGGAAAGCAAGCTGCGAAGGCTAATAGGTGATCTTAGCATCCTTATATTGAAGAGACGGAATCCAAGAGAGGGCTGGTACTCGAAGGAGACGGAATTAGCGTTACCTCACCCACGTGGCATGGATGTCCAAAAGGCCAGAACCTATCTGGAAGAAGCTGGATTTAAAGGAATAGATCTGACCTATCTGGATAATATTCGAAACATTCAGAGAAAGCACATGCCTTTTTCGCAAAGAGTAACTCATGATGCGGCATATTATATGATCTGCGGACAAAAATAACATTTTTTTGTTAAGGAGATTTAAAAGAAATACTCGAAAGGAGTTAAAGCATGTAGAACGGAGCTGGAAAAATGAAAACGAAGTTTTTTTTGGCGGTCTTGGTGGTCAGCGTTATCTTTTTGGCCTCACTGCCTCTCGCCGATGCAGAGCAGACCGGAAAGACCCTGAACATCGCCTTAGGAAAAGAACCGGACGACCTGAATCCACTATCATTCAGCGGCCATGGGGCCGTCTATGACTCCATTAAAGTATTCAGCGGTCTGTTGAAGTCAGACAATAATTTACAAATGGCACCCGATCTAGCGGAGTCATGGGAGGTCTCATCGGATGGTAAGATTTACACGTTCCATCTTAAAAAAGGTGTAAAATGGCATGATGGATCCGATTTCACTGCAGAGGACGTGAAGTTCACCTATGATCTGATGAAGAGTGGAAAATGGATTTCGATCTTCCCCACATCTTCGGAATTTAATGCGATAGATAGCATTAACATCGTCGATCCTAACACTGTGAAATTCACCCTGAATGAGGGGATAGTTTCCTTCGGAGAGAGGTTTTGTCTGGCCATCCTGCCCGAGCATATTCTGGATGGGCAGGATTTGGCTAAAACGAATTTCTGGCTGAAGCCTATAGGCACAGGTCCTTACAAGTTCGACAGCTGGAAGAAGGGAGAAGAGCTTGTACTCAAATCCAATCCCGATTTCTATGATGGGGCTCCCAAGATTGACACATTGAAATACGTTTTTGTGCCCGATGAATCCGCCAGGATAAACCTCCTGAAGAGTGGCGAAGTTGATGCCACCAAAATCGACCCCAGGTCCATAAAGACCGTGGAGGGGACAAATGGCATAAAGATATACTCAGAACCTTCCGCGAACTGGTTTGCCCTTAATCTTCCTAGCACAATGTGGCCTTTCGATATCAAAGAGGTTCGCCAGGCGATAGCTCGCGCTATAAACAAACAGCAAATCCTGGACACCATCTTCAATGGCCAGGGAGAGATCGCCTACGGACCATTCAGGAAACAGGATTGGGTTTATAACCCGGACATAGCTTTTAGTTATGATCCTGCAGAAGCAAAGAGCCTCTTAGCTGACGCTGGCTTCAAGGATTCGAACGGGGACGGCGTGCTGGAGAAGGATGGAAAGAATCTAGAGTTCCAGTTAATCTATCCATCTTCCGAAAGCGATAGAAAAGATATAGCCATCGCCGCTAAGACTGACCTGGCCGCCATAGGCATTAAAGTGGAGCCTGTGGGCAAAAGCTGGGACGAGATCACTCAGGAGCTATATCGCAGCAATTTTATTACAGCTGCCGGTGGTTCTCCCTTTGATCCGGATGACAGCAACTACCATCTCTGGAGTTCTAAGTCCATTGGACAGGGGTGGTGGAACCCTGCTTCATACAACAATCCCGAAGTCGACAAACTTTTGGAGGATGGCAGGACTTCCTTCGACAAGGAAAAGAGAAAAGCGATTTACCAGAAGCTGCAAACGATACTCGCTGATGATCAACCTGTGGCTTTCATAGTCTTCGGCAACTATGTCTATGCTCTAAACGACAAGATAACCGGGGTCGTATCTCGGAACGGACCACATGGAGAAGGGAACAACGGAGGTATCAATGGCGAGCTATGGTGGAATGTAGAAAAATGGAATAAGGAGTGATGGCAATTTGGATCGCAACCTGGCAAGCTTTGTCGTGAGGAGAGTCATTCAAATCCCGCCACTACTGCTTGGGATTTCCATCCTGACCTTCCTCATATTCAATTTTTCGCCGGTGGATCCCGTAGTCGCATACCTGGGATTGATTACGGTGCAAAAGATGCCACCTGAAGACTTGGCAAAAGTGGAAACGCAGCTCGGGCTGGATCAGCCTGTACAGGTCCGTTATTTGGGCTGGCTCGAGAAAATCTTACAGGGCGATTGGGGATTTTCGTATATAAACAAGCGACCAGTTATGGATGTGATATTAGAGCGCTTCCCAGCCACGCTGCTCCTTACGCTGACGGGATATGGTCTCAGTGCGATCCTGGCTTTGATTTTGGGTTTGGCGTCTGCACTTCGAGCAGGATCAAGATTCGATGCGTCTCTAAACGGCTTAAGCTACTTGTTGTACTCAATGCCAACGTTTCTTGTTGCCCTGCTGGCCATGCTGATCTTTTCCGCGTGGCTGGGTTGGCTTCCATCCTCTCGCATGGTCTCCGTTGATGCGCCAGAGTCGTTTATGCCCTATATATATGACAGGATACGTCATTTGATACTGCCCGCCAGTGTTTTAGCTGTCAGCCATATGGCTGCCTTTTACGCATACTTTCGATCATCGCTTCAGGAATCTATGAATGAGGATTATGTTCTTACAGCTAGGGCAAAGGGCCTAACTGAACGGGACATCATCTTGCGGCATGCTTTGCGAAACTCTCTGCTTCCATTTATCACTCAAATAGGCCTCATCATTCCGTTCTTGATTGGTGGTAGCGTGGTGGTGGAGAGCATTTTCGCCTGGCCGGGGATCGGAAAGCTCGCCTATGATGCAGCTCTGAGGGCAGATTACATGCTACTTATGGGGCTGACACTCTTTACCAGCCTGCTAGTGATCCTGGGAAATCTGTTGGCAGATGTAGCCTATGCGCTGGTCGATCCTAGAGTTAAGTACGGCTAAAGAGGAGGAATGGAACGAAAATGATTCTACGGAATGCGGAAATGAAGGCGCGTATCATGAGGTTGCAGCAGGGGGGACTTCTGGGCATAAAGCAAGTCACTCTGGGGATGATCTGTATCGCATTGCTCATACTGCTGGCCTTGCTGGCTCCATATCTTATCTCTTATGATCCGGTCCAGGTAAGCCTAGACCAGCCTATGCAGGCACCATCATTTGATCATCCCTTTGGCACAGACCACCTGGGACGTGACATGTTTGCTCGGGTGCTCTTTGGAACCCGGGTATCGCTTCTAGTAGGAATTTGTGCCGCCGCTCTGGCCGTATCTCTGGGAGTATTGATCGGGCTTTTGGCAGGGTATTTCGGAGGCCTGGTCGACAGTATTTTGATGCGGTTGGTAGACACGATTTACTCTCCGCCCGAGACGATCCTGCTAATGGTTCTGGTGACTATGTTCACAAGAAGTGTGTGGACTATCATTCTAGCCATAGGGCTGACGCACTGGATGGGTACTGCACGTTTGGTCCGCAGCGAAGCACTTTCCATTCGCCAAAGGCCTTTTGTGGAATCAGCAACGTCACTTGGGGCAGGTGACGGTTATATTCTGTACCGGCACATCATGCCTAATCTCCTTTACATCGCCATAGTATCGGTGACTCTAATGACTGCCCATGCTATTCTGACCGAGTCATTCTTAAGCTTCTTGGGACTTGGAATTCCACCTCATCTGCCAAGCTGGGGGAACATGCTGAATGAAGCGCAAAGAGATATTATGCAAGGCATCTGGTGGACGACAATGTTTCCGGGATTGATGATCGTAATAACTGTGCTCTCCATCAATTTGCTTGGCGAAGACCTAAAGAAAAAGCTGGCACCGAGCCGAGGGACGAAGATTGAGTAGGCTCTATTGGAATGATGGAATCCCTGCGGAGTGAATTCACAGTATCACACTCTTTAAGCGAGCTACAAGAACCAAAATCAAAAAATAATTTTCCAGATTTTGTTTTCAGGTTCATTTGCATCCCGAGCAGCAAGCAGCAAGACAGATGATCAGCCTAATACGGGCCCGAGTAGACGCCGATATCCGGAACGTCTCTGTTGAGATCAATAGAGTTATCGCTATCATACTCCGGCGGCACCTGGAACTGCCACTCGCCGATGATCAGAGGAATGCATATGGCGCAGATGAGATCGTCATGGGCC
>Ga0074195_1004340_pt1 | contig 11780 bp, 7 predicted proteins | sample EPASupsiteHSE623_FD_64525 | JGI IMG/M metagenome (GOLD analysis project Ga0074195, IMG submission 64525) | Bioremediated contaminated groundwater from EPA Superfund site, New Mexico - Sample HSE6-23 | ecosystem: Environmental > Aquatic > Deep subsurface > Groundwater > Contaminated ...
GGAAGGAGGGGGTCGGGGGCGTGGATGCGGTTGAAGGCGGGGCAGGCGCCCGGCGGCTTGCACAGCTTGCAGGCGTTGGTGGTGGAGATGGAGTTGGGCCGTTTGGTTTTGGGAGGATTCTTGCTCATGGTCGTTTCCTTGGCGCAGGTTGAGTTAGCGTGAATGTTCCGCGCCTGTTTTTCGCGGCACGAACTGCCACACCGGGCTCATCACCGAGGAATAGACCTCGCGGGCGAAGTTGAGCATGCCCTCGAATCCGGCCAGGGCCTCCTTGCGTTCGTGGTTGTGGTCGCAGAAACCGATGCCCAGCTTGTAGGCAATCGGCCGTTCCTTGACCCCGCCGACAAAGATATCCACCTCTTTTTCAGTGAGAAAGGAGGTCAGTTCGAGCGGGTTGGAGTCGTCGACGATGATGGTGCCGGGGTCGGTGATCGCGGCCAGCTCTTCGTAATCTTCCTTGGTGCCGGTCTGGGAGCCGACCATCACCACCTGCATGTCGATCAGGCGGAAGGCCTTGACGAGCGAAAAAGCCTTGAACGAACCGCCGACATAGATGGCCGCTTTCTTGCCATGCAGGGCCTTGCGATAGGGCGCCAGAGCCTGGGCCAGTTGCTTCACCTCTGCCTCGACGATTTTTTTCGTTCGCTCCAGCATCTCGGGATCCTTGAAGAAGCGGGCGATGTCGTAGAGAGCCTCGGCCATGTCCTCGATGCCGAAGTAGGAGACGCGTAGCGAGGGGATGCCGTATTTTTCTTCCATCATGTTGGCCAGCTGCATGGTCGATCCCGAGCACTGGACCACGTTGAGGGCCGCGCCGTGGGCGCGCTGGATGTCCGCCACCCGGCCGTCGCCGGTGATGTTGGCCACCACCTCGATGCCCATGCGTTCGTAGTATTCGCGGATCATCCAGATCTCGCCGGCCAGGTTGAAGTCGCCGAGGATGTTGAGGGAATAGGGGGAGATGCCGGTAATGTCGCCGGTGCCGATCAGGCGGAAGAGGGCGTCGCAGGCGGCCTGGTAGCCGGCCCGCTTGTTGCCCTTGAAGCCCTCGGATTTCACCGGAATTACCGGAATCCCGTATTCGGCCTCCACCGTGCGGCAAACCGCCTCGAGGTCGTCGCCGATGATGCCGACAATGCAGGTCGAGTAGACAAAGGCTGCCTTGGGGGCATGGCGTTCGATCAGCTCGCCCAGGGCGGCGGCCAGCTTCTTTTCGCCGCCGAAGATGACATCGGTTTCCTGGAGATCGGTGGAAAAGGAGAGGCGATGCAGTTCGGGGCCGGAGGAAAGGGCGCCACGGATATCCCAGGTGTAGACGGCGCAGCCGATGGGCCCGTGCACCAGGTGCAGGGCGTCGGCGATGGGGTAGAGTACCACCCGCGAGCCGCAGAAGACGCAGGCCCGCTGGCTGACCGCGCCGGCCAGGCTGTCCTTGTTGCAGACGATGTCAAAAGGCGCCTCGCCCTTGATGTGGATCTGATGTTCCCGTTCTTTCAGCGCTATCGCTTCCATGGGTTGCTCTCCCTGGGATGAAGGTGTGTTTATCCTCCCTAAGTCAAGATGCGTGCCAGATGGGTTTTGTTTCGTTATGTCCAGTTATTTCAGTTTGTTGCCAATAAAATCGCGTGGGGAGCGGCGCTGGGGGAAAAAGATGGTTTTGTCGAGGGGGGCACCAAAGTGAACAAGGAGGGACAAAAATGTCGGTGTGGGGACGTTCAGGGGGGCATGGGCGAGGAGCGCAGCGGTCCTGTTCAGGGGACGTTTCGCGGCGGCACAGGATTGCGGACACTATGCCCGTGGTTACTTTTTTGGAGCAGGTCAGGAACTCTGTTTGAAGGTGATGGTGGTTGAAGAGACTGAAGACCTCAAGAAGATCATTCCAAAGTCTCCTGCAGGATACCTCCCGGAAGTTCAAAACAGCGGACTTCAAGAAAAAATCGGCTGAATTTGGGTGGTCATCAGAAATAAAAAAAAGCACCTGGCGATTGCTCGCCAGGTGCTTGCTATAATGGTGGGCCGTCGGAGACTCGAACTCCGGACCAATTGATTAAGAGTCAACTGCTCTACCAACTGAGCTAACGGCCCAAATCGAAAGACGACATGGGGGCGCAATCCCAGGAGGCGAGGATTGCGAGCGCATCTAATAGCATACCCGGGCACGACCGTCAAGAGGAAGCTCGGGCAAAACTGTCTCCCGGCAGTTTGGTGGCGCCCGCCGGGAGCGGCCTGGGCCGTCTTGCGAAAAACCTGTGGAAATATCCCTTGACTTTAAGCCCTGTTAGCCTACTTTCATAGCATTCGTCCCTATTCACACGCAAGGAGAGCCTATTTTTGTATGGAAACTGTGGAGCCGTCGCCGGCCGGCCCGGCACCTTCTGAAGAGGAGCCCCCTGGTAAGTCATTCTTTGAAAAGGTAAAATCTGCCCTCGGCTTTCGTGGCGCCCCCGACACCACGGAAGAGCTGGAGCATGAAATCCAGGAGCTCCTGGAAGAGGGCGAGGAACAAGGATTGATCTCCGTGCACGAGGAACGGCTGATCAATTCCATCTTCGATTTCCGGGAAACCATCGCCTCCGAGATCATGACGCCCTCGGCGGAGATGGTCTGCGCCGATCTCAATACCTCGGTGCCGGAACTGATCCGGTTGATCAACGAAGAAGGCTACACCCGCATTCCCATCTATCACGGCACTCCGGATCAGATTGTCGGCATCCTGCACGCCAAGGATTTGCTGCGCATCTGCGCGCGCGGTGATCGCGGCGATGACAGCCAGATCGATCTCAAGGAATTCCTCAATCCCGCCACCTTTATTCCCGAATCCAAGCCGATCACCGAACTGCTGCGCGAGTTTCAGTCGAAAAAGATCCATCTGGCCATTGTGGTCGACGAATTTGGCGGGGTCCGGGGGCTGGTGACGCTTGAGGACGTCATCGAGGAGATTGTCGGGGAGATTGACGACGAACACGACAATGAAAGCAATGAGCTGCGGGTGGTGGACGAGCGCACCGTGATCGTGGACGCCAAGATTGACATCGAGAAGGTGGAGGCCCATTTTCGTCTGAGCCTGCCGGAAGGTCCCTATGAATCGGTGGGCGGATTCATCATTCACCGGCTGGGCAAGGTGCCCCAGCCCGGCGTGGTGGTGCAGGAGGGCGTTCTTTCCTTCAAGGTGCTGGGGGGCGACCCGCGCCGCATCAAAAGTCTGCGCATTGTCCGCAACGATGACGCCGCGCAGCAAGGCTGACACCCCGGCGGCCCTGGTGCTTGCGGCCAGCGTTGCCGCCGGTCTGCTGGCCGTGGCCATGCCGGGCCAGACCGGCTGGTGGCCGCTGTTGTTCGTCGGCCTGGCGCCCCTGCTGCTGCTGGCTCTGCACGCCCGGCCCGGCCGCAGCGCCCTGGGCGGGTTTATCTTCGGCCTGGTCTACCATCTGGCCTTGCTTTACTGGATTTTGATTGTCCTGGGCCGCTACGGCGGCTTGCCGCTCGGATTTTCCCTGCCCGCCCTGGTGCTGCTGGCCGCTTACATGGCCTGTTTTCCGGCGGCGTTTTGTGGCGTGCTCAGTTTGGTGGCCGGCCGCTTCCGGCACCGGGCGCGGCCGGTGACCGTGCTGGTGTGGAGCGCGCCGGTGGGCTGGGTGGGGTTTGATTATCTGCGCGGCCAACTGCTCACCGGATTTCCCTGGATGGATCTCGGTTATGGCCTGGCCGGCCAGCCCGCGCTGATTCAGGCGGCCGATCTCGGCGGGCATCACCTGATCACCTTCAGCCTGGTGCTGGCCAACGGCCTGGTGGTTGCCGCTGTCGACCGGCAAGGCGGCGGTGGCCGCAGGGCCGTTCGTTCGCAGCGGGTTCCGATGCTGGCGGCGGCCGCTTTGCTCGTGGCCGTGGGTGGCTATTCGCTCTTGCGCCATCAGGCGGTCGATTCGGTTGCCGGTCAGGCGCCGCATGCCCGCGTGGCCGTGGTCCAGGGCAACATCGATCAAGCCACCAAATGGTCGCCAGCGGCCAAGGCCGCCACCGTCACCACCTATCTCAACCTCTCCCGGCAGGCGATGCGGGATGCGGAGGTCCAGCTGGTGGTCTGGCCGGAAACGGCCCTGCCGTTTTATCCGCAAAAGGATGCGCTGATCAACCGGGTCGCCGATTTCGCCACCGCCACCAACACCTGGCTGCTGGCCGGAGCCCCGCTGTACACGATCACCCCGCAAGCGGACGGCGGCGAGCAGGTCCGCTACTGGAACGGCGCCCTCCTGATCGGGCCCGGCGGCCGGATCGGCGGCGAGTACGCCAAGCAGCATCTTGTCCCCTTTGGCGAGTATGTGCCGTTGCGCCGCTTCCTGCCCTTCTTGCAGCCGCTGGTGGTCAATATCGAGGATTTTTCCGCCGGGACCGGGCAGGGACCGCTGGAACTGGGGGCGATGCGGCTGGGCACGTTGATCTGCTACGAATCGATTTTTCCCGGCATCGCCCGCGAGAGCGTGACCCGCGGGGCCAATCTGCTGGTCAACATCACCAACGACGCCTGGTACGGCCAATCGAGCGCCCCCTATCAATCCATGGCCATGGCGGTGTTCCGGGCGGTGGAAAACAGGCGCACCCTGATCCGCGCCGCCAATACCGGCATCAGCGGATTCGTCGACCCCGTGGGCCGCGTCACCGGACAGACCGATATCTTCGTCGAGGCGGCGCAGGCGGCAGAGGTGCCGATGCTCGATATGGTCACGGTGTTCCACCGGGGCGGCTCCCGGTTCGGGGCGGCCTGCGCCGTGCTCCTCATCCCGCTGCTGGTTGCCGGGTCGCGCCGTTTCCGCGGATAACCGGCTTGGCGGGCAAATTGACCGGCCCCAGGCGAACGGCAATCTTCATATCAGGCTGATGGGCTGCAACCGTACACCCGCTTCAATCTACAGAGACCTTGATTGTGTCCGTCATTCCGGCGCAGGCCGGAATCCAGAAAAGGGAAGGGTCGAGGGGCATGCGAAGGGGTCTGGACCCCGGCCTGCGCCGGGGTGACGACGAGCGAACGACGATTTTCATATCAAAGCGCCAGCACGGTCGTGTTCGACCGGGGGCGATCTGCCCCGGATTCCCCGGTTTTTCCCCGATGACGCCTTTCCCCCTTGAGACTTGCGGTATTTCTGTTTACTATACCTCCCTTCTTGCAGCGACACGGCCGGCATCGGTTGGTGTCGCCAACGTGTGGACCCATGGCGAGGCCCCCAGGGCGCCTCGTTTCTTTTTTTGTTTTTTTGTTTTTCAGTGAGGTGGACCATGGCCGATGTAACCGAATCAGCGGAATCCAAACAGTTGCTTGAGAGCCTCAAGGGCCGAATGCTCGTGCTCAAGGAGCATCTTTGACTTAGACGGCAAGCGCGAACAGGTTGAACTGCTGGAGCGGCAGACCATCAGCCCCAATTTTTGGGACAATCAGGCCGAGGCCAAGCGGGTGCAGCGCCAGTTGGGCCAATTGCAGGATCTGATCGGCGTCTGGCAGAAGAATTTCGGCGATCTCGAGGACGCGGAGATGCTGCTCGACATGGCCAAGGAAGAAAACGACGAGGCTACCTATCAGGAAGTGGTCGCCAGCCTCGACACCCTACGCCGCCGCATCGATCTGGTGGAGCTGGAGTGCATGTTTTCCGGCGAGCATGACGCCAACAACGCCATTCTCACCATCCACGCCGGGGCGGGCGGCACCGAAGCCCAGGACTGGGTCGGCATCCTCTTGCGCATGTACCTGCGCTGGGCGGAAACCAAGGGCTTCAAGGCCGACATCCTCGACCTGCTGCCCGGCGACGAGGCCGGCACCAAGAGCGTCACCATCATGGTCAAGGGCAAATACGCCTACGGCTATCTGCGCTCCGAGGTCGGCATCCACCGGCTGGTGCGCATCTCGCCCTTTGACGCCAGCGGCCGCCGGCATACCTCCTTTGCCTCGGTGATGGTCATGCCGGAGCTGGACGACGATGTGGCCATTGAAATCAACGACAAGGACATCCGCATCGATACCTACCGGGCCAGCGGCTCGGGCGGCCAGCACGTCAACAAGACCGATTCGGCCATCCGCATCACCCACTTTCCCACCGGGATCGTGGTCCAGTGCCAGAACGAGCGCTCCCAGCACAGCAACAAGGCCACGGCCATGAAGATGCTGATGTCCCGGCTGTTCGAGCGGGAAAAGGAGGAGCAGCTGCGTACCCAGGAAAATATCCAGGGCGATAAAAAAGAAATCGCCTGGGGCAGCCAGATCCGCTCCTATGTGTTGCAGCCCTACCGGCTGATCAAGGACCATCGCACCAACACCGAGGAGGGCAACGTCGACGCGGTCCTCGATGGCCGCCTTGATTCCTTCATCAAGGCCTACCTGCTCTGGCAGCCCTGAGGCCGGCACCGGTGGGCATGGACAGCACCATCCGGGAGCAGTTGGAGGCGCAGGAACGGCAGACCCTCTCGCCTCATGCCTGCCTGAGCAGCCAATCCAGGGGACGGCTGTCCGGCGAGGAGGAACCCTGTCACCTGCGCACCGCCTTCCAGCGCGACCGCGACCGGATCATCCATTCCAAGACCTTCCGAAGGCTCAAGCACAAGACGCAGGTCTTTCTCGCTCCGGCCGGGGACCACTACCGCACCCGGTTGACCCATGTCCTGGAGGTGTCGCAGATCGCCCGCACCATGGCGGTCTGTTTGCGGCTCAACGAGTACCTGACCGAGGCCATCGCCCTGGGGCATGACCTCGGCCACACCCCGTTCGGCCATGCCGGCGAGTTCAGCCTCAACCAGCTGCACCCCAAGGGATTCAAACACTACCGGCAGAGCCTGCGCATCGTCGATTTCCTGGAAAATGGCGGCAAGGGGCTCAACCTCACCTGGGAGGTGCGCAACGGCATTCTCAAACATTCCAAGGGGTACGGCGAGATCCTGCCCAACGACACCACGGAGCTGGCCGCCACCCTGGAAGGGCAGCTGGTACGGGTGGCCGACATCATGGCCTACGTCAACCACGACATGGATGACGCCCTGCGCGCCAATATGCTGCACAACGACGACCTGCCCGCCCATCTGCGCGACGTCTTGGGCGACCGGTCCTCGCAGCGGATCAACGCCATGGTCGGCGATCTGGTCGCCACCACCGTTGCCAAGGGCGACGGCAGGCTCCATCTGGGCACGCGGATGAACGAGACCATCACCGAGCTGCGTGCCTTTCTTTACGACAATGTCTACCGCAACTGCCGGGTGCACAGCGAGTTCGAGAAGGCGCAGCGGATTATCCGCGACCTGTACGGCTTCTTCCTGGAACACGAGTTTCCCGAAAACGGCGTCGGCTCCTGCTGCCTCCGGCGCAACCCGGTGCAGTCGGTCGGGGAGGAACAGGCGCGCCATCGCCAAGTCTGCGATTTCATCGCCGGCATGACCGACCGCTATGCCCTGACCCTCTACACCCAAATTTTCATGCCCAAGCCCTGGAGCGTACTCTAGCAGAAACGGCTTTTCTCTTTCCAACCCGCTGCCCGCCAAGGCGGCAGAACCCCGATCCCTTATGCAAGCGACAAACTCAAACAATCCCGGAAAATACGATCTCCCCAAGGCTTACGAATTCACCGAGGTCGAGCGCCGCTGGTACACCCGCTGGCTGGACGAGAAAACCTTCAGCGCCCGTATGGACGAGGGCAAGCCGAGCTTCGCCATCGTCATCCCGCCGCCCAACGTCACCGGCGTGCTCCATATCGGCCATGCCCTCAACAATACCCTCCAGGATCTGTTGGTGCGCTACCACCGGATGAAGGGCGACAACACCCTGTGGGTGCCGGGCACCGACCATGCCGGCATCGCCACCCAGAACGTGGTCGAGCGCCAGTTGGCCAGTGAAAAGCTGACCCGCCACGATCTCGGCCGGGAAAAGTTCATCGAGCGGGTCTGGGCCTGGAAGGAGGAGAAGGGTGGCACCATCATCAACCAGTTGAAGCGCATGGGTGCCTCCTGTGACTGGGACCGGGAGCGGTTCACCATGGACGAGGGGCTCTCAAAGGCGGTGCGCGCGGTCTTTGTCCGCCTGTATAAGGAAGGGCTGATCTACAAGGGCGACTATATCGTCAACTGGTGCCCGCGCTGCCATACCGCGCTGGCCGACGACGAGGTCGAGCACGACCCCACCGATGGCAAACTCTACCATCTCCGCTATCCCTATGCCGACGGTTCCGGCTCGGTGGTGGTGGCCACCACTCGGCCCGAGACCATGCTGGGTGACACGGCGGTGGCCGTCCATCCGGACGACGAGCGCTACCAGCATCTGGCAGATATCGGCATCACCCTGCCGCTCACCGGTCGCACCATTCCGGTGGTCTTTGACCACCATGTCCAGCGGGAATTCGGCACCGGCGCCCTCAAGGTCACCCCGGCCCATGACCGCGATGACTACGAGATCGGCCTGCGCCATGATCTCCCTCGGCTCAAGGTCATGGACGACAAGGGCGTCATGAACGAGGCTGCCGGCGTCTATGCCGGACTGGACCGCTTCGCCTGCCGCAAGCAGATCGTCAAGGACCTCGAAGCACAGGGGTTTCTGGAAAAGATCGAACCCTATCAGCACGCGGTCGGCAAATGCTACCGCTGCGCCACCGTGGTCGAGCCCACCACCTCCAAGCAATGGTTCGTCTCGGTCCGGCCCCTGGCCGACAAGGCAGTGGCCGCGGTTCAGGAAGGGCGGATCAAGCTCTACCCCAACACCTGGTACCGCACCTTCTACGCCTGGATGGAGAATATCCGCGACTGGTGCATCTCCCGCCAGATCTGGTGGGGGCACCGTATCCCGGCCTGGACCTGCGAGGGCTGCGCCAAACTGATTGTCGAGGTCGAGGCCCCCGAGGTGTGTCCCGATTGCGGTTCCACCCGCCTGCGTCAGGAAAACGACGTCCTCGACACCTGGTTCAGCTCCGCCCTGTGGCCCTTCTCCACCCTGGGCTGGCCGGAGCAGACCAAGGAATTGGCCACCTTCTATCCCACCTCGGTGCTGATCACCAGCTTCGACATCCTCTTCTTCTGGGTGGCCAGGATGATGATGATGGGGCTGCACATCATGGACGAGGTGCCGTTCCACGACGTCTACCTCCACGCCCTGGTGCGCGACAAGTTCGGCAAGAAGATGTCGAAGTCCACCGGCAATGTCATCGATCCGCTGGTGATGATCGAGCAGTACGGCACCGACGCCTTCCGCTTCACCCTCACCGCCTTTGCCGCCCAGGGCCGCGAGATCCGCATGGACGAGGAGCGGATCGACGGCTACCGCCGCTTTATCAACAAGCTGTGGAACGCGGCCCGCTTCGCCCAGATGCACCTCAAGGAGGCCGACCCGGCGATTGCCGCGCTGGCGGCAGAACCCAAGCAGCTGGCCTTGGCGCACCGTTGGATCTTGAGCCGGATCAACGCCACAATCAAAGAGGTTCGGGCCGCACTCGATGGTTATAACTTTAACGAAATAGCCTCAGCTTCCTACCAGTTCGTCTGGCACGAGTTCTGCGACTGGTACCTGGAATGGATCAAGGCCGACCTGTTCAGCGACGATGCCGTGGCCCGTGATCAGGCCAGGGCCGTGCTGCTGACCGTGCTCGAACAGGTGTTGAAACTGCTGCACCCCATTACCCCCTTTGTCACCGAGGAGATCTGGAGCCAGTTGCCGGGCGAGCGTGGTTCGATCATGGTTGAGCCCTTCCCTGAGCCCCGCTCGGCCTGGGAGGATGGGGCGGCGGAAGAGACGATGAATCTGCTCATGGGGGTGATCTCCGGCCTGCGCACCATCCGCACCGAGGCCGAGGTGCACCCCAGCGCCAAGATCGAGGCCCTGCTCCTCTGTCCGGATGCGGCCAAGCGGGCGATCTTGACCGACTATGTCCCCGGCATCCAGGCCATGGTCCGGGCCAGTGGGCTGACCATTATTGCCGAGGGGGTCGTGCCCGACGATGCCGGCCATGGACTGGTACAGGAGGTCGAGCTGGTGGTGCCGCTCAAGGGGCTGATCGATGTTGCCGGTGAACTGGAGAAGCTGGCCCGAGACCAGGCCAAGCTCGAAAAAGAGTTGGAACGGATCGTTGCCAAGCTCGGCAATGAAAAATTCATGAACAACGCGCCCGAGGCGGTGGTGGCCAAGGAGCGGGATAAGGAGGCGGAGATCCGCGCCCGGCTCGCCAAGACCCTTGAATCCATCGGGCGGCTCAACAAACTGCGCTGATATGGATACCTTTTTGCTCGACCCCCTGCTGCGGCAATTCCTCGTTGAAGACCTGGAACACGGCGACCTCACCACCGAGGCCATCTTTGGACCGGAGGATCGTTCCCATGCCTGCTTCATCGCCCGCCACCCCATGACCGTGGTCGGTATGGCCACCGTGGCGGCGCGGGTTTTTCAGCTTCTTGATCCGACCGTTGCCTGCACCGGGGCCATGGCTGATGGCGCCTGCGTCGAGGCCGGTACCGAATTGCTGACCTTCAGCGGCGCCACCCGCACCCTGCTACGGGGCGAGAGGGTGGCGCTCAATCTGGCGCAGCGGCTGTGCGGCGTCGCCACCCTGACCGCGGCCTTTGTCGACGAAGTCAAGCACACCAAGGCCAGAATCGTCGATACCCGCAAGACCACGCCTGGTCTGCGGCTCCTGGAAAAATACGCGGTCCGGGCGGCCGGTGGCCGCAATCATCGCTATTCCTTGAGCGATGGCGTGCTGATCAAGGATAACCACATTGCTGCCTGCGGCTCGATCACCGAGGCGGTGCGGCGGGTGCGGGCGCGGGTGCCGCACACCATCAATGTCGAGGTCGAGACCGATACCCTGGCCCAGGTGGAGGAGTGCCTGGCCTGCGGCGTCGGGGTGATCATGCTCGACAACATGGACCTGGCCACCATGCGGACAGCAGTGGCGCTGATCGGCGGCCGGGCCCTGGTCGAGGCCTCGGGCGGGGTCAATCTGCAGACCGTGCGCGGGATCGCCGAAACCGGGGTGGACATCATCTCCGTCGGTGCGCTCACCCACAGTGCCCGCGCCTGCGACATCGGCATGGACTGGCGGGGGTAAAGCAAGGAAAAGGGTTTTTTTGTGTCATTTCGAGCGCAGGGAGAAATCTCCCGCTCTCGTCACCCCGGCGCAGGCCGGGGTCCAGGACCATAAACCTGGCATGAAATCCTTTTCTGGATTCCGGCATGCGCCGGAATGACGGTTGCTAGAGGGTTTTTTGGGGCGTGAAATCGCATCGTCCTGAAGGCCAATTGTAGGATGCGCTCGGCGCACCGTTTTCCCCGGTTCCCATGCGCCGCATGGAAACCGTCGTTGCCCGCGTCGCCCACGAAATCGGATGCGCCGCAGCCATCCAGCGTTCCCAGGCAGCGCCTGGGAACGAGTAACGATCACGCAGGAGGCAGCCATGAACAAACGGCTCTTTGTCGCCATCGATCCGCCGCCGGAGGTCCGGGAGCAACTGGCCGGGCTCTGCTGCGGCCTGCCCGGCGCCCGCTGGACCGAGCCTGCACAACTGCACCTCACCCTCTGCTTCATCGGCGAGGTGGACGGCGCCACCTTCCTCGATATCCGCGAGGCCCTGGCGGAGGTCACCTTCCCGCCTTTTTCCCTGCGGCTGCAGGGGGTCGGCTTCTTCCCGCCGCGCGGCCAGCCCCGGGTCGTCTGGGCCGGGGTCGGCACCAGCGAACCCCTGATGACCCTCCAGCGCAAGATCACCACCCGCCTGTTTCAGCTCGGCCTGGAACCGGAGAACCGCAAGTTCTCGCCGCACATCACCCT
>Ga0074195_1004341_pt1 | contig 11779 bp, 11 predicted proteins | sample EPASupsiteHSE623_FD_64525 | JGI IMG/M metagenome (GOLD analysis project Ga0074195, IMG submission 64525) | Bioremediated contaminated groundwater from EPA Superfund site, New Mexico - Sample HSE6-23 | ecosystem: Environmental > Aquatic > Deep subsurface > Groundwater > Contaminated ...
CCAAATTAAAGATAAACTACCCGTTAACATTGCTTTTGTACTTTCAAAAGAAGCACCCATTACAAGTAAAATACCGGTTGTTCCAGGTCCAATTATCATAGGAATTGATAAAGGAACAACTGCTACTTGAGAAATATCTTTATGTCCTACCTTTGAACTTTGTTCAGTTCCTTTTACTAAATCAACAGCTGTTAAAAATAGTAAGGCACCTGCACCTATTCTAAACGCATCTAAAGTTATTCCAAAAATAGAAAAAATATATTTCCCAAAGAAAAGTAGTATTAAACTTATAATAGTTACTGAAATTGTAACTTTTATAGCTAATGCTTTTCTTTGTTTAATAGTTGCATCCTGTGTAATTGTTAAAAACATTGTTAAGACAAAAAAAGGTGTCATAAGAAAAAATATTTTTAAAAATGTTGAAATGAAAATGTCCATAAATTACCCTATTCTAAAAATATTTTTTAATTTCTTGCATCCAAAGTTTATAAGCAGTTCCATTTAAATGTAAATCATCAAAAGTAAACTCTTTTTTTAGCACTTTATTTGGTGCAAAAATAGGGTTTAAATTTATAAAAGTGATTTTATTTTCACTTGCATATTTTTCTAATCTTTTGTTTAACTCTTCAACTTTAGGATTAAAATTTACTTTTCTAGTTTCACCTATATAAAGAGTTGATTGAATATAAATTTTGATATTTTTCTCTTTGAAAACTTGAATTATTTTTAGATAATTTGCATAAATCTCATCTACGGATTTTCCTCTCATAATATCATTTACACCTATCATAATAAATACTTTTTCTATGTTTTTATTTATATTATCAAGTCTATCTAATACTCCATCGGTTGTATCTCCGCTGATTCCTCTATTTTGGATAGTGTCATTGTTTAATAACTCATCCCATTGACCTTCATCAGTTATAGAATCGCCAAGCATAATAGTTTTGTATTTTTCATTCATAGATAAAACCTCAAATTGACTTTTTCTATGTTTGTAATATGGGTCATTTTGAATTTTCCAAACTTGCTCTTTTGGTTCTTCTTTTTTTATATCAGTTGCTTCAAGCATAACAGCTCCCATTAAAAGTGACATTAATAATTTTAATTTCAATCTATACTCCTAAAAAACTCTCTATTTTTTTTGTAACTACTTCTTTTGTTAAACCATTGATTGAGGCATAACATAATGCTCCACCACAACCAACACCCTCTTTTGCTTCACCCTCATCATATAATTTTAAAGCAGGATGATTTGATAAAACAAAATCAAAATCACTAGCATATGCATCAATTGAAAAATCTAACTGCTCTAAAAGTGCTTTGATATTTGAGTTTTCATCTTTATTTATCCATTTTGTAGTACATAATCCGATATCTGATGAATCTATAACTCCACCCATACTTCGTAAAATTGAATTTACCACAAGTAAAACAGCTGCCATTTGAGTACCACCAGCAAGGACAATTTTTAGATTATTTGCCCTACTTCCAAGTATAAATCCCGCATTAAAAATAATCATATTATCACTTACACTTGAAAGAATTTCAAATAAATCACCATTTAAATCAACTCTTTTTAAAGCTTTTTCTATTGTTTGATTTTTTATATCACTTGGATTGTTTTTATATGAACTTGAGAAATATCCTTCACACTCATAAGATAAAGCAAGTGCCGTTGCATTTGCCGTTGTTGTTCCTGCTGGAATTGATTCAGCAAGTATTACATAATCATCGCTAGTTTGAAAGTTTTGAGCAAATTCTAAACCTTTTTGAAAAATTTCAAGAGCTGGAATTTTTGCTCCATCGTCAATTCTAGAACTTGATTTTATACCAAAATTATAAATTTTAAAATGTTTTATTAAAGGTAATGTTTCTAATCCTAAATTTAATATTTCAATATTTGAAAAAGCTTTTAATTCATGAATAGCTCTTGTAATTAAGGCAGGTGTGGGAACTCCCTTTGGAGTTTTTGCAATATCTTCTAAAGAACGCACCTCTTTTGTGCATAAAAATTCTGCATCTAAAGTTGGTGTTAAATACAAAAGCCCTGGAATTCCAGCTTGTGAGATATTTGGAATTTCGCAAGTTTTTGTAACACTTGCACTTAATAAAAATGTAGCTTTTTTACCTCTTAAGAATTCTAAAAAATCAACACTTCCTAAAATCGTTTCAAAGTTCATTTGAACCCTTTTTTATAATTTTTAGGAAGTATAACAAATCTTACATAAAGTAGTAATTTCTAAATATTTTAAACCTTATTGTAACCTAAAAATAATATAATATATGAAATTTATTAGGAGGATTTTATGTCTAGTCAAACAATTAAAATGATTATACCTATACTAGTTATAGTTGTTTTCTGGTTTATTCCGCCACCTGAAGGTCTTACAGTAAATGCTTGGCATTTTTTAGCAATATTTTTTGCTGTTGTAGTAGGACTTATTCTTGAACCCGTTCCTGCTGCTTTAGTTGGATTTACAGGTATTTCACTGGTTGCACTTTTAGGATTAATGGGAAGTCCAAAAGATGGTATCACTTGGGCATTATCTGGATTCTCGAATAGTGTTATTTGGTTAATCTTTGCTGCATTTATGTTTGCTCTTGGTTACAAAAAAACAGGTTTAGGAAAAAGAGTATCATTAATTATGATTAAATATATGGGAAAAAGCTCACTTGGTCTTGGTTATGCAGTAGCATTTTCAGATTTAGTATTAGCTCCATTTATGCCATCAAACACTGCAAGAAGTGGGGGTTCTGTTTATCCAGTAGCTATTAATATTCCACATATTTTTGATTCTTATCCAGATAAAGATCCAAGAAAATTAGGTGCTTATATTACATGGGTTGCAATTGCAACTACTTGTATTACAAGTTCTATGTTTTTAACTGCACTTGCTCCAAATCTTCTAGCTGTTGATTTAATTGCAAAAAGTACAGGTCATGCAATCAGCTGGGTAGAATGGTCATCGGTTATGTTACCACTTATGATTCCACTTTTTTTACTTACTCCTTGGCTTACTTATGTTGTTTACCCTCCATCTCAAAAAGAATCTCCAGAAGCTCCAGCTTGGGCAAGTGAAGAATTAAAAACATTAGGTGCAATTACATTTAAAGAGTATTTAATGGCAGGACTTGCAACAGTTGCGTTAGTTCTTTGGATATTTGGTAAAGAGTTTGGTGTTGATTCAACGACAGTTGCTATTTCAATTGTGGCAATTATGGTTTTAACAAAAGTTATTACTTGGGATGATTTAATTTCAAATAAAGCGGCATTTGATGTTCTTATTTGGTTTGCTTCACTTGTTGCAATGGCATCGGGACTTCAAAAAGTTGGAATTTTAGCTTGGATTGGAACAAATACACAAACAATGTTATCAGGTATGAGTCCAACTGCTCTTATTATTTCATTACTTGTTTTATTTTTCCTTTTACACTACTTTTTTGCAAGTGTAACAGCGCATGTTACTGCACTTATTCCAATATTTATGGCAATAGCAGTTAATTTATTAACTCCTGAACAAATTATTCCGTTTACTGTTATATTAGCAGGAAGCCTTGGTGTTATGGGAATTATAACTCCTTATGGAACTGGCCCTTCACCTATTTGGTATGGAGCTGGATATATTTCTCAAGGAAGATGGTGGGCTTTAGGTGCAATGTTTGGAGCTTTATATCTAGGTGTTATGATTTTAGGTGCATTTATATTTATCTAAAATTTAAAAGAGAGTTTTTCTCTCTTTTAAATCATTGTTTGATAAAGTAAAACCCAAGCTATTAAAAATAACACTACTTTTACAACTTTTCGATAACTCTCTTGAGGAATTTTATCTTTTATTTTGATTCCTATAATCACAGCAATTGCAACAATTATCAAACTACTAAATGAAGTAATTAACAACTCTTGATTAAATGAACCATGAAGAGTAAAAAGAACAATTTGGATTACTTTTCCAAATAAAAAACATAAATTTGTTGATTGAATTATCTCTTTTTTTGTATGTTTTGATTCAAGTGAATAAATTATTAAAATTGATGCCATAACATTTGTTAAACCACCCATTATTCCAGCAATTAAACCAAATACTACCATTGATAATACTTTTTTTTCTCTTATCCAAAGCATCTGTATTTTAAATTTTTGAATAAACAAATATAAAAATATTGAAAAAGCTAGTAATAATTTAAAGAGTTCTGAACTGCTATATATTAATATTTGAGTACCTATTGCACTTCCAATCATACCAATAATTGCCAAAGGATAAAACCTTTTTACAGCTTGTAAAAAATTTCCCTCACTATATATACTAATAAGATTAATTAAAAGTGTAGGAATTGCAATATATAAAATAGCAGTTTTCATATCTGTAACCATTGCTAAAAGTGGAGTAGCAATCATAGGAAAACCAAAACCAATACTTCCATGAACTAAAGAAGAGATAAAAACAATACTTGAAAAAATGATTAAAAATTCTGTTGAGAGTTCCATAATAAATCCTAAAAAATTTATTATAGAGAAATTTTCTTAAAGAGAAGGGGCTAAAAGAGGAGAAATTCCTCTTTTAAAAGTTTTTATTTACTATTTCTAAAAAATCTTTTGGATTTTTATATCCAACTATTTTTGAAGATTTTACTTCATTTTTATCTTTATCCCAAAAAATTATTGCAGGTGGACCAACAACTCCAAACATTTTTTGTAAGGCTTTATCTTCATCATCATTTAAAGTCACATCAGCTTGTAAAAGTATGAAGTTTTGAAGTTTTTTGATAACCTCGTCATCTTTAAATGTTATCTCTTCTAACTCTTTACAAGCTACACACCAAGAAGCCCAGAAATCTAACATTAATGGTTTAGACGAGTTTTTTATTGCAAGTTCTAGTTCAGCAATATTTTTAATCTTTTTAAAAACTAATTTTTCACTTGAAGATTGAACAAGCGTTGATGAAGTAAATTTCTCTAATGGATTTAAAGGATTTGTTGCACCACTAATTGCACCAATAAATAAAATCACACCTAAAAGAAAAATCACTAAAGTAATTAATTGAGCAATTATATGTTTATAAATTTTTAGATAAATTGCACTTCCTAAAAGTAAAAATGACCATAAATAGATAATTATTTTTGCATCTAAAACTCTATCAAGAAGCCAAATTGCAACTCCTAACATTACAATTCCAAAAATTCTAGTGATTCCTTCCATCCAACCACCAGGTTTTGGCATAAGTTTTCCAGCGCCAAGTCCAATTAAAAGTAAAGGAATACCCATTCCTAAACTCATAACAAACAATGCCATTCCACCTAAAAAAGCATCACCTGTTTGACCAATATAAACTAAAGCACCTGCAAGTGGTGGAGCAACACAAGGACCTACAATTAAAGCTGATAAAAATCCCATTATTGCTATTCCAACAAGACCTTGTTTCTCTTTTCCATCTGTTGTTTTATTTAATTTTGTTTGTATAGTTTGAGGAAGTTTTATCTCAAAATAACCAAACATTGAAAAGGCAAGGGCAACAAAGATAAGTGCAAAAGAGACCAAAACATAAGGATTTTGGAGTGCAACTTGTAAGTTTGCACCAAAAATTCCTGCAATTATTCCTGCAATTGTATATGCCACACTCATTGAAAGTACATAAACTAAAGATAAAAAGAAACCACGACTTGCTGTCATGCTCTCATTTTTTGAAGCTCCAACAATTATTGAAGATAAAATTGGAATCATTGGAAAAATACAAGGTGTTAAAGAGAGTAATAATCCAAATCCAAAAAATGTAATTAATATTAATAATAAATTTCCATCTTTTAAACTATTTGCTATAGAGTCTGTTTCATTTAATGAAACTATTTTTTCTTCTTCATTTTTAACTTCAACTTTTGAAGTTTCTACATCTAGTGTTAATAAATATTTTTCACTCATTGGAGCATAACAAAGTCCAAGTTTTGAACAACCTTGATACTTAACTTCTATTTCATACTCATTTGATTCAACTTTTGATTTTAATAAACTAAAAGGAATAGTTAAATCAAGATTATTAAATTGAACTATAAACTCTTCATAAGCAACAGGTTTTGGGATATTTATCTCTTTTGTAATCTCTATTTTTTGGGGTTTAGTGATAATAACTTTTAATTTATCATCATATAGATAAATATCTTTTCCTAGTTTTAACTTAAAATTTAAACTATCTTGATTTTTTGTAAAAGTTGGAATAAATGCTTCATTTGGCTCTAAATATGATTGATTTAATCCAGCAGAAAATGAATAAATAAAAAGAGATATTAGTAATAAGATTTTTTTCATTTATTATCTTTATCTAAAATTTTCTTTTGATGCTTCAAGTAACTCTTGTGGAGTTAAAACACCAACATAATCTTTTACAACTTTTCCATTTTTAAAATATATCAAAGTTGGAAGTTTTGAAACACCATATTTTTTTGCTAAAGTTAATTCATCATCAACATTTACTTTATAAACTTGAACATTATCTGGTTTTGATACATCAAAATCTTCTAAATTATTTGCAACAATTTTACAAGGAGGACACCATGGGGCATAAAAATCAATAATTACATTTTTATCTTTGATTTTATCCTCAAAATTATTCATATTTAGTTCTTCGTAAGCAAAAAGAGTCATTACACTAACTAAAAATATTAAAAATATCTTTTTCATTCTTTACCTTTTAATTTTTTTTATTATATTTAATATTTGTAAAGAGTTTGTTTATATTAGATTTTATAATTTTATATTCATTCTAATATATAAGATTTTATTATATAGTTTATGTTAGTATTCACTTTTATTAAAAGGGATTTTATGAATAATTTAGTTGATCTACAGCCTAAAATTGTTGAGAAAATGATTGAAGATAATATTGTTATGATTGATGTTAGAAGAGAAGATGAATTCAAAAGAACGGGTATTATAAGAAATGCCCATTTATTAACTTTTTTTGATGAATATGGTGAATATGATATTGATAAATGGATGAAAGAGTTTGAAAAACTTGTTACTTCAAAAGAACAAACTTTTGTTTTAATTTGTGCCCATGCAAATAGAACAAGAAATATTGGGAATTTTTTAATTGAGCAAGGTTATAAAAATACAGCTCATTTGTTTGGTGGTATGGCTTTATGGATGCAAGAGTTAAAGGAAACTATTCCTTATGAATAAACCAGAAATTGGTTTATTCAATAATTTCTTCATTATATAACTCATAAAATTCACTCTGCTGAACGGCATTTTCATTAAAATATTCTAATTTTGTTTCAGCACTTTCCAAATTTTTTAATTTTGCAATATGAAAAACGGCATCACCCTCTTGAACAAGGGGAATTTCTGTTTTTCCAATAATTACTCCATCAAATAAAGCTTTTATTTCAAAACTATCATCACCCATAGGTTCATCAATAAAAGCAATTATTTCATCTTTTTTAACCGTATCACCCAAAGCTTTTATAGTTCTTAACATTCCACTTTCACTTGAACGAATCCAAGTGCTAAATCTTGCAACAATAGGAGATTTAAAATCTTTTTTTCTAGCAACACTTGGAAGCATATTCATTTCTCTAAGAACATTAATAATCCCTTTTACTCCTATTCGTATAGAAATTTCGTGAAATCTTAAAGCTTCACCAGCTTCATAAAGTAAAATAGGAACTCCACTATCTTGGGCAACTGCTCTTAATGAACCATCTCTTAATTCTGAATGTAAAACAACTGGTGCTTGAAAAGATTTTGCTAAATTAAAAGTATATTCGTCATCTATATTTGTTCTTAGTTGGGGAAGATTTGATTTATGAATTGAAGCTGTATGTAAATCAATTCCTAAATCACATTTACATACTATTTCATCAAAAAATATTTTTGCAACTCTACTTGCAAGTGAGCCTTTTATACTTCCTGGAAAACTTCTATTTAAATCTCTTCTATCTGGCAAATATCTTGAAAGATTCATAATTCCATAGACGTTTACAATAGGAACTAAAATCAATGTTCCTTTTAATTTATTAAGAATACTAAGTTTTCTCAATCTTCTAATTATTTCAATTCCATTTAATTCATCCCCATGAATTGCAGCACTAATAAAAACAACTGGTCCATCTTTTTTTCCTCTTATTATATTAATAGGAAGATTTGTTGGCGTATTATAAAGTTTTGGTAATTCTAGATTTATTGTTGTTCTAGTTCCATTTAAAATCTCTGTATCTGAAATTATTAATTTTAAGGGCATATCTTTTTATGCTCCAATATTATCTTTTTTTATTTTTCTTTTTTGTGGATTTATTGGACATTTTGGTTTTACACTTTTTTCAATAAAATCCATAATTCTTTCTGCAATGTTTATATTTGTAGATTTTTCAATTCCCTCTAAACCTGGACTTGAATTCACTTCCATTACAAGTGGACCTCTTTTTGAAGGTATCATATCAACTCCACAAACTCCAAGTCCCATAGCACGTGCTGCTGCTATTGCTGTTGCTTTTTCTTTTCTATTAAGTTTATAAGCAGTTGCACTTCCACCTTGATGTAAGTTTGATCTAAAATCTCCTTCAGCACCTTGTCTTTTCATGGCTCCAACTACTTCATTATTAACTACAAAAGCTCTAATATCAGCTCCACCTGCTTCTTCTATGTACTCTTGAACAAGTAAATTTACATCCATTCCATAAAAAGCATCAAGAACTGATTTAGCGGCTTTTTCACTATCAACTAAAACAACACCAACACCTTGTGTTCCTTCTAAAATTTTTAGAACTAACGGTGCTCCTCCACTTAAAGCAATCACATCTTTTGCATTTGATTTATTTGAAGCAAAAACAGTTCTTGGCATATCAACACCATTTTTTGATAGAACTTGTAAACTTCTCAATTTATCTCTACTTCTTGTAAGTGCTAAATTTCCAGTTGTACTAAATACATCCATCATTTCAAAGTGTCTCACCATTGCTGCACCATAAAAAGTTTTACTTGCTCCAATTCTAGGAATTATTGCATCAGGAGTTGGTAAAACTTTTCCTTCATAATTTACAACAAGTTCATTTTTCATAATTTCAATTGTACATTTTAAATAATCAATTACACTAACTTCCCAATCTTTAGCAATTGCCTCTTCAACTAATCTTTTTGTTGAATATAAATCTTTATTTCTAGATAAAATATAAATTCTCATTTTAACCTCTTCTATTTGCTTTTGTAAGATATTCTTGCGAAACATCAACTAAAAAACGCTCTGCTAAAAACTTTCTTCCTATTAACATTGGATATTTCATATCTGAACGATTTGTTAGTGAAACTACAGTTTTATACTTTTTATCAAAAAATAATATATCAACTTTTATGGAAGCTCTTAATTGTACAACTCCATTAGAACTTTTGACTCTTTTGAGTTTATAAAGTGGCATTTTCATTTTTTTACCATGGTAAGCGGGATGAATTTCATCTAATAATGTAAAATGTACAAACTTTTCATCATCAATAAAAATATCATCACAATGTAGGGAATTAGAATCAGCGCCTGTATCAACTTTTGCATCTAAATCGAACAGTTCTAAATCTAAAATAGATATTATTTCTCTTCTACCTATAATTTTTTTTTGTGACATAATAAACCTCTTTAAAAAAATATTATATCACAAAATTATTTCATAAAATTATATGGAATTTATTTTTTACTATCTAATGCTTTTTGTAATATTATTATTACATCTTCTAAATTTTCATAAGGAATATGTGATTTCCATTGTACATCTTGGCCATTTAAAGAAATACCAATACTAACAATGTCAGTAGTGTCTTTTCCATAAGGTTCAGTTACATTTGAAATAGAAATTTTTCCTTTTTTTGTACCTGCTAAATCTAATGTTCCTAGTTCTGTAATAGTTGACATTTTCAATCCTTTTCTTTTATTTTAATTCTACAACAATAAACTTTTGTTTAATTAAAATTAAAAAACATTAGTAGCTGGCTCTGCTAAATAAAAACCTTGGAATTCATCAACGCCTAACTCTAAAGCTATATTAAACACCTCTTCTGAATGAATAAATTCTGCAATTGTTTTTATATTTAAAGCTTTACTAAAATCAATAACTGATTTTACCATTTCATATGAATTCTTGTCAGAATTAAGATTTTTAATTAATGAGCCATCTATTTTTATATAATTTGGTCTAATTTTTAGAATATGAGCAAAATTAGAGTATCCCGTTCCAAAATCGTCAATTGCTATTTTTATACCTTGATTTCTGTATTTAATAATAAAATCCTCAAGCAAAGTATAATCAGAAATATAATCACTCTCTAATATTTCAAATACTATTCTTGATTTATTATCTCCATGGATTTTGTCTAAATTTTTATCTAAAGAACTTATAAATTCATCATCTAAAATATCTTTAAAACTTAAATTAATAGATATTTGTTTATCTGTTTTCATTAAATCAATTAAAGCTTTTGATATTACTTGATTAGATAATTGTAAATACTGTTTTGTTTTAACTGAAATATCGAGAAATAAATAAGGACTTATATAAACCGTTTCACCATTTTCATTAGTATCACTTATTCTCATTAAAGTTTCATATTTAACTATGTTTTTATCCCTATCAAAAATTGCTTGATAAAATGGTGTAACTTTATTTTCCTCAATTGCAATTTTTAATTTCTCTCGCCAATACATAGATTTTTCAATAATATCTTTTGTATCAATATCATTGTTATAAACAAAAAATGGCATATTACTTTTTTTAGCTTTTTTAAGTGCAATTCCTGCAGTTTTTATTGGTTCTTCTTGAGCAATTGAAATACCTACAGTAATATTTATAAAAATATCAATTTGTAGTTCTTCAATAAAAATAGGTCTATTTTTAAATAGTTTTACTAATTCAACTATAAATTCATTATATCTTGAGAATCCCATCATTTTTTTGTCTGCTAAACAATATACATTTCCATATATTCTATAAATCCCAACACTAAATTTTGATGAAAAATCACTCAAAATTTTCCCAACTTCGATTAAAACTAGATTTCCAGTTGAAAATCCATAAAGTTCATTTATATCATCAAAAGAATCAATATCAATTAAAGCGATTGATACAAAATCATCGTCTTTAATATCATCTTCTAAAGCATATCTATTTTTTAAATTTGTTAATTCATCATAATATAATCTATCTTGAATCTCTTTTGTTTTTACCTGAACTTGATCTTCAAAAGTTTTTCTGTTTGTTTCAACTTGGTCGAGTAAAGTATTAAATTGTGTAGCTAAAAATCCTATCTCGTCCTTTGGTGATGTAACACCATTATCAGGACTTTCTGAATTAACACTAGCTTTTTGTACTTCTGCAAACATTTTATTAATTGGTGCAATAACTTTTACCGTAATAAATATCCCAATTATTGCTAAAACACCAAATAGAAGCATCGAAATATTCAAAATTAAAGTATTAATACCTTGAACAAAAGATGTAAAATCATCTTTATAAATAGTTGAAACTATATAACAATCTAAGTTTTTATCATATTCAATCCAAGATATTTTTTTATATTGATAATTAAATTGATCATAAACTTTATTCCAATTATATTCAAGCGTTTCTTTTTTATCATAAGCATAGTGCAGTTCATCTACTAATTTTTTTCCATTTTGAGGTAAAATAGCACTTAACACTTCTTGATTATGGAACTCTCCACTTGGGTCAAAAACAACTTTCCCTGAACTATCAACTAAATAAATATGTCCTGTTTTTCCTAAAGTAAAACTTGTTAATAATAAC
>Ga0074195_1004342_pt1 | contig 11774 bp, 11 predicted proteins | sample EPASupsiteHSE623_FD_64525 | JGI IMG/M metagenome (GOLD analysis project Ga0074195, IMG submission 64525) | Bioremediated contaminated groundwater from EPA Superfund site, New Mexico - Sample HSE6-23 | ecosystem: Environmental > Aquatic > Deep subsurface > Groundwater > Contaminated ...
GAAGTGTGAGGGGGACAGGGTAGGGGGGGTGGGAGATGGGTCGGGGCGCCGCGCGGGCGCGGGGGAGCCGCTGTGAGACCAGCTGTTCCGTACTTTTCCCCTGATGCTCCCAGAGCATCGCTTCGCTGGCCCGCTCCGACTCAGTCTGACGTCGCTTCAGGTCCCAGAGCTCCACGGCTCGGGCCAGCACTCGATCCAGAGACCCCTCTCCACTCACAATCAGCCAGCCGTCCTCACCATCTGCCGGTCCCAGTACACCCTGAAAAGAGCGGCCGTCCGGGTGTCGAACGATTCTCATCACGGCAGAGTGACCGTCCGGACTCGATCCAGAGACTCTCTGAACGAGGCCCGGTCGTGAGTCGACCGCGACGCTCTTCACGACGGCGCCCGGGCCACGGGAACGGACCCAAGACGTCCGGTGCGCCAATCCGACCACGATCGTCCAGGAAACGCCAACCATGGCCATCGCGAGAAGACACGAAAGCAGGACCAAGACGACCAGAACCATTCCTCCAATCGATCGTTTCTGGATGAGCCTCATCCGAGTTCCTCCTCGTCGCTGGGCGGAGCGTCTGAGCCCTGATCACATGTGCCATCCCGGAGACCGGAAAGCGGCGCCGCCGACACGATGGCGACGGACTGGCCGAACACCATCCCCAGACGGAGAACAGGCCGTCGGCCGCCAAGTCTCCGCACCTTGAATCGATCGACCCCAGCCGCAATCACAGTCCGAACAGAACCCTCGTTCGCGAACAACTTCTCCCTGACGAGTTGGCGTCCCTGCAGAGAATAGAGAACGAGATCTCCTTCGAGGGTCCTGATCAAAAGACACGGAGCGGCGAACTCCGGGTTCTCGAGGGTCGGATAGATGATCTGTCGGGCCTCCCAGATCTCCCGCCGCAGACGTTCGCTCACGATGAGGCCTTCCAGTCGGCCGTCGGTCGCCGTCCGGGCGATCATCTTGGTGATCCCTCCCAGAGTGGCGACAATGATGCCGACAATGAGAAGGGCCGAAGGCAGTGCGACAACGGACTCCACAAGAGTGAACCCTCGACGGCTCATGGCGCGACCACCGTTTCGCCACGGACATTCCGCGGCGCCCCACGGTCTTCGTAACCGACCGACACACGAACCGTCCGTGAACCGGCCGGCTGGACCGACGAGATCCGTTCCAGGAAGAACCGGTTATCACTCGCTCCAACCGGGATTTCGAAGGCCCGCTCGACCCATCGGAAACGATCCACCCGTCGGCTCGCGATCTTTCCGATGGGTCGCCCGACCCTGACTCTTGCCTCCTCCAAGAACGCCCCGGCCAACAGACCGGCCACCATCTGCCGTTCCAGTGATTTGCGTCTCACGAGCGCACCGGCGGTCGCCACCAGAGCCGTCGTCATGATCAGCCCGACAAGGGAAAGCGAGACCCAGACCTCGACCAAAGAGAGACCTTCTGATGATACAGATCTTCGCGACGACATCGCCACCTCCTGCGGTTGCCGCGGCAGGATCGCACAGCAGGAGGCGGGTTCGACATGGACCTATCTGGACACGAAACGGCTCATACGAAAGACCCCCGCCGACGGTCGGAGGGGGCCTGATGACGGAGAACGGTCGATGGTGAAGACTTCATCCTCCAAGGATCGCGGAGCCGCTGGGCCGCCGTCAGCGAGGCCTCGTCACGCGAGAGTTTTTGGGATAGTCTCTTAGCCTGCTCAGCAACTCCGCGGCGACCTTTGCCCGTGCCCCGGGACGTTTGAGGTACTCTTCGAAATCCGTGGTGGCAGCGGCCTCGTTTCCGGAAAGCTGATGGAGGACGCCTCTGTAGAACCGTGCTTCTCTGTCGATCTCCAGAGTGTCCCGCGCGATCTTCATCCCCTCCTCCCAATGCTCTTGAAAAAGGCGTGTCGACGACGGCCTATAGAGCTCAGCCAACCACGCATGAGTCTCGAGATGGCGGGGCTGGACCTTGAGGCGCCGCTCGAGAGCACGGCACGCGACGTCGATCCGTCCCTTCTTCATCGCATCCACCGCGACCATCGGGTAGAACCTTGGATACGAAAGGAGAAACTCCGTGTCGAGAGCGGCCCACCTCGGATCTTCCGCCAGAGGGGATCCTGCGGGCCGGGTCACAACGACGAGCACGAAGTGTAACGTCACCATCCACACGGAGAACGCCCCCCAGAGTCTCCAGGAACGCCCGGTGAGGACTCGATAGGTCCAATAGAGCCACACGCATGCGACTCCAAGGAGGGAAACGGCGAGGGCGTAGTCTCGCGGAGTGGGAGTATAGATGAATCGAGGGAATGCTGTCAGAAGATCGACATTTAAGTGTCGATATAGGTACACAAAGAGGGAGTCCAGATTGACGTTGTTCGCCTCCAAAGACAGCTGCAACGGAGGGACGTACAGATAAAGAACGCTGAGCATCGCCCCTGCCGCGAGCGGTGGAGCGAGGGGAAATAGACATAGGGGAAAATGCTCCCTCGCGAGCTGGACGACCCTTGTCCAGCCCAGACAGATCAACGGCAGCAAGGTGGCCAAGAAGCGACAGGGCAGGCCCCAATGGCCGGACCAATTGTAGTAACCGGCCACGGTGAAAAAGGTGGGCACCGCGTAGAGGAGGTGGACGACCAGCTCACGGCGCAGAAGGTATGAAGGCGACAGAAATCCGAGGACACCGATGAAGAGTTGGGGCGCGTGGATGAGCAGTCCGCCTTGCTGATCGGTCAGGTGTCCCCAGAGCCCTTTCGTGACCAAAGTCATTACGCCCAGAGAACGCGGCTCGTTAGCTCCCGAGAGACGCAAGGGGGTCGTGAGATGGAGCTCACCCGTCACGTGATAGCCCCAGGCGAACAGGCCCACGATCGAAATCCCAATCGGAACCAGCAGCCATCCGAAGCTCCGATCGGACGGAGAGTGAGCCCACGGTGACGCCGCCGTCTCGACAGACTCGCAAGCAGAGTCCACCACGGGCTCCAAACGACGGCGTTGACGGATGATCTCCACGAACCGCCACCAAGACCCGGTGCACGGTGCTGTCCAAGACGAGCCTTGGTTTCGAGTTGTGTCCGAAGCCAGAGGTCGGTGTCCAGTGGATCGCCGGGCCAGGGCGGCAATGCACAGGGCCATCGAAATCCACACGTAGCGCATGTGGATCCACGGCAAGAAGCCGGCCGAGAGCCCAAGAAACAGGAGGGAGCCTCGATCATCCGCGGTACTGTCGAGTCTCTGCAATGCGATCAGCCCGAGGACCTGAAAGAAGAGGGCCGGTATCTCGGTGTATTCGTTCGCGGCAAGAGGAAGGTAAGGGATGGACAAGCCGATGATGCTGACGGCAACGAGGCTCGCGATCGGGTCGTTTTGGATCTGCCGTGTGTAGAACCAGAGCAGCCCCAGGGTCGCTCCGGCGAGAAGCGCGGTGAACACGAGAATCCCCAATCTTCCGGCGAGCGCATAAGGGAGCGCGAACAGAAGCGGCGCTCCGATCGGATGCCAGCAGTAGGGACGCTCGGGAGAGACGATCCGAGGAGGAAGCGGAATCGGGCAGTCTTCGAAGTTTCCTTGGAGGCTTCGCTCCCCGTCACCGAGAACGAGATCGAAGTCCCTTGCGAGACTCCGAGCCATCAGAACATAGTACGGAGAATCTCCTCCGCCCGTATAGTTCCGGATATAGGTCCGTCGTGAGTGAACGACAAATACAAGCGTCAGGCCAAGAAGGACGACAATCGATCTACCGACGTGCGACACGATCGCAAGCGACTCATTCCGTCCGTTGACCCGAAGCCCGGTTTCACGCCTTGGACTCATGCCCCCGGATGACCTTTGCGACAGTCTCGCAAGCCCAGTCTATCTGGGACGGCGTCACCACGAGCGGGGGGCAAAATCTCAGGGTGTTCGGTCCGCACCCCAGAATCAGGAGCCCCTTCCGGAAACACTCCATGACGATTTCGTTTCGCAGATCATGGGCCTGGGTCTTCTTCGCCTTGTCGCTGACGATCTCCATGCCGACCATCAACCCGAACCCTCTCACGTCACCGACGATGGGGCTTGTTTGAACCAATGGGCGAAGGTGAGACAGCAGACGCTCGCCCATCTCCCTGCAATGGTCAAGCAATCCGTCCTTGAGGAGCTCGATCGTCTTCACGGACGCGGCGCAAGAGACCGGGTTGCCGCCGAACGTGGTGGCATGCGATCCGGAGTCCCAGGTCATCACGCGGCTCGACGCAACGGTTGCCCCAAGCGGAAGCCCCGAGGCGATGCCTTTGGCAACGCAGTAGATGTCGGCGACGACGCCGGAGTGCTCGCTTGCGAAGTACTTACCGGTCCGTCCCATGCCCGACTGGATCTCGTCGAAAACGAGGAGGATCCCGTGCTGGTTGCAGAGGTCTCTCAGGCGGGCCAAGAACTCTCGAGGAGCTGGAACATAGCCGCCCTCACCCTGGACGGGTTCGACGAAAATGGCAGCCACCTCATCGGGGGCGATCCTCTTCGAAAAGACGACGTGCTCGAGCTGGTCCAGACATTCCAAGCTGCAGCCCGGGTAGCAGCGGTTGACCGGGCACCGGTAGCAGTAAGCATACGGAACAGCAGTAGCTTCAGGAGTCACGGGCCCCATCTTCCGACGATGGATAGTCTTTGAGTTGGAGAGTGACATGGCCCCAAGCGTACGCCCATGGAACGAACCATAGAAGCTGATGAAATGGGGGCGTCCCGTGTGGAATCGAGCCAGCTTCATCGCACACTCGACCGCCTCGGCACCGGAGTTGGACAGGAAGATGCGCTTGGATTCCTTGATGGGGATGATCTCTGTCAGCGCCTTGGCCACCTCCACCTGCTGGGGATAGTAGAAGTCGGTACCACTCATGTGGATCAGCCTGGCGGACTGCTTCTGGATTGCTTCGACGATCTTCGGATGGCAGTGCCCGGTAGAGCACACGGCGATCCCTGCGTTGAAGTCCAGAAAGCGATTTCCATCGACATCCCAGACCGTCGAGCCAAGCGCCCGGTCGACGACGAGGGGATAGTTGCGCGTGTAAGATGGAGAGATATACTTCTCGTCCAGCTTCAGTTCAGCCTTGGCCTTGCTTCCGGGGATGGGGCCCTTGATGTCGGGTAGGAGGTCGCTTGGCTCTTGGTGGAAGCTTGATGTGTCTTTGGTGGCCATATCCTGTTCTCCTTATCAGCGGGGATTCGTCGACGGTCGGGGGTTCGGAAAGGGACATTCAATCGGCTTTCGAGGCGATGCGAGTCTAGCACGGAGCCAAACGCCGCAGCAAGCCTCCGTGAGCCCACCCCGTGGAGCCGTCATTGACAGAAAATGGACCGTCTGATAGGGTTTTCATGCGTCTTTCGATCGCCTCTTATGTAATCTCGTCTCGCCCGAGACGGTGGCGGCTCGTCCTTCCTGACAGAAGACCGGAGTCTCGATGTCCACCCCGTGTACCACCAGCAAAACTCCGTCCACGAATCCCGAATCGCCCGAATCCGGCCGGAGCTGGGTTCCTTCCCTCACGACCCAAATCATGATCGGCCTGGTGGTCGGCGTACTGCTTGGGTGGGCCAGTCCTGCCTGGGGCATGAAAGTCTACTTTCTCAGGGACATTTTCCTGAATCTGATCAAGTCGATCATCGCTCCCCTGGTCTTCTCAACGGTCGTGGTCGGGATCGCTGGTGGGGGAGATGTCAAGAAGGTCGGACGGATCGGTGTGAAGTCGCTCGTCTACTTCGAGGTCATCACGACTCTCGCGCTCTTCATCGGGCTGGCCGTCGTCAACTTCACCAAGCCGGGTGTGGGCGTAGTCCTCGATCCTAACGTCGACACCTCGAGTCTCTCCGGCTACCAGACAAAAAACACGAAGACGCTGGTAGAGACGCTGGTCCACATGTTTCCGCACAGTATCGTCGATGCCGCGGCGCAGGGCGATGTGCTTCAGATCGTCGCGTTCGCGGTCCTGTTCGCTTTCTCGATAGCGGCCATCGGGCCCAAGGGAAAGCCGGTGCTCCAGTTCTGCGAGTCGCTGACGCACGTCATGTTCCGGTTCACCGGTTACGTGATGTTGTTCGCACCGTTCGGGGTAGGGGCGGCCATGGCCCACACGGTCGCGGTTCAAGGGCTCGAGGTGCTCAAGAACCTGGGACTGTTGATCGGTTCCCTCTATCTGGCGCTGGTCATTTTCGTCCTTCTGGTGTTTCTGCCCGTCGCTCTTCTCGCTCGGATCCCTGTCGGACAGTTCGTCAAGGCGGTCCGTGAGCCCGTCACCCTCGCGTTTGTGACGACGTCGAGCGAGTCGGCCTTGCCAAAGGCGATGGAACTTATGGAGCGCCTAGGCGTGCCCAGATCGATCGTCGGATTCGTCATGCCCACGGGCTATACGTTCAATCTGGACGGCACCACTCTCTATCTGGCCATGGCCTCGGTCTTCGTGGCTCAGGCCGCGGAGGCGTCGACCGGTCAGCATTTCGGCCTCGGCCAACAGATCACCATGATGATCACCCTGATGATCACTTCCAAGGGAGTGGCCGCCGTTCCCAGGGCCTCCTTGGTGATCCTGTTGGCCACACTGGGAACGTTCCTCCCCAAAGGAATCGGCCCGGCGGGTGTCGCGGTGATCTTCGGCGTTGACGAGTTGATGGACATGGGTCGCACCGCGGTCAACGTCCTCGGCAACTGCCTGGCGACCGTGGTGGTGGCGCGCTGGGAAGGCGAGTTCGACGACGAGAAGGCCCGCGTGTTCGGAACGCCTGAAGAGACGGCCCCGCACAGTACGAGAGCCAGGAACCTGTCGGAGTAGTCCTGAGGAATTCGCCTGGCTTTGGCTCACGAGTGCACCAGTCCCGAAGTGGCCCCAAATCCTTCACCTCATTCTGGCAAACCCAGTGATCATGAGCATTTCGAGGACATACACTTTCACTTCCCTGGACCGAGAGATGTGCCCCGGATGCAAGAAAGAACGAAGTCGCCGCGACCCCCCACTCGACATCACCGTTCCAAAGGTGGTGGGGGGGCCCCCGAGGTGTACAGAGAAGTACATTGAGGAACGGTGACGAGTTCTGACGCAGCAGACGAGTGGGCAGACCAGGGCGCAGATGGGGGATCAGGGTGGCTTGGGCCACTTGACACTCTCTGTCGGATTCTTAGAATCAGATTTGTCGATCCGAATAGTGATGTCTTCAGGAGAAGGGTGCATGTCGAAAAGGATTGCCAGCCTCGTTCTCTTGGTGCTGGTGTGCGCCCTGATCGTTCCCATCGCGGGCTGGGCCCGTCCGGGCGGCCGGCGTGGGGGCCGTGGCGGTTCGGGCAAACGCGACAAAGGTGCCACCACCACCGCCACATCCGACATCAGCCGTGCGGTGAGCAAAATGGCCTCTGTGATCTCCAGACAAGCCACGGCCATGTCCAGAGCGAGGCCCGGGATTCATCCGCGACCGCCGGTTGTGCGGCCCTCCCCGGCCGGCAAGTGGCCGGGCAATCTGTCACAGCCACGCCTTCGTCACTTTCGACGGCGCTGACAACTGCCTGTATCGAACACCAACTCAGCGATCTGGATGGCGTTCGTGGCTGCGCCTTTCCGCAGGTTGTCGGCCACGACCCAGAGGTTGAGCCCTCTGGGGTGCGATGTGTCCCTGCGGATCCGCCCCACAAACACCTCGTCACGTCCGGTCGCGCTCCGTGGATGCGGATAGACCCGGTTCCCCGGGTCATCCATCACGACGACTCCGGGCGCCTTTTCGAGGATCTGGCGGGCAATGCGAGGAGTCAGATTCTTTGAAAAGACCGCGTTCACGGCCTCCGCGTGGCTGATCCGAACCGGCACCCGCACGCAGGTCGCGGTAACCGGAAGGCCGGGCTCCTCCAAAATCTTGCGGGTCTCCCGGACCATCTTCATTTCCTCCAAGGTGTTGCCGCGATCATCGAACACATCGATGTGAGGAAGGCAGTTGAAAGCGATCGTCACGGGATACACCTTCGGCGGCACCTCCGCGTCCCCGTTCAACTCGGCCCGTGCCTGGGCCTCGAGCTCCGCCATGGCGTCGAGTCCAGTCCCGGAGACCGATTGGTAGGTCGAGACGACGATCCGTTCAATCTGAGCGTGACGGTGGAGAGGCGCGAGGGCAACGACCATTTGAATGGTTGAACAGTTCGGATTTGCGATGAGGCCTCGATGCTTCTGGGCCGCCTTGGGGTTCACCTCGGGAACCACCAAGGGAACGTGTCGGTCCATCCGCCAAGCGTTGGAATTGTCGATCACCAAAGCCCCGGCCTCGGCGGCCCGCCAACAGTGGTCGAGGGAGACCTGCGTCCCCGCCGAAAACAGAACCAGATCGAGGCCATCGAACGACTTGGACCCTAACTCTTGGACCGTGTGCTCATCCCCGCCGAACGACACCTTCTTGCCCGCGGAACGGACCGTGGAGAAGAGCCTCAACTCACAAACCGGGAAATGTCTCTCCCCGAGCACTTCGACCATCCGCATCCCGACGGCGCCGGTCGCGCCGACGATTCCCACGCGGTAACTTTTCGAGGACATGGCTTCCCTCCGCCATAGACAATATTCAGGGTCCATAACCCTTCTGAATCACAGACCGAACTGCTTACAGATCGCCTTGACCGCATCCTGGACCTGGGTCTCCGGAATCACGCAGGTAATCTTCACATCGGACGTCGCGATCATCTGAATGTTGATCTTTTTCTCTGCCAGCACGCGGAACATGCGAGAAGCCACGCGGGTCTCCGTTCGGATCCCAAGCCCCACCAGAGAGACTCGGCCCACCGTCGAATCGGCCTTGACCTCGGCTCCGGGGATCTCCCGGCAGAGGCGATCCAAGATCTCCACGGTCGCTGCCAGGTCCGGTCGCTTCACGGTGAACGAGATATCGTTCGTGTCGACCACGGTCGTCGATTGGACGATCATGTCGACCGAGATCTCCTTGTTGGCCAGTTCCTCGAAGACCCGCGACGCAATGCCCGGCTGATCGGGAACTTTGAAGATCGTAACCTTGGCGATGCTGGCGTCGTGCGTGACTGCTCGGATGATCGCCTGTTCCACGTTGCCCTCCATTTCACTGATCAGCGTACCCTGCCCTTCCACGGCGCTGTCGCGCACGAGGATCGGCACTCCGAACTTCCACGCGAAGAAGACCGCCCGAGGATGCAGGATCTTCGCGCCCGAATGAGACATCTCGAGCATTTCCTCGTAGGACAGACGGGGGATCGTTTTCGCTTCGGGGTAGATCCTCGGATCAGCGGTAAAGACCCCATCCTGGTCGGTACACTTCTCCAACCGCCGGGCCTTCAGAGCCACGGCCAGGGCAATGGCGGTGATGTCAGACCCACCCCGTCCAAGGGTCGTCAAGGCGTCGTCCTCGGTCACTCCCTGGAATCCGGCCACAATGGCAATCTGTCCCGCGCGGAGCGACCTTTCGATCCTTTCGACCGAGATCCCTTCGATCCTGGCTCTGGTATGATGATGACTCGTCCGGATGCCCACCTGGGCACCCGTGAAGCTGATCGCGCGGGCCCCGTGCTTGGCCAGAGCCATGGCCATGAGAGCTCCGGAGACCTGTTCGCCCGTGGTCAGCAGCATGTCCAGTTCTCGAGCTGGCGGATCAGGGCAAAGGGTCTTCGCAAGCTGGATCAACTGATCGGTGGTAGATCCCATGGCCGATACGACCAAGACCAACTTCTCGTTCCGGGGGGCTCTCCTCGCGATCCGGGCGCCCAGGGTGTCGAGCTTCTCCAGAGTGGACAGCGACGATCCACCGTATTTTTGAACGACGATCTCCATCGGTTCCTCCCGCTTTCCAGATCAACGCGAGTATATCTCAAACGCCGACGATTTGCAGGGACACGATGGCATCCAGAGTTGACCGCCTCCTGTAAATCGCCACGCGACACCTCCGACGAGCAGGCAAAGGGCCAGAATAATGAGAAGCCGGTCGGTGACCTGGAGGGAACGGGCGTGGATCCAGGTCCGTGGCCGAGTGCCGAACCCTCGCATGTCCAGTGCGTTGGTGATGTCCTCACCGCTCAGGATCGCGTTCATCGTCACAGGGACCACGAGCGGCGCGAGTCTTCGCAGTCTGCCGAGCAATCCGCCCTTGAGGGCGTCGAGCTCGAACCCCCTCGCGCGCTGGGCGTCCATCGTCTGCTGGAAATCTCTGGCATACGTCGGGATCAGTCGAATGGCCAGATCCATGGCCACGGAGATCTGGTCGGAGAACCCCATTCCTCGAAACGCCGCGCCAAAACGCGTGGGAGGAATCGTGAACGTGATCGGAATCGCCAAGAACGCTCCGATCAGCATGCGGCACACGATGCAGAGGGCCGAGATGACGCCGTGCCAGGAGATCTTCATCCACCCCAGACGCACCAGCACGAGATCTCCTGTCTGCAGGGTCCCCGTGCCCATGAGAAGCGTGTTGGACCCGACCAGAAACACGATGAAGAACAGAAAGAACGACCAGGCCGCGCGGGTCGCTCGCCACGGTAGTCTGGCCAGAGAGTAGTAGAACGCGGCCAGCGCCAGGAGAACCAGCAGGACTCTGAGATCCTGCAACGATGCCGCCGTGAACGCTGAACAAAGAAGCAGGATGAGCTTCGTGCGGGGATCCAGCCGGTGGATCGGCGAGACTCCCGGGATGTAGGTGAAGTGGACGATCACTCTATCACCCCCTGGACTGTTGTCGGACGAAAGTCCGATGGGCTCCTCGCACTACGACGAAAGGTCGGCCAAAGCTGGCCTTCTGCTGACGGCGTCTCACCGTTGTAGCGCTAGCGTCCACTGCGGTCGACGATCTGGCCGTAGGCCGCGTAGAGGACCGGTAGCAGGATCACTCCGGAGATCATGTTGGGGATGATGACCTGCGCATACTGCAGCGGAACCAGCGAGGGTTGGGTTTGATAGACCCAGATGTCGGTGACACTGGAGAACAGGAACGCCAGGAGCATGCCTCCGGTCGACCAAGCCATGACCTCCCTCAACTCAGGGATACGCTCCGTTCGACACCGCGCCACGGCGTTGCCGGCGATCCAGCCCATCAAGCCGTTTCCAAGGCTCCAGTTCCACGAGAAGCCATAACCCGAGAGGAGATCGATGATGGCATTGCCGACGAATCCCGTGAAGAACCCGACACGACGTCCGAACACGCCGCCAAAGAACATGGGGATGACGATCGCCGGTCGAATCGATGTATTGAACGGACCGGGAATCCGAAACACCGCGGAGATCCATCCGAGCACGCCGTAAAGGGCGGCTCCGATCGCCATGTAGACCACGTCTCGAGTGGAGATCTCCCTCGCTTGGGAGGAGCGACCCGGCTCCGTGGTGCTGCCCATAGAGGCGACGAGCTTCACCCCGCCCTTTTTCCGGTGGTCATGGAGCGTTTCAGGCGTTCCAGCTCATCTTCGCACGGGTCATCGCTCGTCGACAGGTTGAGAGTCTCCTTGACCTTCTTGAGGCATGGTCGACAGAGGATGAGTTCCGGTGAGACCCATCGAAGATCGTGGGCCATCTCGGGATGAATCGGCTCAATGGCGAGGCTCACACGCCGGTAGCCCAGCGTATCCAGCCTGGGAGAAGGTTTCTCAGCCTCGACGGTCTCCGTCGTCCGGCAGAGATCGCAGGTGACCTCCACGAACGACTTGGTTTTGATTCCCATTGGTAGTCATCAGCTCGGTTTCCGCACAAAGGCGGCTCCGCGGCCGACTTCCCCTTTCAAACCGTGCATGCGGTTTTCCCGCACACGGCTTACCGATGATCTTACCGGAGTGGCTTGCG
>Ga0074195_1004343_pt1 | contig 11771 bp, 6 predicted proteins | sample EPASupsiteHSE623_FD_64525 | JGI IMG/M metagenome (GOLD analysis project Ga0074195, IMG submission 64525) | Bioremediated contaminated groundwater from EPA Superfund site, New Mexico - Sample HSE6-23 | ecosystem: Environmental > Aquatic > Deep subsurface > Groundwater > Contaminated ...
AAAAGTTTTATAGGATTGTTTATAAGTTTTTTACCATATTCACATTCGCTTATATACTTTTTAATAGAAGCCTGTTTCTCTGATAATTCCTTTGGTCCAAGTGAATTCATGTATTTTTTATAGTACTCAATTGCCTTGTCAAGCTGAAGGGTGAGATGATAACCTCTTGCAAGAACAAGTACAATGTCGGGCGCGATCTGAGGATTGATCTTGAATGCTTTTTCGTAGTACTCAATACATTTTGGCTTTTGTATTGAATAAAGGTAGCAGTTACCAATTTTGTAATTCAGCATTGCATTATTTGGCACGTACTTGTGAACAACCAGATAGTTGTCCAGTGCCCTTCGATAACCCCCACGGCCTAACATATACAACTCCTCGGCCTGCTTCAGATTTTCTTTTGCTTTTTTGTAGTCATCCTTATTGGCAATATCATTCTTGCTGATTTCAATTTCCTGAGAAAAAGCAGCAAAGCCTGCCAGTACAAATATTAATATTAATAGATTTTTCATGGCTGTTGTCCTCATAGATTAATTACACTCCTGAATATAAAGATTTGCAGCCTGAATTCCCAGGTCTTTTGCTTTCTGCCAGTCGGCACATGCTTCTTTAAACATTCTCAGTTCCTCTTTTGCGATTCCCCTGTTGAGGTATGCATAACCATATTTAGGATCTTTACTGATAATGTCGTCGAATATTGTTACCGCATCTTTGTATTCTTTAAGTTTCATCTTGGCTGAAGCCTTGTTGTTCAGTGCGGGCATATAATCAGGTTTTATTTTAAGGGCCTGATCAAAGTCTTTTATAGCTCCTGTGTAATCCTTTTTCTCATATTTTGCACTTCCACGGTTATTATATGCAATAAAATATTCTCCGTTTAGTTCAATGGCCTGTGTATATGCTTCAATGGCCTCGTCCTGTTTGTCCTTCCTCCTTAAAACACTTCCGAGATTATTCCACGCAAAATCAAGCTTCGAGTCAATTCTAATTGCAGCTTTATAGTCGCTTATAGCTTCATCGTATTTTTCAAGTTTTCTGTATGTGCTTCCCCTGTCATTAAATGCTATTGCAAGCTTAGGATCGGCCTTTACGGCAGCTGTAAAATCTAGCAGTGCATTTTCGAATTCTCCGTTCTGAAATCTAATGACTCCTGAATAATAATACAATAGCGGTTCCTTTGCTCCTGCTTCAACGCCTTTTGTATAATCTTCGAGAGCTGCAGCATTATCCCCCATCTGTTGTTTTGCACGACCTCTTAAATAATATGCAGATATCATTTGCGGATCATACTGCAATGCGCTGTTATAATCAGCAATAGCATCGCTAAGCATGTTAAGCTCTGTTTTAACACCTGCTCGGTTAAAGTATGCCTTTGCAAAATCAGCCCTGAAGCTTATTGCTTCGTTAAAATTGGCAAGGGCTTCCTTGAAGTTCTTTGACTTAACATTTTCTATACCCTTGTTATAGGCAAGCTCGGCCTCCTGATTCTCAGCTACAACCAGAGTTGAATCCTGCGCTGATAATCTAATGAACAGGAAAGTAAAAATGACCAAAGAGATAATACGTATACTCATAATCCTTAATGATTAGAATTTGCCCGAATATAATATTTTTTGCTTTAACCTGCAAAAAAATATGGGATCAGCATAAATTATACCAGGCTTTAAAACTCTTTAAGTAAGCTGCAATTTAAGTCCAAGGTTGATTTGGCCATAAATCTGTCAAATAAATCACGTTGTTTATGTAATTTCTATCGGAATTAATATTATAGGGTTTATTTTTGCATCATGTTCCGTTATCACACGCATACCTTTCCAAATGGCATAAAGCTTGTTCACCGGCGACGAAAGTCAAAAGTTGCTTATCTATCGGTAATTATAAATGCCGGATCACGCGATGAAGCTGCCGACAAACATGGGATTGCTCATTTTGCAGAGCATATGATATTCAAGGGAACAAGATCAAGGAACTCTCGCAGTATTATTACCTGTCTGGAAGATGTTGGAGGCGAAGTGGATGCCTTTACGACAAAGGAAGACACAATACTTTTTTCGGCATTCCCCTTAAAATATTACGACAGAGCTTCAGATCTTTTCTGTGATATTATTTTCAACAGTAGCTTTCCTGAGAAAGAAACTAAAAAGGAACGCGAAGTTATTATTGATGAAATTAACTCATACAAGGATAATCACACTGAACAAATATTCGAGGAATTCGAGGAAATGGTTTTCAGAGACCATTCTCTTGGAAGAAGGATACTTGGCACACGCAAAACTCTAAACTCAATAAAAAAGGAAGATATCAGGGATTTTGTTTCAAAGAGCTATTGCCCAGGGCACATTGTTGTTTGTTCTATGGGTGATATCTCTTTTGAGGAACTGTGTAAAATAACAGAAAAAACCTTTGGCAGACAGGAACCCGAGAAATCATTGCCAGCAAGAACTTCATTCAACGGATACAGACCATTCAGAAAAGAACGGAACAAAAGGGCTCATCAGGTCCATTGTATAATTGGTACAGAAGCTTACAGCTATTATAATGAAAAAAGAATTGCTCTTTCGCTCATTACAAACATTCTTGGTGGTCCTGCAATGATGTCGAAGCTTAACATGGTCCTTAGAGAAAAATATGGTCTTGTTTACAACATCGAAGCAGGGTACACTCCATACTCAGATACTGGGATATTCTCAGTATACTTTGGAACAGAGGACAAGAATTATGAAAAAAGCTATAAACTAGTAATGAAAGAGCTTGAACTTTTCGCTACAAAAAAAATATCGGAAAAAGAGCTTCAAAAAGCAAAAAAACAATTTCTTGGCCAGTTTCTGATATCACTTGAAAACCCAGAACAGCTACTTCTTGGAATGGGAAAAACATACATGACACACAACCAGAAAATATCGTCGAAAAACATGGCTGACAAAATAATGCAACTGTCAACAGACGACATACTGGAAGTTTCCCGTATACTCGCTCCGGAAAACCTTTCTGTTATAGTATATCATTGAAATGGACATTAACGAATATATCGACAAGCACATAAGCGAAGAACCTGAAGTTCTTTATGAACTATACAGGGAAACAAATACCCGGATATATAATCCGAGAATGTGCTCGGGTCATTATCAGGGACTGGCGCTAAAATTTATAAGCCAGATGATACAACCGTTATTAGTGCTCGACATTGGCACCTTTACCGGGTATTCTGCAATTTGTCTATCCGAAGGCTTGCTTCCTGGAGGAAAGGTATATACAATAGAAGAAAATTCTGAACTCGAAGAGATCATAACACGTTACTTACAGAAGTCGAATACCGAAAACAAGGTTAATGTGTATTTTGGGAATGCACTTGATATTATTCCAAGATTTACAGAAATGTTCGACCTTGTTTTTATTGATGCAGATAAGCGTCAGTATCTTCAATATTTTAACGCTGTTATTGACAAGGTAAGACAGGGAGGATTTATTATTGCCGACAATGTACTCTGGGACGGAAAGATTCTTGACTCAACTACTAACGACAATCAGACAAGAGCTTTGATTGAATTTAACGAATTCATCCAATTTGATACGCGTGTTGAGAATATGATTTGGCCGATAAGGGACGGATGGATGGTTATGAGGAAGAAATAGTATTCAGTTCATCATACAAAACATCACAGCAGGAAATAGTATACCTGCTGTAAAGAAAAATATAAAATTCTTAAGATATTAGATAAAAATCAGAATGATATTGAATACTGAAGCTGATTTTGCTTTTCATTTTCGTCTTCAGCAAATACAAGTTCATCAAGACGAAGCCTGTTAAGGTCACCCTGATTTATTGCTTCAATTTCGTTTTCTTCGAAAGTCAATTCTTCTGTTTCCATTTCTGTTACATTATTTTCAGGACGTTCGTATGGACGAAGGACATAAACAACCCCGTAATGTGCGGATTTTTCACGGCGAGCTTCGTCTGGTAACAGGTCGAAAGTAGCTTCAACCTCATCCCATATTGTTTGGATCAGTTTATCTGCTTCAGCCCGTAGAGAAGAAATCCTGTCGGTTGCATAGAGAGTTGATTTTTGTGTGATTTTCTGAGAATGGGCAGCTTCAGAAAACTGTTCGTAACGAACCCGTACAACAGCGGCTGATGGATTTGTCATCATAGAACCACCGTTAGCTATACGCTCAGTTTCACCTTTCAAAAGTTTATCTCCCCAGAATAAAATATCCTTTTCAGTCTGAAGGGGAGGTATTCTGCTGTCATTTTCGCGAATTCCATAAAACTTTCTGGATGTTGCAGGAAGGTCGCCGCGAACAATTGCAAAATTTAAAACCTGATAAAAATGTGAAACATATAATCGGGCCTTGCGCATAAGAGCCGTATACTCGCGGCCTTTGTTAACCTGAAGGTGAAAGGCCGAGCGTTGCTGATGGAACATATTCTCGAACTGCGGCAGAAATTGTCTTAACTTCTGCAGTGAAGCTGACGAAAACGCCAGCTTGAAAGGAGGGAGTTCCTCGCCAATTTCTTTGGCAGCCTTTAGCGCACGCAGGCGGGCCATGTCGGTATTTGGAAGTCGGCGATAAGGCATATTTTTTTTTTACGAAAATACTTTCTATTTTGACCAGATGTTAAAATAAAAGTATGAAAATATAAACAGGCAAATGTTATTAACTACAAAAACTAAAGAGGCGGAAAAAATCCGCCTCTTTTTTTATCTTATTACAGTGACATTCCCTGTGAACTCTTTTTTGTTTCCTTTATGATCCCTGCATATAACCATCCATGTGTATGTGTCCACCTTTACTACATTACCTGCTTTGTTCTTTCCATCCCAGCCGTGTTCTGCCGGGTCTTCGGGATTATACTTGTCGGTTTCCCAGATTACCTGACCCCATCTGTCATATACATATAAGTGGAAACCTTCGGGCTGAATATTATGACCAGACACAAACCATACATCGTTCATTGAATTAAAGTCAGGTGAAAACGCAGTTGGTGCATATATTGTAAAGTCATCCTTTATTAGCAACTGCGCAGTCGCAGTGTCAGTACATCCTTTGTCGGATAAAGTTACCAAAGTAACGTTATAAGTTCCAGCATCAGGATATTTGTGATATGGGTTTACAATACTTGAAGAATCACTATCGCCAAAGAACCAGTAATGATCAACAGCTCCTGTACTTAAACTTGTAAATTGTACAAAGGGTTTAAGTATTGTTGCAAACTGAGGGTCCCAAATAAATAATGAGTGTGGTTTGGGATATACATTAATAAAAGATGGTTTAGTCTCAGTTGATGTACAACCCCATGTTGATGTCACAGTAAGCGTAACATCAAATACCCCTGCATCTTCAAATACATGAACGGGATTTTTTGAGAGGCTTATATTTGAATTGTCTCCGAAATCCCACTGGTAAGTCTGCCCAATATCCGGGCTTGTCTCACTGAAATTGACAGTAAAAGGCTGGCAGCCCGCAACAGTATCAGCAATAAAACTCAGTGGTGGTGCTTCTAAAACATAAACTGTGACTGAACTTGAATCATGAGTTCCGCAGGCATCTTCTGCATATACAGTATAAGTAAATGTTTCTTCGGGATTCAGGAATACTGGTGGGGAAAAGACAAGCCCATCCTGGTTGAAAAGAATGTATGGGGGACCTATTCCACCTGAAATACTTACGTTTAATGTTACAGGATCACCGGGACATACAGTATCTGTATTGCATAGCATTACGACGTCAACAGGCGGTGCTATCCTGATAACGGTAGTATCTGCATTGCTGGAACAACCATTAGCGTCAACAAGATATCCAACATAAACCATATCCTGGGTTGGAGTAACGCTTATTACAGAAGATGAGGCAGAGCCATTCCAAAAATACTGATAAGGTGGATTACCGCCGATTCCATATAATGTAAGGAATACTGTCTCGCCCTGACAAACATAACGGTCCGGTGTTGTAATTGCAATAAACGGTGGCGGTTCATTTACTATTCCTCCATTAACATCTGTACATCCGTTGAAATCTGTAATTGTGACAGTATAAACACCTCCGGGAATATTACTGTTGCTTGAACCCATTACTCCGTTAGTCCATTCGTAAGTATAATTACCTCCGGGATAAGGAGTCCCACCTGTAGCAGTTGCACTGATAGCGCCGGTGGTAGCACCTGGACATATGATATGCGTAATGGAAATTGTTGAAGTAAGTTCTGTCGGCATTGAAACCTGATGAGTTGTAGGAGTTGACGAACATCCGTTCTGGCTAACGGTTAAAGTAACGTCGTAAGTGCCCGGTGTCTGATAGCTAACGGTGTGAGGTCCGAACCCAAAGCCCGGGATAGCTGTTCCACCACCGAAATTCCAGTTGAAAGTACATAATGCATTGCCATTCCCCTGATAAGTTACTGCAGCATTTTCACCATAACATTCAATAGGAGAAATTATAAACTCAGATGTTGGAATCTGGGTCAGGAGCAATGTTACAGTATCACTTGAGATGCAACCGTTATTATTTTCCGTCCATATCATATTATACTGACCTGTCATATTAACAGTTACATTCGATGTCGGACTGCTTGCATTAGAAAAGAAAGCAGACCCGGGACCTGATGAAGTCCATGTTCCTGTTCCGATAGTCGGGGTTGCAGCCAGAGTATATGACAGAAGGCATTCCGCATCATTAGGTCCTGCGTTTGCAACCGGTTGCTGATAGAATCCAACGATTGCCTGATCCGAAGAGACACAACCATTTCCGTTATTTTCAGTCCATGTAAAAGTATATTGACCGTCACTCGGTACTGTAACCATTGTACTTGCCGCAACACTGTTTGTAAAAACCACACCTGCAGGACTTGATGTCCACGACCCGGCACCTGCACTTGGAGTTGCATTTAATGTAAACTGATGAGAACACACGTTTCCGCCTGATCCTGCCTCAGCGACAGGTTGCTGTGTAAAGGTAACAGAAACAGCATCACTTACCTGACAAGCAGCCGGCCCAACTGTAAAAGTGAAAGTATATACTCCACCGGGAGCAGGTACAGTAACATTTGACAAAGGCAGAGTAGGATTAGCAAAAGTCGCAGTTGCCGGCACCGAAGTCCACTGCCCGATAGAAGCATTGGTAGCAGCAGTAAGAGAATATGTGAGTGCACAGACCTGAGCGTCTGTTCCTGCATTAACCGTATATGTACCGCAACATGAAGGATCGGTTGGAGACAGAACAGTTATTGTTTGTGTAGTAGTTGTAGAAGTACAACCGTTTTCTGTTAGAGAAAGTGTAATGTTATATGTACCTTGTGTATTCCATGTAACCTGATAAGGGCCCAATCCTGAACCACTAAGGACTGTTGCTCCTGCAAAATTCCAGGTAGGCGTTGCGGTTCCAGCGGTAGAACCAGTAAAATTAATATCAGCAGGAGAACTTGGGCAAATAGGTGTTTGTACAGTGAATGTAGAAGTTGGTACTGGGCTAACAGTAACAGAGACCTGATCGGAAGCCGTCTGGCCGCATGCATCAGTTACATTTACAGTATAGGTTGTAGTTCCTACCCCGGGAGAAGGAGTAACAGTCTGGCTATTACCGGCGCCATTGCTCCAGCTGTAATTATAATTAGGAGATCCTCCTGATACTGTTGCTGCTAATGTAACAGGCTGGGATCCGTTGCAAATTGTCTGGTCGGAACCTGCACTAACTGTCATAGGTGAATTATCAGCCACCCAGATTGTGTCATAAACATAACCGGTTCCACAAGGATTGGGAAGTCCTAATAATACATATTCTGTTCCTTCTGTATTCCCGTCAAGAACGGGGTTTACAGTAAATGATGTCTGAGTTTGACCTGCCGGTATCGTTACATTTGTAGGTATCGGTGACTGAAAATCACCGTTAACAGCAGTTCCGCCAACAGTAAAACTAACAGGATAATTATTTGCAGGCGGATTCCCAATAGTTACTGCAACGTTTGCCACTGAGCACCCTTCAGCTGCTGTATTGCCGCTGCTATATGTCACAATAATATCAAGTGCGTCTGTAGAGAATGAATTTGCTTCAAGAAAAACAGCTGAATCGAAAATATGGTCACCAGCATCTGCTGTCGCAATTTTAATATGATAGTTTTGACATGGCACAACGCTGGCAGAAGCAGTGAGCACAGTAGTAAAACCGTCAAGCACAATAGTTGTTCCGCCTAGTGTTTGGTTGTCAACATAATACTGAGGATAAGATCCTGAATTCACATTGTCGATCGAAACCGGATTTGATGTTCCGGGAACAAGTGCAATATTCTGATTTGTATAGTTTCCACCTCCGGGATTCGGACCCGAAATAAAAAATCCGAAAACATCATTATAACCAGAGTTTACATATTCAGGATATTCCTCTGATCCGAAAACATACCTGAAAGAAATAAGATTGTCCATCGGGTAAAAATCGAATTCAAGAACGGCAGCGTCATAGGTAGAAGCGCCTGCAATTCCATCGAGAGTAGCATCTCCGTTACCGAGCATATCTGAGCTTACGAAATTTCCAACTGAACCAGATAGCATTGTTACATCACCAGAAGAAAGAACTATCCCGGAAGTAAGACCAAGATTTGTTGTATTCCCGTTTGAGAATTCAGCTATCTGTCCGGCTCCTGTTGCTCCAGTTGCACCTGAATAAGTAATATTCGATACAGTTACACCGCCTCCGAGAAGTACATTAGTTACAAGCTGCTGAGGAGTCTGACCTCCGGTAACAATTAGCTGGGAATATGACTCCAGAGATATAATAGTAAAGCATAATAATGCCGTATATTGCAAAAACCTCATAGGTTATACATTTTAGTTTAAGACTTCTTTTTATTGAAAAAGTTGCCAACAATAATACAAAAAAAATAAAATAAAAATAATGACTTATTTCATTTTACTCATTATCAGATAATAGTGCCAAAACCAAATAAAAAGGATTTTGTAACTTTTATGAAATGTTTTCCGTAAAACTGCGTTACTTGGCTATTATGAACCGGAATTATCTGTTTGTGTCTATAATTCTTTCTCTTTACGGATCAGTGTTGTCCGGACAGGAAGAAATATTCCAGCAGGCAGATACAGGCTCATCCTATTCTGGCTTTGCATCAGTTTTTGTAATTCCCACTTCGCTTTCAGAACAGAATGCAGTATATATGGGTGGTATTGGCTCTGTAATAATAAGTGACAGGATTATTGTTGGCGGGTACGGTATGCGGAAAACAGGAAAAACATACGCAGACAAAGGTGCACTTAACGGAAAAATGATGTCGTTTGGCAGTGCCGGGCTTATAGGCGGTTACACATTCCCAATAACCAAAAGAATAAAGCCGGTGTTTCAGTGCTTTGCAGGCTGGGCGGGTCTTACACTGAGTTCCACCGATTCAAAAGGATATGCTATAACAGAAGCTTTTAACCGGCTTGGAGTTATTTCACCTTCGGTAAGCGTTGATTTTAATCTTTTCTGGTCACTCTGGCTTTCTGCTGGATTCGAGTATATGTTTGTAGGAGGCGTAAGCATTGATGGTTATTCTGACAGTGATTTTTCGAAACCAGGTGCTTACATTTCCCTGAAACTGATGACGGGAGACCAATAGTTATAAGCTGTATTTCAAGTTATCAACAGTTGCAGAAAAATCTGCAAAAACCTTTATTTTTGCATAAAAAAGAAGGTGAAGGCAAAGAGCGACGAAACGACTCCCCTGATGTCTCAGTACAACACATTCAAGTCGAAATTCCCCGACGCAATATTGCTATTCCGTGTTGGTGACTTTTATGAAACGTTCGGTGCCGACGCTATCAGGACCTCACGTATCCTCGGGATCACCCTCACAAAAAGACATAACGGCTCGGCATCTGAGATAGAACTTGCAGGGTTTCCTCATCATGCTCTCGATACTTACCTGCCTAAACTTGTACGTGCAGGCGAACGTGTTGCAATATGCGATCAGCTGGAAGACCCTAAACTTGCAAAAAAAATTGTCAAACGCGGTGTTACTGAACTTGTCACGCCAGGTGTTACAACAAATGACAATGTTCTATCTGTAAAGGAAAACAACTTCCTCTGCTGTGTATATATTCAGGGAAAAATCGCAGGCACTGCTTTCTTCGATATGTCAACCGGAGAATTCTATGTAGCAGAAGGTACGCTTGAGCAAACCGAAAAACTTATACAAAACCTTTCTCCTAAAGAAATACTGTACGAACGTTCACAGCACGACAAGGTTACAGCAATACTCGGACAGCGGTTCTATTTCTATAAACTTGATGAGTGGATGTTCTCGCTGAACAATTCTCAGGACAGACTTTTAAAGCATTTCGGAACAACCACACTTAAAGGGTTCGGGATCGAGAACATGCAGCTGTCGCTGATTTCAGCTGGCGCTGTTTTCTTTTATCTCGACCAGACTCACCATGAGAATATAAAACACATAGTCTCAATTTCCCGACTCGACCACGATAAATATGTCTGGCTCGACAAATTCACTATCCGCAATCTAGAACTTTTTAATTCGATTACAGAAAACGGAGCATCTCTTTGCGGAATAATTGACAATACAAGTACGGCAATGGGTTCAAGAATGCTTAAGAGATGGATCGCAATGCCACTTGTTGATATCGGTGCAATTAACGAACGTCACGATATTACCGGGTATTTCAAAGAGAATACTGAAACTGCCGGAGCCGCCGAAAACCTCCTGAAACAGATAGGTGACCTCGAAAGGATTTCAGCAAGAATTGCCACTGGAAAAATAAGCCCAAGAGAAGTAGTGGCCCTTCGCAGATCTCTTATTGCTGTTGCAGGATTAAAGGAACTGTGTCTTAAACAGGATAACAATTCAATAAAAAAACTTGCAGCAAATTTCGACACATGTTACGAAGTATGCAAACGAATTGAAGCAGAGATGATGCCTGAACCACCGGCCCTTCTTGGGAAAGGTGATGTTATTGCTACCGGATTCTCACCTGAACTCGACGAACTTCGTTCAATTGCAAGAGGAGGTAAGGACTTTCTTGTAACAATTCAGCAAAGAGAAATTGAAAAAACAGGTATTTCTACCTTAAAAATAAGCTTTAACAATGTTTTCGGCTTTTATATTGAAGTTCGGAATGCCCATAAGGAAAAGGTACCTGCCGACTGGATAAGAAAACAAACACTTGTCAATGCAGAAAGATATGTCACCCCTGAACTAAAGGAATACGAAGAAAAGATTCTTACTGCCGAAGATAAGATTAATGCACTTGAAAGTGAACTGTTCGGAAAGCTTGTACTTGGTATCAGCGAATTTATCCCATTAATTCAGTCCGATGCAATGCTTACTGCAAAGCTGGATGTGTTGATAAACTTTGCCCTTCTCGCAAAAAGACAAAACTACACACGCCCTGAAATGAACAGCGGAAGTGCTATTGACATTAAAGAAGGACGTCATCCTGTTATAGAGCAGATGCTTCCATCCGACATGCCATACATTCCGAATGATGTATATCTTGACAATGAAAAACAACAGATAGTGATCATTACCGGACCGAATATGTCTGGTAAGTCAGCATTGCTCCGACAGACCGCACTTATCTGTCTGCTTGCCCAGGCCGGCAGTTTTGTTCCGGCTCGCGAAGCATCTCTTGGAATTGTCGATAAAATCTTTACCCGGGTAGGTGCTTCTGATAACATAACTCAGGGAGAATCTACCTTTATGGTGGAAATGATAGAAACAGCCAGAATTCTTAATAACCTTTCATCTCGCAGCCTTATACTTCTTGATGAGATTG
>Ga0074195_1004344_pt1 | contig 11770 bp, 10 predicted proteins | sample EPASupsiteHSE623_FD_64525 | JGI IMG/M metagenome (GOLD analysis project Ga0074195, IMG submission 64525) | Bioremediated contaminated groundwater from EPA Superfund site, New Mexico - Sample HSE6-23 | ecosystem: Environmental > Aquatic > Deep subsurface > Groundwater > Contaminated ...
GCATCCTGTCGTGGCCTGATTCGAGAAGCTTGGAATAGGATTCCTGGAATATTTCGAGACCGCCGATGCCATTGCCAAGGCAGATGGCCGTTTTTTCTCTATCATGGCCGACGGAGGCAAGACTTTCTCCCTCATCATTGAAACCCGCGTCGCGCCATGCCTGGACGGCGGCCGCGACAGCGTATTGGGAAAAGAGCGCCATTTTCCTCGATTCCTTTCGATCCATCCAGAGTCCTGGGTCGAATCCTTTCACTTCGGCGGCAATCCTCGAATCGAGCGTCGAGGCATCGAAATGGGTTACGGGGCCGGCGCCGGACTCGCCCCGCAGCAGGGCCGACCAGAAGCTATCGATAGTGTTCCCGACGGGGCTGATGACGCCCAAGCCGGTGACCGCGATTTTCTTTTTCATGGTGTCTCCTTCCTACCAACGAATCACTGCGGCGCCAAAGGTAAGTCCCGCGCCGAAGCCTAAAAGCATGATGAGATCGTTTGTCTTGAGCAGTCCCTTGGAATCCATTTCGGCGAGGGCGAGGGGGATGCTCGCCGCCGATGTATTGGCGTATTCATCCACGTTCAGGTAAAACTTTTCTGGCGGAATGCCGAATCGCTTTCCTGCGGCTTGGACAATGCGCGCGTTTGCCTGGTGAGGAACGATCCAGGCAAAATCCTCAAGTTTGTAGACGGTGGCGTGCATGATTCGCTCAATGAGGACGGTGATCGATTTTACGGCAAAATCATACACTTTCTTGCCATTCATCGAAAGAACGGGAACGATCGGCGTTTCCCTTTCGAAAGCCGATGTTCTTGGCGCCTGGATGAGGTAGAGGTCCTTGGCCCCGCTGCCTTCGGCGCCGAGCATGAAGGAGAGGCAGCCGCGTCCGGGCTCGTCGATACGGGAAATGATGGCCGCGCCGGCCCCGTCGCCGAATAGTACGGCCGTGGAGCGATCGCTCCAGTCCGCTATTCGGGTGAGTTCTTCAGCGCCGATGACGAGAGCATGGCGCCCATGCCGCGCTTCGAGCATCGATGAGGCGATGTCCAGCGCATAGATGAAGCCCGTGCAGCCGGCGACGACATCGAAGGCGGCGCAACCATAGGCGCCAATCTTATCCTGAACGATGCAAGCGGTGGCGGGAAAACCGAAATAGTCCGGAGTCGCCGTCGCCACGACAATCAAATCGATGTCATGCGGCCCAATCTTGGCCCTTTCCATCGCCTTTCGGGCGGCATCGGCGGCCATGTCGCTTGTCATCACTCCATCGGGCGCCATATGGCGGGATCCAATCCCCGTATGGGAGCGGATCCATTCATCGGTGGTATCGAGCCTTGCCGCGAGATCTTCATTCGTCACTCTGATTTCAGGGATATAGGACGCGATTGAACGTATTACAACGGACATCGTGCTTCCTCCTTATATGTGACAAAATACAGGAATATGTCACGAAGAGGATTTGAACATGGAACCTCAGCCAATGTCAATATGACGGATTATGTCAACAAGTGAGCTAGCTGCGACGGCTCGAAGAGAGCGACGCCGCCGGCACAAGCATTGAGCGGGATTACGCGAGTATTAAGCGAGGACGGTTTCCTTCTCCGCGGGAGGCGTTTGCTCAGCCTCGCCAGTGGTGAGCGCGAGGAAATCCGCTTCCTCGATGACTTCCTTTTCGAGAAGAACGCCCGCTATTTTATTGATCATTTCGCGCTTCGAGCTTAGCAAGGCGACGACGCTGTCGTAGCGGGCCGCGATGATTCTCGCAATTTCATCATCGACATATTTCTGCGTATCCTCGCTGTACTCTCGCACCAGGAAGGGCTCGGGAGCGGAAGCCCCGGAGAAGCCTTGCCCTTTCTTTGTGAGAGCCACATGCCTGAACCGCTCGGACATTCCGAAATCGGTGATCATTCTTCTGGCGATGTCGGTCGCTCGCGTTATGTCGTTGGCCGCTCCCGTGGAAATGCTGCCAAAAATGATCTGCTCGGCGGCCCTGCCACCCAGCAAGACATCGATCTGGCTCAGCAATTCTTCTTCGCTCACGACGTAGCGATCCTCGAGGGGCATCTGCAGGGTATAGCCAAGGGCTCCGTAGCCCCTGGGAATGATGGACACCTTCTTAACCGGGTCGCTCCCCGGCGTAAAGGCCGCTGTAACGGCATGGCCTGTCTCATGGAAAGCGATCACTTTTTTCTCTTTTATATTGATCACCTTGGTCTTCTTCTCGAGGCCGGCGACGACCTTTTCGATCGCCGCGTCGAAATCGCCTTGCCGCACCTTCTTTCTTCCAGCCCGGACGGCGAGGAGGGCCGCTTCGTTCACGATATTCGCGAGATCGGCGCCCACGAAACCAGGGGTGCTGCGGGCGACCCTGGAGAGATCGACGGATTCGTCCAGCTTGATGGCTTTGGCGTGGATTCTCAGGATGGCTTCGCGGCCGGGCATGTCGGGCCTATCGACCAGAACCTGCCGGTCGAACCTGCCGGGGCGCAGGAGGGCTGGGTCGAGGACATCGGGACGGTTCGTCGCCGCGAGGATGATGAGCCCCGAAGTGGCGTCGAATCCATCCATCTCGACCAGGAGTTGATTCAAGGTCTGTTCGCGCTCATCATTCCCGCCCATCAAGCCGCCGCTGGTTCTGCTCTTGCCCAAGGCGTCAAGCTCATCGATGAAGACGATGCATGGCGCTTTTTCTCTCGCCTGCTTGAAAAGATCCCGCACCCTGGCGGCTCCGACTCCCACGAACATTTCAACGAAATCAGCCCCGCTCATCCGGAAAAAGGCGACATTCGCTTCGCCAGCGACGGCGCGGGCTAAAAGGGTTTTGCCCGTTCCTGGTGGGCCGATGAGCAGGACGCCCTTGGGAATTTTCCCTCCAATATCGGTATATTTCGTCGGATTCTTCAGAAAGTCGACGACCTCAACCAATTCCGCTTTTGCCTCATCGACGCCGGCGACATCGCCGAACCGCGTCTTTATGTCGCCTTCGGCGACGATGGTGGCCTTGTTTTGGCCAAAAGCCAGCACGTTCGAATTTCCCCCGCCGGAAAAGCGCTTCATTACGAAGCGCCAGACGATGAACATCAGCCCGAAGGGAAGGATCCAATTGAAGATGAAGGAGAGCACGGCGCTTCCTTCCTTGGGCGAGGCGGAATAGACAATATGCTTTTCGTCCAGGAGGGTCGTGAACTGCGGATCGTTGATGGGTACCGTCTTGTAGACAAACCCTCTTTTAGCTGAGGCGGGGAAGGGCGACGAAGGAGCCAGGGTGTTGGCGTCGGTGTAGCCGGTATAATAATTGAGATCGATTTCGACTCTTTTAATTTCGCCGCTCTGAACTTTATCCTTGAAGGTGGAGTACGGAACCAGGGTATTGTCCGTTCTGAACGCGAGGTAATTGAAAAGGCTGATCATGATCAGCATGACGACAATATATCCTAAGGAAAATCTCATCTGGAATCCGCCCATCGGACCTGTTGTTTTCGGCGGAACCTTCCCGTGCGAGGGGTCCTGAGGCGGTTTAAGGCTCCATTTGCTGTTCTTTTTCTGCATTTTTCACTCCCTTTACGAATTTAATGAAAACCAGCCCAATATGGAAGGCGCCGCGAGAGCCTGGTATGCCTTTCGCTTCCCTTGACCCTCAGCCGCAGTTTTTTTATATTTCTTATGATTCATAGCAACTCAAACGAAAGTCAGGAGGATACTGTATGAACGTCAAACCCTTGGGTGATCGCATTCTCATCAAGATCAAGGAAAGCGAAACCAAAACAGCGGGCGGGATCATCATTCCGCAAACGGCTCAGGAAAAGACCCAGACCGGTGTGGTTGTCGCTGTGGGAACCGATACGGATGTGATCAAGGTCAAGGCTGGCGATGAAGTCATGTATGACAAGTACGCCGGAACCCAAATCAAGATCGATGGTTCCGAGCATCTCATCGTCAAGATGTCCGATATCCTCGCCATACTGGAATAATCTTCAGCGAGCGGGATACAGCAAAAACAAAAAAGGCTGCCGGAAGGCAGCCTTTTTTGTTCGCTCAGCGGATCCTTTAGGGTTTCAGCACGTCAAGGATCTCGGCCGGGGAGGATGCTTTGAGTATGGCCTGGCGCTTTTCCTCGCTGCGGAACAGCATGCTCACTTCAGCGAGAAACTGAAGATGCGGCCCGGTTTTCTCGGGGGGAGAGAGCGTCATGATGTAGATCTTGCAGCCTTTATGGTCGAGCGCGTCGAAATCCACTTCGGTATCGGAAATGCCAATGCACGCGACGAGCTCGGAAACGGCGCTGGTCTTGCCATGGGGGATGGCGATGCCATGCTTCATGCCGGTGCTCATCCTGCTTTCCCGTTCCAGAACCGAAGCCTTCGCGAGGGCCCGGTCTCTGACTTTGCCACTTTTCATGGCCACGTCTATCAGTTCATCGATAATCTCATCTTTTGTAGTTCCCGTGAGATGCAGGGCAATAAGCTCGGGGCTTAGAACAGTCATTAGGTCCATAGCATTCAATAGTAAATCGGCGATCAATGATCGTCAAGCCTCATGCTCCCCGCCGCCCCTCGAATCAGATGAAATGCTTGGGAGCCTTCATGTCGCGGGCGACAAGGCGACGGGCGGCGAGGCTTTGGGCGGCGCTTATCCATAGGGCGTCGATGAAGGCCGCGGTCATGGAGAGGAGAAAAGCGATGGGAACCATGACAAGATAGCCATTTTCGAAGCCTTTGCCAAAAAGGCCGCAGCCGAGGGTTAGCACGGCAAGGGGGCCGTTTTGGGGCGAAGCGCTCGCCGCCAAGGTGGCGAGCGGGATGATGAGCGCGATAAGGAGGAGGTTGGGAATCGAAATCGCGAGAAGAGAATAAGAAGACAAGATAATGACGAAGGACAGGGCGGCGACGAAGGCGGTTCCCGCCCTGCCGAAGAACAGCCCCACCGGCATGAGAATGGCATTGTAGCGGCGCTTAATGCCAAGGTTCTCGCGGGTTTGCCGCAGGGTCGTACCCGAGGAAAATCTCAGGTTCCCCGACGCGATCGCCGCCAGCGCGGCGGGCAGCCCCGAGAAGATAATGGGAAAAGGGTTATTTCTCCCGCTCAGAAGATAGACGGCGAGAGGCAGGATAAGGGCGATTACCGCAAAGCAAGCGATAGCCAGAATCGCGAGGAAAGAGGCGTATATGCCTCCGGCCAGCGATGTCGTCACCAGGTAGAGGGCTCTGGCCGATATCGGAATGAGGAGGACGCCGAGAATTTCGGTCATGAACGTGTTGATGGTATGGAGAATCCTCGAAAATGAATCGAGAAGGTTGGCGACAGGCCGGGCGGCCATTGGATCATGGGCCATGGCGAGGCCGACGCTCATGGCGAAAACAAGGACCGGGGCGGCCATTCCCCCCGCATTCAAAAAAATGGCTCCGAGATTCTGGGGAAAAATCTCCATCAAGCCACTGCCAAATCCCTTGACGATTTGGGCCGAGGTATCGGAAAGAAGCGGCACCCTGACGGGCAAAGCGATGAGCGCCGCGATGATACCAATCGCCGAAGCCGAAAACAGGGAAAGGATAAAAAAACGCAAGCTTCTGAGCCCGATATTCCAGAATTTTTTTTCCTCGTAGAGCTTCAGCACGGCGAGGGGAAGGTTGACGCTTAGCAGGGCGCCTAAAACGTAATAGCCGATGCGCAGGGAAATTTCCGCCAAGGAAGCCAGCGCGCCGCCGTCTTCAAGAAGGGCTTTGGGGCTGACCGCGAAGAGGGCGGCGCCGAACAAGATCCCCGCGGCGTATTTAAACCAAAGTTTCATCGCGGCCACAGCATAACCGCAGGAAGAAGGGCTGGTCAACCTTGCCATCGTCGTTGACACGAATCGGTCTTTATTATAATGTCGTTTCGGATGCGCAGCCGGAACCATCGCCGGCAGTATCGAGGCGCGCCACGACCCAGTAGCTCAGATGGATAGAGCGGCTGCCTCCTAAGCAGCAGGTCGCCCGTTCGAATCGGGCCTGGGCCAACCGCATCGCATAAGGAAATATATTTTTACCCGGAAGACTGAAAAGCCCCTATTCACCTGGATTCCCACGCGTCGTCAAAACCTATTCGAATCGGCCTGCATGCAGTGAGACAAGGTACTTTATGTAATCCAGTCCCATTTTCATGTCTGCAAAAGTATCCCGTTCGTAGGACAGGTCGTGGTCCGTGGTTATCCATTCCGGGTCGCAGGCCAGAATCTTGGGCATGAGCGCGGGGTAATTCATGATTCCATAGCCGGATGGCCTGAATTCAAAGGAATTGTATTCGGCGCCGCCGCGCTTGCTGCCTAGGGGAAAGGGTGATTCAAGCAGCAACGGGGCTGTGGCGAAGTAGTCTTTCATGTGGATGATGGGGCAGCGGGATTTGTATTTTTCGAGATACCGGACGGGATCTCCGCCGCCTAAGGAAATCCAGCCGAGGTCGGGCTGGAACTTCAGCAGTTCGGGTTCCGTGTTATCAAGAATGATATCCAAAAAGGGCGTTCCATCGACCTTGTTCATGAGATCGTAGCCATGGTTGTGATAGAGAAGCTGCACTCCATGGCGCTTGCACAGGCGGGATATCCGCTCGATCTCACGGACCGCCTTCGGGAACAAGTCCGTTCCCGGCAGCATGGTGGGCGGAATAGTATCGATCGTCAGGTATTTCACGCCCAAAGCGGTACGGCGGGTGATGACGTTCAGCGTATCGCAGGAAAATTCCTCATAGTGAACGTGGTCGCAGACGATCGCGAGACCGTTCTCTTTCCGGAACGAGAGGATCTCTTCGCTGCTCAACCCAAACATGCCATAGAGCTCCAATCCCTCGAACCCTATGGCCGCGAGACGATGCATGATATGTCCGAGCTGCGAGCGGCATATATCGCGGAAAAGAAAGGTTGGAGACGCATACCGGATACTCTGTCCCATAATTATATCCCCTTGACCTGTAGATGTTCTACAAGCAATTTTCTTTGGTTGTGCTACAACCAACGTTCATGGTAAGGGCGATCTATATGGCACGTCAACTGGAAATCATAATGCGTACACAAAATAAAACTTGACGCCTCAGTATATGTGTGTTTTACTAAACCGTGGAGAATGTACTACAAGTCCTGCTTGTTGTGCATGGGTATCTGCAGATACCCGAAAACGAGCAGAGGTTGTAGAATAACGCACTATTCAGGAGGGAGATAATGAAAAGAAGCTCCGTATTTTCGTTGCTGCTGGTCGCTGTCCTGATCTTCATCAGCGTAGCGGCTGTTCCGGCGCAAACAGCTGCCGCCAAGCAAGTTCCTTACATTGGTGTCTCGATTTTTGATTTTACCAATACCTTCGTGGGTTACATCCGCAATGGTATCAACTTCTACATGAACGAAAAGTATCCGAGCCTTAAGTTCATGATGGTCAACGGCGAGAACGTCCAGGCTACCCAGACCGAGCGCATCGACACGATGATCTCCAGGGGCGTGAATATTCTGGCGGTAAACCCCGTCGATACCTCCGCCTGCGATACGATCGTCGCGAAAGCCAAACAGGCGGGCCTTCCGATCGTATTCTTCAATCGAATGCCTACCCTCGAAGTCCTGAATAGCTATGATAAGTGCTGGTATGTCGGCCTTGATGCCCTCTATCAGGGACAGCTGGAAGGCGAGATGGTCGCGGACGCATGGAAGAAGGATTCCAAGAAATTTGACACGAACCGCGACGGCGTCCTTCAGTATGTCCTCATGACCGGAACTCCGGGCCACAGCGACGCGACAGACCGCGCCAACGGATTCTACGCGGGGATCAAGGCATCCGGCATGGCGGCCGAGCAGATCGCCACGCAGCCCGCGAACTGGAACACCGCTAAGGCGGTCGAGACCATGAACTCTTGGATCGGCAAGTTTGGCAACAAGATCGAAATGGTGGTATGCAGCAACGACGCCATGGCGCTTGGGGCTGTCGAGGCGCTCAAGGCCAACGGCCTCATCACCGCCAAGAAAGCGATTCCCGTCATCGGCGTCAACGCGCTGCCTGAGACTTCCGAGCTGATAAAGTCAGGGGTTATGCTCGGTTCCATTCTCACCAGCACCTACGATACGGCGCGCGCTGTCATCGATATCTGCATGAATGTGGTGAACGGCAGGGCCGCGGACGCGAATCTGGAGTGGAAGATGGTCGGCAAGATCGTCAAGATTCCCGAGAAAAAAATCACCGTTGAGAATGTTGGCGAAGCGATTGCAGGGTATAAGTTAGCGAAGTAGAATTTTAATACCAACTCATGTCTCTGGATGTGGCGAGGGGCGGTCCTCTCGCCGCATCCAGAATTTTATCGGGGAGAGCGTGATGGAAACCGGAGAGTATCTGCTTGAAATGAGAAATGTCTCCAAGAGCTTCCCGGGAGTGCAGGCGCTCAAAGACGTACAGATCAATGTAAGGCCGGGCGAGGTCGTCGCCCTCATGGGGGAAAACGGGGCGGGCAAGTCCACCCTCATGAAGTGCCTTTTCGGCATCTATACAATGGATCAAGGCGAAATCCTCATGAACGGAAAGCCGGTGAAAATCGACAATCCCCATCAGGCTTTGAGCATCGGAATCGCGATGGTCCAGCAGGAACTCGAGCAGGTGCCCCGGCGGAATGTGATGGATAACATCTGGCTGGGCAGATATCCCCGCAAGGGGCTTTTTGTCGATGACAGGAAGATGTACAAGGATACGCTGAAAATAATCGATCTCTTCAAGATGAATATCGATCCGCGAACACAGGTCAATAATCTGTCGGTCTCCATGAAGCAGATGGCGGATATCGTGAAAGCCGTTTCCTACAACGCGAGGATCATCGTCCTGGACGAGCCCACCTCATCCTTGACGGAGAAGGAAACAGAGGCGCTATTCAAGATAATCAGGCAATTGAGGAGCGAAGGTTGCGGCATCATTTACATCTCTCACAAGATCGAAGAAGTCATAGCTATTTCAGACAGGGTGACGGTGCTCAGGGACGGACAGTGGGTAGCCACGGAACGCACCGGTGACATCGACGCGAACAAGCTGATCAAGCTCATGGTAAACCGAGAGCTGAGCAATAGATTCCCTCCAAAAGAAAAGAGCATCGGGGAGACAATCCTCAAGGTTGAACATCTCAGTTCCCTGTATAATCCGAAGATCCAGGATATCTCGTTTGAAGTGCGGGCGGGCGAAATACTGGGAATAGGCGGGCTTGTCGGGGCGGGACGCACCGAACTCCTTGAGTGCATTATCGGTCTCCGGACGGTTGCTTCTGGTTCCATCCAGGTGGACGGCAAAGATATACTAAAATCCCGGAAGAAGGTAAAGGATGCCGGCATCGCGATGGTGACCGAGGAAAGGCGCGAGACGGGAATCTACCCCATGCTGGATATCCGGTGGAATACGATCTCGTCGAGCATTAACAAAAATCGAAATAAACTGGGCTTTATCTCCATGAAGAAAGTGGAGAAAAACACCCAATGGGCTGTCGACACGATGAGGATCAAGACACCGACGCTGAAAACCCTGATAAGCTCGCTTTCCGGCGGAAATCAGCAGAAAGTTCTGCTCGGCAGGTGCCTTCTCAACGAGCCGCGCATCCTCCTGCTCGATGAGCCCACGCGCGGGATCGATGTCGGCGCCAAATACGAAATTTATCAGTTGATGGTCGCGTTGGCGAAAGAAGGAAAGGCGGTGCTGTTCGTTTCCTCCGAGATGCCCGAACTCCTGGGACTCGCGGACAGGATACTCGTCATGAGCAATGGCCGGAACGCCGGGATCATGGACGCGAACGACTGCAGCCAGGAGAGCATCATGACCCTGGCCGCTAAATGCTTGTAAGGAATAAAAGGGAGAAGTAAGAATGGATACATTCGTGTTCAGGAATATCGAGGACGCTCCGACCTATGATGTCGCGAACTGCCAGAACGGCTCAGGCACGATTGTCAATACGACATTGTTCGGCGACGAGCCCAAGATGCCGGTGATCGGGCCTCGCAATCCGGAAGAGAACAACAATTTCCATTATGTGCATAAAACGACCCTTCCCGTGGGCGGGTCCGTAGGCGAGCATTTCCACTCCGGCAACGAGCAGTTCTACCTTATCGTCGAGGGCGAAGGAGAGGTGGCCCTGTCCGGGAAGATCTTTCGCGTAAAGCCCTGGTCCATCGCGCTCATCCGCAGCGGCGGTTCCCACGGCATCCGAAATACCGGAGATAAACCGCTGGTCTATCTATGCGTGGAAACCGGACTCGCGGGCAATTGATCCCAGAACTTGGAGAGGTGTAGCGAATGGAATCGAAAGATAAGGAATTGAACCCGGAGATGGGCGCAAAAGCCAAGCGCTGGCTCATGCAGTACGCGATCTACCTCGTGTTGCTGGGAATCATAGTGACCATAATCATACTGGAGCCATCGATACTCAGCGTGAGGAACGCGACCTTCATCCTTCAGCAGGCGGCTCCGAAGCTGATCATCGCCCTTGGTCTCGCGGGATTGATCCTCCTGGGCGGAACCGATCTTTCGGCGGGCAGAATGGTAGGCATCGCCGGCGTCATCTGCGCTTCACTGCTGCAGAAGCCCGATTACGCCCTGAGGATTTTCTCCGACATGGCCCCCTTGCCGATCATCGTTCCTTTGTTGATCGCGATAACCGTCTGCCTGATTTTTTCCTTCCTCCATTCCTTGTTGATCTCCGTTCTCCAGATCGCTCCCTTTATAGCTTCGCTGGGCATGAATCTGATCGTGTACGGCACTATGTCCTTGTATTTCGACGGCGTGAACAATTCCTCCCCGATTGGCGGCTTCGATACGAGGTTTACCCGGATAGCCCAGGAGGCAATTCAAATCGGTTCTTTCCGATTGCCCTGGATCGTCCTTTACGCCTTGGTTATTACGGTATTTTTCTGGATCCTGTGGAACCGCACCCCGCTGGGCAGGAATATGTATGCCGTTGGCGGAAACAAGGAGGCCGCGATCGTCTCCGGAGTGAGTACCAAGAGAGTCATCATGTTCGCCTATCTTATAGCGGGAATCACCTACGCTCTGGCTGGATTCTTGGATGCCGGCAGGACGGGAAGCGCGACCAACGGCCTCGGCGAAGGCTACGAACTGGACGCGATCGCTTCCTGCGTGGTGGGCGGCGTCTCCCTTAGGGGCGGAGTGGGGAAAATAGGCGGAGTCGTGATCGGCGTGCTGATATTCCAAGTCCTCAGCTACTGCCTGGTTTATATGAATATCAATCCCTACATACAATACATAATCAAGGGAATCATCATCGTCTTGGCGATCGCCGTCGATACGCAAAAGTATCTCAAAAGGCGTTAGGATTCCGGAGGTATAGATTCTTGGACACGACAAAGCAGAACGTGACCGATAAGGCCTATAACGAGGTAATGCGCCTGCTGTTGAGCGGGAAGTACGCGCCGGGGGATAAGCTGCCCTCAGAAAACGAACTGAAGGATATGTTTGGGGTGAGCAGGAACACGATCCGTACGGTGCTGAATAAACTGGTCGTTATGGGGATTGTGGAGACGCGCAGGGGAGAGGGCAGTTTCCTCAAGGGAATCGGAACCCAGATCTACGTGAACAGCTTTGTCCCCTCGGTGCTCTTGAACGAAGATGACCTCATTGGCTTGGTGGAGTTCAGGCGCGGCCTGGAGATGGCTTCCGCCCGCCTGGCCGCCATCAACGCGACGGAAGAAGACATTAAAGGCATGGAACGCTATTTCGAGGAGATACATAAAAGCAATACGAGCAGCCAAAAAATCACCCCGCTCACCAACCATTTTCA
>Ga0074195_1004345_pt1 | contig 11766 bp, 10 predicted proteins | sample EPASupsiteHSE623_FD_64525 | JGI IMG/M metagenome (GOLD analysis project Ga0074195, IMG submission 64525) | Bioremediated contaminated groundwater from EPA Superfund site, New Mexico - Sample HSE6-23 | ecosystem: Environmental > Aquatic > Deep subsurface > Groundwater > Contaminated ...
ACCGCGAGATAAAAAAGGAATACGAAGAACTGAAGAAATGGGTCAAAAAAGAGGATATGAATAAGGACCATCTTAGTTACTATGCCATACATTATCTATATGCCAGAACATTCTTTACAAATGATTACCCTGTCGACAATCGTTCTAAGGAAGCATGGGACTATTTTTACGGACAGGCACAAAAATACTGGCTTAGAAATCATTTATACAGCGAAGGTATGATAGCTCTTGCTTTATTCAGAAGTGGCGACAAAACCACTCCTCCAAAAATCATTAAATCGCTTAAGGAAAGGTCTATAACACATGAAGAGCTAGGTATGTACTGGAAAGAGAATAATTCCGGCTACTACTGGTGGCAGGCTCCAATCGAAACACATTCATTGCTTACAGAAGCTTTCAACGATATAGAAAACGACCTTAATACGGTAAATGAACTCAGAACCTGGCTGCTTAAACAAAAACAGGTTCAGGACTGGAAGACCACAAAAGCTACCGCCGAGGCTGTATACGCATTGCTACTTCGTGGCACCGACTGGCTTTCGACCGAATCATCTGTTGTGATACATCTTGGAAAACTTAAAGTGGACCCGAAAGAAATGCCAGAAATAAGAGAAGAAGCCGGAACCGGATATTTCAAGACCTCCTGGGACGGTTCTCAGGTAACAAATGACATGGGAAATATTAAGGTTGAAAAGAGCAACGAAGGTGTTAGCTGGGGTGCCGTGTACTGGCAATATTTCGAGCAGCTGGACAAGATAACTCCTGCAGAAACACCGCTAAAACTTAATAAAAAGTTGTTCATTGAAAGAATGACAGACCGTGGAACAGTTATTGAACCTTATAAAGAAGGTAATCCATTTATTGTTGGTGATAAGATTATTGTAAGGATCGAGCTGAGGGTTGACAGGAATATGGAATATGTACATATGAAGGACATGAGAGCAGCCGGTTTTGAACCGATCAATGTCATTTCTCAATACAAATGGCAGGATGGTCTGGGATACTATGAAAGTACAAGGGATGCCGCCACTAACTTCTTTTTCAGTTACCTTCCTAAAGGCACTTATGTTTTCGAATATCCTTTAAGAGCTTCCCTGAGCGGTAACTTTTCAAATGGCATTACAACAATACAGTGTATGTATGCCCCTGAATTCACTAGTCATTCAGAAGGAATCCGTATAAACATTAAGTAAAATATTCTGTAAAATACTAATTAAAAAGCTCCTGTCCGTTGACAGGGGCTTTTTCGATTTAGTAAGCCTGAATTCAATATTTTTTATTTTTTTATTCACCAATTAACCAAAATGTCATACTTTTACCGTCTAAATTTAAAAATATGGCAACCTTTACCCCTTCGAAGTTTTACACTTATAACGGCCCCAACTTTTATCTTGGGACCCAGGCGTTTGTTTTCAATCTTAATGTTCAGAACGAAAAGCCTTTTGAATTCTACAAGAATCTTGTAGCAAATGTTTTTCCAGAACTGAAAACAAAAGCTACTGATGTTTCAGAGCTTTTCGCAGAAACACTTGTTGAGGTACTAAAAATGGAGATAGGACTGTTTATTGGCAAATATGATGTTTCTGCCGATGCCGAAGATTTTGTAATTGCTGTTGAATATCTTGATAAAAAGATTACAAAGAAGGCAGTTTCTATGATTTGTGAATGGTTCAACATGTCATCGAACGATGAGTGGTATGATTTCAAGAAAGCTTTTATAGGACTTCAGGGGGAATTCGACCGTACTCTTTTTGGTGGTCCTACCATTTACTCTCTAGTTGAAGCCGGCCACAGGCTAAATATTCCTGTAGTATACCTGTTCGAAGAAAATCAGTTCCAGTGGGGTTACGGGAAAAAACAGCTCCGTGGAAGATCAACAACCTTCCATAATGACGGAATAAAGGACACCGAATTCACAATGTACAAGGACATGGTTGGCGAATTTCTCGAAATGTGCGGTTTGCCAACGCCTACAGGGGTTAATTGCTTCGAAGAAGATCAGGTTGTAGCAGAAGCTTTAAAATTAGGTTTCCCTTGCGTTGTTAAACCGGTTGCCGGACATAAGGGTCAGGGTGTTACCACCGGAATTATGTCAGAAGAAGAAGTACGTATTGCTTTCAGAAAAATTGTTGACTCTGCAAAAGAAGCTGGTGTGAATTTTGAAGGCGCACTTGTTCAGAAACAGATTTACGGAACCGACCACAGACTGCTGGCAGTAGGAGGTAAATTTGTAGCTGCTCTTGAACGTGTTCCCGCTTACGTTGATGGTGACGGTGAAAACACAATTGATAAACTTATAGATATTGAGAATGACCTTGAGATCAGACTCGACAATGCCCGTTCTCCACTATGTAAGATCAAGAAAGACGAAAACCTTGTAGAATACCTAAAACTACAGAACCTGACATTAAACTCTGTTCCTAAAAAAGGAGAAAGAATTACATTGCGCCGGGTTGCCAACATTTCAGCCGGTGGAGTTTCGATAAACGTTACAGATAAGATACATCCCGACAATGTTAAAATGGTAGAAGATGTGGCAAGGTTCTTTAAAGTAAGATGTCTTGGTATTGATGTTCTTGCAGGAGATATCGGAAAATCATGGAAAGAAGGCAATTTTGGAATTATTGAGATTAATGCAGGGCCAGGAGTGTTCATGCACCTTGCTCCCGCATACGGTGGTTCAATTGATGTTCCTTCAAAGATTCTTCTTTCTCATTTTGTAAATGCTGAAACAGCACGTATTCCTATTATTGCAGGCAATTTCATTTCAAACGAACTTGCAGGTTTATTAAACGAAGTTCTGCATGAGATTGATCCTGACATTTATGTTGGCATACTTACTTCAGACGGTGTATGGTTCAACCATCAGCATTTCCATAACAATCCCGAACACGATCAGAATGTTAAAATAATTCTCCGCAATCCCGAAGTAGGTTTTGCAATTTTCCAGCACACACGCGCAAACATTTACGACTTTGGTATTCTTCATAAAGGAGCTGATGTTGTAATACTCGACGAAGCACATCCTGTAGAAGAAAAGACTCTCGAAGAACAGCTTTTACCAGGAGGAATGCTTATTGTTGCTGAAAAAGACACATGCAAGGTCTTCCGCGAAGGCAAGGAAATAGACCGCTTCTATTTCGACGGTGAAGAAGAAAAAGACCGTAAGATTGTACGCTCTCTCGAACGCGAACTCGAACGCCTTGTTTACAAATACGAAAAATAACAAATCAAACAAAATACTATGATTCTATTTAAAAAATGCGAACTGTATGCTCCAGCGTACATGGGCCGTAAGGACATACTTACAGCCGGAGGAAAAATTATTCAGATTGCTGATGAAATTACAAAACCAGCCGGAGTTGAATGTGAAGAAATCTCATGCGACGGACTTAAAGCAGTCCCCGGATTTATCGATGCTCACGTTCACATTGCCGGAGCAGGTGGTGAAGGCGGTCCTGCAACTAGGACACCCGAATTGCAGCTAAGTGCTCTTATCGAAGCAGGTGTAACTTCAGTTGTTGGATGCCTTGGTACAGATGGCATGACCCGCAGTGTTGAATCTGTTCTGATGAAAGCAAAAGGTCTTCGTGCAGAAGGTGTTTCAGCTTGGATTTATACCGGCGCATACCAGATCCCCACACCAACAATTACTGGTGATGCAGGAAAAGACATTGCTCTTATCGATGAAGTAATTGGTGTTGGTGAAATAGCACTATCCGACCATCGTTCTTCCTGGCCAAACACCGACGAACTGATCCGTCTTACCGAACATGCACGTGTAGGCGGAATGCTGGGAGGTAAAGCAGGTATAGTAAATATTCACCTTGGCGATCAGGAGTCTGATCCATTCCAGCCTCTCTACGAAGTAATCGAAAGAAGTCAGAAAATGCTCAAACTGACTCAGTTCATCCCCACACACTGTAACCGCAACGATTACACACTTGAATTTGCAAAGGAATACGGTAAAAAAGGCGGATTCGTTGACATTACTACAAGCTCATATCCATACTTCCCCGAATACGAAGTTAAACCTTCAAAATGTATAAACATTCTGCTTGATGCAGGAGTACCAATGGAACGTATAACATTCACAAGCGATGCTTGCGGTTCACTTCCCGGCTTCGACGAAAAAGGAAACCTTGTAAAACTGGAAGTTGGAAGACCCGACGCAAATTTCCGCGAACTTATGGATGCTGTTAACGAAGAAAAAGTTCCCCTTGAGAAAGCACTGCAGGTACTTACAAGCAACCCCGCCGACATCCTTAAACTTAAGAATAAAGGACGTCTGGAAGTAGGAAAAGACGCTGACTTGGTACTTATCAACAATAACAAGATTTATCATGTTGTTGCTATGGGACAGTTTATGATGAAAGACGGTAAGGTTATTAAAAAAGGCAGCTACGAAAGATAGAACTACATTTTTTATATTTTTAAAGCACTCTGAAAAGGGTGCTTTTTTAATTTCTTATTATTAGCTATTTATATAAATTTGATTAAGATTTCATCTAAAATGGCAAAACAGAAAAAGAAAAAACAAAACAGCAATATTCCATTAATAGCATTTACATGTAATAATTGCGGAGCATCATTTTCATGTATGTCTGGAGAGAGTCTGATCGTTTGCGAAAGCTGTGGTTTTGAACAGGAAATTAATTCTGAAATATCTAAAGAGGATGAGAAGGACTACCTGAAGTTCCTCGAAACCAAGGAAGCTCACGCCCCTAAACTTCAATTGAACAAACAGGAATGCAGGTCTTGCGGCGCCTCTATTTTTTTTGCAAACGACCAGGTTTCTGAAAAATGCGCATTTTGCGGTGTGAGCTATGGCATTAAAGGAGGTAGCACAACTGCAGGGCTTAAACCGGATATGATAGTTCCATTTAAACTTAAACAGGGCGAAATGGAAGAGCTTTTCCGTAAATGGATCCGTTGGCGTATTTGGTCACCATCTGACCTGAAAAAGCAGGCAAGTCATGACCCTTTTCAGGCGGTTTATCTGCCTTTCTGGAAATTCGGTGCAGAAACAGTTTCGGAGTATTCAGGCGAATACAGTTATGGTACAGATAACCTTAAATGGGTTGCAAAATCAGGAACTCTTGAATACAGCTTTGAAGATCTTCTGATCCCAGATTCGCGTGAGGATCTAAATCCATTCTTAGCAAAAGCAGCTAAAGAATGTATTGATGATGCAGTGCCTTTTAATGATATCTACATGACAGATTTTAGAGTTTACATGTTTAAAAAAGGTCTTCAGAAATCATTTCGTGAAGCAAAGGATAAAATGCATGAAGACCTTGATTATTTTGTAAAAAGGCACATGGGAGGATCAAACCACAGGGGAATGAAAAGGCAGACCAGATTCAGCAATATCAGTTTTTCGTATGTACTTATGCCTTTTTTTATTAGCACCATGAAATACAAAGACGAAAACTATACATTCGTTATTAACGGACACAATGGAAAAGTAAAGGGGGATTCTCCAACAAGTAAAATTAAAATATCAATTGCATCTGTTCTTGGAATGATTTCATTTTTTGCAATTATCGCCCTTTTCGACAAATATCCGTGGATTCTTATAGTATTAATACCATTCTTAATACTACTTATTTTCTGGCTTCGTAAAAGAGGAGAAAAAATCTGATCTGTGTGACTTTAAACATTCTTTAATTTAAACTTCCCTCAAAGCAGAGAAAACACAAGGGATTTTAAAAAATCAGTTTTGATTTGTGAGTTAATATTTATTACTTTTACTTTGAAAATATCACTAAATATGAAATCAGCACTTTCTCGTTTTAAACCTGTCATTTTTATCATTTGTTCAGTTTTGTTAGCCTCATGTGGTCAGGAAAAAGTGATCAAAACCGTTTCTACTATCGACAGTACATTACAGGTTAAAGTTAATGATATACTTGTTAGTTCTATGAAGAATGACAGATGCGACTGGGGCTGCGCTGTTTTAATGAAAACACAGACAGGAGAGATAATTGCAATTTCAAATCTATCAGGCGATACAACAGGATCATCTTATTCTGACACATACGACTTTGCTACTTTCAAACAGATAATGCCAGGCCACATGTTCTCACTTGCTGCACTTATGGCAGGATTCGAAGATAAATATTTCAGCTCAGAGGACATTGTTAAAACAGAAAATGGTGAATGCATGCTTTGTGATTTTAAAATTACAGACAAGAACAAAGGGGCTGGCGACATTCCGATATACAAAGCATTTGCGTTAGGTTCAAATGTCGGGATCGCCAAAATAATCGTTAATTCTTACAAAGAAGATCAGCAAGCGCTTATCGACAGAATTAAGTATTTCAACCTTGATTTGCCGCTTGGTGCAGACAGTGTAGAACCTCCCCCCTATTTTAATAAGCCAGAATCAGCAAACTGGGCTAAGGCTTCACTCCCACTTTTTGCTATAGGTTATGAATGCAAAATGACACCACTTCAGATAATGGGTTTCTACAACTCTGTTGCAACTGGAAAGATCATAAGACCTGTCTTTGAAAAGAACGATACAACAAGACTTCCGATAGTAAACAATGAAATGCCCTATTCTACAAAAACACTTATTTCAGCCCGTCAGCTTGTTGACAGCATACAGATATCAGATCTTGGTCAGGTATCAGAAAAAGTAAGGTTTTCTGGTCACACTGCCACTGTCGAAAATTCCGGTACCTTTAAATCTTATACAAAGATCTTATGCGCATATTTCCCAACCGAAAAGCCTGAATACACATGGATTATTGTATTGAATAATTACTCAGAGAACTGCTCTTCAGCCATAAGTTCGCTTAAGGATATTCTGGATGTTATTTATAATGATAATTCTTCGGTATCATCTACAAATAATGTCAATTCAAACAAATAAACAAAGTCCATGAAAATCAAAGTCACATTAATATTTTACCTTTCATTTATTCTTGTATCTTCTGCGAGTGCGCAAAATAAGATCAGCCTTGATTCGCTAAAAAAAATGATAGTAACTGCTGATACAACTTCAAAAATAAGTCTTATTGAATCGGTAATGGAAAACTATATTTACAAAGAAGAAAGTGATTACTATTTGATTAACACAATGGTAGAAATAAAAAAAGATCAGATACTTACTAAGGAAGGTTTAAGAAAAAACACAAATGACGAACTAAAATATAAGGTAATTAATTTTATCAGAACCAGCTCAAATATCACACCTTCCGATTCATTGATAGCGGTTTATGCATTATCCATAATAATTTCAGATGCTGCAAACAACAACAATTATTTTTCTATCGATGCCCAGAGTATTATTGCATCGGAATATACTCTTGAATATCTTATAAAATCTTCGTACAACAAAGATGTAAAAGCATTGTTCGCGCAGCTTAAATCAACACTTACTGCTTCTCTTTCAAATAACTATGATTATTACAATACTGTTGAGTTCAAAAAATTGACAGATAGTTTCAAACAAAACAGGGCAAACATTGAAAAGCTTAAGAGTGTAAAAAAATAATAATACTGAAATCAAATAAATGGATAAGTCAAAATTCACCTCTTCTCAGGAAAAGATTTACGATGATAAATCGAAGTTGTCAGATAAAGCACTGCTTGAGATAGTGAACAGCGAAGGCAAATATGTAATTGAGGTTATAAAGATCTCGCGTTTGATTCTTGAAGAAAGGGGCGTTCTTAGCACAGGATCTGCAAAAGAATCTGAATTGGAAACATCTGAAACAGAAAAGAAAGAAACAAGAATCCCATACACAGTAATAGGACCTCCTTACGACCGGGGTTTTAAAAACAATTCTTCAACAATAATAGTTCTTACTTTTATAATAGGATTCCTATACAGTTTTATACCAGAAAAGAACGTTGATGTACACAATTTTCTGCTTATAGCTGCTTTTGGTGTTTCGGTCTGGGCTGCAATGTCGGCCTTTTCATATCTTAAAAAAACAGGCCATAGTCAGGCGTTGGCAATAATATGTTTCTTATTTCCAATAATCGGGCTGCTTGTAGTAAGGTATTTAGGTTATAAATTCGAAAGACCCGAACTAAAGTCGGTTTACGACAAAGCTGTCAACTATTATAACTCTCGTTCAAAAAACTTAACAGATGACGAAAAGCTGACAGCAGGAGAAAGAAAAGAACTGTTTGCAGAGGAAGTAAATAATAAATTTAACTCGCATGTCGAAAAATATCTGGAATGGTTCAATGCACTTGAAAGAAGTTATGAGGATATTATCGCAATGATAGATTCAATAAATATTGAATACGAACACGAACCGGATCCTGTACCTGTGCTTGACGTTACTTTTAAAATGGATCAGCCCGAATACGAACCTGAACAGGACGAAAAGCAGGAACACGAAAACATTTGCCCTGCCTGCGGGTTCTCAGTAAAAAAAGATGATAAGGAATGCCCCGACTGCGGGCTGACGCTGTAATAAAAGACTTATGAGAATAATTATTATAATAATACTCGTTTTTACTTTAACTCAGCCAACATACAGTCAGAAAGACAGCTCTGCTTTATTTTTTAATGAATACTCATTTTCAGTTTATAAACCTTTACACAATCGTCATTATTTTGATAAAGATAATTACAGGTCATCCCTTTATCCTTATTATGATACACTAAGAATAGGGTTTGGGATAGGAGCATATCATTTTAAACCTGTTTATAATTGGTTAGAAATCAAATTTGGCACTGAATTTAATTTATTAAGAAGATATGAATATATTCAGGGCATGAGCCATTGGGGGCATTACAGCAACATTGAATTTTCACTGTTCTACCTTGATTTTCCACTTTCTTTGAGGGTTTTAGCCGGGAATAAATATAAAGTTTTCTTTGAATACGGAGGTTCTCTTGGCATTAACTATACTCATTTGTCATATGATTATTATTCGATCCATCCTGATCCTAATACTTTTACTCCAGTTGTATCAACAGGACATATTAACGAGGGCGGATTTTATAACCCATTGCTTAATTTTTCCGTTTTTTCAGGACTTGGCATAATTTTCCCCTTAATGAAACATGAATTTATTCTTCAAGGGCAAATTCTGAACAATCTTAACGGAACATATAGCGAAATATATTATCCCGAATACAGATACGAACCAATTTGTATGAGATTTATTGCGGACTGGCGCTTTAGATAAGTAACTCAATAATTAATTAACATATTTACTTCCTTTTACAGCTATACAGTGTATTTTCATCAAAATGTTTTGCCGTTTTAATATTTTCAATTACTTTTGCCGCTGAAAATATGGTGGGCAATAATACAGGGGGCGGAGAGTCCCCTGTTTTTTTGAAAATATGGCACTGAAAGACAACATAGAAAAATGGCTGAATGAACATGCCGAAAGCATGGGATTCTTCCCTGTCGGGACAGAGATCTCGAAAAGGGGAGCTATTTCTGTTTTCATCGACAGTCTTAATGGTATTACCGTTAAGGAATGTTCTGCAGTTAGCAGGGCTATGGATGAATATTTTGGTTCGCAGCTCAACGGTTACTCTCTTGTTGTATCTTCTGCAGGACTCGACAGGCCACTGACCCACAAATTACAGTTCGTGAAAAATCAGGGCAGGGAAATTGAGGTCTTCTGGAAGAACGGAAGGATCGCCAGAGGAGTACTTGAAGCTTCGACAGACGAAACACTGGTTCTTAAACTCAAGTCAAAAGGTAAAAAAGATCTGCCCGAAAGCATAACAGTCCCTTTTGCAGACATCAGAGAAGTAAAACAGGTTATTTTGTTCAAATAAAAGAATTATGAAGAATATCAGACTCATTGAATCATTCCTGGAATTCAAGGAAGAAAAGAAAATCGACAGAGCTACTATGATGCGCATCATGGAAGATGTGTTTAAACAGACTCTTGCTAAACTTTATGGTGAGAACAACAGCTTTGATATTATTATTAACGTCGACAAAGGCGACCTTGAAATATTTCAGAACCGTGTGGTAGTTGCCGACGAGGAAATTACCGATCCATTAAGCCAGATTCCGTTAAGTGAAGCTCACAAGATAGACCCTGATTTTGAAGTTGGTGAAGATGTAACACAGGAGATTGAATTCGAATCATTCGGCCGCCGTGCAATACTTTCATTACGCCAGAACCTCCAGTCGAAAATTCAGGAAATTGAAAAAGGAATGGTTTTTTCAAAATACATGAACAGAATAGGTGAAATTGTCACAGCAGAAGTTTACCAGGTATGGAAAAAGGAAATTCTTTTACTCGACGACGATGGCATTGAGCTGATACTGCCTAAAGATCAGCAGATACCGGGTGACTTTTTCCGCAAAGGCGAAACTTTACGTGCAGTTGTGATTAAAGCCGAAATGAAGAACAGCATGCCTCTTATAACTCTCTCACGTACCTCAACAGTTTTCCTCGAAAGACTTTTCGAACTTGAAGTTCCAGAGATTATGGATGGACTTATCACTATCAAAAAAACTGTTCGTCAGCCCGGAGAAAGAGCAAAGGTCGCAGTAGAATCGTACGACGAAAGGATAGACCCGGTTGGCGCATGTGTCGGAATGAAAGGCAGCAGGATACATGGTATTGTAAGAGAACTCCGTAACGAGAACATTGACGTAATTAATCACACTAATAACATCACTCTTTTCATATCACGCGCACTCAGTCCTGCAAAGATAAGCGAGATAAAGATTTTTGACTCGGAAACCCCAAAACGCGCAGAAGTATATCTCGACCCCGAACAGGTTTCACTCGCAATCGGCAAAGGTGGTTTCAATATAAAACTTGCAAGCGAACTGACAGGTTACAAGATCGATGCAATTAGAATTACGCAGGAAGAAGAAGAGGATATCGACCTCGACGAATTTGCAGACGAAATTGATGGCTGGATCATCGAAGAGTTCAAAAAGATCGGCCTCGATACCGCAAAGAGTGTTCTTCGCAATTCAGTCGAATTCCTTGTAAAACGCACAGACCTTGAAGAAGAGCATGTTCAGGAAGTTATTAAAATCCTCAAAGCAGAATTTGAATAGAGACAAAAAATGGGTGAAAACGAAACATACAGGTTGAATAAGGTTTGCCGCGAACTGAGCGTTGGACTCGAAACTGCCGTTGACTTTCTTAACGGAGCCGGATTAACTGTTCCCAAAGATCCGAACCATAAGATTAGCAGCGAGCAATACCAGCGTCTGAAAGATGAATTCAGCCCTGAAACACTGGCCGATCTTCAGCTGAAAGTAAGAAAGGCTGTTGAAAATGAGGATTACCATACAGCAACAAAGCTGATGAAGGAATTAAAACAATATAAAACAGGAGATCTACAAAATGTCCGATAAGACAGTACGCCTATCAAAAGTCCTGAAAGAGTTGAGTGTAGGTATTGACACTGCAGTTGAATACCTGGCCAAGATCGGAATTACTATTCCGAGAGACCTGAATGAAAAACTTACATTAGAGGCATATACTGCCCTGATGAAGGAATTCAGACCCGATCTTGAAGCCAAGATTGAAGCAGATAAAAAAGTGTTGCCTTCGCACGAAAAGCAACTTATTTCGATAGAGACTGTTTCGCGTAAGCCAAACGAAGCTCCGGAAAAAGCCGAAGATGATGACGAATTACGCATTAAGGAAACTGCACCAAAACTGCAGGGTCCAAAAGTCCTTGGAAAGATCGAAATAAAGGAAAAGCAGGAAAAAACAGCTAAAGAACCTGAAAAGGAAGCTGAACCAGAACCTGTAAAAGAGAAACCAAAAACAAAGAAAGAAAAGGATGCTCCGGTTGCT
>Ga0074195_1004346_pt1 | contig 11765 bp, 12 predicted proteins | sample EPASupsiteHSE623_FD_64525 | JGI IMG/M metagenome (GOLD analysis project Ga0074195, IMG submission 64525) | Bioremediated contaminated groundwater from EPA Superfund site, New Mexico - Sample HSE6-23 | ecosystem: Environmental > Aquatic > Deep subsurface > Groundwater > Contaminated ...
CTTACAAGACATTATCGATAATCCAAATGCTCCTGAAGGTTTTGACACCGATCTGACGAATGAAGCAGCCGCTGACAAATGGATCAGAAACGCTCCGGCAGCCTTTTGCAACACGCGCGATAAAGAAGTACTCTCGCAGGTACTGAACGACTACGACCAGGAAACCAAAGACTTTTACCGTTGGAAGTTGACTTATCAGCAAGCCGATCTTGCTGAACTGATTGCACGAAAATCAGGACGGGATTTTGATGTCATACTCGATCTGGTTCCGGTTGAGCGCGGCAAATCGGGCCGACTGAAAAAGCTGAAGATTGTAGGGACTAAGCTAACGCTGACTATCGGCAAAGAACTGGAAATACGCAAAACCCTTTCCGAGTCGCATTTATACAGTTCTGCGTTTGTAGTGGATAAACTAAATATTACAAACGGCATTCCGGGTGAATTTGTACTAACCGGTGCGGGCTGGGGGCACGGTGTTGGCCTTTGCCAGATTGGCGCCGCCATGATGGGCGCCCAGGGTTACAAGTACGACGAAATTTTGCTGCATTATTTCCGTGGAGCAAGTATTTCGAAGGAGTATTAAGAATTTTGATTCTCGAATACCAAAGAAACTAAAATCATCTTCAATGAAAAAAAGTTCAATTGCATCACTCCTGTACCTTATTTTTGGGCTAAATACCTGTTTTTTGTTTGCTCAGAATAGCACAAACGAAAAAAAACAATGGAAACTCATTTGGAGTGATGAATTTGATGACGAAAAAATTGATCCGGCCAAATGGAATGTGTTGACGCGAGAGACCAGTAAACACGGGGAATTGCAATATTATATTCCTGATGAAGTTTACCTGAAAGATGGGAATTTGCGAATTCAAAGCAGTAAAAGAGATTTTGGAAGTCAGCACTACACCAGTGGAAGACTCGATACCAAGGATATCCTGGCCATCACTTACGGGCGAATTGAAATCAGGGGCAAACTTCCCGTGGGGCAAGGATTATGGCCAGCATATTGGCTCTATCCTCAAAATCGCGACTGGATTATGGAATATACCATGCAGGAAGCAATTGGTAATGGAAAGGAAACCTCAATTCCCGAATTCAGGCCGTGGTACACTGAAATTGATATCATGGAATATCTTGGACATGAGCCAAAGGTATTTTATGCCACATTTCACTACTATTCATTTAAAGGTGAAAAGAAAAGTTCATCGACAAAGTTAACAGCAGATTATTCTTTTGCTGAAGATTTTCATATTTACGCTCTTGAATGGGAGTACGATGCCATACGATGGTATATTGATGATAAACTGGTTCATACAGCCACAATAGGGGTGCCTCATGCACCTCATTACCTGATACTAAATACGGCAATAGGAGGCAGTTGGCCCGGAAACCCAGATTCTACAACGGTATTTCCACAATACCATGATGTAGATTACGTCAGGGTTTATCAAAAGAAGTAATCATTTTTTTTGACGCTAATAAAACCAATATGACTAACAAATCTGACCATTCATCAACCACTCGTAATCCCTGGTTCTGGATTCCGTCTCTGTATTTTGCTGAAGGAATTCCGTATGTAGTGGTGATGACCGTTTCCGTCATCATGTTTAAAAAACTGGGAATCTCGAATGCTGATATAGCTTTATACACAGGCTGGCTGTATTTACCCTGGGTAATTAAACCACTGTGGAGCCCCATTGTTGACTTGCTGAAAACCAAACGCTGGTGGATTGTAATCATGCAATTGATAATTGGTGCGGCATTGGGTGGAATTGCGCTGGCTATTCCTCTTCCCGTATTCTTTAAAGTATCCCTTATTTTTATGTGGTTACTGGCATTTAGCTCGGCCACCCATGACATTGCTGCCGATGGTTTTTACATGATGGGCCTCAACGAGCACCAACAGGCTTATTTTGTCGGAATCCGAAGCACCTTCTACCGCATTGCCATGATCACAGGCCAGGGGTTTCTGATTATTCTGGCAGGTTTCTTTGAAACATCAACCGGATTGCCACCTGTCGAAATCACTGCAATTGCAGGTCCGTCATTCGCAAAAGAAATCCATCTTCCTGAAGTTCCTCAAAGTTCGGAAGCTGCCAATGGAGAAAGTTACTTTGCTGTTTTTCCTCAAAAAGCAGAATTGTCAACCCAAAACATTTCCACCTCGCAACTAGACTCAATCCGAAAAGTTGTTTCTACATACAACATTGAAAACGGATTTGTTCTTAACCAAGTTGCACTGATTAAAAAAGCTTCCTGGTGGGCCAATCATGTTGCTGTACCTTTAAAAGAATTTCTGAAGGAATATTTTGGAGTTAAGAAACCTGTAATTGATGGTAAAACCCCAACAGGTAATGTTAGCGTTGTGGCCGTAAAACTGAGTTCTAAACCCGAAAAGAATGAAGAATTGGTGATGAACTTCGATTTCAAAGGCGGGGATAAAAGTCTTCGTTTGCTGGAAGGTGAACGCCTCATGTTCAATGCCTCAAATTACGAAAAACCGGCCTACCTGCTTTTTCAATGCGACCAAAAACTGACCCGACCCACTGAAGCTGTATTTAAAGGAATATCCGGAAACATCCATCTGGCATGGAGCATCACCTTCATCATTCTGGTTGTGATGTTCATTTTGTTCTCGGTGTATCACCGGTTCATTTTGCCTCATCCGGCTTCTGATAAGCAAGTTGGCGAACATCAAAACCTGTTCAAAGAATTCTTTATGACTTTCGGCTCGTTTTTCCGGCGGAAAGATATTGGACTGATCATTTCCTTCCTGCTGCTTTACCGGCTGGGCGAATCGCAGATTATAAAAATGGCTTCACCATTTATGCTCGATTCGAGACAATTGGGCGGATTGGGGCTTACCACCGGCGACGTTGGACTTCTCTATGGAACTTTTGGAATACTTGCACTCACCGCCGGAGGAATTCTGGGAGGTATTGCTGCCGCTAAAAAAGGATTGAAATACTGGCTGTGGCTGATGGCTTTTGCCATTAACATTCCGCATCTGGCCTATGTCTATATGTCGTATGCACAACCCGAAAGCCAATGGGTTATAGGACTTTGTGTCGTCATCGAACAATTGAGCTACGGATTTGGCTTTACCGCCTACATGTTATATATGATTTACATTGCCGAAGGTGAACACAAAACCGCTCATTTTGCCATTGCAACCGGTTTTATGGCACTAGGCATGATGATACCGGGCATGTTCTCCGGCTGGTTACAGGAAATTATCGGCTACCAGCATTTCTTCGTATGGGTCATGCTTTGTATGATTCCAGGGATGATTCCTGTTTTCTTTGTGAAAATAAAGCCAGAATTCGGCATCAAGAAAAAAGAAGAATAAAACATCTGTCAATATTTGTTTTAGCGCCGGAAGGAACAGGAATACACCTGAGCTTTCCGGCGTTATTTATTTGACCAAATGAAACGTACAAGCTCAAACCGACTGATGCTGTTAAAAATTGTTTAAAAAAAGTAGGGTAATCTTTTGTTGTTTCGGATATAGATCAGAATAACATGTTTAACCCCTTTAATCTGAGAATAACATGAAAACGACAATTCTGGCCCTACTCGTCATAATCTCCTTCGCATTTTTATCGTGCGAAAAAACGAACGTCACATCGACCACCGATTTAAACGTGTCACAATTAAAATCGGCTACCATTGTGGCAACTGATGAAATAGAATTAAAAGGAAAAACGCCCATGGCAAAAACCGAAGGACAACACAAAGGTTCTGCAAAACAAGATGGGCAATAGGGTTGAGCTCACGTTCAAAAAGAGAGTAGCTTTTTGCTACTCTCTTTGAATGTTTTTTTCATCTATCTTTGGGGGCAGATGAAAAATAAATTACGTTGAAAAAAGAAGAGTTCAAATCATTGTTCGACACGTATTTTGAAGATGTGAGAAGATACGTTCTTTACCGGTCGGGCAACGACGAAATTGCTACCGACATTGCGCAAGACACCTTCATGCGGATATGGGAAAAGCAAATGGTTATTGAACCCAAAACCGTAAAAGGATTGCTCTTCAAAATTGCCAACGATCTGTACATCTCACACTACCGTAAAGAAAAAGTCGCTTTTAACTTCTTCGATACGTTTGAACCCAACGACAAAAGCCGGACACCGGAAGACGAATTAAATTTTCAGGAATTAAAAAATGCCTATGATGCAGCTCTAAAATCGATGCCGGAAAAACAACGTACCGTATTTTTAATGAATCGGATTGACGAATTAAAATATAAAGAAATAGCCGATCAGTTGGGATTAAGTGTAAAAGCCATTGAAAAGCGAATGAGTCAGGCGCTTGAGCACTTAAAATCAAATTTAAAAGACAAAATAACAGGATTAATTTTATTCGTGCTGGGCTACCGTTTTAGCCGGATCAAAACTGAAAACAACAAGTGAAACCAAACAAGGAACATATCGACCTGAGTGCTGTTGACCGGCAAAGCCAGGCATTTTTCTCCGGAGGAAAATTCCGATGGAAGAAAAGTGAGGCAGATGTTTGGGCCAGCCTCGAAGCACAGATTAAAGCGCTTCCGAAGGGTCGTTCCCTGATTCTTGGTTTTGCCCTTTCCAAATGGGTGGCCGCTGCCAGCGTGGTCATTCTTTTTGCGCTCGGCAGTTTTCTCCGTTTTTACACCGTAAAAATTGAAACGATTCCCGGTCAGCATCGGTTAGCCGAGCTTCCCGATCACTCTAAAATTAATTTGAATGCTGAAAGTAGTTTGACCTATTATCCGTATTGGTGGAAAGTAAAACGCCTGGTAAAACTGGAAGGCGAAGGATTCTTTGAAGTTGAAAAAGGAAAGAAGTTCACTGTATTTTCAGCAAGAGGAATCACCCAGGTTCTGGGAACCAGCTTCAATATTTTCTCGCGTGCCGAAGTTTATAAAGTAACCTGTATAACCGGAAGCGTAAAAGTAAAATCCAGATCGGGTAATGAAACCATACTGAGACCCAACAGCAAAGCTGAAATACAACCCGATGGCAGCATAAATGTGACAAGCAACATTGGAACCTTTCCCGAAATATCGTGGCGAAGAAATATCTTCCTGTTTACAGCCTCACCAGTTCTCCATGTTTTCAACGAAATTGAGCGGCAGTATGGGGTTAAAATTGATGCCAAACTGGATAGTTTTTCTCTTTACACCGGAAACTTCACTAAAGATCAGAAAGTGGAGGAAACACTAAATTACATTTGTCCGGCACTTGGTTTGAAATATATCCGGAAGACTACCGGCGAGTATCTCATAATTCAGGATGATGAATGACCAGGAAATTATCCATATTATTTCTTAGCCTGCTTTTCACGATTATTGGATGGGCACAAACTCAAACTATCAGGGTAGAGGTTAAAAACCAGGCGCTGAATAAAGTCTTGGTACAATTGCGCGATCAATACCATTTCCAGTTTTCTTACAGCGACAATCAACTGTCACAATACCGGATCACAGTTTCCAAAACCTTTAATTCGAAAGACGAAACGATCAATTACCTGCTAAAAGATCTTCCTTTTCATGTGAAGAAGACGGGTGATGTATTTATCATTATTCCTGACAAAAAGAAACAGAAAGGAGTGCAGGGCCGGGCACCGACCCAGATAACCGGCCAGATTGTGGAAGCCGGATCGTTCGAGCCGCTCCCCTTTTCCAATATCCTCATCAACAATCACCCGATGGTGGCCGATGTGATGGGGAGTTTTAATTACACAGCATCTGCGGACAGTTCTTTTCATGTCCGCATTTCTCATTTAGGATATTACATATACGACACGTTGCTCTATGCCAGTATCGATCAGAAATTCAAACTCACACCATCCTGGGTAAAACTTCCTGAAGTTCTTGTCCAGAATAATGTGGTTGAAAGGGCAACTATGGTTGGTGAAAACACAGGAAAAATAACGATCAACTCAAACATTACCCGCTTTTTGCCCGGGCAGGGAGACAATTCCGTTTTTAACCTTCTGCGTTTAATGCCCGGCATCCAGGCAGCCGGCGAGCAATCGGGCGATTTACTGATGTGGGGAAGCTCTGAAGGACAAAACCAGGTAACCTTCGACGAATTTACCCTCTTCGGATTAAAAAATTACACCGACAACATTAGTGCAGTAAACCCTTTTTTAGTCAAAAATATTGAAATTTTAAAAGGTGGATTCGAAGCCAAATATGGCAACCGTGTTGGTGGAATCGTGAACATTACCGGGAAAAACGGCAACATTCAAAAACCGGTTTTCAGCCTGAACATCAACCCAACAACGATAAACGGAATGGCAGAAATACCGCTGTTTAAAAAATCGTCACTGTTGCTGGCCTACCGTCAAACCTATTACGATCTTTTCAGCTCCGAAGATTTTAACATTTTTGCCCCTATCCGTCCACAACCCAAAGACCAAAATAAATCGGCACAACTTCGCGACATTCAATTCGACCTGAATGTTTACCCCAACGATTATTTGTTCCGCGACATCAACCTGAAATATACTTATAACTTCAACAATGGCGACCAGTTTTATGTCAGCATGTACGGAGGAAATGATTATTTCAGCCTGGCTGCCGACGCCAATACCACCCGGGAAGTAAAAGGAAAAGACGGAACGACATCAACAACACCTCTTTCTATTAACCTGATTAACGACGAAGAAAATATTCAGCGCGGGATTTCTGCATTTTACAACAAAAGCTGGAGCAATCAGCTTGTTTCGAAATTCATCTTTTCTCATTCCGATTTTTCCAGACAGCTATCCGATGAAATTGAAACAGAAAATACGACAACCGATGATATCTACAACAACGACCGTGTAAAAACAGAAAATAAGGCATTTGAAAACTCTCTAAGAGTTGACAATACGCTTAACCTGATGAACGGGCACCAGTTGGAATTTGGAGGAGGCTTTTACAGCAACGAAGCACAAATTGAAAACAGTACCAATTTGCTCGACACCCTGAGCATTGATACCCAGGATGATTACCAGAACAACAGGCTATTTGCCTACATACACGATAATTTACCCGTCGGAAAACGCCTGGTTCTGAGAACTGGCTTACGAATGAACATGGTATTAAACCATCCAAAACTTTACTTTGAGCCTCGCCTTAGTGCTTCCTATAAATTAACCGAACAACTGAAAATTAATGCGACATGGGGCCATTACAACCAGTTTATGTATAAAGTGGCAAATGTTGACAAAGACCAGAATTACTCGTATTTATGGGTTACCAGCAATCAAAACATCCCGGTTTTAAACGCCCGTCATCTGGCAGGAGGCATCAATTATTTCAAAAACGACCTGACGATAAACGTAGAGGCCTATTACAGGCATACCAGAGATGTAGCCCAAAGAGTATTTGAACCCCGATTTGATCCCGACCACCGTACCGATGGATATTTTCCGTATTATGGTGATACCAAAACTTACGGTATCGATTTTTACGTTAAGAAAGATTTCAGAAAGCATTCCGTTTGGGGCTCTTATACCTTAAGTGATGCGCTCGAACGTTTTGCGCCGTCATCTGGCACATTACCCTCCTACACACTGGCACCGCAACATCAACGGCACGAATTTAAGGCTGCTGCCTTATTCAATGCCGGTGATTTTTATTTTTCGGCCAACTACGTGTACGGCTCAGGACTTGAAGTTTTGCGCCAGATTTATAAAGATGAAGCCAATAACAATGTATCGTACAACCGGGTTGATGCTGCCATCATTTACAAATTCACTCCCAAACGATTTTCCGGAGAGCTTGGGCTGTCGGTACTTAACCTGTTCGACACCCAAAACCTGAAATACGCCAACTTTAAGAACATCAAAGTAACTCCTGAATTGGGCGACATCAGGGTCTATTCCAATGCAGTACCCTTTACCCCTGTTTTATTCCTGAAGGTAGTTTTCTAAAACAAAAAAGAGGACATTTCAGCCCTCTTTCCTATCGATAGTTCAATTTTAACTTTTATTCCAACAATTCGTAATCGTGTAATTCTTTCATGAACGACACAAAATCATCTTTACGCTCCGAATCCATCCAGGCCATAGCGCTGCGCGGATGTTCATTCAATGCCCCGGTAATCAGGTACGGAACATGGTAGCCCCAGTCAATTTTTCGGTTCCAGGGGAGCACCTGCTCCTGAATGGCTTTTAGCAAAGGCAACAAACGGTATTTCGGGTTTTTCAGGAAAGCAATCAGAATTTCAATCGGGCAATTACCAGCGCCGCGCCCCATACCCAGTAAAGTGGCATCGAGGTAAGTCGCGCCACCCATTAAAGCTGTGATGGTGTTCGACATGGCCAATTGCATGTTGTTATGCGCATGAATTCCGATTTCTTTTCCGGGTAATGCATCCTGGTATTTTTTCAGGAGATGTTGGGTTGTTTCGCAATACATGCTGCCGAAACTGTCAACCAAATAAATAATCGGGACACGCGATTTGGCACAATCCATCAACGCTTCGTCCAAATCGCGTTCGTTCACTTTCGAAACAGCCATCAGGTTAATACTTGTCTCGTAACCTTTATCCATGCAATGATGCGCCAGTTCAATGGCTTTGTCCATCTGGTGCACGTAACACGCAATTCGCATCATATCAATAACACTGTCAGCCGAATTGGGGATGTCATCAAAATCAATTCGGCCAATATCTGCCAGCGCCGATAACTTCAATTTGGTATTGTTATCTCCCACAATTCGCCGCAAATCACTCTCAGCACAAAATTTCCAGGGGCCAACTTCATTCCGGCTAAAAGCTTTTTCGCTGCTTTTATAGCCAATTTCCATATAGTCAACACCAGCTTCCACGCAGGCATCATAAACACCTTTTACAAACTCGTCGCTAAACTGCCATTTATTCATCAATCCGCCATCGCGGACCGTGCAATCGAGAACTTTAATATCTGCTTTATACATGCTGAAGTATTTATTTTGGGTTTAAATTGTCGTATTCTCCTTTTCTCTGAAAAGCTCCAACTCTTTCTGTACATTCCAGTTGATGAGTGTTTTGTAGATTTCTTCAAATAAGTCCGGATCAAGCCCTGATTCGGCGGCCCATTCCCTGCGTTTTTTCAGTAACTCCAACTGCCGGCCGCGCGCCACGATTCCGTTCGGATCAGTCTTGAATTTCACGATCTCCTTTACATATTCCAGCCGTTTCCCAAAGGAGGTAAGAATCTGGTGATCAATCTCATCAATGGCTTCCCGTATCTCCTGGATGTTCCGACAATCTTTGGCTTCTTTCATAATCGTCAAATTTAGGCGCAAAAATAACGATCTAAAATGATTTACCGAATAAATGTGTCAATTTACAATCAAACTACTCATTTCATATGCTTTTTGACAGAAAATCATTTCTTCTTCGTCGTTCAATGCGTCACCGGGTTTGTCGCCAAAAGCAAAATTTCAATAGCTCGATCCGGGAACGATCATTTTTCGATAGTCAATTATTTATTTTACCTTTGAAATAAAGTTGAACTCATGAACGAAAAAACACGATATTGGGTTGAAATCTCAGATTATGATCTGGAAACTGCAGAGGCAATGCTTCGAAGCAAAAGATATCTCTACGTGGGATTTATGTGTCATCAAACAATTGAGAAAATTTTCAAAGCCAACTTTTCTGCCATAAAATCGGAAACAGCTCCATATTCACACAGCTTGTCTTATATAGCTAAACAAGGGGGATTTTATGATTCTTTCACCGAAAGGCAAAAAGATTTTATCGACCAAATTGAACCATTAAATATTGAGGCACGTTATCCTTCACATAAAGAACGACTACTTAAAAGTTTAACGGAAGAAAAGTGCAGTGAAATACTCCAAATGACGAAAGAACTACAGCAATGGATAAAAGAGAAGCTATAATTAAAGTCAGAGCATATAGCCATTTACTAAAAAATTATATTCCTCTGGAAAAGGTTTACCTTTTTGGATCCTATGCGAAAGATTCTTACAGGGCAGACAGTGACATTGATGTCGCAATTGTCGTGAACCATTTGGAAGGGGATTATTTTTCAATTCAACCTTTATTGTGGAAGTTGCGAAGGCAAATTGATGACAGGATTGAACCCATTCTGATTGAAAGAGATCAGGACAAAAGCGGTTTCTTGAGTGAAATACAAAAATATGGCATCGAGGTAGCCTGAAGCCTTCTTATCCCAACTTCTTCATCAGCCACGCCATATTTTCGCCCAATGTGCGCATAGTTTGCATGCCTTCTTCGTCGTTTAGCACATCGCCGGGTTTGCCGCCAAAAGCAAAATTCCAGTAACTCGATCCGGGAACGATCATCTGGTTGATCAGGAAAAAGTTATTGATCGTTTCGAAAGCATGCAACGCGCCACCGCGACGTTCGACAATTACAGCCGCGCCAACTTTCCGGCGAAGCAAATGTCCGTTTCCGCGGGTAACATAGCCCGAAACATCAATCAGTGCTTTCATTTCGGTGGTTATATCAGCAAAATAGACGGGCGAGCCCAGGATTATCCCGTCGGCCTCAACCATTTTGGCAATGATTTCGTTGAGCAGATCGTTTTTGATGTGGCAGCGGCCATCTTTAATCTCACGGCATTTCCCGCAGGCTGTACAACCATGCACCAGTTTCCCACCCAATTGGATAAACTCGGTTTCGATGCCTTCCTTTTCCAATTCCGCAAAAACGGTTTTAATCAGCAAACTGGTATTGCCTTCGCGGCGCGGACTTCCGTTAATTCCTATGATTTTCATAATTCGATTCTTATTGGTTAAACACAAACGAAATGATGTTGGCGCCCATCTGCAATGCTTTTTGGCGAACATCTTCCGGATCGTTGTGCACGGAGCGATCTTCCCAGCCATCGCCCAAATCGCTTTCGTAGCTGTAAAAACAGACTAAGCGCCCTTTATAAATCAATCCGAATCCCTGCGATGGTTTACCATCGTGTTCGTGAATTTTGGGCAGTCCGCTGGGGAAACGGTATTTCTGGTTGTAAATCGGATGGTCGTTGGGCAATTCTACAAATTCAAGTTCCGGAAAAACCTTTTTCATTTCGCGGCGAATAAACAAATCGATTCCGTAATTGTCGCTGATGTGTAAAAAACCACCAGATTCGAGATAAGTGCGCAGATTGGCAGCCTCCGGGTCGGAGAAAAAAACATTGCCGTGCCCGGTTAAATCCACGTAAGCATAATTAAATAGATCAACACTTCCCGGCTCCACCGTTGCCGGTTGCTGATCGATGTTGGTTTTCAGATTCTCATTACAAAAAGTAATCAAATTGGGTAACGCTGTTGGATTCGAATACCAGTCGCCGCCACCATTGTATTTCATCAGTGCAATTTTCACCGAAGTCGTCTGCGACAAAACCATCAGCGGCAGAATCAACCATACTATCAACCCTAGTTTTTGCATATTCACGATTTGCCTCAAAGATAAAAATATTGGATGGTTTCAGTGTTTGATTGAATTTGAATTTCAGGCAAGAGCTGTTTTTCTGAAATAATTACCAAATTTGTTGGGTCAGCATGATGCCTGGCAAACCAAACGATGAAACATGTGTTTCCTTTGTATCTCAATTTTGCTGAAAACAATTAATTTCAAAACTTCCGAAAATGAAAAGTTTCACAACCCGATCGCTAAATATACCATTCCCGAAAAAAGATCCGCACAATGCACTGGCTATGCCCATATACGAATCGGTGGCCTTCGATTTTGCTTCATCTGAAGATATTGCCGCCAATTTCAGGGGAGAATTTCCCGCTCCTTTTTTTTTCATAAACACACAACCCAC
>Ga0074195_1004347_pt1 | contig 11765 bp, 14 predicted proteins | sample EPASupsiteHSE623_FD_64525 | JGI IMG/M metagenome (GOLD analysis project Ga0074195, IMG submission 64525) | Bioremediated contaminated groundwater from EPA Superfund site, New Mexico - Sample HSE6-23 | ecosystem: Environmental > Aquatic > Deep subsurface > Groundwater > Contaminated ...
AGATATACAGGTGGGATAGCCACCTGATGAGGAAATTATGTCTCCATAAGACAAAAGACTCTCACTAATGGGCAGAATAACCTGAAAAATGAAAGAATATATCTATGGAAAAAACGATTATTTCACAGATTCGGAAGATCGCAAGACGAAATAGAGCGCCAAAGATGAATACTTCCTAAATGCCGTTGCCCGAACATGGAAAAAAACAAAGGCAGATTTATTTTATTAAACAAAAGAAGCCGCCATCCCTTTGCGGGGTGGCGGCTTCTATCAGCACAAGTTAAGAACTGTTTTTAGATACCTTTTACTACGACCTCGGATAAATCCAGCGCCTTCATTGTTTCGGTTTTTTCTTTATCCTTAATGGCGTCTTCCATCATGATAAGGCAGTATGGGCAAGCTGTCACAACAGTGTTTGCCGAAATATCAATTGCCTCTTCTATCCTCTTGTGATTTATTCTCCCGTGGTGCTCTTCCATCCATATCCTGCCGCCGCCGCCGCCGCAACAGAAGCTCCTGTCATGGTTTCTGCCCATTTCAACAAAATTTCCCTGTTTCACTTTATCCACAACATTTCTTGCTTCATCAAAGACACCGTTAACCCTTCCAAGGTAACAGGGATCGTGAAATGTGATAGTCCCTTCTACGGTCGGATTAATTTTCAGCTTGCCTTCGTTGATCAGTTTGGAGATAAAATCAGCCTGATGATATACTTCAAAATTTCCTCCTAACTGCGGGTATTCGTTCTTTAACGTATGATAGCAGTGAGGGCAGGTAGTTATAATCTTTTTTATACCCATTTCATTGAGCAGCTCTACATTACCCTGAGCAATACCCAGGTATAACTCCTCATTTCCGCATCTCCGGGCCGGATCACCACAACATGCCTCATCCTGGCCAAGAATGCCGAATGATACTCCCGCCTCAGTTAATATTTTTGTAAATGCTTTTGCAACTTTTCTGTTTCTGTCATCAAGGGAAGCAACGCATCCAACCCAGTACAGGTATTCCACTTCTTCCTCGGCTGCTTTTTTAACTTCAAGGCCTTCTGTCCATTCGGTTCTCTGTCTTTTTCCCATACCGTAGGGGTCGGATTTCTGCTGCAGGTTCTTGAAAAGAAGTCTTGTTTCAGATGTAGTCTTACTTAGTGTCAGAGTGAGGTATCTTCTCATTTCAATATTTTTATCAAAAGTTGGTATTGATACAGGACAGTTCACCTGGCAGGCAAGACAAGCCGTACATGACCACAAGGTCTCTTCCTTAATTACTGTATCTATAATTCCATCCTCGTTCTTTTCGCCTCCTGCTCCAATCCTTTCCCATTCAGTCTTTAAATCCTGGATGAACTGTTTGGGGGACAGCGGTTTTTCAGTTGCAAATGCAGGGCAAAGGTCCTGGCATCTTCCGCATCTTGTACATGCATCAAGGTCGAATATCTGTTTCCATGTAAATCCATCAATTGAATTGACGCCGAATTCCTCTGCATTTTCAAAATCTTCGATAGGAACGATTGCGCCTCTCGGACTATCCTCAACTCCTCTGAACATCATGTTGAAAGAAGATGTGATGATGTGGAGCAGCCTTGAATATGCAATATAAGCTAAGAGACCGAATGAAATGAGCATATGGAAGTACCACATAACAGCATGAGGCATATAAGTGACGCCCTTTTCCGCGCTCGGGAACATCGGTGCAAGGAACCAGCCAACAAAGCTCCATACTTCGTATGGCTTTGGATCAGCGGCTAATCTTGCTGCTTCTGTCAGAAAGCCTGTAACAAGCACAACAAGTATCCAGACAAGAACGATGAGATCATCGGGCTTATTGTCAAGCCTTGCCGGTTTGGTAATATATCTTCTCCACATGGCCATAAGAATGCCTATTATTGCAAGAAGACCTCCAAGATCGGTAAGAAAGGAGAATATCAGGTAGAAATCACCTTTTATGAACTCTACACCGAAAATCAACTTTGTAAAATCATCCTGTATGGCAACAAGAGCAGTTCCTATAGTAAGTATGAGGAATCCCCAGAATATGAAAAAATGCATCCAACCGGGGTAAGCCTCTCTTAAAATTGACTTATGAAAAATACCGTTGGTGATAAAATAGCCAATCCTTTCTCCCAGTCTCTCTGTAAAATTGATTGGGGAAGCCTTTCCTATCTTCCACATTGCGTATCGTTTTTTCAGCCCGTAAATAAGGGCGATAAATGTAACTACCATCAGCGCATAACTAATCCAGCGCGCCCCACCGCCGACATTCCAGAAAATAACCCTTCCAACTTCTTCCATCAGTACCTCCCACAATGCTATTTTTGTTCAATTTGTAATAGTTTTCACAAATGAATATAAAACGAAAAAGAATATAAAATCAATAAAAATGTATTTCCATTGTCTATGCTGTCTATAAAGAAAAGTTATAGACTATAAGTAAAAGACTTTAAATATAATGTTTAAGAAATTAAGAATAATTTTCTTGACATAAATTTGTTTATTCTGGTAAAAGACTATACAAGCATCCAAAAATAAGAATAGCTAAAAAATAAAACATTGATAAGGTGGGGTAATGAGAAGATTTATAAGCATTATAGTCTCAGCAATTTTTCTTCTTATCACAGCATCAAATAATGCATTTACAGCACCTTCGCCGGACAGGGCAAAGCAGAAAAATAATCAACAAACAATAACTAAAAAACATCAAACATCCGGTGTAAAATCAAAGAGCATCTCCGGTGTAAAATCAAAAAAGGTAAAAATAAGCAAGCGTACCGTTGGGAAGCGTATTAAATTTGCCGGCAGGACGAGAAAAGATATTATCAGACAGGAAGAAGTTGAAATTACGGAAAATGACGGTGAATTCACTGAATACAAGCCAAAAAAAGGCGATACCATTGAAAAGATAGCAGCGATGTTTAATATTGATAAAAACGATATTCTCGAAGCAAACAATCTTACAGGCAAAATATCCCCAAGAAAAGTCCTGCTTATTCCTAAGATAACGCAGGAAGAAGAGAAAGATGATGAATTTATAACTCTTACCAATAAACCTTTAAAACCGTGGAAAAGCAGCGAAGAGAAATACATGCTGGTAAAAGTTGCAAAAAGTTTTGTCGGAGCGCCTTATAAGTACGGCGGTGAAAGCGTCAAAGGGCTTGACTGCTCTGCTTACGTAAAAAAGATTTATGATATTTTCGATGTTCAGCTTCCGAGAAGCGCCAGGGATCAGTTCAAATCAGGCATTAAAATAAACAAAGACAATCTATTGGTCGGCGATCTGGTGTTCTTCAGGACTAAAAGATACGCAAAATATCCGACTCATGTGGGCATATTTATCGGCGATGGTAATTTTATCCATTCCTCTTCAGGCCATAATAGATTAGGTGTCAAAATAGATTCCCTCTCATCGGATTTTTACTCAAAAACTTATGTAGGCGCTACAAGGGTAAAACAGACATCAGACGAGAGCGCCGATACCACTAAAGCCCTTGAGAATGCATCAAACAACTCATAATATGTGAAAAATCGTTTCACGCTTTTAGTTTTTTCTTTTCTTATTCATCTGTCAGGATATTTCATTTTATTTTGCAGAATTGAACCCTTCCAATACTTTTCTTACATCATATTATGGTGGTCTTACATAGCCTTTGCGGATGTACTGTCTTCATTTAAGATGTTGGAAAACACCCGAGATCACGTATCATCTCCATATCAAGAGCTGCGTCCCTGCCGAGTGTTGTCAGATAATTTCCTGTCATCAGAGAATTGCATCCTGCAACTATACCGAGAGGTAAAAGCTGGCGTAAATTTTTCTCTTTCCCTCCACACAACTTAATATCCTTATCAGGAAGTATAAACCTGTAAAGAGCAACTGTTATGAGAATTTCTGTTGGTGAAAGAGGGGGGATATCAGCAAGCGGCGTACCCTGGATCGGATTTAAAATATTAATTGGTACAGAATCGACATCCATTTCTTTTAGTGTAAAGGCAAGTTCAATCCTCTGCTCCATCGTCTCCCCGAGACCGATTATTCCCCCGCAGCATGTCGAAAGCCCTGCTTTCTTTGCGTTCCTTATCGTTTCAATATCCTCTTCGTAATCATGGGTAGTGCAAATATTGTTAAAGTTACTCTTTGCCGTCTCAAGGTTGTGGTGATACCGGTACAGACCTGCTTCCCTTAGTTTTTGCGCCCTTTCCGGATCAAGCATACCGAGAGACCCGCAGGGTTTGATACCCATTTTGTCAATTTCTTTTACAGCATAATTGATCTCGTCCCATTCTTCCTCAGTTGCAATCTCCGTCCCGCTTGTTACAATCCCGAAATAATGGGCGCCGTATTCCTTTGCCTGTCTTGCTTTTTCGATCATCTCTTTTTTTGATATGAGAGGATATACTTCGGCATTTGTATGATGGTGTGCGGACTGCGCACAGAATCTGCAGTTTTCAGGACACAAACCTGACTTTGCGTTTACGATGCAGCAAAAGGAAACTCCCCTACCTTTGAAATGATCCTTTATGTCCGAGGCATATCCCATGAGCATAAAAGGTTTTTTTCTGCCGATATCATAAAGCCTCATTGCGCTGTCGAGGTCAATCCCTCTCATGGCAACTGATTTTTCCTGTATTTGTTTAAACTCTGAATCCATTTGTACCCTCCGAATATAAATCTGCACTTATTACAAACAGAACAGGCATGGGTTGTCAACTATATTATTAAATAAGGTTAACGCCGTTATCGGCATCTGCTGTTATGGGGCTGCCAGCTTTTGTCCCAGTTTATAGGCCATACCAAGATAGCTGCCGACTCCGCGCTTTTCAACAGCACCGGCATACATGCTGCCCACAACTTTTGCATTAAAACAGGTTCGACATACATCACTGAGCAAGGGGGTGGCTGAATCACAAAAACTTCTGAACAAAGGAGGCACGGTACCGGCACTTACGATAATAATAGCCTTCCTGGGATTGTTCTTAGTCCGCGGCTCCGGTATATCTCTCACAGGGAACGACCGTGGATTGGGCCTTGCAAAAACATAGGCTAAACGCTCAACAAATGTCTTCATAATGGCGGTTTCATGCCCGAAATTCACCGGTGTGCCGAATATAAAAGCATCTGCTGCGACAAACATTGGGTATATGGCCTGCATGTCATCCTGAATAATGCAGGCGCTTATGGGGCTTGCAGCACTATCATTCCGGCATGTCATACAGTTCCTGCAATAATCAATCTTCTTATCCACCAGGGTAATTTTTTCTACGATACTGTCCGGCTGTATTGCCTTCACGCCTTCAATGGCTTTATCGAGCAGGGTGTCAATTGTTTTCCCCTTACGATAACTCCCCATAATAACTAAAGTATTCATAACAACCCCTCCTTTTAGCTATTTCCGAATCCTCTGATTATCCAAGCTGAAAGAATGCCGCCACAGTTATCTCTTTTATTTTCATGCTTTATCCCGATGCACCGTCTCTGGTGAAAACGCAGGAACACAAACAGAAATGTATTCTGCTCCTTCATCCGCGGGACTGCTGTACTGAACCCATTCACCTTTTTCAATAATAACAGATTCACCGGCTTTTACATCAATTGCCCGGTCCTTTGTACTTACCCGAAGCATTCCCTTTAACACCACGGTGTACTCAGCAAATTCAGGTTGTTGTCCGGGTTCGGTCCATCCCGCAGGACTTTTCATACGGGCCACACTGACATCCAGCGTTCCGGTATTCACCCGCCCGATAAATTCCTCAATATTCTTAGGTATAGTTCCCTGCGCCTTAATAATAGTAGGTTTTTTAATGTGTTTAATCATGTTTTTCCTCTGACATAACGTGGAGTTGAGCCGGAGACAACTCTTTTTTGTTTGCCGATTGTCCGCATCCATTGGTCGGGCTCGGTTTTGCTTTTATTTGTTTAGTCGATAATTTCATAATTTAATTGGTACCTCTCATGCAAACCTGTTTTCTGCAGATCATTCAATAACGCCTATTCCTGACAAATACTTGTTGTGCAGTCTTGTAAGCAAAATAACCGCAACAACTGAGCCTATGAGACACCAGAACATATCTGTCTGCGTATCCCAGACATAGCCCTGCGTTCCAAGAAAGGCTTCAGTATCAGTGGGATTTGAAAGGGAAGCCAGCCATTCAATGATCTCATATAGCGCTGAAAAAGCAAGAGGCACAGAGATAGACATGAAATCAAGCCACTTGCCCGACTTCAGCGGCGATGTTCGCACAAGGATTTCCCGTACGCAAATCGCCGGGCCAAACCCCTGCATAAAATGCCCGATCTTATCGTAGTTATTACGAGTCCAGCCAAACCAGTCTTCCATCCAAAATCCTAACGGTACTTTGGCATAAGAGTAATGACCGCCAAGCATCAAGATCATAGCGTGGACGGCGATAAGAGTATAAGTTAGGTTGGTCAAAGGAAATCTCCTGTACGTGACGAGCATGATTGGCAGAGCAATCATGAATGGCAATGTTTCCAGTACCCACGTAAGTCTGGTGTCATGCGGCCCTATTCCCGACCAAACCCAAAAAACCAATACTATTGCCAACAATAACAAAGGATACTTATTTAACGACATGCTCTATCTCCTATCAAATCTGCTTTCTCAGGCCGATTAGCTGCATCCGGCAGTTGTAAGAATCATAATCTTTCGTAAATGAATGCCGGTAACATCTTTATAATCCATGCCACAAGCACCCAGCGTCGCGTTATATAAACACTGGATTTTTTTCGTTTAATGGCGTCGTATATCTGTTTTGCCGCTTTGTCCGCCGGCGCAGCCCAAAAAATACCTTCTCCTTTGGCCATGGCCGTTTTTACAAATCCTGGTTTTATGTCAGTGATTACAATCGGCAATCCGGATTTTCTAATTTTTTGCCTAAGTCCTTCCAGATAATTAGACTCAAAGGCCTTTGACGCGTTATAGGCCGGAGATTCCCTGCCGCCGCGCAGCGCTGCTATTGACGAAATGCCCACAAGATGGCCGGAGCCCTTTTTCATGAAGTGGTGAACAGCAACATTAACAAGAGCGGCAAACCCGGAAACATTTGTCTTGATGGCCTGGTTCTCCAAGGGCCAACTGAGACTGTTGTTGATGTCCCCTGTTCCGGCGCTGATCACGATAAGATCCGCGCCGCCCATTTCTTTTATGAACTTTGTTAAAATCTCCATTGCTGACTCGACATCTGCGACATCAATTTCCTGAACAAATATTTTGCCTTCTGCTTCATCGTTCAAATCATCCAATAGTTGAACCCGCCTTGCCATGACTCCGACAACGTACTGGTTTTGTGATAAGATTTTGGCCAACTCTCGTCCTATCCCGGAACTGGCTCCAATGACAATTGCTTTTTTCACGTTTTCCCTCTTATCGTGACGCCCCCTTCTTGATTATCGCTTCTTCAAATACTTCATCTGGATATTAGGTCCAATGAGCCATACACCCTCAGGCCGCTGAGGCAGGGCGCTCTGAATTGCGGTTACGATCTTTTGGAGGTCGTCCGACTGGGATGCAAGCTCTTTTGCTTTTTGATCAAACATAAGAATATACTCTTTCATATCCTCCAGATCTTTCTTCCCGGAAAGAGGGCCATGGCCGGGGATGATCTTTTCTACATCCATTAGCTTGATGTCATCCAGTTCTTTAGCCCATTCCTCAATATTCCCCTCACCGAGGAAAGGATGGTAATTCGTAAAAAGTATATCACCGGCGAAGAGAACCTTGCTTCCAGGCAGATAGACCAGCGTATCCCCATCGGTGTGGGACTGACGGGCATGAATAAGTTCGATCTGCTGACCGCCGATATCGATTGTCATTCTATCGCCATAGGCCAAAACAGGGTAGGCCGGCGTCGTTCCTTTCAAATCCTTTGGCGTAAGGCCGTATTTCCCGATATTCTTGAGGGTCTCCCTGGCGCTATTCTCCATGGCCTTCTTGTCGTTTTCCTGGGCAATGACCACCGCACCGAGTTTGGCGAATTCAGAATTGCCGAACGCATGGTCAAGGTGGTAATGTGTATTAACAACATATTTGATAGGCTTACGGGAGATGGTTCGGATGTCCCGGATGAAACGCTTCGCCTCTTTGGCGGAAATCAGCGTATCCACGACCACAATACCATCCCTGCCAATAATAATGCCCGCATTGGCCCCGAAGCTATTATTTTTGGAACCGTTTTTTGTGTCCACATATGCGTAAACATTCTCAGCTATCTTCGTCAATTTCTCTGCGGCAAATACACGGTCACAAAGCACAAACAGTATGAGAACCAATACTAACAACTTTCCTGAAATGACTAAAAGCTTTCTCATATTTATCCTCCTCTTAATAGCTTAACCAAACAAATCAGCCGCGAGTTTGCGAGTCGGCTGGATTTGCTTGGTTAAGCGGTTTCTTTTTATAGAAAGCAGCAAACATTAACACACCCGCCATAATAGTCAAATCTGCTACATTGAAAATTCCAGTCCTGATCGGGCCTAAACCGATATTCATGAAATCGATTACGGACCCTTTATTTATAATTCTATCAATCAAATTGCCCAATCCACCGCCTATTATTAGTACGCTTGATAATATCTCTAAGGAATTGAGCTCTTTGCTACGAATTATAAAAATTAAAAAGACAATTAAAAATATGGATACCAAGACGACCAATATTGCAAAACGCAGTTTTTCTGGCATGCCTGCACCCAAACTTAGAAAAGCTCCTGTATTTTCAGTGTAACTCAGCCTAAAAATATCTCCCATATAGCTCAGTGTTTGCTGACCTTCCAAGAAATGTCTGGCTGTGTATTTTGTGCTCTGATCACAACCAACACAAACGAATAAAAGCAATAATATCATTGTTAATCTTTTCATATATCTTTCAATTTCTTGGATGTATAACACAGAGCCAAGCCAGAGGCCAGCTCTATGGCTGATTGGCTCCAACGACTGGTTCGCTTCATCGATAGACGTCTTTTCGATGACCAATTTTGACTATCCAAATAGTAAGCACCTCGTCTTGAATAGAATAGACAATCCTGTATCGACCCTGACGAATACGGTACCTCTCCTGACCGGTTAACTTTTCACAGCCCGGAGGACGCGGATTTTCTGCCAGCATCTCTATGCGATGTAAAATTTTCTCAATGTCTTTCTTGGGAATTGTTATGAAGTCTTTCTCAACTGATTCCCTGAAGTAAATGTTATATACGGCCATCTCGTCTCAGTCTTTTTACCATTTCGTCATAGGCGATCAGAGGTTCTCCGACTCTTTCCTCGAATGCCGCAATATCTTCTACATCTTCTGCAAGGGCTTCTTTGACAGCATTATTCACAAGTTCCGATACCGAACGGGATGTTTCAACTGCTTTTAGTCGTAACGCCTTATGCAGTTCGGGGTCCAAATATACTGTGGCTCTTTTGGCTTGTATGGCCATAACGTCACCTCCTTATGTAGCTATGTTACTATAGCACTATAACGTTATTCCGTCAAGATCGTCAACTTTGTTTTTCTAAGACGAACATGAAGTTGAGTTGGAATGTAAGCAATTGGCTCCACGATAGCTGCATTGATCTCCTACACCGAATACAAAGCTAAGCCTGAGGCAACGCTCTTTGTTGCCGATTGGCTCCAGTGTTGGAACGTTTTTGCCTCTATCGGTTTTTCCATGTTTTTGTTTTATTATATCTTCTATTCCGTTTTTTGTCTTTATTCTTATCTCAACTTTCAATAGGATAGAAAATCCACCATTTTCAAGAACCTTCTTGTATACTTATATGTACTCCAAAAAAGACATTTTACAAAAGGTTTTCATGATTGGTGTTCACTGTGAACACCAATCATGCTTAAATGTTCAAACCAAAGCCTGTATTGGCTTTGCGGGGATTTTAATATTTTGCGGCAACAGTTTCCGCAATGTTGCAGACACAGTGTCTGCAAAATCTCATTATTAACGATTTATGACTGTTTATTTTACTTACTGCCATCTGTTTAATTGAAATATTTAATGCCATGCCGTCCCTTTTTTTCAAAAGTTATTTATTTTTTAAAGGATGTTCCCAAAGTCCGCCCTCCATCCTCTTCCTCCATCCTCTTCTTAATAATCAGTAGGATGTATGCAGATCGGATCATTTCTGTTAACCATAAAGCTGGCTGATTGATAGGTAGTTGGCACACTACTTGCTTGTATTCAAGAAAGGTTATTCATTCAAATTGGAGGTGTTTCTATGATTTCTTCTGTAACTTACGGAAATGGCAGTGCAATCCTCGGATTGACAGCCAAACAATCATCAAAAGGGTATCAGGCAAATAGTACCGATAACACCAGCGCATCGGAAAAAAATTCCGTTGCTGCCAATTCAACCGCGCAGCCTGGAAGTGGGGTTTTAACTTATGATTTTACCAATATGACCCCAGCAAAAATGCTGACGACGGTAAATTGTCTAATTAAAAGCGGTCAGATGTCGCTTGATGAATCAAGTTCACTTGTTGGGCTTATGGGGGGAGTTTCTCCGCTTTCAAAAGTTAACTATGATGGCAAAGTACCTGATACAGCAAATAAGCCGATGGACTTTGTCGCTGCCTTAAAGCAGATGCTTTCTTTTGACCAGTCCATAAATAATGCGTCTGGTGTTGTGTATGACAATAAAGCACTTAGTGTACTCGAAAGGCTGCAAGGTGCGCCGTCAAGCGTCAATTTGTCGGTATAATGGAAACTTCTCCTTAACTGTAGGGAATATTCTAAGGTGCCCCAAAGTAGATAGTGTGTACTGCCTGTGGGATTTTCCAGTTACTGCATTCCAGTTGTCTTGTTGCTTTATTATTGCCGTGTATTCCGTTTGCATAAGAATGGACCTCCTTCGGATGCCACCAGATTATAGCCCAAATTACCGCCCGTTGAAATCCGTGTCGGTCTGGCCCCAACATGAAATTGAGCCAGAGGCCGCTTTGTGGCCGATTGGCTCCAATGGTGGGACAATCATTTCTTAAAAAGATCACTGTGTGTGCCGGTACGTTCAAGGCGAAGCGAATCCTTATCTGTTGTGTAAATCAGTATCCAGTCTGCCTCAATACGACAGTCGCGTGATGGTTGCCATTGTCCTAATTAGTGGATGATCTCTATGATTCGGTGGAAGCGGAGTACCCTCAGATAGAAGCTTTACAATCTCCTGCAGCTTTCCCAAATCTTTCCCTCGTTTCTGCATGCGATTGATATCCCTGAAGAATTGTTTGGTCTGTGAGACCTTCTTCATTTCTTCCAGCTATCAAACATTGCTTCTAACGACTCAAATTCCTGAATGTCTTCACCGCGGCGGCTCTTCTCCAAAGTCGAAGCGGTAAGTTTGTTCGGAAGCGCAACTGAAAAAGGCAACCCGCCACGGAGTGATATTTGCTTGTAAAAGATTCGGATGGCCTCTGTGGGAGTAAGCCCAAGATTCCTAAGAATCTCTTCCGCCTTTTCCTTTGTTTGTGGTTCAATACGTGCATGGACAACTGAAGTTTTCATAGCTTTATTGTGTCACATCTGCAACACAAATGCAAACTGTTTTTTTCATTTCTTTTCTCTCGTTTAGTTCAATGCAAAGGTCACTGGCGTGGTGGAGCGCAGCGGAACCACGTCCAGTGCAGCGCTTCGTGTACGCCCGGCATGGTATGATCCGGGTACATGGGTTACATTTTGTTCCAGGTACATAGGTTACACTTTTCTCCGCGTTTTGGGATTTCCGCATTCAACAATGGTCTGTCGTGACGGTACCCGTTCAATAACATCCT
>Ga0074195_1004348_pt1 | contig 11764 bp, 11 predicted proteins | sample EPASupsiteHSE623_FD_64525 | JGI IMG/M metagenome (GOLD analysis project Ga0074195, IMG submission 64525) | Bioremediated contaminated groundwater from EPA Superfund site, New Mexico - Sample HSE6-23 | ecosystem: Environmental > Aquatic > Deep subsurface > Groundwater > Contaminated ...
TATTACCATTACCAGGATTTTTCCTATTAACAGCGTTTGGTTTCTTACAAGCGTTTATTTTCAGTATATTAACTTATGTTTATATTGCTGGTTCTGTTATGATGGAACATGACGAACACTAATCAAATTAGTTTTTGTTAAAAAAGGGAATAAGTTTTTACTTATTCCCTTTTTTTATATCTTTTAATAAGGAATTCTTCTTTTATGAATTATCATAATTTAAAAAATTATCTAATTACTGACCCAAAATATTATTCAAATAATGAAGAACTTTTCAAAGAAAATTTAACAAAAGTTTTAAAAAATCACAAAATAGACGTAGCTTGTTTTAGAGATAAAGAGTCTTCAAATTTTAAAGAGTTAGCTTTAATATTTATTGAAACTTGTAAAGAATTCAATATAGAAAAAATAGTTTTAAATGGAAATTATCTATTAGCCTATGAATTAAATGCAACAGGAGTTCATCTAACTTCTACTCAATTTGATAAAATAAAAGTGGCAAAAGAACTTGGTTTATATGTGATTATTTCATGCCATAGTTTGAATGATATTCAAATAGCTTTGGATAATAAAGTAGATGCAGTTACTTATTCTCCTATTTTTGAAACCCCAAATAAAGGTGAACCAAAAGGAATAATTGCTTTAGAAGAAGCTGTAAATACTTTTAAAGATATAAATATTTTTGCCCTTGGTGGGATTATAAATGAAAAACAAATAGAGCAAATATCTGAAACAAAAGCCTATGGAATTGCATCTATTAGATATTTTATTTAAACTTCACTAATTTGCACTTCATTTGATTGTAAATAAACTAAATAAGAAAAAACATTTTGTGTTTGAAAAATATCTTTTATAGCTTTTTTATAAAAAGAAACTTGAATCATATGCTCAGGCAATCTATCTTTTGTAGTTTTATAATCAATAATATAATAGTTTCCATCTTTAAAAAGAAGTAAATCTATAATTTTTATCTCCTCTTTATAAACCAAAGATTGTTCAGTTATAAACTCACTATTTTTAATAAGTGAAAGAAATTGCTCATTTTTTACCAATAAAGATAATCTATTTTTTATATCAAGAAAATCAATCTCATCTAAAAAGTTTGAGTATCTAGTTTTTGCTAAATTCAAAGAATAAAATAAATTATCACTATTAAATTCATTCATCATTTCAAGACAATAGTGAGTTGCTATTCCAAAATATTTAGCTTTTAGATGGTTTTCATCAAACTCTTTTTCTTTTGAAATTTGTTTCTCTTGAGTTCCTAAATTCATTGGCGTATATAAAATTTTTTCTATTTTTTCATAGTTCTTTGAGATATTCTGACTTTGAATAATAGTTCCAATTTGCGTAGGTTTCATATTTAAAACATCAAAAACTGAAGATTTTGATTTTTTGAAAATAATCATATTATTTTTAGCCCGTGTTAATGCCACATATAAAATATTTATTTCATCTTCAATACTCAAAGCTTTCTCTTTTGAAAGTGCTTTTTCATAATCTTTGTTATAGTTTTCATAACCTTTGATTTTATAAAAAATATTTTTTAATTGCACACTTTCATATTCAAATAAAAGGGAAGATTTATCTACATTTTTTCTTTTAATTCTATCAAGTAAAATTACTGTATTAAACTCTAAACCTTTTGATTTAAAAATAGTTAAAATTTGAAGTCCAACTGATTCAGAGTTTTCCATATTAGAATCTAATTTATCAATCTCATATACAAAATCAACAATATTTGAAAAAACTGAACTTACTTCAATTAGTTTAATTATGTTTTCATCAATAATTTTTAGTTTACTTGCTAACTCTTTTATAACTTCTTGAATTGATTTTTCTTCTAATTCTATAGCTAAATCAAGCTCATTTAAAATTGGCTTTCCAATTAGTGCATTTAGATTTTCTTTATAAATCTCTTCTTTAAAATATATGTATTTTATAGCATTTATTACAGCTTTTACATTTTGTTGATTTATAAGTTTTGAAGTCATCTCTGTTGATATTTTCAAAGATGGAAATTTTTGTTTTAAATAATAATAAAGATTTAAAACATCATCATTTGTATAAGTTAAAATTGCAATATCATTTGAATTTACACCCTCTTTTAAAAGTTGGGCAATTTTAGAAGCAATATTTTCATATTTATCATCTTCTTCAAGTTTTTCATCAACAATAACTTCAATATATCCACCTTTTGAAACAGACTCTTGTTCAAAATATTCATAATTTGGAATATTTAGGAAAAGTGAATTTACATAAGAGATTACATTTTCGCAAGAACGATAATTTGTATTTAAAACTTCAACTTCAAGAAGTTTATTTGTGTTTGCCACATAATCAAAAAGTTCTCTTTTACCACCACGAAATCTATAAATTGATTGTTTTGTATCACCAACATAAAAAAATGTTTTAAATTTTGTTTGGTCACCTGATAGAATCTCTTTTATTAATGGCTCTAAAATTCTATATTGTAAAAGTGAAGTATCTTGAAACTCATCCATCAAAATATGTGAAAAAGATGAATCCAATCTAAAATATAAAAAATCTTTATCGATTTTAGTTGATAACAGTTCATAAACTAAATTTGAAATATCATTAAATTCCAAATAGTTTTTATTTTTATTAAAAGTAAATTTAAACTCTTTAAACATCAAATAAAGTTCAAAAAGTTTACTCAAACTATATCCGGCTCTTAATTTATAATAAATAGCAATTTCTTCTTTTAAATTAAAAAAATGATTTTCCAAAATATCATTAGCACATTTTTTAAAATATGAATAATCTGCCAAGGTCTCTTTTTCAAGCCAAGTTCTTCCAAATAAATCATCAAAAGTTTCAAAATCAACTGCTTTTATGGCACTGGCACTTGCAGCACTACAATTTAAAATTTGCTCTTTGATTTTAAATGCAAACTGTAAAACATTACTTTTTTGTAAATCAATAAGTTTCGCGTCAATATTTACAATATCAACAGTCTCATTTTTCTCAAGTAGATTTTTAAACAACTCAAAAATAGAGTTAAATTTCTTTTTTTCATAGTGGGAAAAATCAATCAGAGTTTCAAATTGAGTTGCATTTAATGATTGTAAGAACTTCATACTTAAAGCTTCAATATCATCAACTTTTATCTCAAAATCATCTGATATTCCAATATATCCACAAAATTCTCGTAAAATCTTATTTATAAATTTATCAATTGTAAAAATAGATAGAGTTGCATTTGAAAATGATTTAACTAAAAAACTTTTTTTTCCAAGAATATCTTGTTTTGTTAAACTTGATTGTTTTTCAATTGCACTTAAATATGCTTCATCATCACCTAAAGTTAAAAGGGTTTTATAGATTCTTTCACTCATTTCATTTGCAGCTTTATTTGTAAATGTTAGAGTTAAAATCTCATTAGGTTTTGCACCAAATAACAAAAGAGTGATATATCGAACGGTTAGTGCAAAAGTTTTTCCACTTCCAGCACTGGCTTTTAGGGCTAAGTATTTTTTCATGGGCTAATGATACTAAATTTTTTATTAATAAGATTCTTTTAGATATAATCAGCACTCAAAAATCACTTAGGATTATATTATGATAGATAAAATTGATAATAAACATCAAAAAGTACAAACTCTACTTGATGCGATTCCATATATTAAAAAATTTTTCGGAAAAGTTATTGTTATTAAATACGGTGGTTCAGCACAAACTAGCCCTGATTTAAAAGAAAAATTTGCTCAAGATATAGTTTTTCTTTCGCTTTTAGGAATTAAACCTGTTATTGTTCATGGTGGAGGTGCTAGAATTACTGAATTATTAACAAAATTAGAAATTCCTTCACATTTTGTAGATGGTCACAGAGTTACTTGTGAAGAGAGTATGAGAGTTGTTGAGATGGTTTTAAGTGGTGAAATTAATAAAAATATTACATCTTTACTTACACACCATGGAGCAAAAGCAATAGGAATTTCTGGAAAAGATTCAGCAATGATAAATGCTGTTCCAAAAGATGGTGGAAAATTTGGCTACACAGGTGAAATCACAAAAGTAAATGGTGCAATGATTAATAATCTTATAAGAGAAGGATTTATTCCCGTTATTGCTCCAATTGGAGATAGCGCAGAACCTAATCATCCAGGATTTAATATAAATGCTGATGTTGCAGCTTGTGAAATTGCAGCTGCTATTGGAGCACAAAAAGTTTTATTTTTAACAGATACTATTGGTGTTTTAGATAAAGAGGGAAAATTAATTCAAACTTTAGATAAACAAAGTGTTGAGAACTATAAAAAAGATGGAACAATTGCAGGTGGAATGATACCAAAAGTTGATTCTTGTATAGATGCTATACACAATGGGGTAAACAAAGCGCATATAATTGATGGAAGAGTTGAACACTCAATCTTACTTGAATTATTTACAAGTGATGGAATTGGAACTCAATTTATAAGAAAAGACAATCCTAATAATGGGATAGATATAGAAAAACTATTAGAAAATTAAGGAATATTATGAATTTTATTGAAACAAGAGGAAATGATGGTATTAAACCAATTGAAGTTCCATTTAGTGAAGCTATTTTAAATCCAAGCACTTCATTTGGTGGATTATATGTACCTGCATATTTACCAAAATTAGAAGAAAATTTTATTTTAAATCATATTAACTCTTCATATAAAGAACTTGCCTATGATATTTTAAAAGCTTTTGAAATTGATATTGATGAATCTGAAATAAACAAAGCATTAGCTTTATATGATAATTTTGACGATGCTTCAAATCCTTGTCCAGTGGTGAAAGTTAAAGATGATTTATTTGTACATGAACAATATCATGGACCAACAAGGGCTTTTAAAGATATGGCATTACAACCTTTTGGTTCAATTCTTTCTTCAATTGCAAAAAAGAGAGATGAAAAATATCTAATTCTTGCAGCAACTTCAGGAGATACAGGACCAGCAGCCTTAAATACTTTTAAAAACAAAGAAAATATCCAAGTTGCTTGTTTATATCCAGATGGTGGGACAAGCGATGTTCAAAGACTTCAAATGGTTTGTGAAGATGGAAAAAATCTAAAAGTTTTAGGAATAAAAGGAAATTTTGATGATGCACAAAATGCTCTAAAAAAACTTTTAGCTTCAAAAACTTTTAAAGAAGAATTAGAAAAAGATAATATTAAACTAAGTGCTGCAAACTCTGTAAACTTTGGAAGAATTATTTTTCAAATTATTTATCATTTCTGGTCATACATCCAACTTTTAAAACAAGAAGAAATTACAAATGGTGACAAAATATATTTAGTTGTACCATCTGGAAACTTTGGAAATGTATTGGGTGGATTTTACGCACTTCAAATGGGAGTTCCAATTGAAAAATTATTAGTTGCTTCAAATGAAAATAATATTTTAACTCAATGGATTAATACTGGAATTTACGATATTAGAGGAAAAGAGTTAAAACTCACAAAATCTCCTGCAATGGATATTTTAAAATCATCTAACATCGAAAGAGTTATCTTTTCATTATTTGGAGAAAAAAGAACAAAAGAGTTAATGGAAGATTTAAACAACAATAACATCTTCAAAATGAGTGAAAAAGAAACACTTGAACTACAAAAATACTTCTCAGCAATCTACTCAGATGATACTTTTGGTACAAAAATAATTAAAGATTTCCTTGATATCGGATACTTGATGGATCCACATACAGCAACTTGTATCAAAGCATATGAAAATTTAAGAGAAAAACCATTAAAAACAGTAATTTATTCAACTGCAGAATGGACAAAATTCTCTCCAACAGTATTAAATGCATTAAATCAAAATAACGAGAAATACTCAGATAAAGAGGCTTTAGAAGAGATTTCTACAAAATATAATGCAAATTTACCTCAAAGCATTAAAGAATTATTTAATGCGAAAATAAATCATTCTTCAGTTATTGAAAAAGAAAATATTGAAGATCAAATTGTAAAATTTATTAGAGAATCATAAGATTCTCTAATAATAATTTAACTACATCTATATTGAAAACTATATAAAAAATATACACTGTATCATAACTTCACAGAAACCTTTTAAAAACAATCAAAATGTGACATAAGTCAAAACTTTTTAAGTAATTTGATAATATAATCGTGGAATTCTAAATTTAAAAAAAGGAAGCCAAATATGTCTAAAGAAACAAATAGACGAGATTTTATTGGTTACTCATTTGCTGCAGTTGCTGCAGTAGGTGGTGCAGCCTCGCTTGTTGGTATGAAACAAGCATGGGATCCTCTTCCAAGCGTACTTGCTGGTGGATTCACTACTATTGACCTTGCTCCAGTTAAAGCTGGAGAACCAGAAACTTTTGTATGGAGAGGGAAACCAATATTTATATTAAAGAAAACTGCTGAAATGGAAAGTAGTTCAAGAGATTTAGTAATAGGAGCAGATAGATTTACTGTTGCTATTGGTCTATGTACTCACTTAGGTTGTATTCCAGCATGGAAAAAAGATAAATGGAAATGTGCATGTCACGGTGGAGAGTTTAATCCAAGTGCAAAACAAGTTTTTGGACCACCACCAAGACCACTTGATTTACCTCCATTTAGTTTAAAAGGAACTGTTATCACTTTAGGTGAAGATGGTCCAGAACACCAAGCAATCGCTGCAGCGATGAAAGCGTAAGGAGTAATTAATGGCAAAATTTGAAAAAGCTAACTCTGTTGGTGAATGGTTAGATCAAAGATTAAATCTAACTACTTTCAACAAAGTAATGATGACTGAATATTGGATTCCAAAAGATATTAACTTCTTATGGGCAATGGGTGTTTTATTAGCAACTACTTTTGGTATTCTAATAATCTCAGGTATATTTTTAATGATGTACTACAAACCAGATATTAACTTAGCATTTGACTCTGTTAACTACACAATTATGCAAGAAGTTGCATTTGGTTGGTTATTTAGACATATACATGGGGTTGCGGCTTCTGTTATATTTTTAATTATTTATATTCACATGTTTACAGGTATCTATTATGGTTCTTATAAACAAGGTAGAGAAATGATCTGGATTTCTGGTATGTTATTATTTATGACATTCTCAGCTGCAGGATTCTCTGGATATATGTTACCTTGGGGACAAATGTCTTACTGGGCTGCAATGGTTATTACAAACTTATTTGGTGGAGTTCCAGTTATTGGTCCTGAATTAGTTGTTTGGATTAGAGGTGACTTTAACGTTGCTGACGCTACATTAACAAGATTCTTTATGTTACACGTATTCTTATTACCTATTACAATTATGGGAATTATTGGTTTACACTTCTATACATTAAGAATTCCTCATGTTAATAATCAAACTTCTGATGAATTTGATTTTGATACTGAAGCTGAAAAATATTTAGCTGGTAATAAAAAAGAATCAAAAGTTATTCCTTTCTGGCCAGTATTTATTTCTAAAGATTTAGCTGTTTTAGGTGTTTTCTTAATATTCTATTTCTATTTAGTATTCTTCCATTATAACTTTGCAATGGATCCTGTTAACTTCGATCCTGCTAATAATATGGTTACACCAGCTCACATTTATCCTGAGTGGTATTTCTTATGGTCATATGAAGTATTAAGAGGTTTCTTCTTTGATATTGCTGGATTTAAAGCATTTGATATTGGATTAATTGCGTTCGCATTTGCAAATGCTATTTTCTTAGTATTACCATGGTTAGATAGAGACCCTAAAATTTTACCAGCACATAAAAGACCAATGTTCTTTGTTTGGTTCTGGATATTAATGGTAGATTTAATTGTATTAACTGTGTATGGTAAATTACCTCCAACAGGAACTAATGCATGGGTTGGATTCTTCGCAGCAGTAGCATTTATTTTACTGTTCTTAATCTTACCAATTGTTACGAAAATTGACGCTAAGAAAAGGGGATCACTATGAGAGAATTAAAAATACTAGCAGTTGTAGTAGCTTTAACACTAATTACATACTGGGGAGTTGAACCTTATGCTCACTCTCAAATGCATCCACATGTAGAACCTGCAGATTTTACTTTTTCTGATTTAAAAGAAGCAGTTGCTCCGGTTAAAGAATTAAAAGGTGATGTTACTAATGGTGAAACTTTAGTAACAAGTAACTGTACGGCTTGTCACTCAATAGAGTCAAAAGGTTTCCCTCAAATTATGGATAATGTAAGTTCAGCAGCAGCGTATGGTGTTACACCTCCTGATTTAGGAACTTCAGGGAAATTATACAATGCTGATTATTTAGCATCATTTGTTCAAGATCCTGCTACTACTTCAAAAGTAGCTCATAAATATGTTGATGGTAAAGTTCATCCTATGCCTTCATATAATTGGTTACAACCTCAAGAAATTGCAGATGTTGTTGCTTATTTAAAAGATATTGCACCTAAAGAAATGACTAATAAAGAAGTTTTTGCTGATGCTTGTCAAAGATGTCACTCTATTAAATATGCTGACATGAAAAATGGTACAATGGCTGCATTTACACCTGATGCTGATATCAAAAAATATATGGGTAAATTACCACCTGACTTATCTCAAATGATTAGATCAAGAGGTCATGAGTACTTAGAAACATTTATCAATGATCCACAAAAACATCTTGCAGGTACAGCAATGCCTAGAGTTGGATTAACTGAAGAATCTCAAGCACAAGTTATTGCATATTTAGAAGAAGTTGGTGATTCTAAAAAAGTTCAAAGAGAAGAGTTAGGACCTAAATTCTTAATCTATCTTGTAATTTTTGCAATTTTTGGTTTCTTATGGAAAGCAAGTAAATGGAGAGATGTTCACTAGAACATCTCTTCTAAAATAGGAGAAAAATAAATGAAATTAGCAAAATTAATAATAGCAACAGCATTATTTGTTGTAACTGCAAATGCAAATGATGTAATGCAAAAATCGATGTCAGTTATGGAAAAAGGTATGGTTCAAATTCAACAAGGTTTTTTAAATAATAACATTGGATTAATCAAAGAAGGTACTAAACTTGTAAAAGAGGGAAATACACTTTTTTCTGATAAAAAAGTTATTGGTGATTTTTTACCAGATAACAAAAAACATATGGTAAATGTTGCTGAAAATGCTTCAAAAAGAATATCTTTAGATATTGCTGAATTAGAAGCAAATTTAAATAACAAAGCATATGTAAACGCTGCAAATTCATATTCTGATATGTTAAATGCATGTTCTAGCTGTCACTCAATAGTTAGAAATTGGTAAGAATTAAAAAAGATAAACTTTAAAGTTTATCTTTTTTATAAAAGTATTTTTGCTCCAGCTGATACTATTGCTGTTTCAGAACGAAGTATCAAATTAGAGTTAAATCCAACTACAAAATTTTTGTTAAATTTTTCTCTCTCTTTTTGTGAGAATCCACCTTCACAACCAATAACTAAAGTTTTAATCTCATCTTTTTTATCATCAATAGAAACTGTTGAAAAATCCAAAAAATAAACATTCTCATTCTCTTTTATAAATTGTTCTAAATTTTTACAAACTTCAAGTTTTATAATATTTGAACGCCCACATTGAGTTGAAGAATTAATCAAAATTTTCTCTAATTTCTCAATATTTATTTTAAAATTCTTTTGAGAATAATCAGCATAAATAAATGTAATTTTATCAACTCCCGTTTCATTTAAAGAAGCTATATGTTTTTCCACAGTTTTAGGGTCAACAACACACCAGCCAAGATGTAATTTTTTTTCATTTACTAAAATTTTTTCTTCTGTTAATATTAAATTTAAAATTGCTTTTTTCTTATCTATAAAATTTAGTTTATAAAGATAGATATTGCTATCTTTTAAATTCCTAAAATATATTTCATCATCTATTTTATGTCGTCTTGCTTTTATTAGATAATTATAAACTTCATCTTTTATCTCTAAAATATCACTTCCACAAAATTCATCATAAGTAAATTGCATTAAAATACCTTACTAATAATATAAACAGCAATAATCACCGAAATTTCAATTGTATAAATCTTTTTTGCATAAGCATAAAATTCATTTTGTAACTGGATTTGGTCGTGTTTTATAACTCTCATCTTTTTATATCTTTTTATTTCTATAACCAATAAAAAAATTGAAGCTGGAATCATTAGTGCAATTGTAAAACTAAAAGTTTGCGCATAAAAAGCTACTATTGTTCCTGTATAAATAACTATTGCATTTGTTAAATGATATAAAGGTGTCATAAATTTTAATCGTTTTGCTAAAACAATAAACTCTTTTTCTTTAGATACAGAATATAGATTAAATAACATTATTGCTAAGAAAAAATATATTGTATAAACGTGCATCTGAACTGCACTTTGCATTAATTCCATTCTTGTTTATCTCACTTTTAAAAAATTTTGGTATTATATCTAACTTGTCATAAGTTTTTATTTTAACTACAAAAAGGAATAATATGGCTATAAATGTACAAACTGCTATAGAAATTATTTCAAATTTAACACTTAAATTGAATTTTGAAATTCTCCCAATAGAAAATGCAATTAGCAGAATATGTGCCGAAGAAATTTTTGCCACAAGTTTTTTACCAAAATTTAATAATTCAGCAATGGATGGTTATGCAATAATTTATGAAGATAAGAATAATGAATTAAAAATAATTGATACTATTTTTGCAGGTGACAATAACGATAAATTATTAGAAAAAAATTCTTGCATAAAAATCATGACTGGTGCAAAAATTCCAGAAAATTCAACTGCGATTATTCCAATAGAAGATGTAGAAGAACTTAATGATAATAAAATTAAAATTTTAAAAAATGTTAAAGAATTTCAACATATAAGATATATTGGTGAAGATATAAAACAAAATGAACTTTTAATAAATATTGGTGATGAAATAAATTTCTCAAAAATCACCCTACTTGCAAGTCAAGGAATATCTCATATAAAAGTTTATAAAAAACCAAAAGTTGTAGTATTTGCAAGTGGTGAAGAGTTAAAACTTCATTATGAGAAAATTGAATCTTTTCAAATTTATAATTCAAATACACCAACTTTTGTAGCTCGTGCAAAAGAGTTAGGTTGTGAAGTTACATTTATTGGACAAGCCAAAGATTCTGTTGAAGCAATAAAAGAGCTAATTAATAACTCTCTTGATGCTAATTTAATAATTACTTCAGGTGGAGTTTCAGTTGGTGATGCTGATTTTACAAAAGAGGCTTTTAATGCCCTTGATTTTGAAACTTTATTTGATGGAATTGATGTAAAACCTGGGAAACCAACAGTTTTTGGAAAAATTAAAAATACATATATTTTAAATCTTCCAGGAAATCCCCTTGCATCTGCACTTATATTTGAAATGTTTGGGAAAATTCTAATTCAAAAACTTCTTGGAGAAAAAAATATTTATCCAAACTATATTTTAGGGAAATTAAAAGAGCCTTTTTTCACAAAAAAAGGTAAAACTACTCTAATTCCTGGTTTTTTTGATGGAGAATATTTTGGAGTTTCAAAAAAAAGATCACCGGGTATGGTTTCAATTCTAAGTTCATGTAATTCAATGATTTGTATAGATAATGAAGTTGAAAAATTAGAAAAAGATAGTTTAATAAAAATATTACCAATAAATTGGAAATTCTTTAGCGATATAAAAAAGGACTTTTTAACACATGAGTAACATCTCAACAAAAAAAGCAATATGTATTTTAAGTGGTGGAATGGATTCTACTTTAGCTTCATACATGGCAAAAAATGATGGATATGAAATAATTTCTTTTCATTTTAATTATTTAC
>Ga0074195_1004349_pt1 | contig 11764 bp, 22 predicted proteins | sample EPASupsiteHSE623_FD_64525 | JGI IMG/M metagenome (GOLD analysis project Ga0074195, IMG submission 64525) | Bioremediated contaminated groundwater from EPA Superfund site, New Mexico - Sample HSE6-23 | ecosystem: Environmental > Aquatic > Deep subsurface > Groundwater > Contaminated ...
CAACAGCAAACGAGCCACACGGCCGGAAGCCACGGGAGGAGCGGGAGCAGGCCGGGCAGACGAGAGCCGAGACGGCAGGGGCGCGGACCAAGCAACGGTCAAGCAAATTTTAGCCAACATCTTTGACAACTTAGCCCCCTATCACAGCAAGAGTCGAACGACCGGCTAGTGCAGGGGCATGCAAAATACCGGGTGGACGTCGAGAGGCGTCCCCCTGGGACTCCTGCCGCGAACGTGTCGTGGTGGGTGACCAGGGAGGTGTTCATGGATACTGCCTGCTGCTATGTCTCCAAGAATAACATCGGCAACGGAGAGTTCCTCGTTGAAGGACGGACAAAAAGCGGACAACTCGTGTTTGGGTTCAGAACGTTCATGGACGGTTTTTCGTCTTGGAAGGATAAGGCGCGGAGATATGCCGCCCCGAATTACATAGCTGTCTTTGATCTGCCAAAGCGAGAGCTAGAGTCTATCTCCCCTCCATGTGAAGAGGCTGCGTGTCGGTACAGGATGAAATACGTCTCTCTTCCGTTGCAGCGCAATGCGTTGCGTGTGGAGATAATGACGCCTGCCGACCGGTGCGGCTGGATGCTTAAAGAGGGGCGCATCGGTGGTCATCCTGACGATTATCATCCCTGCGAAAGACCTCAACGTTATGCCAAATGATCGATGGAACAAAGGATCGAGCTTTGGACGGGTGGCTGCGGCGCGGGGGACGCCTCGCGCAGAATGCCCGGTCCGCAACTGCCACAGGGTTCAGGGGGGAACAATAAGCCGGGTTTGGCGTCCGGCCAGCTACCAGTCCGAGGCTCGAACAACAGGGAGGAAGCATATGCAAATCATCACACGGCCGACCGTCAGCGCCGTCCTGGAGTTGATGGCGGCCAAGCGCAGGGCCGGGGAGTGGGCGTCAGCCGGCAGGGAGTCGCCGGCCACGATCGCATACTACGGCAACGGCGGCGGGGGCGGGTTTGGGCAGGAGTTTTTCGGGGTGAGGGTGGGGGCGTGACGACCCTCGACGCCCACGGCCGCGAGGCCGCTCCCCTGACGGCTTATGAGCAGCGCTGGGCCGAGTCCGTGGACTCTGGCAAGGTCCTGGCCGCCTATCAGGAGTTGCAGCGCCGGCAGAGATTGCCCCTGGCGGAAAAGATCGCCATGAGCCTGGACCGCATTCGGGATTGGTACGAGGCGTGGAGCGGAAACGTCTCTGTTTCGTTTTCCGGAGGGAAGGACTCTTCCGTTCTCCTTTGGCTCGTGCGGCAAGCGTATCCCGACGTGCCAGCCGTTTTTTGCCATACAGGGCTGGAGTACCCGGAAATACTGCGCATCGTGAAGGTGACTTTGAACAACGTCATCTTGCACCCAAAAATTCCGTTCCATCAGGTCATCAGGAACTACGGCTGGCCCATTGCATCTAAAAAGGTCGCCCGGGGCGTGAACATCCTGCGCAACCCGACCGAACGGAATAAAAACATCTGGCGGCTCTACGACCAGGGCATCAACCGCTACGGTAAAGAGGTCCACGGCTTCAAGGTCCCGAACCAGTGGCGTTTCCTCGTCCAGGCACCATTTTCTGTCTCGGATCACTGCTGCCAGATCATGAAAAAAGGCCCCTCAAGCGTTTACGAAAAGGAGACCGGACGAAAGCCGTTTATCGGCACGCTGGCCGCCGACTCCAAGGCCAGACAGCGCACCTACCTGCAAACCGGATGCAATGCCTACGACCAGCAGCATCCCCGTTCAGCCCCGCTTTCGTTCTGGACCGAGCAGGACGTGCTCCAGTGCATCCGGGAAAACAACCTCCCGATCCCGTCTGTCTACGGCCAGATCATCGAGGTTGACGGCCGCTTCGTGACCACGGGCGTGCGCCGCACGGGCTGCGTGTTCTGCTGCTTCGGCCTGCACATGGACCATCTGGACGGACCCGAGAACCGCTTTCAGCGTCTGGCACGGACCCACCCGAATCTTCATCGCTACTGCATGGACAAGCTCGGCTTGCGCCAAGTTCTTTCCTACTGCCGGGACGCGGCCCCGCTACGGCTGGCACAGCGGTTCGTGTGGGAGCCACGGCGGGTTCTGAGGCAGGGGAATTTGATGGAGGTGGCGGGGTGAAAACCACTATCGGCCAGCGCGTCCGCGTCCTCCCCAGCTCCACGTATTATCCCGGCCGGGTCGGGGTGGTGGATCGCCTCAACACCTTCTCCCAGAACCTGGACGGCAGCCTGAACCATGACGGCCTTTGGTTCGTGTCCCTGGAACCGACAACCCGGGCTAAGGCTAGGGTTGAATTGTTCTGGGGCGACGACCTTGAACCAATGCAAGACGAACGGCAGGGGGTGACCATCACCAAATCCTCTCCACCAACCCCCCAACCGTGGCCGCTGACCACCCCCGGCGGCCACATCGCTATCCCCCGGGCCGTGCCCGGAAACGGATATGGACCAGACCATAAACGCCCCGCGAGGCCCGGCCGGACGGGGGAAACCAGCGAGACAGTATGACCAAGACCTACATCGGCGTGAAGATGGTGACGGCCTGGGAACAGGAAAAGGACGGGAAACCCGGCTACGCGGTCAAGTATTCGGACGGCTACATTTCCTGGTCGCCCAAGGACGTGTTTGAGGCCGCTTACTTCTGCCTTGAGGACGGCCACAACAACAAGATCGTCCAGAACGACGTGGACGCCTTCATGAGCCGCATCACGGACAGCCAAATCGACGAAAAGACCACGCTGGTCGCAGCCGAAACCATCACCGGGTTCCGGCAGTACGAGGTCTCTTCTTGTGTCGATCCGGCCAACTACGATCACGCCCTGGGCGCCTCCATCGCCACCGAGCGCATCAAGGACCGCATCTGGCCCATGCTCGGCTTTGTGCTCCAGTGGGCCGTCAAGGGCCTGAAAGTCCCCGCGTGACGCCTGACGCAAGTGGCCCATGGCACGCCGAAAAGGCCGGCGTAAGCCATATGGGAGTGGCTCAATAGGGAGCAAGCCGCCGCCTCGGTTGGGGGATGTCCCAGCCGGGGCGGCTTGGAGCAGCGGCGACCCTGCGCGCCGTTTCTCCCCGTGCAGCGACTCACCTGCGTTGCACGGCCACCTCTCCACCCGCCTGGGGTTGGCCTGGGCTGGTTTTAATCCCCAGGAGGCACCATGACCGCGTACAGCCGTCGCTCCAAGACCCGCAGCAACCGCCAGCGTGCCCGCCGCCGGGCCAGGAGGACCGCCAATGGATAGCCACCATGTCGGCAACACGATTTTTGGCATCGTCGCGGCCGTATGCATCGTGGTCGCAGGCATTGCGCTGAGCATGGACATGCGGCCCGACCTGGAGGGCAAACGGATCATCGAGACGGCCCGGGTGTGGGCCGGGAGGTAAGTGTGAGCGAAGGGAAAAAAATGGAAAACATCACGTTCCGGCTGACGGCGGAACTCAAGCAGGCCCTCAAAGAGGAAGGGGAACGGCAGAACCGCAGCGTCAGTCAGCAGGTAACGTTCATTGTTAGGGAGTTTTTCATTCGTCAACAAGAAGACCGCGCTGGGAAACCTTGAGGCTAACGTCTGGGTGATACTCCAGATACTCCGCAATGCCTTTTTTGATGAAGAACTCGGCCTGCTGGCTTAGTGACCTGACCTCACTTTCAGCAATTATTCCAAGGACGTCCTTCAATTCATCGGACAGCCGAAAGGTCACGCTGGTAGATTTCTTCATGCTCATTGTTGTTAAATAAATCCTAACGTTTGGGGGTGCAATATATATTTTGTTAGAAATATGCCTGGATTCTTGACACAAGATGCCGTCAGGTGTACTCGGCAAATCAAGGCAAATTTCTAACAATTGGAGATTCTCATGCCCACACCCGTAGCCGCCTCCGTCGAGTCCCTCCCCGCCATTGTCTACCGGGGCCAGCCCGTCATCACGACCGACCGGCTGGCCGGGATGTACGGGGTGATGGTCAAGAACATTCAAAACAACTTCCAGCAGAACAAGGAACGGTTCACCGAGGGCAAGCACTTCTTCCGCGTAGCCGGGGAGGAGCTGACAAATTTGCAGGCCGTTTTGAACGGCGTACAAATTTGCAGCTCAAAGGTCCGCCGCCTTCTCCTCTGGACGGCCAAGGGTTCCGCCCGCCACGCCAAGATGCTGAACACCGATTCGGCCTGGGACGTCTACGAGCGGATGGAAGACGGTTACTTCGAGATTCTGGAGCAGGGGGCGGCGCAGGGTACCCCTAAGCCCGCCCCTGCAGACCTTCCCGTCTCCACGACCGCCGACCGCGCTCCCCTTCGCGCCCTGTGCGCCGAGTGGGCAAGGAAGATGGCAGCGCCCGGGCAGGCCACCCAGGACCATCACCGGGCGACGAGCCTGCAACTCAAGGCCAACTTCCAGCTCGACACCATCAAGCAACTGCCGGTCGCTTGGATCCCTGACGCCATCGCCTTCGTCCAAGAGAAGATCGACGGGCTTCAAGTCCAGGCCTCGCTTCCGGCCCCGAAGCCAAAGGAGGAAAAACAGATGGCGCTGCCCATGGCCGCCGATAACTCCGCAGAGATTGCAAAATGCGTCTTGGAGATCAAGGCCACAAAGCAAGTCCTCATGGATAAGACGACGGAACTTTACCACCTCATCAGGGAAAATATTCGACCAAGCGGCAAAGGGCTAGGGACTCCGCACCGCTCTATGATCGTAAGGATGAACGACGTTCACGACGAACTTTTCTACGGCCTGGACCGCCAGCTTAACGCCATAGAGTGTTTTGCTGCAATCGGTGGACTGGCTTCAAAGAGTCAGCAGGCCGGGAGGTAATATGGAGCCTGGAGCCAAGTGCTACATGTGCAAGGAGTGGCAGGAGGATCGATGCCGCACCTACATGGGACGATGCGGATTCCGCGAGGCCAGCATTGTCGATGCCGCCACGCTCGATGGTGGAGCCGCCCCGGCCTGGATCGAAGTCTGGATGTCGGCCGACGCCGACGCCTCCGACTGCGGGGGCCTGGAGTTGACGACGGTCGGCCGGCGGGAACTGGAGTTGCGGCGGGCCGAGGATGTCCACCCCATGCCCCAGGGCCCGGCCGACCCGGCAGGATGGTCCAGGAAGGCGGCGGGGGTATGAGCATTCCGACGCCAACCCACATAGACCCCAGGCACAGCCGGGCCTGGATGCGCGCCGAGGATTTGGCCGAACAGCGGAGGCTGGCCGATCTCGCCCGGGCGGGGAGGCATGAGGAGGTAATTGCAAACCTGCGTCGTGACATGGACGTGATGAGACACAGGGCGGCCGCCCGCCTGGGAGGATATTATGGTCCACTGGCAAGGGGGGACGCTTACTAAAATCCCCACCAACTACATGCCCAGAGAAACATGGCTGACCCTGCGCCTGGAAGGAATAGGCGGATCGGACGCCGCAGCAGCCTGCGGCCTCTCCCCTTGGAAAACGGCATACGGGCTGTGGCTGGAAAAGACCGGCACCGTCGAGATCGATGCCGAAAGCGAAGAAGAAAAACACCTCAAATGGGGCCGCCTCATCGAGGAGCCTGTCATGCTGGCCGCCCGTGAGGAAACCGGCCTCCCTATCGCTCCCTACCGATTCATGTGCTTCAACGCCGCGCTCCCCTGGGCATTTTATGACCCCGATGGGGTCGTCGGCGACGACGGAATTTTCGAGGCCAAAATCGCCAATGGGAAAAGCGACGAGTGGGGCCAGCCTGGGACCGATGAAATTCCTATGCCCTACCTGCTCCAGGTGCAGCACGGCATGGCCGTCATGGGGAAGACTTTTGCGCTTCTGGCCGTAAGTCGCTGGGGGCGCTGGCCGGATATTTACCGCGTCGAGAGGCACGAGGGTCTGATTGCCAGCCTTATGCGCAAGGAGGCGACGTTCTGGGACCGGGTTGAGCGCAACCAGGAACCCCCTATGGCCTGGGAGCACCCGCAAGCCTCGGCCGAAATCCAGGCCGCCTACCCCGGGACAGACGGTTCGACCATTGACCTGCCCGAGGACGCGGCAAGGTGGCACGTCAACATCGTTGAAGCCAACGCCGAGATAGCGACGGCCGAAGCGGTCAAATCTCGATTTCTTGGGAAGATTCGCAAGGCCATGGGCCAGTCCGCCATTGGAATGCTCCCGGACGGCACGGCCTACACCAGGAAGGCAGACAAAAACGGAAAAACCATGCTGCGGCACACGAAGCGGCCGTAGAGGAGGACACGGTGGAAGAGAACAATCTCCCCCAGGAGCAAGAACTGTCCGTTGCTGGGCTTATCCAACAGCAATTCCCGGCCATTGCCATGGCCATGAGCGGAGGAAGCAAAGAGGAACGTCAGAAGAGAGCCGAACGGTTTGGGCGCGTGGCATTAACGACGATCCGCAACACCCCGAAGTTGGCAGAATGCACTGCGGCAAGCCTCGTCGGGGCGCTTATGACATCGGCCAGCCTTAACCTGGAGATCGACCCACGCGGCTTGGCCTACCTCGTTCCTTATGCCGGGAAAGCTCAACTCCAGATCGGCTACAAGGGTCTCAAGGAGCTTGCTTACCGGGCCGGCGGCATCAAGACCATCTACGCCGAGGTGGTTTATCACGCTGAGGTCGAGGCCGGAATGTTCACCATCGAGATCGGCCTCTCGCGGAGCCTGACCCACAAGCTCGACCCCCTGCGACCGGAATTGCGCGGCGGGGAGCTGGTCCTGGCCTACGCCGTTGCCGAAATGGAGGACGGACGTCGGCACTTTTCCTACTGCCTGCGCGACGAGGTGGAGAAGCGCCGCAAGACCAGCAAGATGAACACCAATTCCCCGGACAGCACGTGGGGGAAATGGACCGAGGAAATGTGGCGCAAGACGGCCATCAAGAAGCTCTGCAAGGACCTGCCGCAAAGCACCGACGACAGCATGGCGAAGGCCATCGCCGTGGACGATCAGGCCGAGGCCGGCGTGCAGCAAACGTTCGACATCCCGAAGGACTTCATCGACGTCATCCCGGAGCCGAAGACCGCCAGCGACAAGGCCGCGCAGGTGCTTGGCGACGACGATCCCGCCGGCACGCAAATAACGCCCCAATCCATCCCCTGCCCCAACCGCCCCAACGACGGAACTGGCGGCTTTTGGGATGTCCTGGCGACCGTCTGCGAGTCCTGCAAGGCCCGGCCCGATTGCCCGTCGTGGCAGGGGGCGTAAATGCCCAAACTCTACCCGGCCCATCCCTGCCCCGTCTGTGGTGCCGTGACCCAAAACATGACGTGCTGCAGCGCGCCGTGCCTCCTTATCCACAACAAGCGCGAGGCGCAAAAGCGATTGCGAGCGGCACGGCTCCAATGCTCATGCTGCATGCTCCTCAAGCCGGCCATGGAGTTTACGAGCTACGCCCTGTGCGGGTTGTAGCCATGGCCTCAAAGCGCGCAATTCGGCGCAGGCAGTGCGAAGGTAAGCGCCGGTTCGACTGCCGCGAGTCGGCGCTTAAACGTTGTTTCGACGGAATGCGGCCGTACCGCTGCACGTTCTGCGGCGGTTGGCATATCGGCCATGCCGCAGGAGCAAAGCAATCCGCCATCAAGCCAAACTGGAGATGGGACAGGGGGTACGCGTGACGCCCCCGCGAGGGGCTTGGCCCTGGCCGCGACAGGGAGTGCGGCCAAAAACAACAAGGAGTTTTTATGAGCATCAAGCTGGATTTTGAAAGCCTCGGCCGGGATGGTCTGGCCGAGATCGTCAACAAAGGCCTGTCTGAGGTCACGGCCAACATCCAAGACCCGAACACGGACCACAAGAAACAGCGCAAGTTGGTCATCGAGGTCGCGTTCAAGCCCAACGAACAGCGCAATTTCCCGGAAATGACCTACGCCGTGAAGACCTCGCTGGCCCCGGTCAAGCCCGTGTCCATCACGTCCATGGTCGAATCGGACCACAACGGCGAACTGGCCCTGTTCATCCCCGAGATCGGCACCCGGCCGGACCAGATGGAACTCCCCCTCAACGTCACCCCTATGAAGGAGGCCACCCGTGGATAATGTCGCCGAAGCCTTGCAGTACGTCGCCACCCTCAAGGACCAGATCAACGAACGGTGCGTCAAGGAGATCGACGGGCGCAAGTATGTGTTCGGGAAACCTTCGCCCGTCATGAACCCCGAGGCCCCGCGCCTCGGCCTACACACCCTGACCGGGCTTGTAGGCTACATCAAGGCCAACGTGGACGGCCTCAAGCCGGAAACGCTCCTGGTCCACGTCGACACCCCGACGTGCGTCACCCTGCTTTCGGCCGTCTTTGGCCCCTTCAAACAGCGTGAAGTCCTGGTCTGCGCCGAACCGATCTTGCCCGCCTTCCGATTCGACAGGTTCATGCCCAGCGAGGATTTCATCATTGGCCTGAACGCCATGTTCACCGAGGCCGGCGACCGTGACGCCCTCCTGGCCGACGTAGCCGCCATCAAGATTGAGGCCGGCGGGGCCATCAAGGACGACGGCACCAGCCAGACGGTCTCCGTCGAAGCGGGGGCGCGCCTGCTCTCGCAGCGCAAGACCAAACCCCGCGTTACCCTGCACCCGTACTGCACCTTTCAGGAGATCGAGCAGCCGGCCCGGCAGTTCCTTTTCCGGCTCGACAAGGAGGGTCAGCCCGGCCTGTTCGTGGCCGATGGCGAGGCGTGGCGTAACAAGGCCATGGACGCCATCCAGGAATGGCTGACCGATTGCCTGCCGGACATGCACATCATCGCCTAGCCCCGCCTCCGACCGGCCCTGTCCCGCGAGGGGCCGGCTTCTGCCGAGGCTGTGAGGTGCGGCGTGGAAAATCGCAGGCACGCAAAGACCGGGAATAAGCCGGGTTGGACCCCGGGGAAGAGTCCGAGAGGCCGCTGCCGGGTTCGTGTGGTCCTCCCAGGGGAGGGGAACCCTCAAGTCCCCGAGCCGGAAGTAGCGACCGGCCACCCCATAGTCTCGGCAGAAGCCGAAAGGAGAAGTCATGGACAATTTCACGCCGAAGCAAACGGACGTGCTCAAGACCCTGCGCCGCCATCCGGCCGGCATGACGCTCACCGAGATCGGTCAAGCCTGCGGCAAAGACTACGGCTGCGCCTCGTCAGCAATCAAATCGCTCCAGGCCAGGGGCTACGTTGAAAGGACGCGTCGAGACGGCAAGGTGTTGTACTCGCTGACCGATGCCGGGAAGGCCGCGGCGAAGGAGTTGATGGCATGAAAGACCCAGCCAAGAAGCCCAAACAGAAGAACTTCCAGCGCATCAACAGCGTCCGCATGGGCGGCGGTCCCCACGGCGGCCGATGCGCGAAGCGGACGTGCAAGGCTTGCGGGACGGTTCACGGCTTCAGGGTGTGTCCGTTCTGCGGGAAGGGGTGAGCATGAACGAGTTTGCCAAAGAGCCGTGGTCCGTAGGGACTATTGTCGTTGACGGTTTCCCTGTGACAGCAATTTTGGATCGTGACGGAGACGAAATTTGCAATATGGGGAAATCCCTGCTGAACGAATACGCCAATGCCAGCCGCATCGTCGCCTGCGTCAACGCCTGCCGCCACCTGACCACGGAGCAGCTTGAGGCGGGCGACCTGGATTGCGCCGGCTGCTCCACCCTGGCCGACATCCGCACCGCGTTGGGCGTTGGGGACAAGCCGATGTTGGGGGAGTTGGCGGGGATTGTGGAGACGATGAAACGGGAGCGGAATGAGGCGGTGGAGGCGTTATCCAGATGGCAGGCGTTAGTCAAAGAAAATGAACCGCGTCACCTTTTGCACGCTTCCGGGGTACTGGCGGACATAGCCGTCAAGTGCCGACGCGCCGGCCACGCCCGTGCGCCGAGCGACCATATTGGTGAGCCCACCGAAATGGTCGGCGACCGGGAGCGGCAATTGGAAGAAATCTTGAATGAAATAGGAAAAGCGGCCCTGGCCATTGGAAAGCAGACCGATCGGATCATGCGTAATTTCAGTGCCGCACTAGCAATAAAGCCAGCCAGCGCCGCCCTGGCTGGCAGCAACGCGGAGGACGCCAAGCCCGCTTACCGCGCCATGGAGCCGGAACCGTGGGGCGGGCCGGAAGGGGAGGAATAGAATATGAAGGGGACTGTACTCGTTATTGGAGACATTAAGCAGGGTCGCAACACTATTCAAGGCGTTTTGATAGAAGTCAAAGACATGGCCGACCTCCGAGAGATTGCCAAACACTTTGCCCGCGAGGTGGAAATCACGTTCAAATCTATACCCAAAGAAAAGCAAGGTTCACTGGTGCGTCCATGACCCCCACCCGTTCTCTCATCCTCTTCGACCACGAAATCCGCGCCGCGCTGCGTGGTGAATTGGGGCTGGTGGCACGGCCGGTGGAATCCGTCAAAAGGATTGGCCGCGTTACCGAGTTTGGTCCGTCTGACACACCCGGATATGACTTTATCATGCGCGATAACCAAAAGCGTTGGAACGACCTTCGCCATGCCGACTTGCTGACGCGCTGCACCCTCGGTGTCCCCGGGACGCGGTTGGTCTGCAAAGAAATGTTTGTCTCGCTGGACGACGACTACAAGGTTGTCCCAAGGCCGCACGACATCAAAGGCGGGCCATGGAAAAACATCGCCTACCAAGCCGATCAGATTGACCCAAAAGGAGATGGACCGGCAAATCCTGTCCGCTGGCGCTCCCCAGCCACCATGCCGGCCTGGGCCTCGCGCATCACGCTGGAGGTGGTGAGCGTGGGGGTGGGGAGGTTGCACGAGATCAATGCGGAAGATGTTACCCTGTGTGGCGTCAAGACAAAAGGTGAAGCCATGTGGGGTGATCGGTGGTGGATAGATGCGCCACTGGCAGCGATCAACGACGCTAGGGGTGATTTCGCCAAGATATGGGACGTCAGCTACTCAAAGCGCGGCCTCGGATGGGACACCAATCCGTGGGCGTGGAAGGTCGCGGTAAGGAGGTGGACGTGATGTCTGATGCTGGCAACGGGGTCACGAGGTGCGACTACTGCGGCAGTTGTTGCGGGTGCGATGCGGATTGCCCGGCACCGTCCAATATCCTGATGGACGACTCGCAAAAGCTGACGGCTATGTACCGCCGATTTGAGGCGGATCAAGGCCGGATCGAGGAGTTGCGGGCGAAGGTCTTGGAGGTTGGCACGGAGAATGCCCGCCTCCGCGCCGCCCTGCAAAAGGCCGTTGATCTCTACGGCAAGCCGGGCGGGCCATGGAATGTGCCGGATGAGACGGGGACGTGGATAGCGATGGCAAAGGAGGCGCTTGGACAATGACCGCCATGCCCGTCCTTACCATCCGCCAGCCCTGGGCCTGGGCCATCCTGCACGCCGGCAAGGACGTGGAGAACCGGTCCTGGCCGACGCTATATCGGGGCCCAATCCTGATTCATGCCGGCAAGTGGTTCCGGCTTGATGATGTCCGCAAGGAGTTCGCCCTGTTTATGGCGAGGCTTGAACGGTTCGAGCCTTGGGACTCCTGCGCCAAGAAGCTTCACGACATGCACGCCCAAACCGGCGGCGTCGTCGGCATGGCCACCGTCGTGGACTGCGTGCGCGACAGCGCCTCGCCCTGGGCCATCCCCGGCCAGTGGCATTGGGTCCTGGCCGACGCCCGACCGCTACCGTTCTTCGCCTGCAAGGGCCGGCTGGGGATTTGGCGGGTGGAATATCCGCACAATTTGGCGGCGTGAACTGCCAAGGAGCAAGAGACGTGACCGAACAAGAAATTCTCAACGACGACGACCGACTCATGCGTGGCACGGAAGTCCGGCGCATGTTGGGCAATATGCCGGAATCCACGTTCT
>Ga0074195_1004350_pt1 | contig 11761 bp, 14 predicted proteins | sample EPASupsiteHSE623_FD_64525 | JGI IMG/M metagenome (GOLD analysis project Ga0074195, IMG submission 64525) | Bioremediated contaminated groundwater from EPA Superfund site, New Mexico - Sample HSE6-23 | ecosystem: Environmental > Aquatic > Deep subsurface > Groundwater > Contaminated ...
TGAAGATTGGCAACATCAGCCGTTTTTCCGCAAACACCGCGCATGGTGCAACCTGATCCCTTAGCAGTCTCTTGACATTGGTAACAAAACATTGACATATTTATCTCTCCCCCAAATTTATTAATCATTATTAAAAACCATCTACCATTATTCTAGCGGAGAAAGTCTTGCTTGCATGTGATTCTAATCACAGTGGAAGAATTAAATGAATATAGTTAAATAAAGAAAATACGGCTTGCGCCGATCTTCAGGATAAGTGCAAGTCGATGTTGCCCTTATCCTGTTCTTAAGAAAGTTATACTTTCTGTTAGGAAAAAAACAACAGCAAGTTCTTTATTGGCTTAGAACCTGCTGTTGTTTTATTTCTGCCATTATCCGTCTTGTTGATGCAATCTCCTTGAAACTCCTACCCTGACTTAGTAGGAGTTCAGGTAATAGCTCTTCTCTCTATCTAACATTTCTTGATTCCAAAAAATCCCGACATCACTAAATTGCGGGGCAATAACCATTTTTCCGTTCAAATCCATATAGCCCCATTTGCCGTTTTTCTTCACGCCTAACAACCCGAAGGAGCCACCCATAAGGTCTGAAGCATTGTCAAACTCTGCTGGCACAACCATCTTTCCGGTTGTATCAATAAGACCCCATTTCTCATTAATTCTTACTTTTGCATAGCCGCAAAAGAAACCCAGTTTTTCTTCCAGAAAAGATGGATCGGCAACAGGAAACCCGATTTCATCAAAGCGTATCCGGATTGTCATTTTTCCAGCAGTATCAATAAATCCCCATTTGCCATACATTTTTACTGCTGCCAGGCCATCGCCAAACGCAGATACTTCTTCATAATTCAGCAGTGTCAAAAACTTGCCGGTTTTATCGGCAAAGCCCCATTTTCCCTCTTTTTCCACTTGGGCAAAACCGTTACGATACGACGAAATTTTGTTATATTGATTGGGAACAACAAAAGCCCCGGTCTTATCTACTACGCCCCATTTATTATCCAACATAACCGCAGCAAGTCCCTCATGAAACACATTGGCAAAATCATATTTGGGCGGTATAACTTCTTTTCCTGTTTGATCAATATATCCCCGCTTAGTATTTTTCGGCAAAAGATCATTGCTGTTAAAATCCCAGTACCCAGCCGATCCTGCTGCCACGAAAAGCACCGCATCAAAAAAAGAAACTGTTGTTTTTATAGTTCTAACTTCTGCCAGGCCATTCTTAAAAGGAAATACTTCATTATAGGCTGTGGCTATCACGTTGCCTTTAGTGTCAACATAACCCCATTTGCTACCAACTTTAACTGCGGCAAAGCCTTCATGGAAACCTTCAGTACCAACACTTCCAAAGCGTTCTTTAATGACTAAAACGCCATTGCGATCAATAAATCCATACTTACCGTTTACCTTTACAATTGCCAAACCTTCACTGAAGCTGTAGGCCTCTTCAAATTGAAAAGGTATGCTTACCTTACCGGTTTTATTAATATAACCCCATTTTCCTTCACTTTTTACCGGTGCCAAGCCTTCCGCAAATACACCTGCATCCTTGTACTGCAGCGAAATCACCAGCTGTTCACCAGCCCGGTAATAACCCCATTTGCCGCCGCTCTTGACCGGAACTAAATTTTCCCCTAGTATCCTTACATCGTCAAACTCTAGCGGAACGGCAACTTTCCCCTGGTTATCGTAATATCCCCACTTCCCGTTGCGTTTGACTTTAACAAAGCCGTTCGTAAAATTGTCAACTTCGCTAAACTCCGCCGGCACCACTAACTTGCCAGTTTTGCTATAAAAACCCCAGCCGGAATCTTTTTTTACTGCAATAAGCCCTTCCTGGAACCCTCTAATTTCTTTGCATTCTGCAGGAATGACAAATTCCCCTTGCGGATTAATAAACCCCCATTTCCCATTTAATTTTACTCCTGCCAAAACAACATCAGCAGCTTTTACTTCTTCCGCTCCTGCCGCCTGTGCTGTTATTTGCGGGCTAACAGTTTGAATAACTCCTGCAGTTTCTGACGTCGCAGCCAAAGCAGCTGCCGCTTGTTGTGGTGTGCCTAAAAGCAGAACCACTGCCATCACACCTACTGCAGATATCAACTTTAGCCAAAATTGAATCTTCATTCTACATCCACTCCCACATCTATGTTTCGTCTTTCACACACTACATATTTCCTTATATCTACCTTTTTCCCTCTAAATTCCATAGTTATTGGAAAACTGTTGATGCGTAGACACATCCACCGTCCCCATCTTAATCCCTGCATTGTAACCTCACTGGAACCATTGCTGCTTATCCTGCTTCATCTCTAAACACTTGTAAATAGGCTAATTTACATGTAAAATTTCAGTTAATAAGAAGTATCGCAATACTTGGGGGTTACTGCGTGTTTGAAGAATTACTGCCTGATATCTTTAGAATCACAATTCCTTTGCCTGGGCACCCATTAAAAACGGTAAACAGTTATATTATTACTTCCAAGGAACGCAATTTGATTGTTGATACTGGGTGGAATCGTTTTGATTGTGCTGAGACTCTGCTGGACGGACTTGATGCACTTGGCATTAACCTTTCACGGACTGACGTATTTTTAACCCATATGCATGCCGATCATGCTGGACTTATCGATTTATTTACAAAGCATCATTCTAAAATCTTCTGTGGACAAGCAGATATAACGCACATAGATCATTTTATCAATACCAGCAACGATGAAAATTGGCCAATTCTAAGAGCCTTGGCTACTCCTCATGGATTTTCACCTGAAGAAATAGCTGCGGGTATTGATGCGCATTCAGGCAACCGCTACAAACCCTCTCACACCAATAATCTTTTCCCTATAAAAGACCAAGATAAAATTATTATTGGCAATCATACCTTATCCTGCGTAGCAGCACCAGGCCATACGCTAGGACATACTTGTTTATATGATCCAGCAAGAAGAATTCTATTTTCCGGCGATCACCTATTAGGACAGTTATCGCCTACTCTTTCTCAATGGTCCTTAACTGATAAAAACTTAGCCAATTATATGACCAGTTTGCAGCATTTTGCCGATTATGCAGTCGACCTAGTACTGCCAGGGCACTGGGATGAATTCTTAGATTTCCATGTCCGCCTTAGAGAAACTCTAGCTTATCACCAGCAGCGCAATGCTGAAATAGTAGCATTGTTTAGTGATGGAAAACTAAGAAATGCTTATCAGGTGGCTGCTTCGATAAGTTGGAATCTAAAACACAACGAGTGGATTTTCTTTCCTATTACACGAAAATGGAGTGCCGTTGCAGACACAATCGCTCATCTCTGTTATTTGCGTGATCAGGGCTTACTTACAATGAAAATGACCCAGCATGAAATTACCTGGGGCATATCAGCTTCTTAAAAGGTTATGCTAAAGCTTGTGCCGAACAAGCAAAACAGTTTACCACTTTAAGTCCAAAGTAAGACAGGGGATGTTGGACTTGTCCTATGGTGACAAATCCAACATCCCCTGTCTTAAAACATTCACTTTAGAGACTGAGAAACTAGGCAATAGCTTTCTCTGCTCATTTCTTTGCACAAGTACATAGCCTTATCTGCTTGTCTGATTAATGCGGTAGCAGATTGACCGTCACCCGGAAAAATGCTAACTCCCATACTAGCAGTAACAGTTATGCATCGCCCATTCAGCTCCACCGAACAGTGGCATGCCTTTTTAAGTTGCTGCAACAACTTCCTAAGTCTTTCCATATCTCCAAAATCATTAAGGACGACAACAAATTCATCTCCACCCATACGGGCAACAAGACCATCTTTCCCTACAAAATCACTCATTGCCTTAGCTACTTGCCTTAAAACATCGTCACCAACATGATGTCCAAACCAGTCATTAACTTTCTTGAATCCGTCTAAGTCGATAAAGACAACCGCTATCACTGTAGTCTCTTTTTCAGTCTTACTAATCATTAAATCCAAATGTTTTTCCAGCATACTCCGGTTAGGAAGCCCTGTTAGCGAGTCATGATATGCCTGATATTCCAGTTGATCCTCAAACGTCTTACGATCAGTCACATCTCTTGCTACCGCTAAAATTCTAGCGTTCGAACCAATCAGTGCTTGTCTGGTACTAATCTCCAACCATAAGGTACTCTGCTTTCCGGGTGGCTGCCACTCCATCATATATCGATGCATTTTGGGCCCACTTAGTAAGTGTTGAACTACAGTAGCAAAAGAAGTTGTCAAGTCATCAATAATATTTGATAAACAATCATCTTTGCTGCGCTGATACCCACAAAGTTCAATGATTCTCTGATTTGCATCTATAATTTTTCCAGTCTGTGCATCAACCACAAAAATCAAATCATTGACTGAATCAAATATTCCACGGTAATTTATTTCCGATTCCCGCAATGCTGTCTCGATTCGCTTTCGCTCTTCTAACTCCGTCTGCAACGCTTGATACAACTTGGCATTATCTAACGCAATGGAAGCAAAATCTGCCAAACGCTCCATAACGTCAAGTTCGTCTTGACTAAAGCTTTTCTTTTCCTCCCTAAACCCCAATCCAATCACACCAACAACTTCTGATCCCGATTTCAACGGTAGGCCAATAATAGCCTGTATAGAATCCCTCTCTAAGTGACGATCTTTCGCACGTCCATCCCACTTTTGATAATCAATTACCGTCAGCGGTTTCCCAGTCCTCCACACTACACTGGATGCTGAGTTAGCATCCTTTTTACGGTGTATTCCTAAATAACTTTGATAAGTACCTACTCCCACTTTGAGCACCATTGTATCAATTTCCGGTTGCACAAGATAAATAAAGCCATGAGGGGTTTTGATGATCTCACAGGCCTTTTTCACTATCGTTTCCAGCAAATCCTTTATATCTAATCGGTTCATTAATGCAATCGCTGTTTCATGCAACGCTTGATATACCTGCTGCTGATAGCCTTGCTCAGTTTCCATTCCCATCCACCTTATCCTGACCCACTCAGGTAACACTTATATTATTAACTGAATATTTTCGCTAAAAATTTGTTGAATCCTGTTTGATATTTGGGATATGTTTACTCTCCAGGGGCTATTTATATATTTACCTGCAAACAACAAGTACCTTTCCTCCTCGGGGTAAGACAGGCAAGTAGAGCCCCTACGTTGTAGAAGCCAATTTCCATACAAAATTCCTACAGCCGCTAGTTTATGGTATTATATTATAAGGCAGTACTTTTTAATCGGAATTCTATATTTCGACGAAGTTAATAATATGAATACAATAATTGGAACTAGGAAGGGATTAGAATGAAGATCGGCTTTTTTGACTCTGGTATTGGCGGCTTAACGGTGCTTGGTCATGCATTAAAAATCTTACCGTTTGCTGATTATATTTACTATGCTGATATTGAGCATTCGCCTTATGGAGAAAAGACGAAAAGTGAAGTGAAAAAATATGTCCAAAAGGCTATGGATTATATGGCTGAAGTCAAAGTAGATGCCATGGTAATCGCTTGTAATACGGCAACAAGTGTTGCTGACATGAAATTACGAAAGCATTATAGTTTCCCGATTATTGGAATGGAACCTGCTGTAAAACCAGCTGTTGCTTATTGTAAAGAAAGAGGCCAGAAGGTATTGGTGTTGGCAACCAGTCTTACTTTACGAGAAGAAAAATTTCATCAATTAATTCATAGACTTGATGCGACAGAAATGGTTGATGCACTGGCATTAGGCGGCTTAGTGAGATTTGCCGAAAAGTTTGAGTTTGACACGTTAGCTGTACATGAGTATTTGAAAAAGGAATTTGCATCATTACAGCTCTCTGATTATGGAGCTGTTGTTCTTGGCTGCACCCATTTCCCATTATTTAGCAACATATTGCAACAATCGTTTACAAAGGAAGCCGTTTTTTTCGACGGAAGCGTTGGAACCATAAATCATTTGGCAGATATATTGAAGCCAAAAGGAGTAGCTCCTAGTTTAGATGATAAAATTAAATTTGTAATTACAAATGGCAAACTCCCACCAAATGATGTTGATTATAAAAAGATATTACAGACTTATTTGCATAGCATATAAAAATATAGCGTTCCCTATTATAAAATATCTAATTTTTCTCCTCCCAAGATTAAAACGGCATCAACCTTTTGTAGGGTTGATGCCGTTTTAATCTGTTAGCTGCGATAAGGTTCTACACATTATTCTCTTTTGACGTAAATATGGTTTTTCAGCCACTGTCTGAAATATTGGAGTTGTTCTTCGGTGTGAAAATAGTGTTCTCCATGCTCCATTACCTCAAGATCACAGTCGAATCGTTTCGCAAACGCAGCTACCACATCAATCTCGCATAAGTTATCTTCCGAACCATAGAGAATAGAAGTTGCTTTATCCCAAACAACAATAGGCTGTTCCTTCACATAGCAGTAGTAATCCCAATAGAGTGTTTGTCCAATAGGTGTCGAAATTTCTTTTTCTGTTTTTAATCTATCCTCACTTACCCCAAACCATGTCATCATATTATTTATAATACGTTCCATATTCACCACAGGCGAGAGAAACAGACACTGCTTTAGCGACTCATCCCTATATGCTAATAGGCTAAAATATGCACCCATACTACAAGCAAATACACTTATATTATCTGATAGTGATTGTGCATAACGCATAATGGCAGTAAGGTCCTGAACACAGTTTTGAACTTTACAAGCATAAGCTTCATCCTTACGATCACCATGTTCAGGCAAATCGAAACTAAGCACCTGATACCCTATTGCTGTTGCTTCTTCTGCAAATACAACAATCGCATCGTCTGCCTTATTTGACATATTACCATGCACCACTACAAATAACTTGTCGGATTTGTCCCCCCACAAAATTGCAGGAATATGTTTTACGTTCAAGTTTTGTTTTATCATTGTAATTTTATCTCCATTGACGCGACTGAATTATCACCCTGACAAGTCAGGCGCCCTTCCCTTAACTCGGCAAATTAATAATACCTATCCCAGCTGGCCAGCGTTGAACCCTGTTTAGGAGACTTATCCACTCGGCAGTTGTTAAAATTATCTGACCCGGCTCTAACACAGTAGCTGGAATACGGAAGTTTTCACTACTCCCTAGTGCAGTCCCGGATAAGTCACCACCATAAGCAGAAATCGCTATTCGATCAATCTTCCGGATAGGGAGAGTCTGACTCAGAAAAAAGTCTTTGCTCACGATTGCTCTCATAACAAAACTCCTTATTGCATTTTTGATCAAGGTTAATAGGTATAAAAAGAGAGCGTCCCCTTTGCATATAGATCTCATTAATTCGAACTAGTGCTACCTTATTCCGTAAAAACGCACAGAATTCCTGCCAAATTAATAAAAATTTCCAGTAACTCTCTTTTTCCTGCATTAGTTATAATACCGTTCTCCGTATTGGGTATAACCGAAACTTACTTTTTCCATCAGAAGTATCGAACCGTTCCCGTGCACTTATTGACACTAGTATTAGTCGAAGATATAATCGAATTAAGAATATTGTAATAATTTGTTTGTATAACTAAATTTGTGAGGTGATTATTCTGGAATACCGGTATGTTGAAATTGTCGATTGGGGTATCATTCGCAGACAATGGATCTATGATGATTCGGACTATGTGGTTGTGCTAGAAAAACACGAGGAAGACCGTTTCACCGTCAAAATTACACATAAAACTCAGGATTTAGAATACTACTCTTACTGGCAAGCTAGTGGAAAACTAACCTTTGGCTCGCTAGAAGAAGCCCAGTTATTTGCAGCAAACAAATTGGCAAGCATGAAGCAAGGCGACTATACCCACTGCACTGGATTAATACGGGGCAAGTGACAACAACAAGTGCAAAGGAGGCCTATCAAATGAAGCGCCACTGGATCATACTCATGATTACTTTGCTAATAATGATGGCATCTATGACCCAAGGGTATTGTGAAATTGCGTATGCCCCGACATTCTTCGCCTCAGACAAGGAAGCACTCGAAGTGCTGCAAAGCCTAAAAGGATCATTCTGGGGATGGTCCAATTTCCCCAAACAAACAGTTGAAATCGACAAGTATGGACTGCGCTTGTTCTCAGAATATATGGGAACCAAAAAAGTCTGGAATGTCTGGGATATGTATTATATGACCGTACCAGACTTGAGAAGCGAAAACGCTATTCTCGTTTTCAAGGATGTTTCCTCACTACACATCGACAGAATAAATGTCGCGTCCGCAAGCAATCAGTGGGTTGTAACAGCCGATTACTCTCAGTCGACAACTTTTTGTGTAAAAGATGAGGCAACTGCGCGGCGTTTTGCTGATGCTGTCGCTACTCTTGCAGCAGCGTCCGGGACGAAATGGGTGATTGACGGCGGATATACAATTCCTACTAACGAAAACTGGTACCGCAATAAACTAAAATGGAAACAGAACACTGGGGCTATCATCAAAACGGTTCTCTCTGGAGGGTTTTTCGATAAAGCCGGAATTAATAATGAAGATATCCTATTGACTTTCGGTGGACAGGAAGTCGTAAATAGTTCAGCCCTATGGCAACTGCAGCAAGCCCTCCGCACACTCCCGGAGTATGAGATCAAAGTTCCAGTCACCCTCAATCGCAAGGGGGCCACATTGGCAAAAGAAATTACGTTTTATAACTATAGCGCTAAAGCTGCTTCAATCCGTAAACTGATCGATCAGCCGGCTGGTTCTGTACCACAAACATCAGAAAAACCCAAGTTAGGCGCCACTGTTCGCCCTTTAACAGATGATGATGTAAAAACTTTTAACCTGCCTTCTACTGCTGGAGTTTTGGTTACCGGTATTGTTAGCAATAGCACTGCACAGATGATGAATTTGCTGGTAAATGACATTATCTTAGAGGTAAACGGGATTACATTGAAAAACAGTGATCACCTAAGGGAAATCCTATCTGGATCCACGAATATAACTAAATTGAAAGTAAAGCGTGGAAATGATGTAATTGAACTGATTGCGCCACTTTCTATCTAACCGTCACCGCGCTGGAACAATCGTTTTCATATGCACAATAATCGTACGGTTTCACGACGTATTTGAAGTCCAACCTGATTACCTAGCAGAGTGTAATTACAGTTTAAATTGGCCTTCCTAAACGTTCGTGATTTTGAAAGGCTTATTTGGTATACTCCTATTTATGCGGCAAACTTTAGGTATGATTTTTTAAGACTTGACTTTATTTTCCTCAATCCTTGATCCGTCAATGCGTATCCTAATAATACCGGTCTTACTGAAAATAAAAACGGGAAAACTAATCTCGGGAGGTGAAAAAATGATAAAACAACCTAGCCGAGACGAGCTCAAAAAGTCAATTGCTAATGATAAAGCTACCGCTAAAAAAGAGGGTATAACCAATCAGCCAGGTTCCAATAAATCAAATAATATTTTTGAGGCTTTGGATGCAAAAGAAAGGTAATACAGGTAAAGAGCCAACTCTGCAAAATGTAGAGTTGGCTTTTTTTCAAAACAGAATCAGAACCGTATCTTTGAGTCATTATGGCAACACCCAAATGCTGCTTATTTCACCAGTGAAATTATTTCCGGAGTAAATTTGCTGGCAATAAACTCAATTACTTCATATTCAGCTGCTTCATTTTGATAAAAAGGATCTTGCTTGATGATGTCCCATACTCCTTGTTGACTGTCCGCATTCGCTAAAATAATACCACCTACTCGGGGATTTCTGGGACCAGAAACGATAAAATGGTTTGAATGGTAGAATCGTTCTAAGAACTCTACATGATCTTGGACCAAGCGATCAATTTCCTCTAGCGGCTTCACATATTTTAATATAATGACAAACATGCTGTTCCTTCTTTTCTATCCAAAAGTTTATATCTTTATGTTTTTTTTCATGGCCCCTGTCTCGAGATAATACTTAATAAGATCTTCTAAAGATGCCATGCGAGAATTAAATTGGCTTAGGATATCGGATTTTATATATTCATTACCTCTCTCATTTAGTCCAGTTGCATTGAAAATAGTAAAAACAACGCTGGATTGACTTGTTAAGGGCCGAACCTCCATAGTCCATCGGATGATCACTTCTTTATCTACAAGATGCTTAACAAATTCAATTGTCGTATTTTCCAGGCTATACTTACTTGTCAGCCAGACTGCAAAACCCTCATCTGGATGCTTTGTTGTAAATACGCAAGCATCTTCTGCGATACCTGATTCTGAATAAACAAGCTGATGGATCTCATCCCACCCCTCAATCCAATCCAACTCCTTGGTTGGACAGAGCAATAAAAAGACCGACCGGGCATCGGTATCAAATTCCCATTTGTACGTTTTTACAACACGAGTACCATTCACTTTCTTTTGCATAACCTTTGTTCCTCCTCTTATATGCTAACGCTTATAAGAAGAGAATAAACTATAAAGCCGTAGACAGGTCAATTCCCTTTTACAATGATTTCATTACCTTTCTTAATAAAATCCCTTTGAGACCAGCTGCGACAACGATCTATCTCTTCCGGATCGAGGCCCAGCAACTCCAAAAAAGCCTGATGCCCTTCTGGTTGCATGGTTTCCAGTCGATTATGGAACAGCCAGCGGGTTTCCTCTGACACACCAGACAAAATAAAAAAACCATGAACGGCTTTCATTCGCTTTGCGCCAGAACGGGCAATAGGGTCGAGGTTTTGCAAAAGCGTAACAACATAGTGTTGCTGGTTCCGCAATAACTGAATTTCCTCATTTAATTCTTCAAAACGCTTTTGTAGCTGAACAGTAATGCCACTTTGGTTGGTTTCAAGAAGCACCTTAATTGCCTCGAGGGAAATACCAGCTTCCCGATATAACATAATTTTTTTCAGACGACAACGATCGTCATCAGAATATAAGCGATAATTACTGTCAGTCCGGATGGATGGCGACAACAATCCGATAGAGTCATAATACAGCAATGTACTGCGCGATATACGAAACTCCCGAGCCAGCTTACCGATTGTTAACATACTTTCACCACCTGATTGAATATTGACTCTTGACTCACCGGGATGACAGACCGTGCAAGAACCGCTCTGCGGCTACTGGATAATTATTAAAAACTAACTGCAACCATGAGAAAATAAGGCTGACACCTCTATTTTCCGGAGAGTGTCAGCTTCTACTTTTTTATTTACAACCTATATACATTTACCATGAAAATACAAAGTTCCTGCAAATCGCCAAAACAATTTACAGGAACTTGACTAAATACTTCGTTATTTACAAATTTTTCTCCGTAAAGCTCCCCAGCTTAATCGCCGGGAACTTATCCTCGATAGCCTTGAGGAAATTTCTCACTCCACCGGCTTGGCCGCCTGTGGGCATGGCTGCCAGAAAGGCATCGGGGTCAAAGTTTAGGTTTCTGAGTTGAATCATATCTACCCCGGTTTCGCCTAGGAATTCGAGCCAAGCGGCTTGTTCTTCTGTACGATCGTTGAGTCCGGGGAAGAGCAGCATGTTTAGGGAAACATAAACGCCGTGCTGTTTGGCATAGGCGATGGACTGTTTGACATCTTCCAGACTGTACTTGGTTTGGTAGTAGGCCTGGTAGGTTGTGGGGATGGCGCTGATGATGCTGACCCGCATGCTGTTAAGGCCGGCGTCGACGATGGTCTTGATGCCTTGGGTAAAGCCAGCGTTGGTGTTGATGTTGATTTGGCCGCGCGTAGTTTTAGCGCGGATTTTTTTTATGCCGGCGGCAATATTGTCGGCAGCCAGTGAAGGCTCGCCTTCACAGCCCTG
>Ga0074195_1004351_pt1 | contig 11758 bp, 7 predicted proteins | sample EPASupsiteHSE623_FD_64525 | JGI IMG/M metagenome (GOLD analysis project Ga0074195, IMG submission 64525) | Bioremediated contaminated groundwater from EPA Superfund site, New Mexico - Sample HSE6-23 | ecosystem: Environmental > Aquatic > Deep subsurface > Groundwater > Contaminated ...
CTGGTCTTAGGCCTCTTCCGGACCAAAGGTGACGGGAACGAAAAAAACCTCTCAGCTGTCCCAGATCCCAGCTAAAACCTCAAAATTCCGAATCCCGCGATTCAGAGGTCAACGGGATTCGAAATAGCAAAAAATAGCCATTTTCATCCCGACAGCACGCTGTCGGGGTCGTCTGCTATACTTTTTATGTGACTTGCCGGATTGAATGCCACGCAAAGGAGTTATCAAAATGGCCGCGTCTCGCAGAAAGGTGTTTCCGATCCGGGCTTCCGCCCCCTTGCGGAATAAGCTTGTGTCTGATATTCGCGCGCTAATTGAGATGGCGCGCGGCCAAGTGGCCCAGGCCGTCAATACCGGCATGGTTTCGCTCTACTGGAACATCGGTAAAAGGATTCGTGAGGATATTCTGAAAGATAAGCGGGCCGGTTATGGTGAAAGGATTGTTGCGACATTGTCGCAACATTTGACGCGTGAATACGGCAGGGGATTTACCAAAGCCGCTTTATTCAGGATGATGCAGTTCGCCGAACTTTTTCCAGACATGCGAATTGTCGCATCGCTGATGCGACAATTAAGCTGGACGCATTTTTTACAGCTTCTTCCGCTGAAAGACTCCCTAAAGCGCGGTTTTTACGCCGAAATGTGCCGCGTAGAGAAATGGAATGTGCGCACGCTTCGAGCCAAGATCGGCGGCATGCTTTATGAGCGCACTGCCTTGTCGCGAAAACCGGCCAAATTAGCGGCGCTGGAATTGCAAAAACTCAAGGACGACGACAAATTCACGCCTGATTTGGTTTTCCGGGACCCGTATTTCCTGGATTTCCTCGGGCTAAAAGGTGCCTACCAGGAAAAGGACGTGGAGGCCGCTATACTTCGGGAGATGGAGTCTTTCATTGTGGAACTTGGTGCAGGGTTTGCGTTCCTGGCCAGACAGAAGCGTATGCAAATCGGGCCAAATGATTATTATTTGGATCTCCTTTTCTATCATCGCGGCCTCAGGCGGCTGGTTGCCATAGAACTTAAGTTGGACAAATTCAAACCGGAATACAAAGGACAGATGGAGCTATATCTGCGCTGGTTGGAAAAACATGAACAGCGTCCGGGCGAGGGCGCCCCGATAGGCCTCATACTTTGCGCCGGTGGCGCGCATGAAGAAATAGAACTGTTGCAACTTGGTAAAAGCGGCATCCGAGTGGCTGAATACCTGACAGAGCTGCCACCGCGCCGCGTCCTTGAAAAGAAATTGCACGAGGCTATCGCCGCCGCCCGCGCCCGATTGAGCACGGGTGTGCCGCAGGAATATGTGAAAAAACGGAGATAGCAACCTCGGCTCCGGTTCTCCTAGACTTTAGGGTCGCAGGATTCGAACTGCAAGTGAAAATAGTACAATAGACCCATGGGGACCATTATTCTGCTAGCCTCTCTTTTTGTCACAGGAATTTCCGGAGTTCAGGCAAAAAATATGATCGATAATAGTGGCGGCGTTCCGATAGTTTTTCTGCATTCCCTGGCGGGCAAATCGACTCAGTGGGCCTCACAGGTTGAATATCTTAAAGGCAAACGACAAACGGTGGTTCTGGATTGGCCGGTCTCCGCGTGCAAGGCTTCATCCAAAGAAGACGATTGCGCCATTCCCTCGCTGGCCGAAGATATAGGAAGGGAAATCGACCGCAGGAAACTGGATCGTTTTATATTGGTCGGCCATAGCGCCGGGGCCTCGGTGGCCATAGCCTTCGCCGCTGCGCATCCAGAGCGCGTAGCGGGACTGCTTTTAGTTGATCCTTCGGGGGACATGCGCCAACTGCCTGCCGAGATTATAAATCCCTTCTTTGACGGATTGGCATCCGCGCATTATCCTGAAGTGATAGAAGGCTACTGGAAAAGTCTCATGCCCGGGTCCGAAGCAGCGGTGCAGGCGCGTATTCTCGCCGATCTGCGCGCGACACCTAAGCAAACCGTTATCGGGGTCTTTCATGCGTTAAGACGGTTCGACCCGGTCGCCGCACTGAAACTTTCGCCGCATCCGTTCCTGGCGGTTGTCGCCCCCGCGAACGATACGCCAATCAGCCTGCACCAGCTTTATCCCGCTCTTCCCCATAAGCTCGTTCCCGGCGCCGGCCACTGGCTTCATATGGATAAGCCGAAGCTCTTCAACCGTATTCTGGATGATTTTATCGCGCTGGCAAACGACAATGCCGGCGTCAGCCCGGAAGCCAAGGCGATCCCTTAAGTAATCCGTTTCAGCAAGGAATGACTTCGGATTGTCTCTGATGGAGGGACATCAATGAAGCTTGGTGAGACATTGTATGCGGCAGACCGCAGGGCATGGCGTAGATGGCTTGCGAAAAACCATAGAACAAAGACGGAAATTTGGCTGGTCTATTATCGCAAGAGTTCTGCTAAACCTCGCATCCCTTACAACGACGCTGTGGAGGAATCGCTCTGTTACGGGTGGATAGACAGTCAGATTAAAAATATCGATAGTGAGCGTTTCGCCCAACGTTTCTCGGCTCGTAAGAAGGCAAGCACCTTGTCCCAAATGAACAAGGAACGGGTTCGGGACCTTATTGCGCGCGGAAAAATGACAAAAACAGGGCTTGCCGCTATCGCGCATGCCTTTGACCCGCGGAAGGATATGCGAGAGGCGCATCTCATCGCGCCTGATATCCTCAGGGCGCTAAAAGCCGATAAAAAGGCCTGGATCTGTTTCCAAAAATTCCCGGAAAGTTACAAACGCATTCGGATCGCTTATATAGAACATGCAAGACGCAGAAGCAAAGAAGAATTCCGAAAGCGCCTGTCTCATTTTCTGAAATTGACGGCCAGGAACAAACTTTTTGGTTTTATGAAAGACTAACATAGGTTCGGGTAGTATCTCGAATCGGAGGTAAAGTGGCGGGTCTGCTTCGCCAAGGCTTCGCAGGACCATTGATCTTGAGGCCACAAAACAAAAACCAGCCTAAACGACAGGCAGGTTTTAGTTTTGTGGAGGGGGTCTGCGGGATTCGAACTATGCCGGGGGCGCCTAGGGGCGGCTGATCGTGGAGCGCCAAGAAGACGCCGGGCATGGAGACGCCAGCGCTGAGCGCCTCGCCTTGGACCTTCGCGCCGGCAAAGCGCAGGAAATCCTTAAAATATTGTAAACTATATTACTTTTAGATAGCGACAGGGGGCATATGCCGGGCCGGTACGGTTTTTTACCGCTTCTGCTGATACTGCGATTCTGCCTTCCGTGCGCGGCGGCCCTGGCGCCCGGGGACGACGCTTTCCTCGATCTGGTTGAGAAGCATAGCTTCAAGTATTTCCTTGAGAACACCAATCCCGAGAACGGCATGGTCAACGACTATGCCTCCAATTCAAAAGAGCCGGACCGAAAATATTCCCCTTCTTCCATAGCGGCCGTGGGTTTCGGCCTGGCCTGCGTGCCGGCCGGCGTGGAGCGCGGCTGGCTGCCCAGGGCCGACGCCGAGCGCCTGGTGAAGAACACTTTGTCCTTCTTCCGGGATAAAATGGAGTCGGAACACGGCTTTTTCTACCATTTCGCCGACATGGAGACCGGCAGGCGCTATCTGAGCCGGGAAGTCTCCTCGATAGACACCGCGCTGTTCCTGGCCGGGGCTCTGACCGCGGCGCAATACCTGGCCGACCCGGAGATAAAGGCGCTGGCCGAGGGCCTCTATGAGCGCGCCGACTGGAAATGGATGACCAATGGTAAGGCGCTCCTTTGCGCAGGCTGGTCGCCGGAAAACGGCTTCGACCGCTACTACTGGCATCAGTACGACGAGAGCATGGTCATGTACATCCTGGCCATGGGTTCGCCCACTCATCCCATGGGCCCGGAAGGCTGGAAGGCCATCCGTCGGATAATAGGCCGCTACAAGGGGCATGAGTTCATATACAGCCCCCCGCTGTTCACCCATCAGTTCTCGCACGCCTTTATAGATTTCCGCGGGAAAAGCGACGGTTTCGCCGACTATTTCAGGAATTCCGTGGAGGCCACCCTGGCCAACCGGCGGTTCTGCATGGATAACGCGAAATATTTCAAAACCTACGGTCCCGATTCCTGGGGCATAACCGCCTGCATGGGGCCGGACGGCTATGTGGGTTACGGCGCGGCTCCCGGGACGGCCATACATGACGGCACCATAGCGCCGGCCGCCGCGGCCGGCTCCATAGTCTTCACCCCGGAGCTTTCGCTGGCGGCCATGAAAAACTTTTATAAAAAGCATAAGGACCGCATCTGGGGGAGATACGGCTTCGCCGACGCCTTCAACCTGGACCGGGACTTCGTCGCCTCCGATGTTTACGGCATAAACCAGGGACCCACCGTGATGATGCTGGAGAATTACAGGAGCGGCCTTATCTGGAAGCTGTTCATGTCTTTGCCGCAGGTGCAGCGCGGCATGAAGGAGGCCGGGTTCGGCGCCGGGCCTTACATAGCTCTCAATAAAAAAGTCCTGCCGTTCACTGAGACCGCCGTCTATTTCCCGGATAGAAAGCCTTCGGTAACGGTAAAGCGCGCAGCGGATACCGTGAAACCGGAGGACCTGGGCCCGGATTCTCCTCTCTGGAAGCGGGCTAAGGCGATAATTCTGGACAGGAAGCTGATAACCCGCGGTTTCAGCCGCCAGAAGGATTATCGCGTCAAATTCGACCTGCTGGCCAATTCCGCGTATCTTTTTGCAAGGATATCCGCGCGCGATTCGCAGGTGGTCGCGGCGCCGCCCGGGACGGGAACGGAGAACTACGATTCGGCGGAGCTCTTCATGGACCCGCTGAACGACAGGTTCAGGTGGGACGGGACGGACGATCTCCAGTTCGTGTTCTCTCCGGGCGAGGACGGGAAACTGCGCGTTAAAGAAGAACGCCACGGAGACAGGGCCTCCGGGGCCTGCAGGGTGGTTTCTTTCTCCAGGACTCCCGGCGGCTGGTCCGCCGTTCTGGCTTTCGACCGCGCCGCGCTGAAGATAGGGGACGGCCCCATTGGCTTCAACCCGGCGGCGCGTAATGTGGATGTCTCGCCGGAGTCCGACGCCAGGTTGGAGTGGTATTTCCACACGCCGGCCATATATCTGGGCGTAATGAACATAGAGAAAGCAAAATGAAGAAGATCCTCGCCGTTCTCGCCCTGTTCTGCCTCCAGACGCCCGCCGGCGCCGGAGAGCGGAAGCTTACGGTATGGGCCATGGGCACCGAGGGGAAGCTCATCCGCCAGGCGGCGGAAATATTCGAGAAGAATAACCCCGGGGTGAAAGTGGTGACGCAGGCCATACCCTGGACCGGCGCGCACGAGAAGCTGGTCACAGCGGTCATCGGCGATATGGCCCCCGACATCAGCCAGCTCGGCACCACCTGGATGCCGGAGTTCAGGGCTATGAACGCTCTGGAGCCCCTGACGGACTATGTAAAGGGCTCCAGACTGGACGCGGACGATTTTTTCCCGGGCGCGCTGGAATCCAATCTTACGGGTAACGACTGGTACGGCCTGCCCTGGTATGTGGACACCCGGGTCATCTATTACCGCACCGACCTGGCCGAAAAGGCCGGCTATGACCGGCTCCCCGGCGACTGGGAGGGTTTCTATAAGTTCACCAAGTCCCTGCTGAAGACCAAGGACGGCGGTTACGCCTTCTCCCTGCCCACCAACGACTGGCAGATCTTCCTGATGTTCTACTGGCAGAACGGGGGGGAATTGCTGAAGGACTCCGTGCTCACGCCCGGCAGTTTCGAAGCCTCCATAGAGTACATGAGGCGGTTCTTCGAGGAAAAGACCGCCCCGCTGGAAGGGGGAAACGAGACGGACCTGCTCACGGCTTTCGAGTCCGGCTATTTCCCGATGTTCATTTCCGGACCCTGGATGATCTCCCAGCTCCAGACCTCCAAACCCAAACTTGCGGGCCGCTGGACCACGGCCCCGCTGCCTTCCCGCGTGAGACGGGCCTCGTTCATGGGCGGCGCCAATCTGGTCATGTTCCGCGGCTCCAAGCAGAAGGAACTGGCGTGGAAGTTCATGGAGTTCATGACCTCGCCTGAGATGCAGGCGAAATGGTATACGGTCTCCGGCGACCTGCCTCCGGGCAGGAAGGCCTGGGCCTCGCCGGCCCTGGCGGATAAGCCGCTGCTGACGGCGTTCAGGAAAGAGCTGGACACGGCCAAGGCCCCGCCGCAGCTGCCCGAATGGGAGAATGTCGCCCGCACCATAGACAATGTGGTGGAAGAATCCATGTTCGGCAGGATAACCCCGGCGGAAGCCAGGGAAAAGCTCACCGTCCGCATAGAGCAGATCCTTAAAAAATCCGACAGGAAGCAGTCGGGGCTTTTCAAAATAACGGCGTCCCTGCTGCTGTTCCTGCTGCCGGTCTGCGGCATAGCGGCCTATCTGCGGCGCCGGCCGGCCGCGAAATGCGCCCAGGGCAAGGCGCAGCCGATAGCCGCGCTGTTCCTGTTCCCGGCGCTGGCCATCCTGACCGTTTTCCTGTTCACGCCCATCATAGCCTCGTTCATCACCAGCATGACCAACTGGAACATGTACGGCGTGAACGACTGGACCAAGGTGGTATTCGTGGGGTTCGAGAATTATGTCGCTCTTTTCAGCGATCCGGTGTTCCTGGCGGGGCTGCGCAACACTCTGGTGTTCGCCTTCGTGGGCGTGCCGGTCAGCGTGGCGCTCTCGCTGGCCATGGCCCTGGCGCTCAACGCGCAGATCCTGCGGCTCAAGGCTTTCTTCCGCGTCTCCTACTTCATCCCGGTCATAACCACCATGGTCGCCGTGGCCATAATCTGGCGCTGGCTGTACAATCCCGAGTTCGGCCTTTTCAACCTGGCGCTCGGCTGGCTGGGCCTGCCGGGGCAGAAATGGCTTTCCAACAGCTGGCTGGCTTTGCCCTCGCTCATACTCATGGCGGTCTGGAAAGGCTTCGGCTACAACACCATGATCTTCCTGGCCGCGCTGCAGTCCATCCCCGAGTCGCTCTACGAATCCATCGCCATAGACGGCGCCAACAGCCGGCAGAAATTCTGGTATATCACCCTGCCCATGCTCCGCCACACCGCCTTCTTCGTGATAGTCGTGACCACCATCGGCTACATGCAGTTCTTCGCCGAGCCGTACATCATGACCGGCGGCGGGCCGCTCAACGCCACGATGTCGGTGGTGCTCTACATGTATCAGCACGGCTTCAAGTTCTACAATCTGGGCTACGCCTCGGCCATGGCCTATCTGCTCTTCGGGCTCGTCTGCCTGTTCACTTCCCTGCAGTTCCGCATGCAGAAAAGGCTGGAGGGGAAATACTGATGAAGAAACTGACGAAGGGAACCGCGTTCTATGTCTTCATGGTCCTTTCCGTGATCATCACCCTTTTCCCTTTCGTGTGGATGCTTTCGACCTCCTTCAAGGGGCCGGAGGAGATCTTCACCAAGACCCCGACGCTGCTGCCCAGGCTCTGGACGCTGAGCGGCTACCGCAATCTTTTCGCGGCGGTGAACATGTGGACGCATCTGTGGAACAGCGTGTTTTACGCCGTCTCGCTGACCGCGCTTTCCGTGCTGTTCAACGCGATGGCCGCTTACGCCTTCGCGAAACTGCGCTTTCCCGGCCGCGAGAAGATCTTCGCTCTGCTGCTGCTCACCATGATGGTGCCGGGCCAGGTGACCATGCTGCCCGTGTTCCTGATCCTGAAATCGCTCGGCCTGCTGAATTCCTATGCCGGCCTCATCCTGCCGGGCTCCGCGGCGGTGTTCGCCATCTTCATGATGCGCCAGTTCATGATGGAGATCCCCGAGGAGATCCTGGAGGCCGCGCGCATAGACGGTTTTTCCGAGTTCGCCATTTTCTGGCGCATCATGCTGCCGCTGTGCCGCCCCATTATCGCCACTCTCACCGTTTTCAGCTTCATCGGCGCCTGGAACGACTTCCTCTGGCCGCTGGTCATAATGCTCCGCGAGGACAGATACACTCTGCCGGTGGCCCTGGCCAGCGTCAACGGGCAGTATAACACCGACTGGGCCCTGCTGATGGCGGGCGCGGTGCTGGTGGTCATACCGGCGGTGGCGGTGTTCCTGCTGGCGCAGAAGCATTACATCAAAGGCATAGCCGCGGGCGCGGTGAAAAGCTGAGCACAAGGGAGCCTCTATGAAAAAAGAAAAAATACTGGCGGGCAAATACGGCTATTTTTCCGACGGCGGAGCGTCCTATACGATAACCGACTGGCGCACGCCCAGGCCCTGGATAAATGTCATTTCCAACGGGCGCTGGGGCCTGACGCTGTCCCAGGCCGGCGGCGGCTATTCCTGGCTGGAGCATTCCATGCTGAACCGCGTCACGCGCTGGCAGCAGGATACCGTGGGGGACCATTGCGGCAAGTTCCTGATCCTGCGCGACAACGCCTCCGGGAAATCCTGGTCCGTGACCCCGCAGCCGCTGAAGCCGGCCTTTCAAAAATACGAATGCGTGCACGGCATGGGCTACACGGTCTTCACCACGCAATGTTCCGGCATAGAGGCCCGCCTGACCATCTTCGTGCCCCAGGATCTGAGCTGCGAAATGTGGACCCTGAACCTGAAGAATGTCTCCGGCAGGACGCGGAACCTCTCGCTGCTCAGCTACCTCGAACTGCTGCTCGGCGTCTTCCCGGACTGGCACCGGGAGTTCCACAACCTTTTCATAAAGACGCGCTTCGACAAAAAGAATAACGCGCTGCTGGCCGATTCCACGCTGTGGACCGCGCCGCTGCCCGGAGACGCCGGCTGGAACAAGGACTGGCCGTTCACCTGCGTTTTCGCCTCCAGCGTAAAGCCCTCCTCGTACACCTGCGAGAAGGAGGAGCTGTTCGGGGCCTACAACGGCTGGCATGACGCCCGGATCCTGAAAGAGGGCGGCCCGCTGAGGGGCAGGACGGGCATGGGCTTCGAGCCCGCCGCCGCCATGATGTTCGATCTGAAGCTGGCCGACGGGGCCTCCAAGGATATTTCCTTCATGCTGGGCGTGCTGAAGCGCGAGGATTTCAAAAAGGACTACCCCGCCTATATAAAGGCGCTGAAAAAACCGGCGGTACTGCTGAAAGAGACCAAGGACCATTGGCTTGAGCTCTGTTCCCGGCTGAAGGTGAAGACCCCGGACCCGGCCATAGACGCGCTGGTGAATTACTGGCTCAAATACCAGAGCATTTCCTGCCGCCTGCTGGGCAGGACGGCCTATTATCAATGCGGCGGCGCCTTCGGGTTCAGGGACCAGCTTCAGGACAGCCAGATCTACCTGCCGCTGGAACCGGCCAAGACCAAGGCCCAGATAAAGATGCACGCCGCCCATCAGAAAAAGGACGGCACCGTGCACCATTGGTGGCATCCCATTTCCGAGGAGGGCCGCCTGACCGACATCTCCGACGACCTGCTCTGGCTGCCTTTCGTGGTCTTCAACTATCTTGAGGAGACCTCGGACTCGGCGCTGCTCAGGGAAAAAGCGCCGTACCTCGACGGCGGGAACGGCACCATCTACGAACATTGCACGGCCTCCATAGAGCGCGTCCTGAAGCGGCTCAGCCCCCGAGGCCTGACGCTGATGGGTGAAGGCGACTGGAACGACGGCCTGAACGGCGTGGGCGTGAAATGGAAAGGCGAGTCGGTATGGCTGGCCCAGTTCTTCGTCTGGGTGCTGGAATCCTTCGCCGGCGTCTGCGAGAAAGCGGAGCGGACCCCGGCGCGCGCCGCCCGCTACCGCCGCGAGGCGCAAAAGCTCAGGAAGGCGCTGATGCGCCACGCCTTCGACGGAAAATGGTTCATGCTGGCCACCAAGGATAACGGCGAGGTGATGGGCGTTCCCTCCTGCCGCGAAGGCAAGATGCATCTCAACCCGCAGACCTGGGCCGTGATAAGCGGTCTGGTAAAAGGCGAGCAGGCGAAGAAGCTCATGGCCCTCACGGAAAAATGGCTGTACCGCGATTACGGCGTTCTGCTGTTCACGCCGGCCTATTCGGTGGTGGATAAGAATGTCGGCTACCTGACCCGGTACGCGCCCGGCATCCGTGAGAACGGCGGGGTTTACACCCACGCGGCCACCTGGGCCATCTGGGCGCAGGCCGCGGCCGGCAATACCGAGAAAGTTTATGAGACCGCGGCCCGTCTCTGCCCGCCGCTGCTCTCCGCGGCCGACGCCGACAAGTACAAGGGCGAGCCGTATGTCACCCCGGGCAATATAGAGGGCCCGGAGTCGATCCACGAGGGCAAAGGGGCGTGGACCTGGTACAGCGGCTCCTCCGCCTGGCTGTTCCGCTGCCTGACCGAGCGCCTGCTCGGTGTGAGGGTGGAAGGCGGCGAACTGGTGGTCGACCCCAGGCTGCCGGCGCGCTGGGAAGGTTTCACGATGGAACGCCTGGTCAGGGGAAAGAAGGTCCGCGTGGCCGTGCGTAAAAAGAAGGGCGCGGCGGGCGGCTATCATATCACCACGGAGACGCTGAAAAAATGAAGACCATACCGGAAATGCGCGACGGTTCGTTGATCCTCAACGGGAAGCCGGCTTTCATCTACTCCGGGGAGCTTCATTATTTCCGGGTGGCCCCCGAAGACTGGCCCGACAGGCTGCTGCGGGCCAAAGAGGCGGGACTGAACGCCGTGGCCTCCTATATCCCGTGGCGCTGGCACGAGCCCGCCGAGGGGGTTTTCGATTTTAACGGCAGGACCCATCCGCGCCGGGATTTTAAAAAATTCCTGCGGCTCACGGCCGAGCACGGCCTGTACTTCGTGCCCAGGATCGGGCCGGTGTCCAACGGCGAGATGATGAACGAGGGACTGCCCGACTGGCTGTCGGAAAAATATCCCGGCGCCTTCCTGGTGAACGAGAGCAAAACCATACACCATCAGTCGCCGCCGGCCTATAATAATCCCAAATTTCTGGCCAAGGTGCGCGCCTGGTACGAAAAACTGCTGCCGCTGCTCACCGGCTCCCAGCATCCGGACGGCAATATCATTTTTTTCCAGCTCTGCAACGAGATAGGCATGATAAACTGGCTGGGCAAGCTGGGCGACTACGCCGCCTATTCCGACAAGATGTACCGCGGCTTCCTGAAAAAGCGGTACGGAAACATAAAGGCGCTGAACGCGGCCTACGGCGCCTCCTATAAGAGCTTCGCCGGCGTCAAACAGCCGGTTAACCGCCTTGACGAGCGCAGTCTCCGCGTTCTGCTGGACTGGGGCGACTACTATAAGGAATACTACGCGGTCTATTTCGGCAGGCTGCACGCCATGGCAGCCGAACTCGGCGTGCGCACCCCGGTGCTGGCCAATATACCGCAGTTCTACGATTACGACCTGCGCGGCCGGGGGATCTATTCCCCGACCACCTCGATCAAGTTCGGCAAGTTCCCCGAGAAAGTGCCGGGCGTGATCTTCGGCGGAGCGTACCAGATGCGGCGCCTCGATTACGAGAACTTCCACGACATAGGCATAACCTCCAATGTGGTGCGGAGCATAACCCCGGAGGGCTCGCCGGCCATTTGCGCGGAGCTTCAGACCGGGGTGCTGAGCGACAAACCCAGGATCTATCCGGCCGATGTCTCCCTTAACCTGGAAACCTCGCTGATGAGCGGCCTCAACGGCGTGAACTGCTATATGTTCTCCGGCGGCACCAACGAGCCCGGGGTCGGGCAGTTCGGCCGTTATCACGAGTGGCAGGGGCCGATCGCCCCCCCCGGGGGGCGGCGCCGCCCCTATTTCCGCCCCCCCCGCTTCGGCGGATTAGTGAACCGGCCGGGGGGCGCCGGCGGCG
>Ga0074195_1004354_pt1 | contig 11752 bp, 11 predicted proteins | sample EPASupsiteHSE623_FD_64525 | JGI IMG/M metagenome (GOLD analysis project Ga0074195, IMG submission 64525) | Bioremediated contaminated groundwater from EPA Superfund site, New Mexico - Sample HSE6-23 | ecosystem: Environmental > Aquatic > Deep subsurface > Groundwater > Contaminated ...
GAAGCGATTAAGGTAAAAGCCGCGGGATCTCTCGACGCGATCGTGCTCACAAATGGGGTCCTTGACACCGGGCCGATCACAGCCAAGCGTCTCAAAGAAGTGGGAGTCAGTCTGCCTCTTTTTTCATTGACGTTAGATAACAATATCATCAAGGCAGCTGGCGAGGCGTACGAAGGGCTGGTCTTCCCCACTTTTCTGACTCCGTCAGAAGCGTTCGAGGATCGCTACAGGATCAGGTTCGGAGTGAACCCTGATATCGGTGCAGACTCTGCATACGACGCCGTGATGATGATAAAAGATGCGGTGCAAAAGACAGGCTCGACAGAACCCTGGGCTCTCCAGTCTTATCTCCGCAGTATGAAAGAGTTCCATGGAGCGTCAGGGACACTCATCTCCGATGGAAAAGGCGGGTTCACAAAGCAGCCGAAAGTGATGAAGATCGTGTCTGGGGAGTCCGTGCAGATCTCCTGATTCCTTTGTTTAGCAGACAGGCAGCTCTTCTATCTTATCCAACTCCCTCGGCCCTACAGTCGGCACGAATCCGTGCGCTCGTGCTTTCGCGATGAAATCACATCTCTTCGCGACGTTGGTTGGATAGTCTATGGCCAGGATGAACTTGCCGTTCGCGACCGCTCCGTCGAGGAATAGCACGGCTTCTGCTGTCCAGTCCTCAGGTATCTTCGACTCTGCCTCGTACCATGTGGTCTCTTTGCCTAATCCATCGATGGCAGCAAGGTAGTCCATGTGCACTGCGAGTTCAGGCGAGTTCTGGGGGATTATCAGGAAGTTAGGATTTTTCGCTTTAGCCCGAGAGGATATCCTCTTCACCCACTCGATCATCTTCTGGTCTGCGTCTGCCACTCCTTTCTCTTTGTAGTATTCGTATCCGTCTATTATATCGAGGTATACTCCATCGTATCCTGCGTCGACGATCTTATCGAGGTTCGCGAGGATTATCGACTGCCATTGCGGATCCCAGAATTTCACTTTGAAGTTTCCGGCCCAGTCGGGGTTCTCCACGTCGAGCCAGTCGGGATTGCCGGCGGTCCAGCCTTCCTGCCAGTAGTTCCGGTAGTCTTCTGCTTCTCCGATGCTTAGGTATGACACGACTGTGCTTCCCTTGCTGTGCAGCTGCGATATCTCGATTGGGGTGAGTTGCGCGTCGTCTATATCGATGATATAGATGTCTCGAGGGTGCGCTAGAAGTGCTGCTAGGTTCGCGTTCTGTAATAGATAGGCATAGCTGCTGTATGTCTTTCGGCCTGATGGGACTGACACAGTGGTTGTTGACGCGGGGGAAGTCTGCTGCGATGAGCTTGTCTGCGAAGTGGTGCTCTGCTGTTGCGATGTTTGAGTCTGTGGGGATATGGCAGTCTGTTGAGACGTCGAAACCTGTTGGGATGTCGTCGATTGTTGTGATGCCGATGTCTGTTGTGTTAGAGTCTCGCCAGTCGATTCTTCAGTTATTTCATCTGTCTGCCCCATGTATCCTTCTTCATAGGGTTTCTTAGCAGCAGTGGTTGTTCTCTCTGTCGTAGGTTGTGTCTTAGGTGTAGGCGTTTGATAGGAAGGTCTTGATGGAGGGGTAGTTGTGGTGCGAGTCACAGTGGTCTTCTCAACGACATATTGGGGTTGGGGGATCGGCGTCGCAGGCGGCGATCTCTGTTGCTGCGTCGACGGACTCGTCCTCTGCAGGGTCGTGGGCTTGGCTTGCGGAGAAGAGTATTTTAGAGTCGTGGCAGGCCGGCTCGCAGGCCGTTCCGGCTCGCAAGAAGCGATTATAGACACAGATAACAGTAGTACGATCGCAATCGCGAAAGTTTCGCGTTTCATGGATCCTCATTTTTTGTTCCGGTTATTAAGAATTTCGGCTATTACCATAGTGCCCAACCAGTATATTTTTAAGTATACTGGAATGATTCCAGCCTAAACGGTAAGTGTTATATAACACCTCGAGAGGCAGTCCGACTATGGAACCCGGCGTCCCAAAGAACAAGAAGCTTATCCAATTCTCGGAGCTCAAGGAAGCCGTGATCCACAACGCGGTCAAGAACGTTCCATCGACGCTAAAAAACAAGGAGCGCAAGTCTTCCGAAAGATCCCTCCTTGAATTCGACTGAATATACTTTTTTCCCCACCTGCCAGTCCCCTAAAAGGTACACTGGTGTCGGAGTTGTAGTTTTTCTCATCAGAACGCATAAAAAGGGTATCCGGGAAGGACGATATCAAGGTCATTGAGACCTTCCAGCATGTTTGTGGTAAAACGTGGGGAATTGGTTACGGAGAATAGTCCCGCTCGACGGGAATCGTGTGTGGTGTGTGTGATCATGCCTCTGTCTTGAAGACAGGGAAGGACTCCCCGTTTGGGGTTTTTCTTCTTCTATTTTTTTGATGAATAGAGACGACCGTATAGTGCATCAGTCAGGATCAAAGCGAGGGCATTGCCTGTTCAAGACACATCGATAAGAGCAGACACTTCATCAGAGACAATTGTCTGTGACTTCCGGTTCAACGAACACAGCTTTTTTCTGACGATGCCTGCGTGTATCGTGAACAATCGATGGGGTTTTATCCAGCTTTGGAAAGGTAGTGCGCCTCCAGCATAGTAGGACTTCTCGATCTTGATCCCATCCGACGAGGGGTTGCTTGTTATCAGGCAACAGATCCGGTCTTCTGACCGATTCACTTTCTTGTTGGAGATTATCAGCGCAGGCCTTTGTTTGGCGCCGCTCAGGTCAGAATAAGGAAAGGGGATCAGCACTATATCGCCTTGGTCATACATTGTCCCACCTGTCGTCGTTAGGGTTGTCCCATTCCTTTTTCAAGACGTCCTCGGACGCCAGCATGGTCATGAGAGACTCTTTTTTCGGAGATCCTTCGATGCGATCCAGCAGGTCAAGTCTCTCCTTTATGGCCCGTCGGACGTACTCGCTCCATTTGATATCAGAATGTTTTCGCATCCTTCGAAATACCGATTCTTCGATGGATAGAGTGATGTTTGTCATATCAACAGTATAAGTGACATCACTTATTTAAGTATTCCTATAAGAGATTATATACCGGTTGTATCAGATAAAAACAATAACAGGCAGATTACCTTATCCCTGCGCCGCCGTCGAGGCTCATCCACTGGCTTCCTGAGAGCGCCAGGCACAAGCATCCGCTGAGTATCGCGATGTCTTTTGCCAGCATCGCTTCAGAGAACATGCCAAGCAGTATTCCTGAAGTGATTATCAAGAGCATCAGCAGCGCCGACAGAGCCCCGTTTATCCTCGTCACTAATCCGAAGAAATATAACAGGCCTATTGTCAGTTCTACTATCGACAGCATGACTATCAGTATGTCGATGTGTATGAATGGTATCACGCTGTCAAGAGGCGGCCTCATCCCAAGCACCAGCTTGCCGAATGCCGACCATATGAAGACAAACGCAAGCCCCATCCTTAGGAAGAACAGTCCTACTTCTGTTTTATCGTCCATGTCAAGATGGCGGATTGCCAAGCTGTTTATATTTGTTTCTATTCTACAGTGGGGACAGATTCAGAAGTCTTAGCTTCAGCCTTATTCGAAGGAGTGGGCTTCATGCCGATGATCTTCGGGAACAGCCACCATGCCACCACGGCTAGGCCCGCGAGCGTCAACCAGTATCCTAGATAGTCCCACCATCTAGGGCCGTACTCGAATTCAATCACGTGTTTTCCTTCAGGCACAGATATGATCATCAGGTGTTGCCTGCTCTTCTGGATTTCTGTGGGGACTCCATCGATCCGGGCTTCCCAATTGTGCCAGTATCTCACTTTGAATATGACGTTGGTGAACTCGTCTGATTCGACCTGGGCTTTTGCATAGGTCTTGCGGTAATCAGAAGACAACACTTTCCCTTTGCCTATCCGGAAATAATCGACAGGTGTGGCTGTGTTCTCATAGACGACAAACGGCCCGATGGTCTTGTGCACTGGAAGGAACCGGAAAGCGCTCCTATACGGCCCGGATCCAGTGACTATGTATTGGATGTTCCAGTCCTCAAGGACTGAAAGCAAATCTTGGCGGGTCAGCGATTCGATCCGCTGGTTCTGGATCTGGTAGTCTTTTGTGCCTGCATATGGGAATTGCAATGATCTGAGCATCGGGTGTATGAGGTCACTCGTCGTGTATAATGGCCCTATTCCCCATGCAGCAGACAGGTTGACCGGGTAGGTCGTCTGACCATAAGTCTCCTCATAGAGTACTCTGCCGCGAGTGGTGTTCAATCCAGACATGGTCGAGAAGAGCGGCTGGAATAGGGGTTGCGATGATGTGACGATATATCCTGCGCGCTCTGAGGTGACTGAATATTGGTCTCCGATGACCGCACCAAAAGCTAAGAGAGCTATCGCGGCTAGCGCAAGTCCCCTGACGCGGTCTAGGCTGCTGGCTCTGCGGATTGCCCACTCGAGTGTGTAAGCGCAGCCTATTAGTATCAAGATGTGCATGATCCCTACAGATCTGTGGAACTGTGAGTAATCGAGAAGATGTATCCATGATAGCACGGGATAGTTTATCCATGCGGCGAATATGCCTGCGGCAAGCGCCGGTATCCCCCAAAGACTAGACCATCCAGACGACCCGATGAGGACGATCCCGATAATCCCTCCGATAAACGCGAGTGAATTCATCGATACGAGGATCTTCCAGTACACTGCCTCCCAGGGGGAGGTTATTCCAAGGATCAATCCGCCAGAGTCGTTGCTGGAGAGATTCACCAGCATCGGCAATAAGAAATAGCTCACAGTCAGGAGCACGATCAAAGGATATAGGACGAACAGCCATGTCTTCTTCTTCACGCTTTCCCTGTAGATTATCAGCAACGTGATGAATATCGGGATGTAGAGTAATGATGTGGTAGGATGGGCTAGGAAGTATGCAGAAGTCAAAAGAGCTAGTATGGAGAATCTCCATCGTGTAGGCTTCTCGAAGACGATTGTGGAGTAATAGAGCACAGCGACGAAAAGCGCATAGCCCATCAGCTGGTTGAATCCGCTGCCCCCGACGATAGTGAAATCTATTCCAGTCATATCCTGCGACCCATGGTCTAAGAGGATCAACGCGAAGGCGAATGCTCCAGCGAGGGAGTGTCCTTTGCGATGCAGGATCCATGCCGCTAAACAGGGCATCGCGATCAATACAAGGATTAAAGCCACCTTGTAAGCGAGGCTGAAGTCGATCATTGAAGATAAGAGGATCACGAAGTGATAGAACAGGGCAGGGTGGGATTGGAAGGGAGGCAGGCCAGCTTGCAGGAAGCTGCACCAGGTAGGAGTGAGGATCCAAGATGGGTTTTCCATCGCGCATTTTATGACGCCTTGATGGACTGGATGGTCGAAGTTCATCAGGTATCCCTCTTGGAATAGGGGCCTAATCGATGCAGCCGCAGCTGCGAGAGCGAGGGCGATGATCAGGATTGACAGCCAGGTTTCTGATATTCCTATCTTGTGGCTGTTTCCTTCCTCCGATTTGTGGGCGGTTTCTTTCGGATCAGAGAGGTTATCTTCAGTCATCTGATATCATAGCTCCTAGTCAGGTTTGAGGTGTTAGTTTTGATCAGGTTAGATGCATTGCCGATCTCATCTGCATCTTGCGTGAATGCCGGATATTCAGTCAGGTTCTCCGCAGGCGCGATAGCTGCAGCGTTTTTTTGCAGGCCTGCTGCGCCTTTTGCTGCTTCGAATACCGAAGAGGGGGCAGGCGGCACTTCATCAGAGATCCCGTCGCCATACCAATCGGCAGATGCGTTCTGTGCCTCGATGAAGGTATCATTGGTGCCGTTGATGGATAAGTTCATGCGATCAGATGTCATCGATTGTGTTCGGCTCGTCCGCTGGCCTCTAAGGTCAGGCTTCTTGGCCATCGACTGCTCGACGAGTTTCTCGAGCATCGCGTCGATGTATTCCTGTCCGCCGGCCTTCATCTTCCTGTTGCGGATGGTTGAATTGATCACATCGCGCACTTCAAACAATTGTGGTAATCTTCCTTTTGCGCTTGGATCGCTCGAAGTGAACTTGTCTTGGTTCTCAGAGAAGAATTGGATGATCTCCCCCTCGCTCACGTTGATCGATTCCAGCACTCGGCGTTTGACGTTCTCGTTTGCCAGAAGTGTCTTTCTGATCTTGTGCCGGGCGTCTTCTAGCCCCAACCCCGCGGCTGCAAGAGACGCGTTCCAAGCCGCGAACGACAAGTTAGAGTCTCGCAGATGCATCTGTATGTAAGCGTCGACAGACTCTTCAGACACGCTCAGCCCGGAATTCAGGGCTTCTGTGTACATGGTCTCCTGGGCCATAGAGATTAGCAGTTTGTCGTACCCGGCCGTGCCGGTCCAGATATCGGTCATGTCTGATGATTCGAGTAGCCCGCTTGCCTTTGATTCATATCCAAGTTTATCAGGTGATGCTATCGTCGGGATCTCTCGAGGCGGTTGGCTGTATACGACAGAGAAGAACCCTGCGAGTATGAAGATGAACGCCGCGGCAGTCACGATCAGTTCTTTGGTTTCTGGCACAGCCTGGCTGTTGCGGACTTCTTTAAAAATTGTTAGGATGGGGGTTCACTGGAGATTAGGAGTTGGATCTTGGGTTCATAGATCCAATCAACTGGCTATAAATAATACCGATTATCCCCATTTGCGGTGTTTGGCTGATGGCAGAGCAAGAGATCGCCCCTAAGAATAAAGACCGGATGGATCTGTCGATTAGTGTCGCCGGATTCAAGATACCTCTTAGTGTGATCATCATAGTCGGCGCATTGATCACTTTTATCCCGAATGTGCTACCCCTCTTCGATCCTGGCCCGCCGATAAACTCTGACATCGGAGTCCATTATAGCGCAGCCCATTGCCTCGCTAAGGAGGGCTGGTGGTCCATCCCTCAGGCTTGGTGCGTGCACGGCCAAGCGGGTTTGGCGAGGTATTCAAGGTACGCTGTGGTCTATGCTTTCATGGCGCGCTTGCTTTCTTTGGTCATGTCTTTTGAGCTCGCTTTCAAGCTTATGATGGTGATCGGATTCCTTATCCTGCCTATCTCTGCTTGCGCGGTATTATGGCGGATGGGTTACCATTTGGCAGGCTCTCTTGCGCTTGCCTTCTTGCTGCTTGAACCGGGAGGTTTCTTGTGGGGAGGATACACACTTTACTTTGTCATCACCGGGTTTATCAACGGGATGGCGACAGGATTCTCTATCCTATGCGTCTTCTCCATGATCTGGATGCTCGAGCGCCTGACGATAAAAAGAGTCATCATCTCTTCAGCGTTGACTGCTGTATATTTCCTAAGCCATCAGTCCTCGGCGTTATGGCTTCCTATCGCCATCATCCCTATGGTGTTCTTGTATTACAAAGAGATAGAGTCCGGATGGAAGCAGCTCGCGCTGTTTCCGGTCTTCTTTTTGGTGTTCGTCTCATTCTGGCTCCTTCCGGCTCTTGCGGCTTCATCCTACTTCAATCCCCCCGGCCTTGGAGGCGCGGCGATCGGTTCTAAGGATCTTGTCAAGTCGCTCTTCAATCTGGATGGTATGCAGCAGTCTCTCATCACTCTCGGATTGATAGGATCCATACTGTTGGTCTATCGCAAAGAACGCAGGCTCAAGTTCATCGGGGTGGTGGCCTTGATGATCCCGCTTGTGTGGGCTTTCGCTTACAAGTCACCGGAGTTCTTCTACTTCAATTTCTTCACTATAGACCGGAGCATGTACGAATTCAGGACTTTCGTGGTCTTGTGCGCATCGCTGTTCCTAGGCGGGCTGGTCGCTGAAGCATTCCCTGATAAGAATAAGTTGATCTTGGCAGCCGGAGTTATTGTGTCATTGGTGTTCTTGATCACTTTCCAATCTGTGGAGGCATCGAGATCTCACGAGATCCTCACCGGCCAGGATATCGAGAAGGGGTTCGCGCCAGTCTACAAGTTTGTTGAGAAGGCGCATGGAAGGGTCATCGCGGAGAACACTTATTACAGTGCAGAACCGCCATTTGGATCCACCCAGCCATGGGCATTGGCATCTGCTTATTCTGATAAGGAGTTCCTGGGGAACAGCGACTTCTGGTACACAAAAGACGATTATTCGGTCGTCAGGTTGGGTGTGCTTTTTGGCAACGATACGTGGAACATGACTGACGATCAGATGGATGATGTCCTCGATGGGCTGAATGTTCAATATATCTGGGCATACACTCCAAGCCAGGGTGACTTCGCGGGGCGTCTAGCCCAAGCCTATCCTCTTGTTACGCAAATCGAGGTCCCAGGGCTTGGTAGGCAAGGCTTGATATTCGAGACGCCATTCAACCATACTTACCTGTCTTTCAAGCCAGGAAATATGTCTGATTATTCTTACGACCCTCTGCGATCCTCTGCAAAGGTTGAATCGGCTCAAGGAGGCACTCTCTTATTCAAGGTTAGGCACTGGCCGAACTGGGGTGCGCGCATCGACGGAAAAGAAGTGCCTGTCAGCAAGGGTAAGTATGGGCTGATGGAGATCGACGTCCCTGCAGGGGCGCATTACGTAGAATTCAGTTATGGTTACACGAATGTGGATCTGATCGGATATGCCATCTCTCTGATAGGGATTATCATGGCGGCGATCATCATCACTCGAGAATACTATCAGCGCCACAGATACGCAGTTGCGGATTTGTGATTTCGAGATTTTCAGATTGATTCTCCTATCACTCGCTGAAGATTGATTTAAAGATCAGCATCAGCGCGGATGCCGATAATGAGACTATCAGGATCCGCCAAAGGTCCAGGACATTTTCTTGTGCCTCACCGATGGATTCTGAGATCACTGTTGCCTCTTTCATCTTGGCCTCGGACATGCGGATAGCATCTCCGGCTGCGCGGAGTTCTAGCATGACCGCATCCATCTGCATCTGTATGCCTTCTTGGCCTTTGAGCGCAGGAGGGTAGTTCTCGAAGAGCGAGGTCAGAAATGATGTGCGCATGCCGTTTAGTTCGTCGTCGCTTGCGTTCTGCATGATCCGCTCCATGAGCCTATCTTCGAATCCGGTGCCGTTCTTTGCCATTGCGATAGATAATGCTAGCCTCTTGACAGACACGTCTTTAGGTTCTGATCCTCTGACTGACTCCTCAAGTATCGCCATCCGGTGTATCGCAGCAGAGGTCCTATGGGTATTATATGCCATCTTCAGAGAGCTCGACGCGATCATATTTTCTGAATATGAAGTCGCGAGCTTCTTCAGATCCATATCTTTGTCGGCGATCATCCACGCGCTTGTTGCAGCGGCTAATAGGAGGACTGATAGTATCACTGATAGTGCTGCTGTCTTGTATCCGCTCGTTGCCTTCTGCCCTTTCGGCTTGTGCGATTCGCTTGATTGGTCTTCTGTCATGTTGGGCTTGGAGTTATGATGTGTTTTTTATGGTTTCCGGTGCCTGATGATTGCAGAGGTTATCGTTCCAGGACTCGGGAGGACAAGTGGATGATATAGAGATATTCCAAGACCTATAATAGATAAGAACGCCGGCGCCAGGATTTGAACCTGGAAGTCCTTGCGGACAGAGGTTGCCTCGTTTTATTTCGAGACCTCCGCAATACCGAGTTATGCGACGCCGGCAGGCGTGTTTTAGTTGTGTTGTTGTTTGATCACCATTAGGCGTCACGACCAGAAGCTCCGCTTCTGTGTATGCGACGCCGGCAGGCGTCATTCAGTTGTGCTATTGTTTGATCACTCTTAGGCGTCGCGACCAAAGGCGAGCTCTTGCGAGCCTTTGTGTATGCGACGCCGGCAGGCGTCATTCAGTTGTGCTATTGTTTGATCACCATTAGGCGTCGCGACCAGAAGCTCCGCTTCTGTGTATGCGACGCCGGCGTGATATTGTTGACGAAATCAGGATGTCTTTTATACCTTTCCTTTGGGCTATTCAAGGCTTTCTGAAGAGAAAATATGTGATAGACCGGAGAGGTCATCGATTCGTCTTATCCTGTCCCGCATCCTAGTCGCCCCGCTCATCCCTTTGGTGAAGTTGCTTGCCTGTTGCTTGATGACTGACCATGGCAGGTTGTACGTTGTGGATAGTTCAAGATACTTAAGGAATGCTTCTCTCCTCTCATTCTCGCTAGTGACATTGTATCCTCCACTCTTCTCCATCTCGATGCATTGCCTGAAGATATGTGGATTCCCGGCGGCCGCCCGCCCGATCATCACGTAGTCGCATCCGGTCTCTTGCATCATCCTCATCGCTTCTTCAGGAGTTTTCACGTCACCGTTCCCAATCACTGGCACGGACACCGCCCCCTTGACTTTCTTGATCAAAGACCAGTCTGCTTTGCCGGAGTATCCCTGCGCTGCGGTCCGGGGGTGGACTGCTATCGCGCACACTCCTGCTGCTTCGCAAGCCATGGCGACTTCGACGCAGTTGATCTTCGCCTCAGTCGGACCTGCCCTTATCTTAACGCTGAAAGGCACGTTCACAGCTTCGACTACAGCCCGGACTATCCTGGCGGCTTCCTGCGGCTCATTCATCAAAGCAGACCCGCTCCCTGTCTTGACCACTTTCGGCGCAGGGCATCCGAGATTGAAGTCCAGTATGTCCACTTGGTCCTCCACAAGTCTGGCAGCTGCAACGACAGAGTCGAGCTCTCCTCCGAATAACTGCAAGGAACGGGGTTTCTCTTCAGGTGCGAAAATGACTAGTTGGTGGGTCTTGGGGTTGAGTTTCTCGACGCCTTTTGCGGCGATGAGCTCTGTTGTGGTCAGGCCTGCCCCCGCTCTCCTGCACATTGTTCTAAATGCCACATCCGACACTCCAGACATAGGGGCTAGAAGGAATTTCGAGTTTAATTTCGGGAAGTCTGCCATCTTCAATGCGTGGAAGGACACATTTCCGGCCCATTGCCCGGGAGCGAATAATTGGATAAGTGGGCCTTCCTAAGTTTTTCGGTGTTGGTCACGGAGTTCCAGAGTTTTATGATAGCCCCTTTCATGCCGGTCCCTTCTTTGGCACGGTAATACACTCCCAGAGTATTGGGCCTGTCTGCGAGCTGTTCTAGCAGTTGGCTGGAGCCGACAGCGCCGTAAATCACCTGGCCGTCGAGGCGGCCGATAGACATTGGGTAAGGTACTGTGACGATGTCGTGTTCTTTAGGTGAGGTCATCATCAGTCTTGTGTTCCATAGGTTCCCGATTAGGTGCAGGCTTGTGGGGAATCCGGTGTCGTGGGTTTGGTTGTATGATCTTACCAGGTCTATCTTTCCCCCGTAGAACGAGTCGAAGAACACGTCTTGGGTCATCCCATACTCCTTCAGCATCTGTATTGCGTGGTCAATAGTGGAAGGATGTGTTATCGGTTTCAGTTCAAGGCATAGAACCAGTCGGGATTCAGGGTTGGATTGTCTGTATCCGGATATCCGGTCAAGGGCTTCTTTCAATGAGACCGCGATCCCTCGTTCATGAAGTCGCTGGAATCGGGGTCTGCGGAGTGGGATGAAGTTCTGGTGTGTCAGCACGATCTCGCCGGTCTCGCGCACTTGGAGTAGGTCCCCTTCGAAGCAGGGTACCAGCGTCTTGCCATTGATATGCCTCGATAATTTCATTGTATCGTCGACCAGTTCTCCGACATCATAAGAATTTCCGTTCAGCACGCTGTGTCGGACTATCAGGAATTCATCGGCCTTGAATTGTTGAGAGGTTGCCATCTGATCTTCTGGAGAGAAGTGTATTGGCTTAAAAGGATGAGGCAGATCAATATTTCCATACGGGCTTGCGGTC